>Ga0316193_10003744_pt1 | contig 11054 bp, 11 predicted proteins | sample MerIslsedime2_MG_FD_207735 | JGI IMG/M metagenome (GOLD analysis project Ga0316193, IMG submission 207735) | Coastal sediment microbial communities from Maine, United States - Merrow Island sediment 2 | ecosystem: Environmental > Aquatic > Marine > Coastal > Sediment | place: USA: Maine... | reverse complement strand
CTGGGGCACCAGGTCATCCTTGGTGAGCTTGAACATGTCGAGGGCCATCTGGCAGCCGTAGAGGTCGGCGCCAGCGTCGTCGAGCATCTCGATGAACTCGCGAATGGGCGGGATGTCGAGTCGCTCCATTTCCTTCCTCATCTGCACCGTCGCCAAGGCCTCGACCCCAGGCAGCCCCGCGATCATCGCCGGGACCGGCGACGAGGGATTGCCCACGAGGTTCAAGTGAAGATGGTCGATCTTCTTCTCGTTGACGATGTCGAGCCCCCAAAACGTGAAGAACAGGCGTGCGTCGACGCCCGCCATGCGGGCAGCGTTGGCGAGGATCAGCCCGGGGTACGCCATGTCGAAGCTTCCCTTCGAGCAGATGACGCTCAAGCTTCGTTTCTTCTCGGTTCCTGAATCAGTCATTGGTTTCTCCTGACGGGGGCCGCTATAGGCACGACTTGGGTTTGGGGATGCCGGCGATCTTCGCGATCAACTTTGCCGGGCCATCGGGGAACAGTTTGTAGATCGACTTGATCGGTGTTTCCGAACGCTTGCTGATCTTGCGGAGCCCAGGGCTCGAGCCCGATTCGATTTCGATGGCGCGCGCCGTATTGAGCACCTTCCAGTGCTCGTCGGTGAGCGCTACGTTTGCTTGTTGGGCGATCTCCTGGGCGAGCTCTTCCGACCAGTCATCGCGATTCGACAGATACCCTTCGGCATCGGTTTGCAAGGCCTCGAGTGACATCATGCTCCTCCTGCCTCCGCTGCGGCGGAGAGTTGTTTGCCGGCCAACGACATCGTTGGCGCAATTGGAATGGGCCGTGCGGGAAGCAGCGCGTGCCAGTACACCAGTCGGAACAGGCGCTTCGCCCAGTGGTTGCGACGGCATTCTTTGAGCAAGGGCAACGGGCCGATGCCGGGGATGGGGAACTGCCCTGGCAGCGGCTCCGTCTCATAGTTGAAATCGATCAGCATGGCCTTGCCATAGCCGGTTTCGACGAAGCAGTTCGAGTGACCGTCAAAGGTCGGCTCGAGCTCCTTGTCGTCGATCGCACGGAGAATGTTTTCGGTCATGAGGTCGGCTTGGAAGTGAGCGACGGAGCCTGCTTTCGAGCTCGGAAGGTCGGTCGCGTCGCCGATGCAGAACACCCGTTCGACGTTCTTGACCGCCAAGGTGTGGGGATCGGTGGGCACGAACGCGAGCTCGTCACCGAGGTCGGTGTCCTCCAGGAAGCCAGCGCCCATGTGTGGCGGAATCGTCACCAGGAGGTCGTAGGGAACCTCGCGCTCGTCATAGGATCGAATCACGTTCTTCTCGGAGTCGACCTCGCCCGTCATGAACTCGGTTTCGACCTGAATGCCCTTGTTCTCGAGCAAGTAGCCCAAGGTCTTGGACGCCAGCGGTTTCGTGAACGCACCGTCGAGAGGAGTTGCGTAGACCAGCTCCGTCTTGTCGCGGATGCCGCGCTTCGTGAGGTACGCATCGGCCAAGAACGCAAACTCCAGCGGTGCCACCGGGCACTTGATCGGCATCTCGACGATGTTCAGGACGAGCCGGCCACCTTCGAAGTTGGCGAGCCCCTTTTGCAGCGCCTTGGCGCCCTCGAGGGTGTAGAAGTCGAACACTGATTCCCGCCACCCGGGCCCTGTCATGCCGTCGATCATGTCCGGCCGCACTTCCGTTCCCGAGGCGATGATCAGGAAATCGTAGGAGAGCGGCTCTCCTTCGGCGAGCTCGACGCGGCGGCGTTCGGTGTCGATAGCTTTGACTGCGTCTTGGTGCCAGGTGATGCCCTTGCCGAGCGTGGAGCCACGCTCGCGCAGGATGCGCTCTTCGGTTTCATCCCCGAAGGGCAAGAACAGCAGCCCGGGCTGATAGAGGTGCGTGCTCGATGGATCGACCACCGCAACGTCCCATTCGTTGGAAAGACGTCGTCGTAGCTTGTGGGCAATGGCCGTACCTGCGGTGCCCGCGCCCAAGATGAGAATAGTTTTCATGTTGCGACCTCGCTGGGGACCGCAATGTCTGCAAACAGCGTGCCGACCCGCGCTCGTTGCGACTACTTAACGCTTTGTAAAAGCGGACTGTCCCCTTTTACAAAGGATCAGCGGCTTGGCGTCTTGGCGGGCGGGGGATTGCCGTGACGGGTCGGTTACGGGTTGTCGACGGCGACGCGTTCTGCGTAACCCAGAGGCGCAAATTGTTCGGCGGCGGGGGGCGCGTTCGCATTTTTTGCGCGCTCGTACATCGCCGTCAGAAACCGCAGCGTTCCGTCGAGCATGCGGGCCGTGCGCGGTGACGCGAAAATGTCGAACGCGTGCTGTGCGCCTCGTAGCTCAGCGTACATCACCGGAGACCGTGACGTTCTGGTGAGATCCTCGGCGAAGACCTGTGCATCCTCGACCGGGGCCAGCGTGTCGCGGTCGCCGTGCACGATGAGAAAAGGCGGCGCGTCGGGGTGCACGCGATCGATCGGAGAAGCGCGGTGAAACTTCTCCGGCTCCTTTTCCAAGAAGGCCTTCATGACCATCGGCTCGAGCACTCTAGGCACGAAGCGCTCCTGCATCGTTCCCAGACGGTTCGTGAAGTCGTAGACGCCGTAAACCGGCACCGCGGCTTGCAAGGAGGTGTCCGCGTCCTCGAACCCTGGTTGATACTCGGGATCGTTTGCCGTGAGTCCCATCATTGCGGTGAGGTGTCCGCCGGCGGAGCCCCCTGTGACGGCGATGAAGTCCGGGTCGATGCCGTATTCGTCGGCGTGTTCGCGAATCCATTTGAGGGCGAACTTCAAGTCGATGAGGTGCTCGGGCCAGGTGGCGGACGGGCTCAGCCGGTAGTTGACGTTGAAGCAGACCCAGCCATTCGCCGCGAGGTGCCCGATGAGCGGCCAGCCTTGTTCGCGCTTGTCGCCGATGATCCACGCGCCGCCGTGAATCTGCATGATAGCGGGACGATTGGTGCCTGGCTTCTCCGGCATCGCGACATCCAATTGTAGCTTCTTGCCCGCGGCTTCCCGGTAGGTGACGTTGCGGATCACTTGAACGCCTGGGCGGTGGAAGCGAAACGGCATGAGCAGTCGCCCCAGCGGAATTCGATCCGTGTCGTCCAGCTCAGGAATGTCGCTGAGTACGGCATCGAATATGCCGCGTGTCTGGTGCCCGCTGTGAAAGAGCGAGAGCAAGCCGAGCCACGAGACGAATGTGATCCCCAGGCCTACGAGGCCGGGCCACGCGGACAGTGCTCCAAAATAGACGAACAGAACGGTTGCGATCGACTGCCAGACGATGTGGTGCAGAGCGAGCTCCGCCGTGAGCCACGAGCCGAAGAAGCTCGGCACGAAGAGCGCGGGGATTCGGCGCACCGGCATGAAGGCGTTCAGTGTGAACACCGCCCCGACCAGACTCACCCCAAGAAACAACCAAGCAACGATGGTTTCGCTAATCCACATAGGCTCTGGCCTTCTAGCACGTTCCGCGATAAGCCGGTCGCCGATGGGCAAGGACGACCTCTCGTACTCCAGGATCACCCGCCTGCCGGATCGCCCGATTCAGCGCCTTCAGCGGCCCCTGACGGCGTTCATGCACATCGAATCGGCGAGCGGGGTCGTTCTCCTGATCTGCACGGCGATCGCGTTGATCGCCGCGAACTCTCCCTACGCCGAGGCGTACGAGGCGTTTTGGCATCACGAGCTTCGCATTGCCGTAGGCCGGTTCGAACTCGCGTACTCGCTTGCCCACTGGATCAACGACGGGCTGATGGCGATCTTCTTCTTCGTCATCGGCCTAGAAATCAAACGCGAGCTCGTCATCGGAGAGCTCAGCGATCCCAAGAAAATGGCCTTGCCCGTCGCAGCGGCGCTCGGGGGTGTGATCGCACCGGTTGCGATTTACCTGTCGTTTCAATATGGCGAGGCAGGGGAACGCGGTTGGGCCGTTCCGATGGCGACGGACATTGCGTTTGTCGTTGGCTGCATGTCGCTCCTCGGCAAGCGCATTCCGAGCGGCCTCGCCATCCTCATGCTCTCTTTGGCCATCGTCGACGACTTGATGGCGGTGCTCGTCATTGCGATTTTCTACACCTCGTCGATCAGCATGGCGTGGTTGGTTGCGGGTTTCGTCGGGATCATCGTGATCGTCGCGATGGGTCGGCTCGGCATACGCTCGGTTGGCATGTATTTCATCGCGGGCTTTTGGGTCTGGCTCTGCACTCTCCAATCCGGCGTGCACCCCACGATTGCGGGCGTGATCATTGGCCTGCTGACTCCCGTGCACCCGTGGTTGGGTGGACCGAAGTTCCTCGGCTTCTTGCGGCACACGGACGACATGCTCCGCAAGGAAGAAACCAGCGTGGAAAGGGCGAGGCAGCTCGTTGCAGATCTTTCTTTTGCGTCTCGCGAGGCCGTGTCACCGCTGTTCCGGGTTGAGACGGCTCTTCACCCTTGGGTGGCGTTTGGCATCATGCCGCTCTTCGCTTTGGCCAACGCAGGGGTTCCGATCGAGTTGGCCGGAATCGGTGAGCCCGTCGCCGTTGCCGTGGCCGCAGGCCTGTTCTTCGGGAAGCCGATAGGCATCTTCGGCGCCTCGTGGCTGACCGTGAAGCTCGGCTTGGCGGCCCGTCCCGAGGGCGTGACTTGGCCCATCCTCGGTGGCGCCGCGTTCCTTGGCGGCATCGGCTTCACGATGGCGCTCTTCATCGCGTCGCTCGGGTTGTCTGGCGGGCTTCTGTTGTCCGCCAAGATCGGCATCATCTTGGGCTCGTTCGCGAGCGCCGTCGTCGGCATGCTGATTCTGTCGTCCGTCGGAAGGAAGAGCTGATGCGGATCCTCACCTTCGCCGCGGTTCTGGTACTCGCCGGTATGGTTCACGCCCAGCAGCAGCCGGTCTTCTATTCCTACAAGGCCGACTCGGGTCGCACGGTGTATGTGAATCGCTTCTCGATGGTTCCCCCGGAGAAGCGCTCAGGCGCCCGGGCGGTCGACTTGTCGGAGATCAGTCTCAACGAAGACCTTGCCGAGGAGCTCTCCGACGCGGTGGAGGACGAGCTTCGGTACTTGAAGGATTCCGACCCGTGCATCGAGGCACGCAAGGAAGAGAGCGCGGGGGCGTGGCGCCACGTCTGGAGGCGGCATGGGCCGTGGCTGCTGGCCAGTTTTGCGGCGATCTTCCTCGTGATGATGTCTCCCTGGATGATTCGGCGCACACCACCCGGCGTGTGGTCGCGCTTCTTGATGGTCGCCTTGCCCGCATTGGCGATGACTGCGTTGGTTGCTGTCTCGGCGACGCGCGCGACGAGCTCCCTCGAGGCCGTCCAAGAGCTCAGCAAGCTTTGTGATGCGAACGAGAAAGAAGCCTCGCCGACAAAGCAGTTGGTGAGGCTCAACGAGATGCACTCGTACATCGACCAGCTCTACAAGGATCAGTACGAAAAAATCGAGAACATCACGGAGCTCGAATGACCCAACGTCCTAACCCAAACGACACCACGAAGTGCCCACTGTGTGGCAAAGCGAACGATTGCGCTGTCGCTGCGGGCCGAGATCCCGAGTCGTGCTGGTGTATGACGGCCGCCATGAGCCCGAGCGCGCTCGAGTCGATTCCCGCAGAAGCGCAGGGGAAGGTGTGTATCTGCGCGCGATGTGCTGCTGGATCGCCCGCAGGCGACTGAAGCCTCTCTAGCCAGCGGCGGTGCTTGGGCCGCAGGGATTGCATTGGCTGGCGAGCTCGCTGTGCTCGACTTGGATCGTCGCGTGCTGGATCGCGAAGCGGTTCGCCAAGGCTCGATTGGCTGTGTTGATGACGCCCTGGTGGTCCGCATCTTCGGCGATGATCAAGTGGGCGGTCGCGATGTTCCTGCCGCTGGTCAAGCACCAGACGTGCAGGTCGTGGGCGTCCAGAACCCCGGGGATCTCTTTGAGAGCGGTAGTGACCTCTTCGATGGAGATCCCTTTCGGCACCCCTTCCATGAGCACGTCGAGCGTTTCGCGCACGAGACCCCAAGCGGAGTACAGGACGAGCGTTGCGATGACGAACGAGGCGACGGGGTCGGCCCATCGCCACCCCAAGAAGTAGATCGCGGCGCCGGCGGAGATCGCGCCGACGCTACCGAGGGTATCGGCCACCACGTGCAGCCAGGCGCCGCGCACGTTGAGATTACTTTCGCGGCCCCCGCTCAGGATCATCAGGTTTGCGAAATTGATCGCCAGGCCGCCGCACGCGACCGCGAGCATCAACCCTCCTTGCACTTCGGGCGGTGCCGAGAGGCGTTCCCAGGCCTCGCGCGCAATCAGGACGGAGAGGGCGAGAAGGGCGGCACCGTTCGTGAGAGCGGCGAGGATCTCGGCGCGGTGAAAGCCGTAGGTGCGCTGTGCGGTCGCGGGACGTTGGGCGAGCACTACCGCCACCAACGAAAGCCCGAGTGCGGCGGCGTCCGAGAACATGTGTCCCGCGTCTGCGAGGAGCGCCAAGGAGTTGGAGGCGAGTCCCCCGATTACCTCGGCAACCATGTACGTCGCGGTCATCACGAGCGCCATGGCCAGCCGCCTGCGGTTCGCGGCCACTTCGTCGCCGGTCGAGTGATGATGGTGATGCTGATGCCCCATCTGGATAGCCTGCTTACCACGCCGTTGGGCGTCGAGCGATTCCGCGTCAGTTCGCCATAGTGGTTTATGGCCTACTGTAGTAGAAAATCTCCTTCGGGATGCTGCCCGTCGATGCCGCTACGCTAGGAGGAACCCCGTGAGTGAGAAAAAGGTTTTCATCTATGACGGCGCTCAGGCCGACGTCCATTGGGACGGGCGCCTGTGCATTCATATCGGGGAGTGTGGGCGCGCCCGCAACGAGCTCTTCGTCGGTGGCCGGCAGCCCTGGTGCCAGCCCGACCAGGTGAGCCCGGACGAAGTCGCAGACGTGGTCAAGCGATGCCCCACGGGCGCGCTGAGCTATGAGCGAAAGGACGGTGGCGCAGCTGAGGCGGCGGACGCCGAGAACGTGGTTTCCGTGATGTACAACGGCCCCCTATACGTTCGCGGCGACCTCCAAATAGACGGCGCGGCCGAGGACATGTCTGGCGTTGGCTTCCGCGCCGCGCTGTGCCGCTGTGGGCAATCGAAGAACAAGCCGTTCTGCGACAACAGCCACGAGGACGCTGGCTTCAAAGATTACGGGGCCGTTGGGGACAGCGGCGAAGGCTTCGATGCCCCCGGCGGAACGCTCAAGGTGGGCCGCGCACCGAATGGCCCACTCCTGCTGAGCGGCAACTTCACCATCGTGGCAGCAAGTGGCCGAAAAGCTTGGAAGGGGAAAAAGGCCGCCCTATGTCGCTGCGGCCATTCCCAAAACAAACCCTTCTGCGACGGCGCCCACAAGAACGCAGCCTTCCAAGCCGACTAACCTCCACCGCCAAGCAAAAGGGGTCAGACCCCCTTCTAGCAGCAGTCTAGGTGGGTGCGGGTTTGTTCGGCTGCGGTGCGGAGGAGGTTGAGGCTCTTGATGACCTGCGGGCGGTCGGATTTCGGGATGCGGTTGAGGATTGTGGTGATGCTCTTTTCGGTGAGGCGGTGGAGGCGGGCGGCTTCCTTCTTGCCGGCCGGGGTGAGGGAGACGAGCACTCGGCGGGCGTCGTCTTCGCCCTTGGTTCGGGTGACCCAGCTTCGCGCTTCCAGGCCATCCACCAGCCGTGTCATTGCGCCCTTGGTGACTCTCGCGTGAGAGGCCAGGGTGCTCACGTCCCATTCTCCTTCCGTCAGTGTTTGCAGGAGCACGCACTGCGCGGGGCTCACGGTTCCGCAGCAGATCTCCTCGCGTTCGAACGAGGAGAACATGCGGCAGAACGCGATGACGTCTTGGACTACCGAGCTCATCGTCGCTCGGCAGTGATCGAGTAGCTGAACACCGTGTTGGAAAGTTCGTTGATTCGGTCGAGGCCAATCAGGTCGACCGCCGCCTTCCACATCGGGTCCTGCAGGCTCGGGGTCAGCAGGGGGCCGGCTGGCTTGCGGGTGTACTCGATGTTCTCGAATCCGGCCTCCCGCATGTAACCGAGATACTCTTCCTCGGTCGATGCGCCGCCCACGCAAGCGATCCAGCTCGCCGCGAGCTTCGCGATTTCCGCTGGCAGGGGCTCACTCAGCACGATGTCGCTCACCGCGATGCGTCCACCTGGCTTGAGCACCCGATGCGCCTCGCGGAACACCTGCGCTTTGTCCGGGCTGAGGTTGATGACGCAGTTGGAGATAACGACGTCCACACTCTCCGAGGCAACGGGGAGGTTCTCGATCAGGCCTTCGCGAAACTCGACGGTCCGAGCGTGGCCGGCGTCGACCGCGTTGGTGCGAGCGCGCTCGAGCATCTCCGGTGTCATGTCGACCCCGATGAAGCGGCCTTCCGGGCCGAGCTTCTCGGCGGAGAGCAAGGCATCGAATCCTGCCCCGGAGCCCAGGTCGAGGACGATTTCGCCTGGTTTCAGGCTGGCGAGTGCGGTGGGATTCCCGCAGCCCAGTCCGAGGTTTGCGTCGGCCGCGGCGCCAGAGATGTCCTGCTCCGAGTAACCAATCAGAGCCGCGGTTTCGGCGTGAGTGTCCGTCGCGGTGCTGCCGCAGCAGCTCGTGGCCTGCTCGGTGGTAGGCCCACAGCAGCCGCCTCCTTGTCGCGCCACTTCCGCGTAGCCCGACTTCACGACGTCATGTACTTGATCTTTGTCCATCAAAGCCTCCAATAGTTGAATGATGCAACTAAATAGTTGAGGCTGTCAACCAATTTCGTCAAGACCCCAGAACCGCCTTTTTATGGGAGCTGGCCCAAGAACCGAACGAGGGCGTCCGTAAACAGGGATTCCTCTTCCCGATGGGGCCAATGGCCGGCCTCGGGCATGACGAGGAGCTCCGCGCCGCCCTCGAAGAGGGTTTGGGATTTCTTGTAGGGTCCGAGACGACCGCCAAAATCCCTGCCACCCGCTACCATCAAGCCGCTGCAACGGATTGGCGCCCTCAAACGCCGATCGATCTTGGACCCCATCGCCCGGTAGTAGTCGATGGCTGCTTTCAACACCTCGGGTGCCGAAAAAGCCTCCTGCGCACGGGCCACCGCCGCGTCGCGCTCCGGCCCCTGCCAACCGGGTGCCCAGCGTCGATAGAGCGTATCGATGTATCGGAAGTTGCTGCGCCGCGTGCCCGCCTCAGCCCACGGCAGCTGGAAGTAGAGGAAGTGCCTCGCCATGACGAACATCCCCAACGCCTGAAGCGCGTTCTTCGGCTTCAAGGTACGCGGGTGCGCAACCCCGATGGGCACGATGGCTTGAACTCGATCGGGCGCCAGCGAGGCCGCGCCGTAGACAAGCGTTGCGCCCCAGTCATGGCCCACCAGTACGGCGGACTCCAACTTCAATGCATCGAGGAGCCCGATGGTATCTTCGGCAACGTGCAGCGCATCGTATGGCCGACCTGCTACGAGGGTGTCGGGATGATAGCCGCGTAGGTACGGAACGATGGTTCGGTAACCGGCTTGGTTCAGCGACTGCGCGATACCGGACCACGAGAGTGGGGTGTCGGGGAAGCCGTGAATCAATACGACCGGGCGGCCCTGACCGGAGTCGTGGTACCGCCACGTTTGCCCCTCGAGCATGGCGTTCTCGAAATCCGATTCCAGAAGCATGTCCCCTTGATAGCCTCGCAGTGCGGACGGGTTCAAGCATGAGTTGACCTGGATCGGCACAAAGCGTACGAACGAGCACACCTGTTGGACGTCGCGATGCCAGAGCCCAACCCAAATAGCGAACGGTCGGCCATTCTCTCCGCGCACGACGTGAGCAAGGTCTACCAGATGGGTGACGTCGAGGTGCATGCATTGCGAGGCGTGACCGTTCCACTCTACGAGGGGGAGCTGATGGTCCTTCTCGGCCCGTCTGGTAGCGGCAAGTCGACCCTGCTCAACATTCTCGGCGCGCTCGACGTCCCGACCTCGGGGCAAGTGCTCTATCATGGCCGGGACATCGCCGGCGCAGGCGATCGTGAGCTAACCGAGTTTCGACGCGAGAATGTTGGCTTCGTGTTCCAGTTCTACAACCTGGTCCCGAGTCTCACGGCACGAGAGAACGTCGCTCTAGTGACCGAGATTTCGGAGACCCCGTTGAACCCCAGCGAGGCGCTCGAGCTCGTTGGGCTGACGGGGCGGATGCATCACTTCCCGGCTCAGCTTTCCGGAGGTGAGCAGCAGCGCGTGGCGATCGCACGGGCCGTGGCCAAACAGCCGAAGATCCTTCTCTGCGACGAGCCGACGGGTGCGCTCGACTTCAAGACGGGCATCCGCGTGCTCGAGGTGATCGACCAGGTGAACCGTTCGCTCGGAACGACCACCGCGGTGATCACGCACCACGCGCCCATCGCGTCGATGGCGGACCGCGTCGTTGCGCTGTCTGACGGGAGGGTCGCGAGCGACCGGACCAACGACGAAAAGGTGTCGCCGGCAGAGCTGACCTGGTGAACGTCCTCGACCGAAAGCTGTTTCGCGACTTGATGCGCCTCAAAGGGCAGGCTCTCACGATTGCACTAGTCGTCGCAGTGGGTGTGGCCAACTACATCACATTGAGGAGCGCGTGGCGCGCGCTCGGGGATTCGAGGGCCGCGTACTACGAGCAGTACCGGTTCGCCGACGTGTTCGCCCGCCTGAAGCGGGCGCCCGATTCGGTGTCCGATCAGATTCACGACGCGCGAGGCGTGGCCACGGTCTATCCCCGCATTGTCGAAGAAGTCCTGCTGCCGATGCGCGACATGATTACGCCGGCGCATGGCCAGCTGATCTCGCTTCCGACCCACGGGCGACCTCCCTTGAACGACGTCTATGTGAAAGCGGGCCGTTTCCCCGAACCCGGACGTGGGAACGAGGTCTTGGTCTACGAACCGTTCGCCAAGGAGCACGGTCTGCGTCCAGGTTCGACGGTTCCAGCAATTCTCAACGGGAAGCTGCACGAGCTGTTCGTCGTGGGGCTGGCCCTTTCTCCCGAGTACGTGTTCGCCATCGAGCCGGGTGGCATCACCTCCGACGATGAGCGTTTCGCGCCGATGTGGATGTCG
>Ga0316193_10003743_pt1 | contig 11054 bp, 13 predicted proteins | sample MerIslsedime2_MG_FD_207735 | JGI IMG/M metagenome (GOLD analysis project Ga0316193, IMG submission 207735) | Coastal sediment microbial communities from Maine, United States - Merrow Island sediment 2 | ecosystem: Environmental > Aquatic > Marine > Coastal > Sediment | place: USA: Maine... | reverse complement strand
GCGACCTCGTATCCAGCGTCCTCCGCCTGTCGCATCCGCTCCTCCCGCAGCCGATCGACGGCGGGATGCACAATCGCCTCGAGACGAGCCCGTGCGTCAGGGTCGGCGAAGACGACTTCCCGCAGCGCCCGTCGGTCGAGGGATTCGTCGGCAGCGATCACACCTGTGCCGAACTCACGGCGGATCCCGGCGAGGCCTGCGGTACCGGGCTCCACCGCTTCACGGGCCAGCAGATCCGCATCGATTCGCGCGGCGCCCCACTGCTCGAAAAGCTGGCCGACGGTGCTTTTCCCCGCGCCGAGGCTTCCGGTGAGGCCGATGCGGATCACGTCTCGTTCGCCCCGTCCGGAGCCGGTTCCGGCTCCCCTGCCGTGTCCGTCTGTATCAGCGGAACGCGTGGCTGATCCGACACTCCGAGCTGGTTGCAGAACTCCTCGAACAGCGACTCCAGCAGTTCTTCGTACTGATCGGTGGAGAGCCGGCCGACGTCGATTCGCGCCCCGGCCATCTCACCGTGACCTCCGGCCGAGCCGCGTTGCCCGACCACCGCCTGGACCAGGTCACCTGCATGAGCACCAGGGTCGAATGTCCGGAGACTGATGTACAGCCCATCCTGGTATCGTCCGGCTGCGGTTACCCACTCCACTCCATCCACGCGCATGAACAGGTCCGCCAGCTGGGCGACGATATCCGGGTAGTCGAGCCGACCGGCCGGCACACACACCACTCCGCCCCGGCTCCAGGCGTTCTCGAGACCCGTATGCACGGACCGATACACGGCACGCGGCACCCGGGCGTGCCGGATCCGCGAGATAGCGGCGGGATCGGATCGGGGGTACAGGAACAGGCTCGCGTGGATCTCGGCCTTTGACGCCTCCCTGCCGAGATCCATCGTCTCCGTCTGGATCGCGTAGAACAGGGCTGTCGCCAGCTGTCGATCCGGCTCCAGCTTCAAGGCCCGCAGGAACTCGACGATCATCGAAGCACACGCTCCGTACTCCGGGCGCACGTCGGAATAGGCGGCGGCCGAGCTTTCGGCCCGCTCCGGATGGTGATCGATGACGATCGTGGCGATCTGTCCGGGCGGCAGCGAGTTGTTGCCGGCCCTGGGCTGGGTGTCCACCAGCGCTACTGCCGCCGTCGACGGGAATTCGAGATCCTCTGCCCGCTCGAACGGAACGTCGAGCTCGCCCAGCAACGCCCGGTTCTCAGCCCGGCCCACGATGCCTCCGAACGCCAGGGTGACCGGAAGTCCAAGGGCCCTGCGCACCAGGTATCCGAGTCCGGCAGCCGATGCGATCGCATCTGGATCGGGATTGTCGTGCGTAAGTATGATCACCCGCTCGGCATCACCGAGGGCTCGCTTCATTGCTGACAGCCGGGCCGTCGTGTCGGGCCCCGGCTTGCCCGGGTTCATCGGACCCGACGCGGCTGCCGGGTCCGTCTCCTGTTCCGTGCCACCGGTGCCGGCGTTCCCCTCGGAATCTGGACCGTTCATGGATTCAAGGTATCCACTCACCGATCCTGGAAACCAACCAGGAAGGGATTCGACGCGGCTTCCCGCTCGACGGTTGTGGAGGGCCCATGTCCTGAATGGAGGACGGTGTGACCGGGCAGGGTGAGGATCTGCTCGCGAATCGAGGTGAGAAGCGTTTCCGTATCGCCGCCGGGCAGATCGGTTCTCCCGATTGAACCGGCGAATACGCAGTCTCCCACGAACGCGGCTTCATGTCCCTCGAACACCACTCCGCCGGGTGAATGGCCGGGCGCATGACGGACTTCGAGCCGGATCGCACCGAACTCCAGGCGCTGGCCGTCCGACAGGACCATGTCTGGCAATGGCTGCGGCCCGACCTGCAGACCGAACATCAGGGCCTGCTGTGGAGCAGCCCTGTACAGCTCGAGGTCGGCCGGGTGCAGATAGACCGGGCACGAATAGCGTTCCACCAGGCCACCGACCGCGGTTACGTGGTCCAGGTGCGCGTGCGTCAGGAGAATCGCGTCGGGAACCGCGCCCCAAGCATCCAGGGCAGCGACGATCCGCTCGGGTTCGGCACCCGGGTCGATGACGACTACGGCCCCGTCCGGCCCGCGGGATCGGACGAGGTGGCAGTTCGCCTGGAAAGCGCCGACGGGGAGAGTGAGAACCTCGAGCCCGCCGACCTCGTCGGGGGCGATCAGACCGAGAAGGAAGTGCCGCAGCCGCAGGAGCCGGTCGCGTTCGGATTTTCGAACGTGAAGCCGGAGCCCTTGAAACTGCTGTGGTAACCGATCACGATTCCAGCCAGGTACTGAGCGCTGAACGGATCCATCAACAACCGCACACCTTGCGATTCGATGACGAGATCATCCTCGGCGGCCGGCTCCTCGTCTACTTCGAGCCCGTACTCGAAACCCGAACAGCCACCCGGGAGCACGCTCACGCGAAGCGCGCCGGAGTTCTCGTCGAGCCCCTCCGCCGCGAAGAACTTCCTCACCTCGTCAGCGGCCTGTTCCGTCAGACTCACGACTGCGCCGGTGGATCCGGCCGTATTGGTCTCGCTCATCAGCCTGGTTCCGATCTCCCTCTGACTCGTGCGCTTCGTACCCGACCACCGTGTCGCGACGGCAATCAGGTCTGCGTATCCACGTCGCGTATAACCGGGCGACGGGCCGCGGGTTCCGTCTGGCTGGCGCGTCCGCAGTGGAGCAGTCGTACCCCTAGCGGTGCGACAACCAGCGTTCGGCCTCGAGCGCCGCCATGCAGCCCGTCCCTGCGGCTGTGATCGCCTGCCGATAGTAATCATCCATCGCGTCGCCCGCGGCGAACACGCCCGCAGCGGAAGTCGCTGTCCGCCAGGAAGTCGTGGACCGGATGTAACCGCTTTCTTCGAGCTCGATCTGGCCGGCCAGGAACGCCGTGTTTGGCTCGTGGCCGATCGCCACGAACAGTCCGCCGACCTCGAGCTCGCTCGCCTCTCCCGTGGCCCGATTGGCCAGCAAGAGCCGCTCGACTACTTCGTCTCCCACGACTTCCGTGACGACGGTATTCCACAGGAAGCGGATCTTTGGATTCTCGAACGCCCGTTCCTGCATGATCTTTGACGCCCGGAGCTCGTCCCGTCGGTGGATCACGACCACGTCGCTCGCGAACTTCGTCATGTACAGCGCGTCTTCGAGCGCGCTGTCACCGCCTCCGACGATCGCGATCAGCTGATCCCGAAAGTGGGGCAACGCTCCATCGCAAACGGCGCAGGCGGACACCCCGCCCCCACTCTGCGCGAGTCGTTCCTCACCGGGAACATCCATCCACCTGGCATTCGCTCCGGTCGCGACGATCACGGCGTCAGCTTCATACTCGTCGTCTCCGCTGGTCCACAGTACGTGCGGGTGGCCGGAAAAGTCGACTCTTGTGACGTCTTCCATTTCAGACCGCGTACCGAATCGCTCTGCCTGCTTCTTGAACCCCTCCATCATCGCCTGCCCGGTGATTCCGTCCGGAAAGCCGGGATAGTTTTCCACTTCGGTGGTGAACATCAGCTGTCCACCGGGCACCATGGTCCGATGAAACGATCCCTCGATTACGAACGGATCGAGCTGAGCCCGGGCAGCATAGATCGCGGCCGTCCAGGCCGCAGGACCGGAACCGATGATGATCAGGGTCTCCTTCTTTCGTTCCGACATCGTGCGTCCTCTGGTCGTCAGTGTTGTTCTATCGCCCGCATCCAGCTCTCGGGGACCCGTTGAGAACCCGGTTCGCCGCCGCCGGCGCCCGGCCCGTGCCAGTCGGAACCGCCGCTCCGCAGAAGCTCAGCTTTGCGTACGATTCGCCCCATGGTGGCTCTTACGCTGGGGCCGTTTGCCGGATGAAGAATCTCGATTCCGTCGAGTCCGTCCTGTATGTAGCGCTGAATGTCGGCTTCGCTATAGTCGCGACCCGGGTGTGCCAGCACGGCGACGCCGCCGGCACGATGCACCCGGGCGAACACGTCTGCCGGCGGTGACGGCCGCTTTTCGACGAACGCCGGTTTACCGCGGGCGAGCCACATGCGGAATGCAGCATGAATGTTTGGAACCAGCCCCTCCGCCACGAGTGCCCTGCCGAGATGCGCCCGGGTCGGAAGGCCGCCCACGGCCTCGCGCATTACGTCATCCATGTGCAGGTCGACGCCGTGTTCGTTGAGGCTGTGCACCATCTTTTCCGCCCGCCGAATCCGGTCGACGCGGAAATCTTCGAAGAACTCGAGCAGCTCCGGATGGGCCGGGTCGAATCCGTACGCCAGCACGTGTACCGAGCGTCCGGGCTCATTGGCCGACAACTCGGCGCCGACCAGGAAGTCGAGCCCCAGCCTGGACGCCTCCTCGCCGGCCTCATCGATGCCCGCGACAGTATCATGATCGGTGAGCGACAGCCCGGTCAGACCTTGTTTCGCCACCGCCCTGACCACCTCGGTCGGGGTCAAAGTACCATCGGACGCCTGCGAATGAAGGTGAAGGTCGACGCGGCTCAACTCGCTGGCGCGCCCAGGGACGCAGCCCGGTCGAACAGGGCTTCGAGTTCATTCGACCCGATCCGCTCGAGCAGGGCATCATCTGCCGAGCCGTCGTCAGGTATCTCCACCACCCGATACGGCCTCTGGCCGTTGCTTTCGCACACGAACAGCAGATTCCTGTGCCCTTCGGTGACCGCCGGACCTCCAAGGCGGATCCGCCAGGTGTCTCCGGCGGCCTTGAATTTCTTCGACATATCTAACGCTCCATCATTCTCCGTTGATCCCGGTCCCGGGCGGGCCGGGGATCCGTCAGCTGGGCTCCAGGCGAATCGCCGCGGCGAGCTCCTGCGACAGCTTGTGACGACGCCCGGCGACCTGGGCCACCACCTCTGCATCTGCGTCGGACCCCGCCAGGACAGTCACCTCCGTGCCGAGCAAGAAACCGATGCTGCCGAGGAACCGCAAGCGGTCCGCATCATCGTCCGAGACCTCGCGGATCACCGCCGTGGTCCCGACGGGAAGATCGTTCAGGGAGAGCAGGTCCCGCTGCACGATCGATCCATCCGGGCCCGGGATCGGAGCGCCGTGCGGATCGGTGGCCGGATCGCCGAGCGCCGCGGCCATTCGATCCACCAGGGTGTCCGATGCCGCGTGCTCGAGCCACTCGGCTTCGACATGCACGCCATCCCAGGTGTAACCGAGCCGCTCGATCAGGTAGGTCTCGATCACACGGTGACGGCGAATGATTCCGAGCGCCGCGGCTTCCCCGGCCGGAGAAAGTCGGACCCCATAGTACGGGACGTGAGCCACGAGGTCCTGGGCCGCGAGGCCCTTCACCATGTTGGTCACGGAGGCAGGCGAACGGCTGAGTTCCGCGGCGAGAAGCGTGGTCGGAACCGGGCCGTGCTCCTGCTGGAGCTTGTAGATCGCCTTGAGGTAGTCCTCGACTGCCCGGCTATGTCGCGTGCGCTCGTTCATGTCGTCGCCTGCCGGCCGGAACTCATCAGAGCGGCAGAAAACCCGCGTCCGCCTCCAGCTGCGTGAGGAACCCGGCGATGATCCGGGCGGAACGATCGACGTCCTCGAGGTTCACGATCTGGTTTGGCGTGTGCATGTATCTGTTTGGCACACTGACCAGTCCGGAGGCGACACCCGCTCTCGACATGCGCACCGCGTCCGCGTCCGTCCCCGTCAGGGCCGGCAGCGCCTGAATCTGGACATCGATGCCTTCCCGTTTCGCCGTATCGTGCAGCCGACGGTACACCACCGGATTGATCGCCGCGCCGCGCGCGAGAACAGGTCCGGCTCCGATCCGGACATCGCCGTGTTCCTTGCGATCGAGAGTCGGATGATCCGTCGCGTGCGTCACGTCTACCACGATCCCCACCTGCGGGTCGAGCCCATACGCCCCGGTCCGTGCGCCGCCCCCGGCCATGTAACCGATCTCTTCCTGTACCGTCGCGACCGCGATCACGTGGGCAGTGCACCCGGCTTCCTTCGCCAGTCGAAGCGCTTCGAGCACGACCGCCGCTCCGACCCGATTGTCGATCGACCGGGCCGCCAGGCAATCATTCGCCAGATCGAGGGTCTCCGAGCAGATCACCGCTACGTCACCTATACCGACCTTTGCCCGGGCCTCGTCACCGTTCGCTGCCCCGATGTCGATCCACAGGTCCTTCAGCTTAACCGCTTTCTCGCCGTCATCCCGACGAATCAGGTGAATCGCCTTCCGACCGACGACTCCCGTGATCGGCCCCGCGTCCGTGAGCAGCTCGACCCGCTGACCCACCAGAACCTGCGGATCCCAGCCGCCGACTCCCTGGACCCAGATGAAACCATCGTCGTCCACGTGATGGACCATCAGCCCGATCTCGTCCACGTGGCCGGCGAGCATCACCGTCGGAGCACCTCCCGCCCCGATCTCCGCGAAGCTGTTTCCCTGAATATCTCCCCAGATCCGGTCGGCGAATTCCCCGGCAATCTGCCGCCACACCGTCGCCGCGGCCGCTTCGTACCCGGACGGGCCGGCCGCATCGAGCAGGCTGATCAGGCTGTCTCGCATCTCCGCGCGCATAGATCTCTCACTCAAGTCTGCTGACTTCTGGTTGTGGATCGCAGGTGCCCTTGCAGCCGTGTGTTGGCGGATCGGCTGACGGCCCGTCTCGATTGCAGAGCTTCAGGCTAGCGGGGCGGCCGGAGAGGGTCAACGGCAGTCTACCGTTCAGGCCTCGGACTCGCCTGAGATGAGATCGCGGATTCTCCGCTCAAGCTCCGGGCTCGCGCGCGCCGTTCCCTGTCCTGCCTCGTGAACGTAGTCCAGAAACATGCGCTCGAAGTCGAAGTACGGATAGCACAGCCGGCACTTCTCGACATGTCTTCGGACCGCATCGTTCCAGTCTTGAGGAAGCTCGCCATCCAGGTACTCGTACACGAGCGCCAGGGACTCTTCGCACGACAACTCCTCCGGTGCCGCTTCACGGGTGCCGGCTCCTCCGCGTGTCTCATCGCTCATGGCAGATAACCCATCTCCTCGGCGAACCTGTGCAGCCGTGTCTGAAGTCTCTTGCGGCCCCTGAACAGCCGCGACTTCACCGTGCCGACCGGGATTCCGAGCGTGTAGGCTACTTCCTGGTATCCGAGACCCTCGATGTCGGCGAGTACTATGGGAACGCGAAACTCGTCCGGCAGTTCCTGGATCGCGCTAACGACATGCTCGTTGACCAGTCGGTCGAACACGCGGCCTTCGGGATCGGCGTCGTACAGCCTGCCCGCTCCCGGTCCCTCTGAGATTTCATCGAAGTCGACAGGGTGGGGCCGGGAGCTGTCACGACGGTACTGGTTGATGAACGTGTTCCGGAGGATCGTCATCAGCCATGCGCGACAATTCGTGCCGATTGCAAAGCGGTCCCACGAGCGCCAGGCCTTGAGGACGGCGTCCTGTACGAGATCCTCGGAACGGGCTTCGTCCCCGGCCGTGAGGCGAAGAGCGAGCCCGTACAGCGCATCCAGGTGCGGAAGCGCCTCGGATTCGAAATCCCGTCGCCTGTCGTCGCCGGACTCGCTGGCCTGGTTCATCCCGTTCGTCACGGTTTGGGAGACCTCCCCCGGGTCACGTACTGAGAGCAGGCTACTCCGGCCTGGTCGAATCCGGCAAGGCCGGTGGGAACGCAGTTCGCGGTCGATCGTATCACGACGGGCGGAGACGGCTGTCTCCGCGCCGCTCGCGGCCGCGCCGATGCCGCCCCGAAAGGAGCTCTGTCTCCCTTGGATCAGACGGAACACTCTCCAGACCCTCTCCTCCCGGTGTCGGGCCCGCCAGGCAAGTCGACGGGTCGGGGACGGAAGACCGCGGGCCGGATCGCGCTGGTGCTGGGTGTGCTCCTGGCGCTGGTGCTCGCCCTTGTGCTCGTATTCGCCGTCCGATTCCGGTCCTTGCTGGATCCCGAGACACTTGCCGATCGGCTGGAACCCAGGATTTCCCAGGCGGTCAATCGTCCGGTCACGATCGAGGGCGCGGAGCTGCGGCTGTGGCCGCGACCGGGGGTGGTCGTCGAAGGGATCCGGATCGCGAATCGCGGGATTTTCGCCGAGACCGCCCTCGCGACGGCAGATGCGGTGGTGTTGGAGCCGCGTCTGCTTCCACTGCTCAAACGTCAGATCGTGATCGACAGGATCGTTGTCCGGTCGCCCCGCGCGCTTCTCGTGGTGGCCGAGGACGGAACCTCCAATTTCGGCGACTTCGTGCCGGAACGCTCCGAAACGGGCGCCGGGATCGGCGTGGCCGGCCTGTCGCTCGACATCAAGCGAGTCGAGCTGGTCGACGGGCGAGTCGGCTACCGGGACGCCATGCGGTCGCGCAGCCTGCAGCTGGATGGTGTGAGCCTGCGAACCGACCTGGACGCGAGCGGCAAGGGATCCATAGGTACGGAAGGAACGGCGAGCGCGGAGCAGGTGGTCATTCGTCTGCCGGAGGCACCTGGAAACACGATTGAGACCGGGGAAGCATCGGTCGAATGGAGCGGTCGCGTCGCCGGCGACCTGGACTCGTTCGAGCTCGACCGGGGTGCACTGGCGGCCGGGCCGTACCGGGCGCGCCTGTCCGGGCAGGTTCGTTCGCTTGGCGCGCCGATCCGCATCCTGGACCTGGCGCTGTACGCGGAAGGGCTGGCGCTGGCAGACCTGGTCGGTGAGCTGGACTCCGGCATGAGACCGGCAGGTTCGGTCGAGCTGGACCTTCGGCTTCAGGGTGAGGCAGGTCCGGACCGCTCGCCGGCGGTCTCGGGACTCGTGACTCTGCGACACGGGACCGTGATGACGGCCGACGACATTCTCGTCGCATCCGACCTGGACATCGAAGCACAGATCCAGCAGGGGGAAGCCGCGGTAACGGCCAACGGGAAGCTGCTCGACGGCGATCTGTCTGCAGTCGGAACCGTCGCCCTGGACTCGATGCTGCCGTTCGACATTCGGGTGCAGGCGGATGCGGGACTGGACCGGGTGCTCGCCGCCTTTCCGGCTGCATCCAGTTCCCGGGCCGAACCGGTCTCGCGGCTTGACGGACGACTGGTGGTCGATGCCCGCGTAGCCGGTCACGCAGGGGACTCCGGTGAGCCGAGAATCGACGGGACGGCGACCCTCAGCGAGTTCGAAGCCCGGATCGACCCGCTGCGAGCCCCGATCCACGCAGCCGAGATTCCGATTCGACTCGAGGGGAAAACGGCATCCTGGCAGAACGTTCGGATCGGACTCGGAGGAAGCGAAGGTACGACCTCCGGACAGGTACATAACCTGTTCGGCGCGCGGGCCAGCATCCGTTCGAAACCGACTGCCAACGCCGACGTTCACTTCGGACGGCTGGATCTCGATGCCGTGCTGCCGGAGCGACGGGACCAGGAAATGGGGTGGGGGCGACTCGCGCTGGCGCAACTCGGGGACCGGCCGGTCGACGGATCGACGGCGGCTGAACTGGCGGCGTCCAGGGGACAGCATCGACCCTCCGAGCCACCGGTCACCGGTGTCCTGCAACTGACGGTTGATACCCTGCTGTATGGCGGCGCGGTTCTCGACGATGTAACTGGGTCCGTTCAGCTGGGCAGGCAGCGCATCGAAGTGCCGAAGATCGAATTCGGCGCATATGGCGGACGCGGAACAGCTGCCGCATCGCTCGAGTTGGGCTCCGGCTACGTCGAGCCGTTCGGACTGCAGCTCGAATTGCGAGACGTCAGGGCGGAAGAGTGGCTGGCCCGGCACACGCCCCTCGGCAGCGCACTCAGTGGCACGATGAGCCTGGACCTCGAGCTCGCGGGGGGCCTCGACACCCTGCTGCTGCCAGGCGAGAACTCGCTCGCCGGATTCGGCGAGATCCGGATCAGGGATGGCGCGGTGCAACCGAACCCGCTCACCGAAGCGCTGGCCGCGGCGCTCGGGGCCGCCGATCCGTTCGGCAGGACGCTCAGGGGCTGGGCGTCCCGGTTCCGCATCGCCGACGGTGCGGTACATCTTTCCGACGGCAGCTTCGAATTCGAGCGCGGAGACGTCGACCTGGGCGGTTCAGTTGCCTTCGATGGCGGGCTGGATCTAGCGCTCCTGCTGCGACCGGATCCGGAGCAGGTCCGATCCCTCTCGGACGCCGTCCTCGCGGGCGTCCCGGAATCCGCCCGCGGCGTCCTGTCCCAGGGCGGACAGCTGGAATTGGGTCTGAGGGTCGGGGGACAGCTCGATCGTCCCACGGTCGCGGTCGACCCGTCGAGCTTCGATCGGGGACTCGAATCGGTGGTCGGCGCGGGGCAGAGCGAGATCGAACGGCGTGGACTGGATCTGCTGGGCCGGCTGACCCAGGGCGCCGGGGATACCACGGTGGTCGAGGAGCCGGGCGCAGAGCCTGACTCTATCGGCGACGCCGACGGGGACAGCTCGCGGTGAAGCGGAAGTCCGACCGCATTCTGGGCACCGGTGCGGCCCTTCGTCTCATGCTCCTGCCGCTGCTCCTCTCAGCCGGCGGGTGCATATCGGGTCGGGTCCTCACCGGGTATCCCGGATATCCGTTCGCCCGGTTCGACTCGCCACTGCCGTCCGACTCCACGTTCTTCATGCTTCAGCCGGCGATCGAGAGCGAGGGATTCGCCCTCGACTACACGATTCTCGACGAAGGGCTCATCACCACGCGCAGTTCAGAATATCTGGGCAGACCGGTGTTTCTGAACGTCGTCGTCGAACCTCTGGTGCAGGAAGATTCTGCGGAATCGTCAGATCCGGATCAGACGGGGACGCGCGTATGGGTGGCGGCCTACGAAGAAACCGTTTCCGGGGCAGAGCGCATCAATCCCCTGCAGGAAGACGTATGGGCGGGAGTGATGGATCTGACGTCGCGGCTCAGCACAGCGGTGGATGGTTCGACCCCGATCGGACCCGAATCGGGATCCGACGGACCAACCGGGGGGTCAGCTACCGGCCCGCAGTCCTGACGGCACGCGACTCCCGACGGTCTGACTCCGACTTACGCTCGGAAGTCCGCCTCTCGGCGGGCAGTGCCCGCCTCCCACTCCCACGCCCATTCCGGTGCCTCGGCCGGCCCCGATTCTA
>Ga0316193_10003742_pt1 | contig 11054 bp, 12 predicted proteins | sample MerIslsedime2_MG_FD_207735 | JGI IMG/M metagenome (GOLD analysis project Ga0316193, IMG submission 207735) | Coastal sediment microbial communities from Maine, United States - Merrow Island sediment 2 | ecosystem: Environmental > Aquatic > Marine > Coastal > Sediment | place: USA: Maine... | reverse complement strand
ACAAAGCGGGTCAGAGAACAAATAACTCTAATATTAGAAACGATTGCTCTCTGACCCCTATTTTCGTTATTTCTTTTTGCCTTATCTCGTTTAGACTGAATAAAGGGGGTCTGACCCCTTTAATTGATCGAGAAAATATGAATAGCGATGGCCGTTACCGCTTTTCTTGCTCTCAATTAATGGGTGTCTATGATTGTTGTAGCGAGTTAGATCCAATAATGGATTAAAATAATCCAGATAATTCATGAGCAAGAAAGAGACCGTCACTTCCTGCCCTTGCGGTTCAGGCAAAGCATTTTTTGACTGTTGCCAGCCTTGCATCAATGGAACACGACCAGCACCTACAGCCGAAGCATTGATGCGCTCACGCTATACCGCCTATGCCATGCAGAATGGACAGTATCTGCTCGATAGCTGGCACGTGTCTACAAGACCTGAATCCATCGGATTGGATCCAGCTGCAAAATGGATCAGGCTGAATATCCTTAACAGTAATAAAGACCATGTTGAGTTTATTGCAACCTATCGTCTACAGGGTAAGGCGTATAAGCTACACGAAATCAGTAGTTTTGTGTTCGAGGACGGAAAGTGGTTTTATCTGGATGGAGTTATTAACAGTAAAGCATAAAAAAATGGTGCAGAATCGATTGAAAAATAGCATCCAGGTGAAATCAAACACGCCGATCCTTTGATTTACACTAACAATCACTAAAGCACATATAAACCTGGAGTATTCAATGAGTGACCATCTAATGGTACTACCCGCAAATGAAGCTGCGAATATTCGCCTGATTCAAATCCCTGATGATTTCGAGCAACATGAAGCTTTTCGTTACGTTACCGGCCTGATAGCAAAAGCGGAAGAAAATTCAGATTACACCTGGGATGACATTTTAGACTTGCTGGAAGAAAGAGGTTCTGAGTCTGTTGATTTCGTGCTAGGTCCTTCGCTGGATTAGCGGTTCTTATTACGCTGTATATCCAGCACAGCAGTGGGACGTTATCCTTTTTATCCCAGTGACCTGGTATTCAGGGATTTACAGGATCTGCCTTCGTGATGATGAGCCGCCGACTTTTATCTACCATACTTTCTCTGCTGCTTCTCGTGGCTGGAGACAGCGCGGCGAAACAAGACCTCGATACCTGGATCCTCGTTGATACCCGGAAGATGGTGCTGTCCGTACTGGAAGGCAACAAAGTCAGGCGGACTTATAATGGAATAGCCATCGGCCGTGCCGGGACCACGACAGATAAGAAACAGGGAGATAATAAAACGCCGCTCGGGGAGTTTCGCCTGGTGCGAATAGCGCCGAAGACGCCGTTCCATCGTTTTTTCGGTATCGATTATCCCACAGTCGCACACGCTGAACGTGCCCTGCAGGCCGGCACTATCAGTCTGCAGCACTATATTGCAATCCTTAGGGCCATTCAGGCGCAGGACATTCCGCCACAGGAGACGCCCCTCGGCGGCTATATCGGTATTCACGGCATTGGTGTAGGTGAAGCTGCGATACACAAGCGTTTTAACTGGACACAAGGCTGTATCGCGCTGACCAATCAACAAATTGATGATTTGTCAAAATGGGTGTATATCGGTATGCGGGTTGTGATTCGCTGAGTCGCTATGCGCTGACGAACTCACCCGGCCTTTATCCTATGGTAGTATTGGTCTGTTTTTCGCCTTATCGTGAAAAATAACTTAAATGAAAAATACTCTAAAAAAGGGGCCACTTATGTTAAGTAAAAAAATCCAAATCGCTATCGCACTGGCTGCAATCGCCGGACTTGGCGGCTGTGCTACAACATCGTCGGATATCGAAGACCTGCGCAATGAGATCAACCAGGCAAATGAGACCGCTCAGAGCGCATCTGCCAACGCCGATGCGGCCAAAATAGAAGCGGCTGAAGCCAGGCGTATAGCCGAAGAAGCCAGGATCGGTGCTATCGAAGCCAATGAAAAAATCGATACCATGTTCAAGAAATCCATGTACAAGTAGCTGTTAACTGACTGGTTTTATAGTTTGAAATAGTGCGACTGGGCAGGCTACTGGCTCAGTCGCGCACGCTATGACCCACGGCAGTCGGTATGCCGTTTTGTTTTTCCAGCGCCTGTTTCAGGGCCTGACTATCCAGGATCAGCGGTTGTTGTTGCCAGACCGCATATAAAAGGTCCATGGCAGTCTCGAGCAGTACGGCCAGCTCTTGCTGTTTTTCTTCAAGAGGGGGGTGCACCTCGATGAACAGCTTATCGAAAAGCCAGCCGATTTTGACCGGCTGATCCAGAATTTGAACGGGGGTGCCGACCGGCACCTGGGGAAAGAACTTCTCGATATCTTCCGGATACATACGCACGCAACCGTGTGTTACCCGCATTCCTACACCAAAAGGCTTGTTGGTACCGTGGATGAGATAACCCGGACGGGCAAGACGCAGGGCATAGCTGCCGAGGGGGTTGTCGGGGCCCGCGGGTATGAGTTCCGGTAAAGGCTCACCGCGGGCTTCCGCTTCCTCGCGAATGGATTTCGGCGGTCGCCAGCTGGGATTTTCGGATTTAGACAGTACTTTTGTTAAGCCGACAGGCGTTGCCCAGTCCATACGGCCGATACTGACCGGGTAGGTCTGTACCAGGGCCTTCTGGTTTGCTGCCGCGGGCGGAAAATAATACAGGCGCATTTCGGGGACGTTGAGTACAATTCCGCTACGCTCCACAGGCGGAAGGATATACCGACCCGGTATCACAACCTGCGTACCTGCACGCGGCAGCCAACGATCCACATCAGGGTTGGCGAGCACAATTTCGTCCTGCCCAATGTCAAAACGACGTGCAATATCCAGCAATGTATCGTCCTGCTGGGCCCTGGTGATACGAATGTTACCGAGCAGATCGACATCCACCGGCGGCAGGACCAGCGTTTCTGCACGCGCCTGCCAGCCGCATACGGACGCTATCAACACCGGTGCGAGACAGTATAAAGTGGGCTTGACGATAATTTTCGAGGAAAGGAACAATGCCAGCTGGACCGCATATTGCATAAAGAATCTGGATTTTATGGCTAAGCTGGCAAAAAATCTTCTGGAAAGATTTTTCGCGCAAGCCCCGATACAATACATGGGGGTCAGGCCTTACATTTTACATTCTATCTCCTTGACCGCCCTACTCACAGTTGCATAACTGACACCAAACCATTTGCCAACTTCGGCCAAGGTATAGTGCCCGCTTAAATATGCGTAAGCCATCGCTTCTGTACGCCGTTCATAGCGGTTTTCGTAATATGATAACGGATTTGGTGGCGATTGCTTTTGTTTTCTCGGAATATCTGCTAATGACTGCTTTAGATTGATTTTGCATTGCATGTCTTCGACAAATTGATCAGATCCAAGATAAATCCGGTTTTTCAGCGATTCCCAAGGTGACGGCTGATTCTTACCTTCCTGTACAACGCAAAATTAAAAAATTAATGAAAAATTAATGGACACCCACAAATCAAATTGACAAAATTAATGGACACCCACAAATCAAATTCCCCACAAATCAAATTGATGCTTAATTACAGTGCTTAATTATCGGCAAAGATAACGGCGCAAACAATAATTAAGTATTGTGTCCCCAGAACTCCTCGAGTCGCCTGAAAGCCATTGTTGGGCCGCCTACTTTCATTGAGCCTTGTAGATTGAAATTCCCTCTTTGATCGTCTCGATAACCTTGATATCTTTGATATCTGTTGGTTCGACCTTGAGGGGATTCTTCTCAAGGATAACCAGGTCCGCCAGTTTGCCGGGTTCAAGCGTGCCTTTGGTATCTTCTTCGAAGTACTGATAGGCCGCATTAATGGTAATCGATTTGAGTGCATCCATGACAGATACGCGCTGTTCCGGACCAAGAACTTTACCGCTACGCGTTGTCCGGTTCACCTGGCTCGCCAGGATCATGAGCGAATTCGGCATTGCCACGGGCGCATCATGGTGCTGGGTATAAATCATGCCACGCTTCAGAGTGGACGCGGCGGGTGATATTCTCGCCGCGCGTTCCGGGCCGAGTACCGAATCACGATGCCAGTCACCCCAGTAGTAGGTGTGCATCCCGAAAAATGAAGGAATGATCCCCAACTCTTTCATTGCGTCAAGTTGATCCTCACGTACTGTCTGCGCATGAATCATAACCGGGCGGCGGTCGGCCTTGCCGTATTTCTCGGTTGCCGCGCGAATCGCCATGATGAATTGGTCCATGGCCGCATCCCCGTTACAGTGCGCAAGGATCTGCCAGCCGTTGCCAAACGCCTTGTCGACCAGGGCAACCGCCTCTTCGTCAGTGATAGCCGGGTAGCCGCGGTAGTCTGCCTGCTGTCCTTCAGGGGGCACGTAGTAAGGTTCTGTCAACCACGCTGTCTTGCCTTGGGGCGAACCATCCAGATTCAACTTTGCGCCACCGATCCGGAAGTGCTGCCTATAAGTCTTTGCATGGTAGGGTGGTTTGATGGTATCCGCAGCTCCCTGGATATCTGCGTAGGCAACCACATCCATATTCAAGTCACCTTCCCTCGCCGCGGTGGCTTCGGTTTCGATGGCCTCGATCGTGGCACGGCCTTCTTGTGCGGTTGTAAAGCCGAATCTGGCGTAAAGATCAAGTCCGGCTTTGAGAAGTGCCTTGTTGTCTTCAGACCCCAGCTTGCCTAAAACTGTGAAGACCAGCTTGAAGAAGCTCATCTCCTCCAATACGCCATCCGGTTCCGAACTGCCCTCGCGGCGACGATACACGCCACCTGCCGGATTTTTGGTGACGGCGGTAATACCTGCAACCTCCAGGCCCTTGCTGTTGATTGCAGCCAGATGGCCTGACTGGTGAATAGCCATCACAGGCACTGTCCTGGAAACAGCATCAAGGTCGTCGCGAGTGGGGTGCCGCTGTTCTTTCAATTGTGCATCATCGTAACCGAAACCGATGATCCAGCCGGTCTTGCCCACACGTGTGGGATACTTTTCAGCCCAGTTCCGAAGCGTCTGTTGCAACGAAGTGATATCGTTTACGGCACCATCTGGACTTGCCAGCAGATTAGCTGCAAGTGCCTGCAGCCCCGCATTAAAAACATGGCCGTGCGCGTCTATAAAACCAGGCAGAAGCGTCTTGCCATTCAAATTGACTATTTTGGTGGAGTTGCCCTTGTGCTTTTTAATGTCAGCCACGTTGCCGACCATGAGAACTTTTCCATCCTTTATCGCGATGGTCTCAGCAATGGGTTGTGAATCGTTCATGGTAATAATGTCACCGCCGGTGTAGATTACATCAGCCACTAGTTCGGGGGCGGGGCCACGAGTACAAGCAGCAATCATAAAAGCCACAACCACGGCAAGCATACTTAAGTGACTGTATTTCTCAATTTTCATTCTGCTCATTGCCCCCCTTTTATTGAGTGATGAACGGCCCAACGTTCGAGTTAAGCGGAAAAACCGGGGCAGAGAGCAATAAACTCTAATATTAGAAACAATTGCTCTCTGACCCAATTTTTTTCTGTATCGAAAAAGATGGGATTACGACCGTGACCACGCTGGACGACATGCATAGCCATACCCGGGATGAAAAACCTTGGCTTCCTTGGCATTTGTTACTCGTTGCGAAGACAAGGGTACAAATCGACGTAAACCAGAAAAGAATACAGCTGAATTTTAGACTGAATAAAGGATTCTGACCCACTGCTGTCCCACATACGCGTCATTCCCGCGAAAGCGGGAATCCAGTTACTTTCGGTGCATATACTAATCAATGACTTGCTAGATACCCGCTTCCGCGGGTATGACATTATTCTTGTTCTGTAATTTCATGTCCATTGGCAGTTCAAAGACATGAAATCACTGTAATAACAGTGTTAAACACATCCTGGTAACAATTATGTGGGACAGCAGTGATTCTGACCCCTTTAATTACTGGCTGTCGTAAATAAGAACACGGTTATTATTCAGGTCAGAAACAATCAGTTGGGTGCCAACATGGTTAACGCCTGTTGGCCCTCCCAAGGTGCGCGCGGTTGGAGACGCATCAGCAACATTATCCTGGTTGTCATCATTCTGTGCCGTATGAACAAAGTCGCCTTGCCCAAGCACCACGTCGGCCGGTGCGAAGCTACTGGTCGGGAATGTATTCCAGACCAATAAACGGTTATTTCCATTATCCGCGATAAACAGCTGCTCACCGTTTGAATACACTCCCGCAAACGGAAATCGCATGGTTCGTGCCGTGGATACGTTGCCTGGCGCATCTACGACAATATTCTGATCGTCATCGTTAGCGGTAACATGAACAAAATCGCTCTGCCCAAGTACCAGGTCGGCCGGTGTGAAGTTTGTTGTTGGGAAGCTGTTCCAGATCAGGACACGATTATTACTGGAATCCAGTACCACAAGACGAGTACCGTCACTCCACACACCTCCCGGATTCCTTAAGGTTGATGCACTGGGTGTGTCCGGTGTGCCGTCGTCGTTCAAGTCATTCGCTGCACAGTTGCTAAAACTCTGCTGCCCCAACACAATATCAGCCGGTTGATTATTGATGGTGGGTATGGAATTCCATATCAGTACACGATGGTTAGCAAAGTCGGTAACGATAAGTTTGCCATCGGCCGCCCACAGTGTTTGCGGTTCGTTCAAATTAGTGCTGGTACATCCAGTCGCATTACTGGTGAAATCTGCCTGGCCAACAACCACATCGGGCGCCACACCTCCGCTGGCTGGAACCGTGTTCCAGATAAGTACTCGATGATTATTAAAAGAAGCCGCGAACATTTTCCCGTCATCAATAGCGACTGTCTGTGGCCCACTAAAAATGGTAGAAGTCACTCCGGGTGTGGTCGTGGTGAAGTCTGGCTGGCCGAGAACAAAATCAGCGACCTGGTTGTTGACTGCAGGCACTGAATTAAAACCGAGAATACGGTTGTTATCGTAGTCCGAAATATACAAAACGCCGTTATGATGTGCGACGTTTCCATAGGTACTGCTGATGGTATTGGCACCTGCCGCACCTCCCTGGTTTGCAGTTGCGCCACCAAAATTAGTTTGGCCTATAACCACCGATGCATTCTGAAAACTACTCAGCGTCAGCGTAGTCGGAGCTGGTGGAAGTGGAGGAGCAGCACTGTCACTACTACAGGCATTAAGACCAATGGCCGAAACAAAAAACAGTGGTGCGAACAATGGGCAAGTGTGTGGGCGTTTCATCATATCCATTTCTATCGTTAACAGAACGAATTGCTCAATCAATGTACCCTTAAAGGCATACTTACTGTAAACAGGATCAGAGAGCAATTAACTCTAATATTAGAAATAATTGTTCTCTGACCCCATTTTTTCTGTTGTAATGAAAAGCTAGAGTAGCAAATTTACAAATCCTGATAAAGGATGAGTTTGGAGAAAACTCGTTCGAACTAGAATTTAAAGGTTAGAAAAAAGGTGCCGGAGGGATTATTATTTAACCACATCGCTGAATTGGTCAAAACTTAATCCCTCCGGCACCTTTATTCTTCGGTAATTAAGTATTGTGTCCCCAGAACCCGATCAGGGCTGTATTAGCATGGCCCTATTCAGCGTTAAAACACCGGGTATGAAGCCACCTAGCTGGTCCGGGCAAAGATATACCGTTTCATCCGGTATTTGCTCGGTTCCCCAGGCTGAATAATAAGCCTGGTAGATCCCATTAACCAATACAACTTCGATACCCGTAAGAAAACCGAGTGATTCATACGCGAACTGCATATCGTATGTCATGTCTCGCTCGTTGTAATCCGGGATCCAGTTAATCCCGTCACTCGACACCGCACGCCAGAATCCGGTAACTGTATTGAAGCTACAGGGAACCGTGGCTTTTTCCGTATCAGAATCGTTGCTGAACCACATTTCGTACTGAAAGCTATCCGTATTGAACAATACACTGGGTTGTTGACCGGCAGCGACCTCGCCTGTTTTGGCGAGGCTTGAAAGCGGGTTATCGTGTGTTGTACTCCAGTTGACACCATCAGCTGATGTTGCATGCGCTATACCAAATGCGAGTGGTGTTCGTCCCGTAGCCGCGACCGGGTTAGGTACTGCTTCGGCGTAACTTGAAAACCAGATGTGATAGAGACTGTCATGGTAGACCACCTCTGGATCAGCCACCAGGCCATCACCAAACACACCAAGCAGACTTCCACCGAACAAGCCCGCGTCGGCCACAAGCACAAGTCCTGGTTCGTTGTTGACACCCGGGCTATGGCGCGTAAACGATTCCCCATCGGCTGAATAGGCCAGACCGATCTGGTAATACGGAAACGTTGTTGGTCGATTCTCGCTGGCCGCCAGGGTGGTATTCGCCCCTGAATACCACAGCATGAACGTCTGGCCTGCCGGCGCTGCGGGATCCGGATTCTTGATAACCGCCGGTGTTTCCGCATGCGTATGATCCCAGGCGGCGGGATCAGCCGACACCTGGAACGTGATTACGGGGGCTGACCAGTTAATGCCATCGAGACTATCTGAATACTTAATGATCATAACCTCATTACCCGATGCAATCGCCTTTTCTGTCGATGAAAACCAGGCTTTCCACTTATTGTCATCGGTATCGAACAGTACGGTTGGATCGGCCGGCCCGAAGTCCAATCTTACAGCCGTTAACTCCGGTACGATGAGCGGATTCTCGACTTGACGTACCCACCCGCTTTCATTCCCTATGACAGGAATCGAACTTTCATCACTACCACAGCCTGATATAACAACTGCCAGAATAATAACGACCGGAATTTTTGTTATGTTCTTCATATATTTATACATGTAGCGGAGTAACTGCCGCTATCGTGCTATCTGTTACGCGCGCCACCGATAAAACCGCAATCCACCCGTAACAACAGCGGCTATATATGGAACGAGAAAAAAGGTGCCGGAGGGATTATTATTTAACCACATCGCTGAATTGAACAAAACTTAATCCCTCCGGCACCTTTTTTCAATAACATAAAAGACCCGTGTGCTTCATTGGCGATAAAGCCTGATAAACAGGCTTTTCTCACGGTATTACTCATATTTTTATTAACAAAATATTAAAGAAAGTAAATTTTTTATATTTTAATTAATGGGTGTCTATGTTTATTGCACTATTTTTTCCGCTACGTCCCCTTTTATCCTTTTAAAAAATAATCCCTCTGACAGCTTTAATCAGGCTTCTCTGACTATTCTTGAAAGTATTTTTCTTACTATTTGCTCTTGATTTATAATTCCAATAAATTTATCCGAGGAACTCACTACAGCTAATTCATTAATATCGGCTTCCTCCATTACAGATAATGCCTCTCTATTTGAACTACTGATTTTTACACTATCCTTATGCATGCTTTTTCTTAGCATTATAGAAGCACTTTCTAATTCCTCGACCACTCTCCCCTCTTCAACCACTCTTTTAAAGTCTTCTATATTCATATAACCTGAAAATTTTCCGTCATTGGTAACAAATACGATATTCCTGAAATTACTTAACCGCCCCAGCACTGCAAGATACTCTTCTATTGCGTAATTTCCATAATAATTCTTCTTTTCGAGCACAAAAGATAACGCTGTTGGTGGACTCTCTTTAATCATATATTCAAGCTCACCTAACCCTGCCTTACCGTGTACTACCTCGGGGTCTATTTCTAACGTATTATCCTCAATATCTAATGAGATTTCTCTCTCCGCTTCATCTTTCATTAAAAGCGCTATACCACCAGGGCCTTTTATTTCTTTTAGCTTCCCTGAGGCTATGAGTAAAATAACAAAAGGAATTAGAGCTATAAAAACGTAGACAGGCTCAATTATAATCCCACCTTCGTCAGGAGACATTGAGCCAAGATAAGACACAAAAAATAAGACAACAAAGAATATTATAGATATAACGACTGTTTGAACTAAACTACCATGTTTCATTTTTGCGTCACCTGTTTATATGATTGATACGGGCGAAGAAGGAGATGGAGGGATTATTATTGAATAAACCGGGTCAGAGAGCAATTAACTCTAATATTAGAAACAATTGCTCTCTGACCCCTATTTTTCTACCCCTATTTTTCTTGTTTCTGTCAATCGACTCTGACCCTTTTTGTCCTTGACCCCGATTATTGCTTTCCCTCAACCGGATTGATTATCCACCGTTGTGAATCGTCATTCTGCCAGTTTCGCGTGACCACAGAGTAGTCGTATTTCGAATCCTTCTCATGCGCATCCATATATCTGTGATTGCTCTTTTGCTGGATGGTGTACGCACCATTACCCAAGGGCTTCAGCATCCATCGCTGCGTGTCGTTGTCCTGCCAGTCTCGTGTAACCACAGAGTTGTCATTCTTCCCCTCATGCGCATCCATATATCGGTCATTGCTCTTTTGCTGGATGGTGTACGCACCATTACCCAAGGGCTTCAGTATCCATCGCTGCGTGTCGTTGTCCTGCCAGTCTCGTGTAACCACAGAGTTGTCATTCTTCCCCTCATGTGCATCCATGTATCGGACATTGCTCTTTTGCTGGATGGTGTATACCCCTTGCAGTTTAGTTGTTTGACGTTGTTCTTCTAAAGATGCCTGTTCAGCTCCTCCTTCTATTAGTTGCTGCTGACCTTGCGCGCCATCTTCCCTCTCTGACAAGGCCGTAGATATATAGCTCCTTGTTATATCTGGATTAAATGAAAAAATTACTAGAACAATGCCTAGTAATGCTATAACTACTCGCGCCGTTCTACTACTTGTTCCAACTTCAAGCTCTTTGGCTTTCACTTTACCCAATAACCCTACTAGAATTAGCAAGATCCCGAACACTAGTAGAGTGACTTCATAACTCATAAAAAACCCCTATCTTCTAAGATAATATTTAATTAAATCAATGCTGCATGGACAATAGGGGTCAGACTGGGATTTCTAATAAATCGCAGTCTGTCCCAAATACTTTTAATCAAAAAAATATTCGCTACGCCCCCTTTAATTCAAACTTAAATTTCAATCGACTCTGACCCTTTTGGTCCTTTTTTCTTACTATATTACATTAGCATGATCACTTTAAGGAGAAGAATATGC
>Ga0316193_10003740_pt1 | contig 11056 bp, 8 predicted proteins | sample MerIslsedime2_MG_FD_207735 | JGI IMG/M metagenome (GOLD analysis project Ga0316193, IMG submission 207735) | Coastal sediment microbial communities from Maine, United States - Merrow Island sediment 2 | ecosystem: Environmental > Aquatic > Marine > Coastal > Sediment | place: USA: Maine... | reverse complement strand
CATTGAGATAGTTGTGCAGGATAATGGTGGAGGAATTCCAAAAGATACCATGGATAAGATTTTTCAACCTTTCTTTACTACCAAACCAACAGGATCAGGAACGGGTCTGGGTTTGAGTATAAGTTACGATATCATTACCCAGGGGCATGACGGACACCTGGAAGTGGAATCTGAAGAAGGATTGGGGACGCGATTTATTATTCAATTGCCCATAAGCACTTAGTATTCAATGAAATGATTAAAAATTACTATTAAATTTGCCTTAAATAAATAGGGTGCTGTGAAACTTGGATAAAGAATATTATTAACCTATATTGAAAAATTGAGCCTTAACCGTATAACTCACAATCATGACCAATGACTAGATCAAAGTTGAGAATAGTACATATTATTTCCATTCTAATTTGTCTTTCTGTCCATCTTAAATTATCTGCACAAAGAACTCAGATCAAAGGTTTTGTTGCAGTCCAGGCATATCAGGAAGATGGAAAATTTAATTTTGGAATAGGTGAACAGGATCTGTTCATCACTTCTGAGCTTAATGATAACTTTTCGTTTTTGGGAGAGACCGTGTTTAAATTCTCCCCAAATTCCTCTACTCAGTTTAACATAAGTGTAGAGCGAATAATTGTCAATTACAATTACAAAGGCAATCACAATGCACTCATAGGAAAGCATCACACACCCACGCATTATTGGAATGATACGTATCATCATGGAAGGGTCTTTTTTCCAACAATAGAACGTCCTCTGTTATTTGCTGCTCAGACATTACCGATTCATACAACAGGGCTGGCCATGCAGGGATTTAACCTGGGAAAACTAAAGTTTGGATATAATATCATGATTGGTAATGGTATTGGTTCGAATGATGTTGTAGATAATGATAGTTATAAATCCGTTACAGCAGCTATTCATATCAAACCAAAAGATAAACTCCAGTTAGGATTATCATTTTACAATGATGTGATTTCTGAAGGGGCAGATTTACATCATGATATTACGGTGGATGAAAAAATAAACCAGCAATTATATACTGCGACGATTGCGCATTTTGGAAGAAAATTTGAATTTCTGGCCGAAGGAACATTAGCATCAAACCATGCAAATAGTACCGGCACAGTAAATTCCTTTACATCCTATCTATATACTGGGGTGCGCATAAAAGATAAACTGATACCGTATATCCGGATTGATTATCTCGATTATCAGGACGAAGAGATTTATTTTATTAAAGATGATACCTTCTCATTTCTGGCAGGCATGAGGTATGAAATAAGTTACCTTATAGTCGTGAAAATGGAATACCAGCATATTGATAAAGAAATGCAGGGAAACAGGGATTTATTCAATACTCAAATTGCAATTGGATTCTAAAATGAGATATATGAGATTAATGATATTCAATTTTGTGATAATTATTATAGGGTTATTTCATTTTACACCTGTTATTGCTCAGGATATTGAACTTACCATAATTGGTAATACAGAATCTGTGCCAGATGAATTAACCATGAACCAACTTAAGTCTATTTTACGAGGTGAAAAACTGAGATGGGATGATGGTAAAGGTATAAAGATAGCACTAATGAAAACGAACACACCAGTAGGGACGGGAACGTGTGAAAAAATTTATGACATGACCGGTAATGAGTTGAATAAGTATTTTTTAGCCCTTGTTTTCCAGGGGAAGGTGAAAGCTCCGACTTTTTTTAATTCTGTAAATGAATTAGAAAGTTATGTATCCCAAACGCCTGGAGCTATTGGAGTCTCTCATAACTCCACGACTGATCTCATTAAAATTGTAAGTATAGATGGAAAAAACGCATTCTAAAATAAGCTTAATTTCTAGCAATAAAATCGTGTTATCTATTTGAATAGTAAAGCGGATGATGAAAATGATGTTAACTGTAAAGGGTAAAATATTAATGACAGTCTTGACTGTTGTATTGATGTTTGCGCTCTTCATTCTTTTTTATTTTCCGGCAAGACAGGAACATTACCTGCTAGAAAATTACAATGAAGAGATAGAGAATTTTGCTAAAACTGTTGCTTTAGGTGTTGAAATAGCATTAACAGAACAAAACTATGATGGTGTAGAAACGGCCATAGATTTTGTAAGAGATGATGAAAGGTTGGTTTACGTCAGCTTAATTCAAACTGATTCAATTAGTGCACCTGATGGATCAAATTTAATGGTTGAGAAAAAAGTTATCAATTCATTTCCAGAAGATGTAAAAGTGAATCCTAATGCAGTATCCAGTGAATTATTTATAATTAAAAGTGCTCCTTTTTCTACTCCGATGATGTCCGGTGAAATTTTATTGAGTTTTTCTACGGAAGAAATCATTAAAAGCAAAAAGCAAATCAGGCTAACTTCCTTAATCGCCAGCCTTGTTGTATTTATTATCGGGTTGCTGATTGGGTATTTATTAGCTAGAAATATTTCAAAACCTGTATTAGCACTTCGTGATGCCGCTAACAGGGTTGGTGAGGGTGATTTGACGCAGTCTGTAGATAACAAATCCAGAGATGAAATTGGTCAGCTGAGCGTAGCTTTTAATAAAATGGTGAAAGATCTCGGCATCGAAGCTGCTCTTGAACGCGTGCGCACAAAAGCTTTGGCTATGCAGCATAGTGATGATCTACCAATAACAATTGCCTCATTACTTCGTGAATTAAATCATATTGGTCTTGCTTCTGAATACAGTGGAATAGGCATTATAAATAATAAGCGTAAACAAGCTGAATTCTGGACAACCATCAATCCGGAAGGAGGACAAGATGCGTTGGAGAAAGGGAAAATCTCCCTCTCTGGACATCCATTTCTTGACGGCATGTTGTATTCGTGGGAAAACCAGGAGCCGCATACTTATATTTTGCAAGGAGACGAATATCACGACTATTACCAACTGTTTGAATCCAGTGGGGTGAAACTTTCTAGAGATGCCATAAAGGAATCTTCTTCACAAACACTGCAATTTTGTTACACTGCCATGTTCCCGGCTGGGGCGCTTACCATATTCCGAAGTAAACCAATAGTAGAGACTAATTCGCATATAATCCAGCGCTTTGCTGATGTTTTTCATTTGGCATATACGCGATTTCAAGATTTAAGAAATTCTGAAGTAAATGTACGTGAAGAGATGAAACAGGCATCTTTGGATCGTGTTAGAGGGGAAATTGCCAGCATGCGAACAAAAGAGGATTTGTCAGAAATCACACCTATAGTGTGGAAAGAACTCACTTCTCTTGGTGTGCCGTTTATTCGTTGTGGGGTCTTTATTGTTGATGAGGTGCGGAAATCTATTCAGTCATACCTTTCTAAGCCAGACGGTAGTTCCCTTGGCGTTTTTAATCTTCCTTACAATGCCAATGATTTTTCAAAAATGATGGTTGATCATTGGCGGAAAGGGAAAGCGTATCAGGATCATTGGAATAAAGATCAGTTTCTTAAGTTTGTGCAAAGTATGATCAAGCAAGGTCATATAAAAGATGAAAAAACATATCAGGGAGCAGCCAGTCCACCGGAATCATTGGACCTCCACTTTTTCCCATTTGCACAAGGCATGTTATATGTCGGAAATACCACGCTACTTGAAGATGATGATTTTCAATTGGTGCATTCACTTGCGGAGGCTTTTTCTATTGCTTATGCCAGGTATGAAGATTTCACAAAACTCGAACAAGCCAAAAACAAAATGGAGTTAACCTTGCGGGAATTGAAATCCACTCAAACGCAGCTTATTCATGCTGAAAAAATGGCTTCGCTTGGAGAGTTGACAGCTGGGATTGCCCATGAAATTCAAAACCCACTAAATTTTGTAAACAATTTCTCTGAAGTGAGCATTGACTTGATTGAAGAAATGGTGGAAGAAATTGCCAAGGGAAATGATGGGGAAATAAATCTGATCACTGAAGACCTAAAACAAAATTTGAGTAAAATAAACCATCACGGGAAACGCGCCAGTAGTATTGTAAAAGGTATGCTGGAGCATTCCCGAACGGGGAAAAGACAAAAGGAATTGGCGGATTTAAATGTTCTGGCAGACGAATACTTACGATTGGCATATCACGGATTAAGAGCAAAGGATAAGACATTTAATGCTGATTTTAATATAGAACTCGATAAGGATTTACCAAAGGTCAATGTTATTTCACTTGATATTGGAAGAGTTCTATTGAATTTGATTAATAATGCATTTTATGCAGTATCCATGCGGGCAAAAAACGAAAATAATGGTTATATACCAACCGTAATGGTGCGCACAAAAAAATTAAAGGACCAAGTAGAAATAACTGTAAAAGACAATGCAGATGGCATACCACCGGATGTATTGGATAAAATTTTCCAGCCGTTTTTTACCACAAAACCCACGGGGCAGGGAACTGGTTTGGGACTTAGCCTCAGCTATGATATCATAACAAAAGGTCATGGAGGAGTGTTAAAAATTGACACAAAAGTGGGTGAAGGAACAGAATTTATTATTGTATTACCAGAATAAATGTATATATGAAAATTTTAGTAGTTGACGACGAAAAAGACATTCAACCATTATTTGAACAGCGATTCCGAAGGGAGATTAAAAAAGGTGAGTTTAAATTTGTATTTGCGTATTCTGGGGAACAAGCATTAGTTTACCTGGAAAAGTATAAAAGTGAGGCTGTGCTCATCTTATCGGATATTAATATGCCAGGAATGAGTGGGTTGGAATTGTTGGAGAATATCAAACAAAAGTATCACAGACCTCCACCAGTCGTTATGATGATCACTGCATATGGTGATGATGATAATTACAAACGTGCTATGGCATTAGGTGCCGATGATTTCATTACCAAGCCAGTTGACTTCGGTGTTTTGAAAGAGACGATTAAATCAATGTACGAATGATAAAAATATTGGTGGTTGATGATGAAACTGATTTAGAAGTACTCATCAAGCAAAAATTTCGAAAGAAAATTCGAGAACAAGAGTATGAATTTGTGTTTGCCATAAATGGTAAACACGCACTTGATCAATTGCAGCAGCATTCAGATGTAGATATTGTATTGAGCGATATCAATATGCCTGAAATGGATGGTCTTACCTTACTTTCCAGGTTATCAGAGACGCATACTTTGCTAAAGTCTATCATAATATCTGCATATGGGGATATGGAAAACATACGCACGGCCATGAACCGCGGAGCATTTGACTTTATCACCAAGCCGGTCAATTTTAAAGACCTGGAAGTGACTATGGAAAAAACCATCAAGCATGTGGGGCAGATCCAGGAGACCATCAAGGCAATAAAGGAGAATAATATCCTTAGAATGTATGTTGATGAGACCGTGCTGAATTTTATGAATGGTCGCGAATTTGAGTCGTCACTAATGGTCAATGAAACTGTTGAAGCTACAGTAGTCTTTATTGATATCTGCAGTTTTAGTGCCATAAGTGAAAAAGAAGCGCCTGACAAGGTAATAAAGCTCCTCAATAGTTACTTTGATCTAATGGTAAAAGAAATCATAGCTCAAAAGGGGTATGTTGATAAATTTATTGGTGATGCAATAATGGCAGTATTTCGAGGAGAATATCATCTCGACAGAGCAATAGATGCATGCCTGGCTACAAGAAAGGCCGTTGACGAACTTCCTGGCAACATCCATGATGTTGAATTTACTCCGAGAGTTACTATCGGTGTGAATAGTGGGTCAATGATATCTGGTAATACAGGTTCTGCACAACTGCGCCGGCTTGATTATACAGTTATTGGTGATGAAGTGAATCTGGCACAACGACTGCAGGGTGTTGCGGAGGCTGGCCAAATACTTATTACTGAAGATAACTATGATAAAGTGAAAGAGTCATTTAAATGCAACAAAGTTGGCGAGGTGAAGCTGAAAAATAAGGCAAATCCTGTGATGGTCTATGAAGTAATGGAATAAAATGAAATTGAAAGTAGCAATAGTATTTTTTTTAATTTCTATTCCCATCCAAACTATAGCCCAGACGGATTGTCCCTGCTGCACCAACGCTCATAAGCAATTTGATTTTTGGGTTGGAGACTGGGGGGTTTATGATACGGCAGGCAATAAGGTAGGTGAAAATTCCATTGTCAAACTGGAAAACGGTTGTATCATCAATGAGCATTGGCGTGGAGCAGCCGGAGGCTCAGGTAGAAGCTACAATTATTTCAATAAATCCGATTCTACCTGGAACCAGGTGTGGATCGACAGCCGGGGAGGAAGCCTGGAATTAAAAGGAAAAGCAGTGCCTAATAAAATGATTCTATCAAGTGAATTGCAGCCAGGGAAAAATGTGGATTTTTATAGAAATCGAATTACATGGACAAAAAATGAAGATGAATCCGTCACGCAGCTTTGGGAAATTTTGGATAAGCAGGATAAGCTTTTATCAGTGGCATTTAAAGGTATTTATAAACGAAAGTAATTTGACCTCCTTCCTTTTTTATTAGTTCATCCTATTTGCGAAGCATCCATCTCGGCATTTGAATTAAAACAATAATAATATTTTCCTCTCTCAACATTTTCCATATAGCAATGGAAGCAATTACTTTTCAATACCTGCAGAACTATCCAAAAAAATTCTTATTATGTACCTTGAACTAGATCAAATACTGGTTTAATTCAAAATGTATTGTAGAAAATATAAATGAACGAATGACCCTAACCGCCCAAGCTCTCTTAGCGCTTTTGCCTATCTTAATAAGCGCGGTATTATTGGTAGGATTTCGATGGCCTGCTAAGCGAACAATGCCAATCGTTTTTTTTATCACTATGATAGTAGCAGTATTTATTTGGGGGATGTCCTGGGTTGATTTACTTGCGTCATCTTTACAAGGACTATTTATCACGTTTGATATTCTTTACATAATTTTTGGAGCCATTCTTTTACTTAACGTGTTGAAATACTCAGGAGGCATAACAGCAATTCGAAATGGTTTTTCTGATATAAGCATGGATCGCCGTGTACAAGTTGTCATCATTGTATGGCTTTTTGGATCATTTATAGAGGGAGCCGCAGGATTTGGCACACCGGCAGCAATTACAGCTCCGCTGCTTCTAGTTTTAGGATTTCCGGCTATGGCTGCAGTAATGCTTGGAATGATGGTACAAAGTACGCCCGTCACCTTCGGAGCAGTAGGGACGCCAATTTTAGTTGGAGTCCGCGGGGGATTGGAAAACCCGGGAATGACAGCCTTACTTGCAGAGAACAATCTGGAATTTCAGGATTACCTTCAAATAATTACGACAAATGTGGCCATCATCCATGCCATAGTTGGAACCGTAATGCCTTTATTTATGTGTATGATGATGACACGATACTTTGGAGCTAATAAATCCTGGAAGGAAGGATTTGCTATTTTTCCATTTGCCATATTTGGTGGATTGTCATTCACAATCCCCTACTTGCTGACCGGAATAGTTCTTGGCCCGGAATTCCCATCATTACTTGGAGCATTAATAGGACTGGCAATTGTTACAACGGCCGCAAAGAAAAAGTTTTTACTTCCAAAAAAGACATGGGATTTTCCAGCAAAAGACCAGTGGCCTTCCTTTTGGATGGGGCGCATTGACATGAGCAATCAATCATCAACTAACGAAAAGGAGATCTCAATCATCGGTGCCTGGATACCGTATCTCTTAGTGGCAGTTTTTTTAGTGATTTCCAGAATGCCTCAATTACCGGTAAAAGATTTCTTATCTGGAATTAAAATAGAATGGGTCAATATTTTGGGAACAAGTGTAAATGCAAGTAGCGCTCCATTATACCTTCCTGGAACCATTTTAATATTGGTAGTAGTAATCACCTACTTTTTACACAAGATGAAAGCCAATGATTTCAAAAGAGCTGTCAATGATTCAGGTAAAATGCTGGTCGGCGCAGGCTTTGTGTTGGTATTTACCATACCAATGGTACGTGTTTATATTAATTCCGGCTTGAACACAAATGAATTTGCCAGTATGCCACTGGCTATGGCTGAATGGGTTGCTGGAAATGTAGGTCGAATCTGGCCACTTTTTGCGCCTTCAATTGGAGCCTTAGGAGCCTTCATTGCAGGAAGCAATACCGTAAGTAATCTTATGTTCAGCTTATTTCAATTTGGTGTTGCAGAGCGATTGGCAATTTCAGGAGCCTTGATCGTTAGTTTGCAGGCAGTAGGTGCTGCGGCTGGCAATATGATTGCCATTCACAATGTAGTAGCAGCTTCTGCTACAGTTGGCCTGCTGGGCCAGGAAGGAAATGTATTGCGAAAGACCATAATACCAACAATATATTATGTTTTATTTACAGGACTTTTGGGTATTATCGCTATTGAATTGCTGGGGATCGTTGATCCTTTGATGTAGAATTTTATACACTTTAAAACTATACTAAATAATAAATGGAATCGTATCAAAAAGAGCTAAATCCAAGTACAAGGGTACTCATGGGGCCTGGTCCAAGTGATGCTCATCCACGGGTCTTAAAAGCAATGACAACTCCATTGATTGGTCATTTGGATCCTCAATTTTTGGAAATCATGGATGATATAAAATTGATGGTGCAAAAAACATTTCAAACTCAAAATCAATTGACTTTTGTAGTTTCTGCACCCGGAAGTGCAGGCATGGAAACTTGCCTGGTCAATTTACTGGAGCCAGGTGATGAGGCTTTGATCTGTGTGAATGGAGTATTTGGCAATCGGATGTCAGATATCGTAGAACGGTGTGGAGCTAAGCTTATTCGCGTGGATGCTCTCTGGGGAGAACCTATTGACCCGGATCAGGTGAGACAGGCTCTGAAAACTTGTAATCCTAAAGTTGTAGCAATAGTCCATGCCGAGACTTCAACAGGTGTGCTACAACCACTGGAAGAAATAAGTAAAATCACACATGAAGCAGGAGCTCTTTTTGTAGTTGATGCAGTGACTTCCTATTGCGGTACTGAATTGAAAGTTGATGAGTGGGGAATTGATGCCATATATACAGGTTCTCAAAAATGCTTAAGTGCGCCTCCGGGACTTTCGCCAGTTTCGTTCAGCGATCGGGCTGTGGCTGCCCTGGATAATCGAAAGACAAAAGTACAAAGTTGGTTTTTGGATCTTACTATGGTTAAAAACTATTGGGCCGGTTCAAAAAGAGCCTACCATCATACAGGCCCTGTTTCAGCAATGTACGCTATGCGGGAAGCCCTAAGGTTGGTATTGGAAGAAGGTCTGGATGTCAGGTTTGACAGGCACAGAAAAAACCATTTGCTATTAAAAGATGGGCTAGAATCTTTGGGATTTGAGTTCATCGTGAAAGAAGGCTATCGCCTACCAATGCTTAATGCTGTGAAATTACCTCATGGTATTGATGATGCTATCACAAGGTCCAGGTTGTTGAATGAATATAATATTGAAGTTGGAGGAGGGTTAGGTGATTTTGCAGGTAAAATATGGCGGGTAGGACTTATGGGGAATAGCTCTTCAGCAAATCATGTAAATCAGTTGATCGGTGCCTTGAAAACAATTATATAAGCGTGCAAAATAATCAGACATTTACTGAATCACTGTGCAGGGAACTAAGAGGGGAAGTATTTTCCGATGATTATAGCCTTGGTATTTATTCAACAGATGCCAGTGTCTACCAGATCAAACCATTAGCGGTAGTAATACCTAAGCACAATGAAGATGTCATCAAAGCCATCGACATTGCCAGAGGCCATTCTGTAAAAATTCTTCCCAGGGGAGCCGGAACAAGTCTGGCAGGACAAACAGTTGGAGAATCAATGGTTTTGGATTTCTCCAAGTACATGAATCAAATACTGGAAATAAATGAAAAAGAAAAATGGGTTCGTGTTCAGCCGGGTATTGTCCGTGATGTACTGAACGATGAATTAAAAAAATACAACTTACACTTTGCTCCTGATCCCGCTACCTCCAGTCGTGCCAATATAGGAGGAATGGTTGGTAATAATTCGTCAGGGACAAAAAGCATACTGTACGGAAAAACTGTAGATCATGTATTGGAAGCAAATATCCTATTGGCTGATGGCACAAATCTACAACTCAAAAATCTATCACAGGAAGAACTCAACAAAAAGATTTCTCAAAAAGACCGGGAAGGAAATATTTATAGAGATTTCAAAAAATTAATTGATGTAAATAAACCTGAAATAGAAAAACGTTTTCCCAAGGTCATGCGCAGAGTGGGTGGTTATAATTTAGATGAATTTCTCAATCCCGATGCATGGAATATTTGTAAACTGATTACTGGTAGTGAAGGTACACTTGCGATTACATTGGATGTTACCCTTAATCTTGAGCCCCTGCCTGGGCATAAATCAGTATGTGTAGTTCATTTTTCTTCATTGCTTCAAGCCATTCAGGCGGTAGGCCCGATCCTTGAGTTTACGCCATCGGCAGTGGAAATTCTGGATAGAACCGTAGTTAAATTAAGCAGGGAAAATCTGACAACAAAGCGCAGTTGTCATTTTATAGAGGGGGACCCCGCAGCCATACTCATCATTGAATTTTACGGTGAAAGTGCTGAAGACGTCCTTACCCGACCGATGAAAATGATAGATAAACTCAAGGGTCTTGATTTCGGTTATGCCTACCCGCTATTCCCTGAAGGAAAAGAATACGAGGATGTTTGGGTAATCAGAAAAAAGGGCCTCGGGTTGATGCTGGGAATAAAGGGTGATAAGAAGCCGCTTCCTTTTATTGAAGATGCCGGCATTCCAGTAGAGGTGCTACCAGAATACATCGATAAAGTCCTTAAGATTTGCAAACGTCATGAGACTGAAGTTGCTATGTATGCCCACGCCAGTGTCGGAGTAATTCATGTGCGACCTATTCTGGATTTAAGACAGCAAATTGATATAGACCGCTTTAAAAAGATTTCAAAAGACACTTTTAATCTGGTCGTGCAATATGGTGGATCATGGAGTGGTGAGCATGGAGATGGTCTTGTAAGAAGTGCCTATAATGAAGAGTTTTTTGGCACAAAACTTTATTCAGCTTTTAAAAAAGTTAAAACATTATTTGATCCGGAAAATTTGATGAATCCTGGAAAAATTGTTGAT
>Ga0316193_10003739_pt1 | contig 11057 bp, 10 predicted proteins | sample MerIslsedime2_MG_FD_207735 | JGI IMG/M metagenome (GOLD analysis project Ga0316193, IMG submission 207735) | Coastal sediment microbial communities from Maine, United States - Merrow Island sediment 2 | ecosystem: Environmental > Aquatic > Marine > Coastal > Sediment | place: USA: Maine... | reverse complement strand
TGGTGAGGAGTTTTTACTGATTTTCCCCGAGACTTCTTTAGCCGTGGCGCAACAGGTGGCGGAACGTATTCGTGAACATGTCGCTTCGACCCCCATACATCTTCCGGAACATACTATTCCGATAACGATCAGCATCGGCCTGACTCACTTTGAAACCGGTGACACGCTCGAGTCGTTGCTGCAACGGGCAGATGGGGCCATGTATGCCGCCAAACAGGCGGGTCGGAACTGCGTTACGGTTTTATGAAAACAATCCTGGGTGTAGATACCGGTGGTACATTCACCGATTTTGTCTTGTATCGCGAAGGACAGCTAAGCACCCATAAAGTGTTATCGACCCCCCATGCGCCGGAGGAGGCAATTTTACAGGGCCTGACCGATATGGGCCTGCAAAACACCTCGAGTGACAGTTTATATATTGTGCATGGCTCGACGGTGGCGACCAATGCCGTGCTGGAAGGCAAGGGGGTGTCCTGTGTTTTCATCACTAACCGGGGTCTGCGCGATATGTTGACTATCGGCCGGCAAACACGCCGTGAACTCTACAACCTGCAGCCTGAATCTCCACCGGTTCCGGTGGCCCGCGAGTTCTGTCTGGAGACCGGGGGGCGACTGGCAGCGGATGGTGACGAGCTTGAACCCTTGACGCAGGCGGAACTGGCCAGGCTGTCGAAAGCGATAGAGACTTTGGCACCAGAGGCTGTCGCAATTAACCTGCTGTTCTCCTATCTGGATCCCCGCTTTGAAATCGCAATTGAAGACGCGCTGGCGGATCAATACTTTGTTTCCCGCTCTTCCAGTATTTTGCCCGAGTTTCGTGAATACGAGCGGGGCATTACGACCTGGCTCAATGCCTACGTGGGCCCGTTGGTTGCGGGCTACCTGGAACGGTTGCAACAGGGTGTACCACAGGCCGCGGTTTCTGTAATGCAAAGCTCAGGCGGCACCATTGCGGCCAATCAGGCCGGGCGTCAGGCCGTGCACATGCTGCTTTCCGGGCCGGCGGGTGGGCTGGCGGCGGCCCAGTTTCTTGGGCACTACGTGCAGCGCACACGGCTGTTGACCTTTGACATGGGGGGCACCTCCACTGACGTCGCCATGATCGATGGCGCGTTACAATTAACCAGTGAGGGTAAGGTCGCTGGCTATCCTGTAGCAGTGCCCATGGTGGACATGCATACCATCGGGGCTGGTGGCGGCTCCATGGCCTATGTGGATAGTGGCGGTATGCTGCAGGTGGGGCCTGAATCCGCCGGTGCGGCGCCCGGGCCGGCCTGCTATGACCGGGGCGGGGATCGCCCGACGGTGACCGATGCCAATCTGATCCTGGGTCGATTGCGACCCGATGCATTTCTCGGCGGCGAGATGCCATTAAACGAGCTCGCCGCACGCGGCGCCATGCAGTCGGTCTCGGAACCACTGGGAATTTCACCCGAGCAGGCTGCCGAAGGCGTGATTCGGATTGCCAATGAACATATGGCCCATGCCTTAAGGGTCATGTCAGTCCAGCGAGGCATCGACCCGCGTGGACTGACATTGGTGTCGTTTGGAGGGGCGGGCGGTTTACATGTCTGCGCCCTGGCTGAAGCACTGGGCATGCGGCAGGCGATGGTACCGATTCATGCCGGCGTGCTGTCAGCGCTGGGCATGTTGGTGGCGCCCCGATCGCGCCAACTGTCACGGACTTGTATCGCACGCCTGGTGAGCATGCCCCATGAGCAAATTGATGCTGTGTACGCTGAATTGGAAGCCCAGGGCCGACAAGAACTCATTGCCGAAGGCGTGGTAAACGTGGAAATTGAAGTGCGGCGCAGCCTGGATTTGCGCTACGAAGGGCAATCGTATTATCTGAATCTGGTTTGGGACGACACAAGGTCGTGTGAGGCTGCCTTTCACCGCCTGCATGCCGAGCGCTATGGGCATGAGCTGGATTTGCCGGTGGAACTGGTCAATTTGCGGGTCGGTTTGGCCTCTCGCCCCACGCCATTGGAGTTGGCATCAAAGTCGGGCGGGGCATCCAGCTCACCCGCTGAACAGGTGTCGCTCTATGGGGTAGAACAGCCTGCTGCAGTCTATGCGCGTGAGGGTTTGGCGGTCGGACAACAGTTGACTGGCCCGGCATTGGTTACAGAGACGATCTCGACTACCTACCTGGCGCCAGACTGGCGCTGTGAAGTGGATTCGGCAGGCAACCTGTTACTCAGTTTGAAGGCATCTTGATGGCATCAGGGCATGAAAAAACCCGCAGCAGGCGGGTTTTTTGTGTCGAGAGAGAAAACGGCTTACTTGATTTTTGCTTCCTTGTAGATCACGTGTTTACGGACCACTGGGTCGTATTTTTTAACTTCCATTTTGTCCGGCATGGTGCGCTTGTTCTTGGTCGTGGTGTAGTAATGACCAGTGTTAGCGCTGGAGACGAGTTTGATTTTGTCACGCATGGTTTTGCTCCTTTAGACCTTTTCACCGCGGCTACGCATGTCCGTCAGGACAGTATCGATGCCTTTCTTGTCGATAATGCGCATGCCCTTGCTGCTAACGCGTAGACGTACCCAGCGCTGCTCAGATTCGACCCAGAAGCGGTGGGTGTGCAGGTTGGGCAAAAAACGCCGCCGGGTTTTGTTGTGAGCGTGAGACACATTGTTCCCGCTCATCGGGCGTTTACCGGTAACTTGACATACTCTCGACATAATAAACTCTCCAAAAATATTTTTTCGGCCCGCAGGCGAAAGAGCGCGAATTTTACGCACATCAGAACCAAGTTACAAGGGGGGTAGGGGACGAGGGACAGCGCTCGTGCGGCCTCTTACAACCAGCCCCGCTCGGCAAAAGCCACGCTTTCGCCGTCACCAATCACGATATGATCCAGTACCTTGACGTCCACCAGTTCCAGGGCGGCCTGCAGACGACGGGTGAGTTGGCGATCGGCCTCACTGGGTTCAGCCACACCCGAGGGGTGGTTATGGGCCAGGATCACCGCCGCCGCATTATGTACCAGGGCACGCCGAACCACTTCACGTGGATGGACCGAAGCCCCGTTGATGGTGCCGCGGAACAATTCCTCAAACATGATGACCCGGTGCCGGGTATCCAGAAACAGGCAAGCGAACACCTCGTGTGGGTAGTCACGCAGACGGGCAGTCAGATAGCGCCGGGTCGCGGCCGGGTCGCTGAGGGTCTCGCCGCGCTGCAGGGTTTCTGCCAGATGGCGACGTGCCAGTTCCAGCACCGCTTGTAACTGGCTGAACTTGGCGACCCCAAGTCCGGCAAAGGCACAGAAATTCGCTTGATTAGCGGTGAGTAATCCTCGAAGTCCCTCAAAGTGTTGCAAACTGTCGCGTGCCAGGTCGACCGCAGTTTTACCGGGTATGCCGGTTCGTAGGAAAATGGCCAGTAGTTCAGCGTCAGACAGGGCGCCGGCACCACGAGTTAAGAGTTTTTCGCGTGGCCGTTCAGCTTCCGGCCAGTCGGTGATTGCCATGATGACCTCCATGTCATGATTGATATTTCAGGTTACAGACGATACCTGAGATGCGACCGAGCACACAATAATTATTACTATTTCAGGGGCTCGCCGGTAATGTGCCCGCGGGGGCGGCGCCAAAGTTTGCTACACTCGGCCTATTATGGAAAGACTGGTTAACAAGCGAATCCTGCTGGGAGTCACGGGCAGTATTGCGGCCTACAAGTCGGCCGATTTGGTACGCCGTCTACGTGATGCGGGTGCCGATGTACGGGTGGTGATGACCCGTGGTGCGACCGAATTTGTCACGCCGATGACTTTCCAGGCCCTCTCCAGGCATCCGGTAAATCAGGAATTACTGGATACCGAGGCGGAGGCCGGCATGGGGCATATCGAGCTGGCCCGTTGGGCCGACACCATATTGGTCGCCCCCGCCAGTGCGGATTTTCTCGCCCGCCTGTCACAGGGACGGGCCGATGACCTGTTGAGCGCCATTTGTCTCGCCAGCGATGTTCCCCTGGCGATGGCACCCGCGATGAACAGTCACATGTGGCAAAATGCGGCTACCCAGCAGAATGTACGGACACTGGTCGCACGCGGGGTGTTGATGTTGGGCCCTGAAGCGGGTGAACAGGCCTGCGGTGAAATCGGCGTGGGACGTTTACAGGCGCCAGAGGTCCTTCTGGCCGGCTTGGCGGAACTGTTTCAAAGCGGGGTATTGAGCGGCAAGACGGTCATGGTGACAGCCGGGCCGACGCGTGAAGCGATTGATCCGGTCCGTTATCTCAGCAACCACAGTTCAGGCAAGATGGGTTTCAGTGTGGCGGAAGCGGCAGTGGAAGCCGGTGCCCGGGTCATTCTGGTAAGCGGACCGGTAGCCATGACAACGCCGGACCACCTGCAACGTCTGGATGTCGTCAGTGCCCAGGAGATGTTTGACACGGTATTGGCCCATATCCATGGGGTGGATATTTTTATTGCCACCGCAGCCGTAGCCGATTACCGACCCGTCGAGGCCGCGACAGGCAAGACAAAGAAAAAGGCCGAGCGAATACAGTTGGCGCTGGAGCCGACCCCCGATATTCTCGCTGAGATCAAGGCGCGTTTTCCGCGATTATTCTGTGTCGGATTTGCCGCAGAGACCGAGACGCTCGATGAGTACGCCCAGGATAAACTGCAGCGCAAAGGAGTGGAGATGATCGCAGCCAACTGGGTAGGACCGGCAGCAACAGAAACTGAAGGAACATTTGGCAGTGATACCAATGCACTGCGTTTGTTCTGGAAGGATGGCAGCGCGGAATTGCCCCTCGCTTCAAAGCAAAAATTGGCCAGGCAGCTTATTCTGCAGATTGCCCAACTGGAGGAAATGTGGGGTCAGCGCTCCATCGACGATGACAAGGTAGTCACCTTACCCGAAAGTGGCAGGCGCCCGCGCCGTTAGGCGGCACTCTATCTGGTTTTTGCTGAGTCGTTTTGTCATCCTTTGGTTAATCTGGTTATGATGCATTATTAATATAATAAAGTGAGAAACAGCCTCAATGAGTCGTATTAGTCTGAAAATTCTTGATCCCCGTATTGGTCAGGACCTTCCCCTTCCCGCATATGCAACGACGGGTTCCGCCGGTATGGACCTGCGCGCCTGCCTTGATGAGGCGTTGGAGATCCAGCCGGGTGAAGCCCACCTGATACCGACCGGCCTGGCTATTCATATCGGGGATCCAAATCTTGCCGCCGTGATCCTGCCACGTTCCGGCCTCGGTCATAAACACGGAATTGTGTTGGGTAATCTGGTCGGGCTGATCGATTCAGATTACCAGGGGCAGTTATTTGTCTCTTGCTGGAATCGGGGAAATGAATCTTTTAACATCGAAGTAGGTGAGCGTATTGCTCAACTGGTATTTGTACCGGTGGTGCAGGCGCAATTTGATATCGTGACGGATTTCGATACCAGTAACCGGGCCGAAGGTGGTTTCGGGCATACTGGGCGGGCCTGAAAAACCATAACAAGTAATTAGGGAGACTGGCGTGGCGAGAGGCAGCTTACGGGCACGCAAACGGCGTGGCAGCAAGAAAAAAGGTGAAGGCCTCAGTCTTAAGGCGACGAGTCTTATCTCGATCGGAGTCTTTATCACAATTCTTGCCGTCGCGATTTTCTGGGCCCAGTTGATGCCACTGCACAAACTCCAGAACATCAGTGACATGGAGCTGGAATCAACCAATGCCAGCCTGGCCAACACCCTGGCATTGAAAGTTGCCTCGTATACCGAGGCGGCACGTGGCGTCGCGCTCGATCCGCAGACCCGCCAACTGCTGCTCAGCGGCGATGAGGTGGCGATCAAGGCGCGGGAGCGTGAACTGGTGCAGCTCTTTCCCTGGGTCATCCGCGTCCGTTTGTTACCCGCCGGGATACGTAATCCTGACAATTCAAGCAAACCGCATATCAGCTTTGCCTGTATCGATATGCTACGTGAGGCGGAGACAAGTCTGCAGGCGCCGCTAGCAGAAGTTCATGTCATCAACTCGCCCCAACAGCATGTGGAAATTATACAACCGATTTTGTCGGCCAACGGTAAGGCGGCAGTTGGGCATTTACAGGTTACCCTGCAAGTTGAGCTACTGAATCAATGGCTGACAACGTTACAGCCAGAAGGCTATTTAAGCCTGACTCAGTACGTTGAAAATCAGCCTACACTGTTGTTGGCTGAAACGGGCGATAAATCCACGATCAACAGCGGTCGAGCAGCGGAAGTGCCTGTAGCGGGAACCCACTGGCAGCTCAATCTTTGGTTGCCCGGCGATATATCAATTGGGCTGTTCAATACCAATTTTATTATCACGTTTATTGTGGGCGCCTTAATGAGCTTCCTGTTGGTGATGTTGTTATGGCGTTCCGTAAGCCGTGCCATCAGCAATGACGTGGAAAGTTTCATGCAGCTTATTGTTGAGGAATTGCGTGACCACAAGGTGCATCAACATTATTTCCGCCTGCAAGAGTTTGAAGAGGGTGCCAGAAAAGTCGGGAATCTTTCGGCCTCGCATAGTATGGAACGCGAACGAGATTCGAACGTAGCTGCCATGACCATAACGGATCTCAAGCTTGATCCGAATATGGAGACCATTAAGGATAAAGAACTGTTGTCAGTGGAAGAGTTAAATGACAGCGGTACCTTTAAGAAAAATTTTCGACAACAGGCTGAGAGCAAATCGACACCGGCTTCTCGAAAGCCAGCAAATAAACCTCAAGCCGCGGCAGTGACACCAAAATCCGCAGCGGCACCTCCCGCCGCGTCACCGCCAGCAGAAATTTTCAAAGCCTATGATATTCGCGGTATCGTGGGCCGGACCCTGACAGCACAACATATGCTTCTCATTGGTCAGGCCCTGGGTAGTGAAGCAGTGTCCCGCGGTTTAACAACGATTGCCTTTGCCCGTGATGGTCGTCTCTCCGGGCCGGAACTGGGGCAGGCTTTGGTTAAAGGTCTGGTTTCAACCGGGATCAACGTACTTGATGTTGGAATGGTGCCGACTCCGGTTCTGTATTTTGCTGCCGCCGAACTCGCTGGGGGTAGCGGTGTGATGCTGACCGGCAGTCATAATCCCGCTGACTACAATGGTGTCAAGATGGTATTGGGCGATGAAACTCTGGCAGATGATAGTATCCAGGCCCTTAAAACACGTATCGATAATAAAGATTTTGTTAAGGGTAGTGGCAAATACCAGACTAATCCATTGAGTGATCAATATATTAAACGTGTTGCGGCTGATATCAAGTTAGCGCGCGGACTCAAAATAGTGGTGGATAGCGGCAATGGTGTGGCCGGTGGACTGGCGCCAAAATTGTATCGAGCCCTCGGTTGTGAAGTGGTTGAGCTTTACAGCGAGGTAGATGGCAGCTTCCCCAATCATCATCCTGATCCCAGTCAACCGAAGAACCTGCGTGATTTAATTGAAATGGTCCGGAGTACTAATGCTGACATTGGGCTGGCATTTGATGGTGACGGAGATCGGCTTGGGGTAGTGAGTCCCGATGGTAGTGTGATTTGGCCGGACCGCCTGATGATTTTATTTGCGACGGATGTCCTGTCTCGTAATCCGAGCGCGCAGATCATTTTTGATATTAAGTGCAGTAATAATCTTGCCCGGGCTATCTGGGAGAAAGGTGGCGAACCGGTTATGTGGAAGACCGGGCACTCGCTCATTAAAGCCAAGATGAAACAATCAGGCGCGCTATTGGCCGGCGAAATGAGTGGTCATATCTTCTTTAAGGAACGCTGGTACGGATTCGATGACGCCCTGTACGCAGGTGCTCGCTTGCTGGAAATCATTGCGGCGGATAATCGTAAACCGCAGCAGATATTCAGCAGCTTGCCTGACGCAGTTAATACACCGGAACTCCGGGTTGATATGCAGGAAGGTGAACAGCAACGATTTATGGATGAATTGATGGGCCAGGCCGATTTCCCCGATGCGAATGTGATCATGATTGATGGTATTCGGGCGGACTTTGAAAATGGATGGGGCCTGGTGAGAGCGTCGAACACCACGCCAAGCCTGATCCTGCGATTCGAGGGACGAGACAAGCAAGCATTGGCAGAAATCCAGGAGAAGTTCCGGGCAATCATGTTGGAGGTTGATCCCAATCTGCAATTGCCTTTCTGAACATGTAGTATCATGCTCAGGTTTGCCGGTTCATAAACTATTGCTGCTATGTCGATGAAACCTTCTGCTGCCCATAATATTGCCAAGGTTCTGGCCGAGGCATTGCCCTATATTCAGCGCTTCCATGGCAAGACCATGGTCATTAAATATGGTGGCAACGCCATGGTTGATGACAAACTGAAACGGGGTTTTGCCCGGGATATCGTCCTGATGAAACTGGTTGGGATGAATCCCGTTGTCGTCCATGGTGGTGGTCCACAAATCGGCAGCATGCTGGAGCAGGTCGGTAAGAAAACCCATTTTGTTGATGGCATGCGTGTTACCGACTCTGAGACCATGGATGTGGTGGAAATGGTATTGGGAGGATTGGTTAACAAGGAAATCGTAAACCTTATTAACCAGCATGGCGGACATGCGGTGGGGCTGACGGGCAAGGACGGGGATTTGATTCATGCCCGCAAATTGACCTTCCAACGCCACAACCCGGAAATGAATGCGCCCGAGATCGTGGATATTGGTCATGTAGGCGAGGTGGCGAGTATCGATCCGGCGATCATTAATATGTTGGTTAAAGGTAACTTTATCCCGGTCATCGCGCCGATTGGAGTGGGCGAAGATGGCCAGTCCTACAACATCAACGCCGATTTGGTGGCGGGTAAGCTGGCTATGACGTTGGAAGCGGAAAAGCTGATATTGCTGACCAATACCGCGGGGGTGCTGGACAAGGAAGGCAAATTACTCACCGGCTTAAAAGCAAACCGGGTAGAAGAACTAATCAAAGATGGCACTATTCATGGCGGCATGATGCCGAAGATTAATTGTGCCCTCGATGCCGTACATAGTGGCGTGAATACCGTGCAGATTATCGATGGGCGGGTTGAACATGCTGTTTTACTGGAGGTACTAACTGACGCGGGTGTTGGTACTCTCATCAAACGTTAAGCCTATGAGTGAAGCAGGCAAAAAAATATCACGTCGTCAGCAAATTCTTGAGACCCTTGCGCAGGAACTGGAGAAGAGCCCCGGCGAGCGGATCACGACTGCCGGTCTGGCGCGAGCAGTGGGCGTATCGGAAGCTGCGCTGTATCGTCATTTCCCCAGCAAGGCCAAGATGTTCGAAGCCTTGATCGAGTTCATTGAAGACTCTGTTTTCGGACTGACCAACCGCATTCTGGAAGAAGAACAAAATTGTACGTTGCGCTGCGAGAAAATATTAATGTTGGTGTTGGGGTTTGCCGAACGCAATCCTGGTTTGAGTCGACTTTTGGTGGGAGATGTGCTGGTAGGCGAGACCGAGCGCTTACGCACGCGCATCGGCCAGTTTTACGAACGCCTGGAAACCCAGCTCAAACAAGTCCTGCGTGAAGGAGAGATGAACGGGGAACTGGTTGCAACTTTACCGGTTGCCCCAACAGCGAATCTGTTACTTTCGGTGGCTGAAGGACGTATTAATCAATTCGTGCGCAGTGGCTATCGGCGTAGCCCGCTGGAAATGTGGCAAGATCAGTGGCAATTACTACTTGATATTTTGATACAGGAGTAGCCGCTTACATTTTAGCGGAACTGGTTGGAGTGATGCCTTTCAATTCACGAAAGCGTTTGAGGTCGGCTTCGTATTTAAGATTGAGGGCCTTTATCTCATTCTGTTTTTTGTTAATAAAGTCTTCGTTGTCCTTGATTTGTCGTTTCAGGTTATTCATCTTGTTAAGCACATCTTCTGGTGCGGTCTCACCTGCACGCTCATGATTTGCGGCTATTTTCTGCACCGCTTCCAAGTTCTGTTGCAGGGTGCGGCTGCCCGTGGTGGTAATCTCAATTAGTCCTTCGACGGCCTCAATTTTATCGTCATACGAAATTTTCAAATCGCGCTCGGTGGTGAAGGTATTGAGCAGAATGGTATCTTGCAGGTGGGCTTCTTCCTGGCGCTGTAATTCTTCCTGTTTGAGTTTGGCGAGGCGCGCTTCTTCCTCTAATTGTTCCTTGGTTTTGGCGGCTTCTTTTACCTCTACCTTGATACCACGCTCATTCATTATATCGATGCGTTTCTGGGAGTATTCTGGCGGGACGCTGTTTCCACACTCGCGTATCCCTTCATCGGTTGTCCAGCATTTGATTGAGCCGGCCATGGCACCGGGGGCAGAAAACAAAAAACCTAGTAAACAAATAAATCCCGCCAGGCCGGGTAAGATGTGTGCTTTCATTGTGTGATGCAATCGAGTTAAATAGGATTTCATATGACAATTCTCTCCCTAATCTATGTATGAATATGTCCTTCTATTCACTGTCTCGCTGGTGGCTAATGCATTTTCAGCCTTTGCCGGAGGTGGGGCGGGGCTGCTGCAATTACCAGCGCTTATATTTTTAGGGCTGCCATTTAGTGTAGCATTGGCGACCCATAAACTCGCAAGTGTTGCACTGGGTATCGGCGCCACCGCTCGCCACTTTAGGGAAAGATCCCTGGACTGGCGATTCTCCCTGGTTATTTTGGGGTCAGGTTTGCCGGGCGTGGTGCTCGGTGCCAGTCTGGTATTACGGGTGCCTGACCGGGCGGCTGAGTTATCCCTGGGGATTTTGACAATGGGATTGGGAATTTATTCCATGCTCAACCCAAATCTGGGTCAACGGTCGGAGGCGACGCATCGTGATACCCCCGGTTACCTGGTTGGCGGGTTGGTGCTGTTTGGAATTGGTGTGCTGAATGGTTCACTGACCTCAGGTACCGGCCTGTTTGTCACCCTCTGGCTGGTACAGTGGTTTGGGCTGGACTACAAGCGGGCGGTGGCCTACACCCTGGTTCTGGTGGGGCTGTTCTGGAACGGCAGTGGCGCGCTAACCCTGGGCTTGCAAGGGACCATCCGCTGGGACTGGATCCCGGTGTTGCTGGTGGCGTCCATGCTGGGCGGTTATATTGGCGCGCATTATTCCATCATGAAAGGTA
>Ga0316193_10003737_pt1 | contig 11058 bp, 5 predicted proteins | sample MerIslsedime2_MG_FD_207735 | JGI IMG/M metagenome (GOLD analysis project Ga0316193, IMG submission 207735) | Coastal sediment microbial communities from Maine, United States - Merrow Island sediment 2 | ecosystem: Environmental > Aquatic > Marine > Coastal > Sediment | place: USA: Maine... | reverse complement strand
TGCCAGGCGTGGCAATTCGCCGCCACCGGCGTAACCGATAGAGGCGGAGCAGCAGTTCCAGTCCGGAATCTCATTCAGCTCGATGTCCAGTTCTTCGCACATGGTGTCGACGGACACCTGGTAGTTGGAAGAGGACGCGGCTTTCTGTGAGGAGCAACCGGGGTAAAAGGAATAGGATTTTTTAGCCATTTCAGTTCTCCTCAGCTTCCGCTCTTGCCGATACGCGCGTCTTCAAGTTCCTGCGCTTTCTTCAGCATGGCGTGGAAGCCTTTCGTGTCTTTGCAGCCGTGGCCGCCGAGCATTTCCATAGGTGTCATGCGCTTGGTTTTAAGCATCCCCAGTCCGATATCTTTCATCTTCAGGGCAGTCTTGATGCCTTCGCCAAAGCCATTCATGAAGTACAGGGAAAGCCCCAGTTTCAGCTCGTTGACACGACCGGTTTTGGTCAGGTTGTTCCAGAACAGTTGGGCGAACTTGGCGGTTGGCTGCTGTTGCGGAGCAAGACCCAAACGCTTTGAGTAGGTCGCCAGACCATGCATGATATGGGTAATTGGCAGGCCACGCGGGCAGCGTGCGATGCAGTTGTAGCAGGAGGTACACATCCACATGGACGAAGATTCGAGTACTTCCTCGCGCTTGCCGGCGCGTATCATCATGAAGATTTCCTGCGGCGGATGTTCCCAGTGTGGGCCCAACGGGCAGGAGCCCGAGCACACGCCGCACTGCATGCACATTTTCACCCAGTCGCCTTCTTCCACATTGTCCGTGACTTCCTTGAGGAAGTTGCCACGGTACTTTTCGATCATTTCATTGTTGTAGCTCATGACTCGCTCCTAGAACTTGAAGGGGCTCATGCCCATCTTTTCCACGGCCTCGGCCATGTCATTGATGAGTCTGGGCGCGCGCTCGATATCGGTGATGGCAACCTCGTAGGTCTCGACACGTTCTTTTTCAAGACTCAGGGTTTCCAGCGTGTCGTCAACCTTGCTCATGCGGACGTTGGCCATTTCCGAGCCTTTGACGAAGTGGCACTGGTAGTCGTCACCCTTCTGGCAACCCATCAGGATAATGCCGTCGTAGCCGGAGTTCAGCGCATCGGTGACCCAGATGGTATTTACCGAACCCAGGCAGCGCACCGGAATCACGCGGGCGAACTGACTGTAGCTGTTACCCTGCTGTGCGGCCATGTCGAGTGCCGGGTAGGCATCGTTTTCGCAGGCCAGCACCAGGATGCGTGGCTTCTCGTCGAATTCATCGGGCATATCGACGTTCTTGATCTGCTGGCCCACGCTGTCGCAAGAGTAGTTCTCGAAGGAAATGACGCGCACCGGACAGGCACCCATGCAGGTTCCGCAACGGCGACAACGGCTTTCGTTGAATACCGGGAAACGCTTCTCGTCTTCGTCGATGGCGCCGAACGGGCATTCCACGGTGCAGCGTTTGCACTGGGTGCAGCCTTCCTTGCGGAAGATCGGATACGACAGGTCGCCCGAACGCGGATGCGCGGCACGGCCAATCTTCGCGCTTTCCAGCGCCTGGATAGCCTTGAGCGTAGCGCCGGTTGCATCTTCGATTGCCTGCTGGGTGTCCATCGGCCGGCGCACCGGGCCACAGGTGTAGATACCGGTGCGGCGTGTCTCGTACGGGAAGCAGATGAAGTGCGAATCATTGAAGCCATACTTCAGGTGCGGCAGGTCCTTGCCCTGGCGGTAGTTCAGGTTGAGGATGGAGTCGACGCTGACTTCCCACTCACCAGGCTCGTTCTGCGGCACATTGTCGATATCGACACCGGAATTAGCGACCATGCCGGTAGCCAGTACTACCAGATCAGCTTCCTCTTCCAGGTCTTCGTCGAGGATCATATCCTTGAACTTGACCAGAGGGCCGTTGCTGCCGGCTACCACTTCGCTGACCTTGCCCTTGCGGAAGGTGACCATTTTTTCCTGGCCGCTGCGGTAGAAATCTTCACCCGGAGCGCCCGGGGTACGCAGATCGTCGAACAGGATTTCGGTTTCGATATCCGGGTTCTGATCCTTGAAGTACATGGCCTGCTTGATGGAGGTCAGGCAACAGTCACCGGAGCAGTAGTTCAGGTGGCCTTCCTTGTCGCTACGCTGACCGGCGCACTGTACGAAAGTGACTTTCTTCACTTCCTTGCCGTCGGACGGACGCTTGATCGGGCCACCGTTGGCGGTGATCGCCAGCTGTTCCAGTTCCATGCGGTCGACCACGTCCTTGCTCTTGCCGTAACCCAGTTCAGGTAGCTGGTTGGCATCGTAAGGCGTGGCGCCCGAAGCCTGGATAATAGCGCCAAAGTTTTCCGATGTGGTTGAGCCGCTTTCGGTGCTGATGTCAGCAGAGAAACGCCCCGGCGCACCGGAGGTCTTGGTGATGGTCGAGTTCAGATGCACCTTGATCTTGTCGTTGCCCTCGATCTCGGCAGCCATCTTTGCTACCTGGGTGTCCACCGGGTCGGTGTACGGCGTGTGCATTGGCACGTCTTTCCACATCTTGCCAACAGAGCCGCCGAGTTCGCCGGTTTTCTCAACCAGGGTGACCGGGTAGCCGGTCTTGGCCGCCTCGATCGCCGCAGTCATGCCGGTGATGCCACCGCCGACCACCAGGATGTTATCGTTGCTGCCTTTTTCCTGTTCGGAGGCAGGTGGAGTAGAGCGCTGGGCTTCGGCGCAGCCCATACGGATGTAATCCGCGGCCATTTCCTGCGTGGTTTCACGCATGTCATCTTCGTCGGGGCGAATCCAGATTACGCCTTCACGCAGGTTGGCGCGCGAAATGGTGACGCCTTCGAAGTTGAAGGCCTCGGTCTTGGCGCGACGCGAGCAGGCACCTATAACGACGCGATTGACGCCTTCGTTGTCGATGTCGTCCTGGATCATCTTCACGCCTTCGGCCGAACACAGGAAGTCGTGCTGCTGCACAACCTGTGCCTTGCCGTCGCGCTTGGCGACCGTGGCCAGTTCATCGCAGTCCAGACGTTCGTCCAGGCCGCAACCCTTACATACATATGCACCAATTTTCATGTCAGCCACGGCCTAACCCTCCGCACCGGCTACTTTGTTTACCACCTGGATGGCACGCAGTGCGCTGGCCGTCGCGCTTTGTACAGCGCGGTTGACGTCCAGTGCATCCGACGAACAGCCGGCGGCGAAAAATGCGCCGTTGGCTTCATCCAGTTCCACAAAACCTTCTTCGTTCAGCACCACTTCCATGGGGAAGCCGTTAGCAGGAACGCTGGGCTCCATGCCAACCGCCAGCACGACCAGTTCATGCGGGTTGCTGTAACGATGGTAGCCCTCGGTGTCCACACCGTGCAGGACCGGGTTACCGGTTTCCTTGTCTTCGGTGATGGAAGCGACCTTGGACTTGGTGAAAGTAATGTTCGAGTCGTTCTGAACCTTCTGGTAGAAGTCGTCGATACGGTCGATGGCGCGAATATCGATGTAATACACGGTGCCCTTGGCGTCATCACCATACTGCTCGCGCAGGTAGGTGGTCTGCTTCAGGCTGGCCATGCAGCAGATACGCGAGCAATGCTTCAGGTGATTCTGGTCGCGGGAGCCGGCACACTGAATGAAAGCAACGTCCTTGGCTTCCTTGTTGTCCGACGGGCGCAGGATCTTGCCGCCAGTGGGGCCGTGCGGGTCGAGCATGCGCTCGAACTCGACCGAGGTAATCACGTTCTTGTAGCGATCGTAACCGTAAGGCTGGATTTTGCCGGCATCGTAAGGCTTCCAGCCGGTGGCCCAGATGACAGCGCCAACGGTGATCATGGTTTCGCTGTCAGTCATCTCCAGGTCGATGGCGTCGTACTTGCAGGCAGCCTTGGCTTTTTCGGCGTCGTCGGTGCCGATAATGGCCGGATCCAGTACGTAGCGTTCCGGGTAGGACTGGTTGAACGGACGGTATGCGCCCTTGCGCTTGCCGAGACCATAGTTGTATTCGTCGTCGAACTCGGCTTCTACTGCTGTGCCGCATTCGCCGCAGGCAGTGCAGTTTTCGTTAACATAGCGCGGACGGGTGTTTAGTGTGACGCTGTAGTTACCGGCATCGCCTTCGATCTTGCTGACTTCGGTCATGGCCATAACGCGCAGGTTACGGTTGGCCTTGATCCGGCGAAGGTTGATCTCCAGGCCGCACTTCGGGTGGCAAAGTTTGGGGAAATACTTATAAAGCTGGCTGACACGGCCGCCAAGCGATGGGTTCTTCTCCACCAGAATGACCTGTTTGCCGCATTCTGCGGCTTCCAGTGCGGCTGTCATGCCGCTGATGCCGCCACCCACTACCAGAATGGTCTGGTTGGTTGCGATAACCTCTGACATGGATACTCCTCCGTCCAGAGCTACTGTGACTAAATAGTTAGAAATTCTTCCGGTTTCGGGTCGGGTTCCGGGCCGGGGCTAAAAAGCGGCCACAACGATACCCCAGCGCCCGTGCCTCCGCCAGACTATGTATATATAAAGAGCATCGAATCTTTCGATAACAAAATAGAAGGTATGTATATCACTTTGAAAAAGTGCGTGTTGTTGCCGGCCAGTCTGTGACGCGGTAACGTCTCTCTGCAGGAGCGGGCGAGTCCGCTCCGGAGCCACCACCACGGGAAAACCAATGACTGCGCAAGTCCTTAAACCAGAAGAATATTTTATAAAAGACGAGCCCTATTACGAGTCCGTCGGCAACGAAATAGAAGTCTTCGAAGCGGCCTATGAGAATCAGTTGCCGATCCTGCTCAAGGGGCCAACCGGCTGTGGCAAGACCCGTTTTATGGAGCATATGGCCTGGCGACTGAAGCGACCATTGATCACGGTCTCCTGCCATGATGATCTGACTGCCTCGGATCTGGTGGGCCGATTCCTCATCCGCGGCGGTGAAACCGTCTGGGTCGATGGTCCGCTGTCGCGTGCGGTGCGCGCCGGAGGCATTTGTTATCTCGACGAAGTAGTCGAAGCTCGCAAGGACACCACCGTTGTCATCCATCCGCTGGCTGACGATCGTCGGGTGCTACCGATGGAAAAGCTTGGCGAGTTGCTGGAGGCCGGCAACGATTTCTGCATGGCCATCTCTTACAACCCGGGTTACCAGAGCGTGCTCAAGGACCTGAAACAGTCCACCAGGCAGCGTTTCGTGGCGCTGAATTTCGACTACCCTGCTGCAGAGCTGGAGACCAGAATTATCGTCAATGAAACAGGTATCGAAGCCGGTATGGCGAGTCAGCTGGTTAAATTTGCGCAAATGACCCGTAACCTCAAAGGCAGTGGGCTGGAGGAGGGCGCCAGTACCCGGCTGCTGGTGCATGCCGCGAAGCTGATGAAAACCGGTATCAGTCCGGTGGTGGCATGTCGGTCCAGTATTGCCGAGGCGTTGACTGACGATGATGAGATGCTTATTGCGGTTAACGAGCTGAGCGCGTCAGTATTTTAATGGCCGGAGCTGTGGTCCACGAAGAGGGCTGGTGTCGCTTTTGCAGGGCGAAGACTTTGTTGGTGACCCTGGTACCTTCGCGGTTAGGAAAATTAAAAAGCCTGCGCTAATGGTTCAGCTACCCACCATCCCTGAAACAGATACCCACGAATCTTTCGTCGAAACTCCGGTTGACGACTATGAGCTGATTGATTTCGGTCATGGCCGCAAGCTGGAGCGCTGGGGTGAATACCTGATCGAGCGCCCTGATCGGGAGGCCCGCGATGAGCCGCAACTTCACGACTGGCAGCCCGACTGGGTGTATGTAGATGATGTGGGCCGTAATGGCCACTGGGAACCCACGCATAGCGGGCTGAAACGTGAATGGACTGTTCAGGTTGCGGGGCATAGCGTCGTTTGCCGGCTGGGAACCGGTGGCCGGGTTGGTCTGCATGCCCGTGACTGGATATGCGGAGACTGGCTGCGCCAGCGCATAGACGGTTGTTACGATCTCGAAGAGCTCTCTGTATTGAATCTGTTCGGCGGTAACGGTTTCGTTACAGCACAAGCATTGGCTGCGGGTGCATCCGTTGTACACGTGGAAGCCAGTGAAGAAGTTATGGAGCTGGCGCGTGGTAATGCCGGTGAGGAAAACGTTGAGTACATCCACGATAACGTTATGGACTACGTTGAGGATTTGCTGCGCCGTCAGCGTCGTTTCGACATGCTGGTGCTGCCGTGCCCGGCACTTGGACATGGCCCGAAGGGGCAGTTGTGGGACCGGGAAGTCGACCTGCCCAAACTGATCAAGTACTTGCCGCGTCTGGTGACCGATAATTGTCTCGGTATCTGGTTGTCGACCGATGGCGGTGCCATTACCTGGAAAGCGGAAAGCCTGGGACAGTTGTTCCGGGAAGTGCTTCCAGGTTGCACGGTCGAGCCAATGCGGCTGGGCATCAAGAGCCGTGACGGCCGGGTGCTACCCGGTGGTATCGCAGCGCGCTGGTTCGATGAAACCGAATTTTTGCAAACCGGCGGTATGCCGCTGACAGCAAAGCAAATGGAAGAGCGGCTGGATTCCTACATGGTGTCGCTGGGGGCGGCCGAGGAACCGTCACGTGCACTGGCTGAGTTTCCGCGTGAAACGCAGGATTTTGTTTTGCGATGTGCCGCCATGGTCAGTCGCACCAGCGCAGGTATGGCGTTCAATTTTGTTGATCATGTATGTGGCGCTCTGCGCCTGATGAATGAAGACGGTGTCGAAGCCTGGCTGCTGCACTGTATGGACATCTACGACACCAGAGGGCTGCACCCCGCCGTGGTGGCTTTCAAGGACGTAGAGACTTTTGCCCGTGAACACAAGGCTCGCAGTACCGGCCTGGCACTTGATGACGTGGCCAATGTGCTCGAAGGTTATGTGCATGGACTAAATGGTCGGCGCCTGAAGATTGAGGCGGGCGAACAGGTTTACACTGATACCGAAACGTTGTTTCTGCCTGCAACGATCAGCCGCTCTGCCGACCGGGATACCAATTTCCAGCTTTACAAAGCAATGGTGGTGCACCTCTGGGCGCAGACCTGGTATGGCACCTGGCGTGAAAATATCTCTGCCCGGTTAACGAAGTATGCCGAGTATGAAAAGGCGCTGGCCTGTTTTCATGCGCTGGAAACGGTGCGACTGGACGCGTTGATTGAGCGTACATTGCCCGGCGTTTACCGGCAGCTGGTCGTGTTGCGTGAGGGGCATGATTTGCCTGACGAGCCGGAGTGGCGAGAAGCCAGGTCAATTCTGTCTGCGGTTGATGCCAGTGTGGAGGACAGCCTGGCGCTGGTAGAAAAACTCATTGAACTGGAGCAGGCTGATATCACGCCATACCAGGGTGTATTGAAGCCGGTTCAGGTTGCCAAGACGCGCGAGGCGCGAATCGAAGCTGACAAGCAGGCGTTTCGTCTCGGGCTGCTGCGTATGAATAAAGAGCTGGAAAAGGCGGCTCCTGAAGAAGAGGTGGATGCAGAGGAAATCGCCGAGTCTTCAGAGGAAAGTAAAAAAGATTTCTCCCTGCGTCAGGTTAAATCAGAAGAAACCGCCGAGGGTTTCGCCTACGAGATTGAACTCGATGGACGTCCCCTGCCCGCACCTGACAATGTGAAAGGTACCATGGCTTCCATACTGCAGGACCTTGGTGAGATACCCGAGGATTATCTGCAAGCAGCAGGCGACGGTGTTTACTTTGCGGGCGACACCGGCGAGCGCAGTGCCGAAGATGTCTGGAAGGGCACCTATCATGAAGAAGGTGCCTTTATCTATAACGAATGGGATTACGAACGCCAGCACTACCGCAAGAACTGGGCTGTACTGCGCGAACTGGATGTTCATCCGAATCATGATCATTTTGTTGACAGGACGCTGTACAAGTATCGCGGCCTGGCCATGGATCTGCGCCGGACATTTGAAGCCTTGCGTGGTGAAGACAGGCTGTTGAAGAAGCAACCCTACGGCGATGATATCGATATTGATGCCCTGGTCGAAGCGGTGGCGGATACCTACAATGGCGAAGAAATGACCGAGCGTCTGTTTACCAAGCTGCACAAGCTGGAGCGCAATATCGCAGTCATGTTTATGGTCGACATGAGTGGTTCGACCAAGGGCTGGATCAACGATGCAGAACGCGAAGCGCTGGCGCTGTTATGTGAGTCGCTGGAAACGCTGGGTGATCGCTATGCGATTTACGGTTTTTCAGGCATGACGCGCAAGCGTTGCGAGGTGTATCGAATCAAGTCATTCGATGATGTCTACGATGAAGAAATCAAGGCGCGTATCAGTGGTATCCGTCCAAAGGATTACACCCGTATGGGAGTCACTATTCGCCATCTGACCCGGTTGTTGAATGAGGTTGAGGCGCGTACCAAGTTGCTGATTACGCTCTCGGATGGAAAGCCGGACGATTACGATACTTATCGTGGGGCTTACGGTATCGAGGATACGCGTATGGCATTGATCGAGGCAAAGCGTAGCGGCATTCATCCTTTCTGCATAACTATTGATACCGAGGCAAAAGACTATTTACCGCACATGTACGGTGCGGTGAACTATGTGGTTATCGATGAAGTGCGCAAGTTGCCGTTGAAAGTGTCGGATATCTACCGGCGGTTGACGTCATAGGGCGGACCAGAGCTGCACGCGCATGCTGCCATGCGGCAGAAACATATCCCCTGCTTTATTGAAAAAATAATTGGCTGCTTTTTTTCGCCATTCGCCCGGAGAATTTATCGGTTGGCAGGAGTCTGGCGCTGTCGAGGCATGGAGTGTCATTACCGTAATTCGGCTAGTTTGTGAAAAATGGCGGCATAATCCATCAATTTACCGGGTATATCAGTGACACAATATATAGTGTTTTACTGTTTGATTTGAAAATCCCGATATAAGTGTGTTATGAGTTCACTATGAGCTGTGATAGATATCATAACTATATGTAATGTATTGAAAATATAAATATGTAATTTTTGTGGCCGTGCGCTTGACAGGGGTCGGATCACAGCCTAATCTTTGTATTCGCACACACAACATATTGTGGTTGCCGCCAGACGAGGCTCAATATCTCGTTGTTAGACTGAATATCCGCCGGCGACCGCAGTCAAAACAGAATCAAGGGAGTCAGGAAACGTAATGAAATCAGTTCAGCTGAAGTCCGTTCCTACCGGTGTTGCCGATATTCCGCTGCAGGATGCGTCCATGGATATCTGGGACAAGAAATACCGGTTAAAAAGCAAGGATGGCGTACCCGTCGATGCCGCTATTGATGATACCTATCAGCGCGTGGCGCGGGCCCTCTCCGAGGTTGAGGCGACACCGGAAAAGCAGGCGTACTGGTATGAACAGTTTGTCTGGGCCTTGCGGCACGGCGCCATTCCGGCCGGACGTATCACCTCAAATGCCGGCGCGCTTGAGCACAAGCCTGCGACTTCAACAATAAACTGTACCGTTTCCGGCACCATTCAGGACTCAATGGATAATATCCTTGAACGCGTCCACGAAGCTGGCCTGACATTGAAGGCGGGCTGCGGCATTGGTTACGAATTCTCCACGCTACGGCCAAAGGGTGCCTATGTGTCGGGCGCTGGCGCCTACACATCGGGGCCGCTGTCGTTTATGGATATCTACGACAAGATGTGTTTCACCGTTTCTTCCGCTGGCGGGCGCCGCGGTGCGCAGATGGCTACTTTCGACGTAGGGCACCCGGATGTCATGGATTTCATCCGCGCCAAGCGGGAAGACGGCCGACTGCGCCAGTTTAACCTGTCACTGTTGATCACGCAGGAATTCATGGATGCGGTTAATCGCGATGCCGAGTGGAAACTGGCGTTTCCGCTGAATGAGCAGGAAGTCGAAGACGAAGGTCTGGATTTGTATGATGCCAACCAGGTGGTCTGGCGCGAATGGCCCAACAAGAACGGTTATGTCGGTAATGAGGCCGGGCTGGTTGCCTGCAAGGTCTACAAGACCATCCGCGCCAAGCACCTGTGGGACATGATCATGACCTCCACCTATGACTTCGCCGAGCCAGGATTCATCCTCATCGACAAGGTCAATGAGATGAACAATAACTGGTTCGTCGAGAATGTGCGCGCTACCAATCCATGCGGTGAACAGCCTCTGCCCCCCTACGGATCCTGCCTGCTGGGTTCGGTAAATCTCACCAAGTTTGTGCGCAGCCCATTCACCGACGAGGCTTTCTTTGATTGGGACGAGTTCAACAAGGTGGTTGCCATCTTTACTCGCATGCTCGACAACGTGGTTGAAATCAACGGCCTGCCACTGGAGCAGCAGCGCAATGAGATCATGAGCAAGCGTCGTCACGGTATGGGTTTCCTGGGTCTGGGCTCGACGCTCACCATGTTGCGTATGAAGTATGGTTCGGATACTTCGATTGAATTTACCGAAAAAGTCAGTCGTGAACTCGCGTTGAGCGGTTGGCGAGTTGCGCTGGATCTGGCGAAGGAGAAGGGCCCTGCGCCTATTCTGGAAGAAAATTTCGAAGTCACCGCAGAAATGCTGCGCAAACGCCCGGAAATGAAACGCGATGGTTATCAGGTTGGTGACAGCATCAAGGGCAAGGTGTTGCATGCGCGTTACAGCCGATATATGCAGCAGGTGGCGGATGTGGCACCGGAACTGGTTGACCACCTGGCCGAAACTGGCGCGCGTTTCACTCATCACTCGTCGATTGCGCCGACTGGTACCATTTCGTTATCGCTGGCCAATAATGCCAGTAACGGTATCGAGCCGAGCTTTGCACACCATTATTTTCGCAATGTTATTCGGGAAGGCCGCAAGACCAAGGAGAAGGTTGGCGTGTATTCCTTTGAATTGCTGGCCTACCGCGGCCTGATAAATGCCGACGCTACGCCAAATGCTGAAGATGAAAGTCAGCAATTGCCGGACTATTTTATTTCTGCAGACGATATCAGCCCAAAGGAACACGTGGATATCCAGGCTGCTGCGCAGAAGTGGGTGGATTCGTCGATTTCAAAGACGGCCAATGTTCCTACTGACTATCCGTTCGAGGAATTCAAGGATATCTACCGTTACGCTTACGACCAGGGCTTGAAAGGCTGTACCACTTTCCGCTTCAACCCGGA
>Ga0316193_10003733_pt1 | contig 11060 bp, 8 predicted proteins | sample MerIslsedime2_MG_FD_207735 | JGI IMG/M metagenome (GOLD analysis project Ga0316193, IMG submission 207735) | Coastal sediment microbial communities from Maine, United States - Merrow Island sediment 2 | ecosystem: Environmental > Aquatic > Marine > Coastal > Sediment | place: USA: Maine... | reverse complement strand
TTTTACCATCACTGTCCTTGATGAGCATATGAAACCACAGGTCGATGATTTGGAGGGCCTGGTAGGTGAATTGTGTCTGGAGGATACGCGGCACACCCTGGCCTCGAATGAGCATAAGGCCCGTATCCACCCCAACCCGGTGGCCTATCATTTTGATGTCGTTAGCCCCTGGCAAAAGAACAAGTTAAAGGGTGTTTTCTTTATCAGTTTTCATGCCGATTTTCTCGGGCGCTTATTGAAGGGCCGACAGATCCCCGGTCACCAGTTGTTACTGGTGGATAAGACGGCGGATGACCTGATCGAAGTGACCCCGGATGGGGCGCGTATCAATTGGGTCCGTGACGATTACCGTTTGCAAGCGGCGGAATCAGAACGGGTTCTCAGCGAGATCGCGGTGCCCAATTCAAAATGGCATGTGCTGAGCCTGCATGAGCCGGGCCTGTTCCGGCAGGAACTGAATCGCACCATCATAAAATCGGTTTCGATATTTTTTGTATTTGCCATCATTATCTTGGTCGCGCTTTGGATGTTGCGCCGTGAGGCCTGTTGGCGACAGCGTGCAGAGCAGGCCAAGAACGAGTTTATCTCCCTGGTCAGTCACGAGTTGCGTACCCCCTTGACGGCCATCCGGGGTGGGCTGGGCCTGATTGCCAATGAGGTAACAGGCAAACTCGATGAAAAGACTCTGGAGATTGCCGGCCTGGCCTTGAACAATGCAGAGCACCTTGGCCAGCTGGTGGACGATCTGCTTGACATGCAAAAGCTGAGTGCCGGAAAACTGGAATTTCATAAAGAACAGGTTAACATCATGCCGCTTGTTGAGCATGCCCTGAATAACTACCGGAGTTATGCCGACCGCTTTGGTGCGACATATCGGTTAACCCGGGGGGTTAATGAATGTTTTGTCTATGCCGATCCGCATCGCCTCGAGCAGGTGCTGGCCAACCTGTTATCGAATGCCGCCAAATATGGCGCGGAAAGAGATGATATTGAGGTGGTCGTAAGCGTGGAAGAGGGCAGGGTGCGTATCAGCATTACCGATCACGGTAACGGTATCCCGCTCGAGTTTCAGTCGCGCCTTTTCCAGGCCTTTGAACAATCGGGTGACAAACGCGAGCACGTTGTGCGGGGAACCGGTTTAGGGCTCTATATTGCCAAGGCGATCGTGCAGGAACACAGTGGGGAAATCGGGTTTGTTACCGAGATAGGCAAGGGCACATGCTTCTGGTTCGACTTGCCCGTTAGTGATGAGGCCGAATAATTATTTATAAACAGAAAGGGCGGACGCTGTCGTGAATAGGCAAGCCTGCCTTTGCTGTTTTTTTACTTCGTCAGACTGGCGAACAGCACCGGCAACTGTTCCGGCAACCGCTCCACGTTATCAATAATGGTGTAATTATTGGCGCCAAAGATGCGTTTTACGTAGCTGTCGGCATTGGGATCCAGGGTCAGACAGTAGCTGAGGATACCCTTGGTATACAATTCTTCAACGGCCTTCTTGGTGTCGTGACGCAGATGTTGTGGATCGCGCTCGTCGATATCGGCCGGTTCGCCATCGGTGACGATCAATAACAGCTTGCGACGTTCCGCTTGCTTGAGCAGGTGTTGCCCGGCGTGACGCAAGGCCGTTCCCATACGGGTCGACAGGCCCCCCTTCATGCCGGCCAGACGTGATTTGGCCTCGTCGTCAAAGTGCTGGTTAAAGTCCTTGAAGCGATAGTACTGCACATCATGCCGGCCGTCGGAGGCGAAGCCATGCAGGGCAAAGGGGTCGCCAATGCCGTTGATGGCGGTGGCCACCAGGGTGGCCGCCTCACGGGTCAGTTCGAGAATGGTTTTATCGGAGCCTTGCACCTTTTCATTGGTGGATTCGGACAGGTCCAGCAGGACCACCACCGACAGGTCACGATTCTTGAGTACATTACGCATGGTGATGCGCGGGTTGGGTTGTTGACCCATGCGGATCGAGATCATGGCATCGACCGCCGCATTGATATCGATCTCGTCCCCGTCTTCCATATTGCGCACACGTTGCACGCCTTCGGGGGTCAACAGGTCGATGATTTGCTTGATGCGGTGGGCAATGGGTTTGTATTGGGTCAGAATTTTTTCGATGTCTTGCGGGTTACCCTTCGGTTGGCGGCGTTCATAGACGGTCGCCCAGTCGGGACGATGCAACTGGATCTGGTAATCCCATTCCTGATAATGGAAGGGATCAGAAACCGGCTCCTTACCCCACATTTCATTAAAGCTCCTGGTATTTTCCAGGTCATCTTCATAGGGGTACATTTCGGTTTCACAGGTCCAGATTTCCTGGGCGTCATCACCGGCCAGTTCGCAATCCACTTCGTTGGCCATTTCCATCACGCTAACGGTTTTGCGCACCTGACGTTGAGAGGCGGCAATATACTCGTTCATGGTATCGAAGGTGAACTCTTCGAATTCCCAGATAAAACGATTGTCATCACGGTAAGGTGTGCGGATACGTTCCAGGATACGTAAACTGGGAACGGTTTTACGACTTGAGAAAATATTAAATAATTCCATACCCATATGCCAGGAGAACTGGTTGTTATCCTGTTCTTGTTCAATTTTGGCATGGAACTGTTCGCAGAAAGTATTCAGCTCCTGGTCATCACTTTTAACAGATGCATCCAGTAACATTAACGTTATACGCTCAAGCACCAGCATCGTTGGGTGTTCAACGTCACCTTCATACTCCATATCGAGTAATGAACGCCAGAGTGTTTTCAGGCCGGGGAAATCCTTTGCCGCTTTATATTCAATACGCGCATCTTCGACAAAGCCAATGAAGAACATTTGTGCCGGACTGAGTTGTTCGGCCGATATCGGCGAGCTGGTATAGCATATATGAGCAGCCATATGCGCTGCAGTTGCACGATATAGTTCTAAACCGGCAACCTCACCAATGGCATCCACCGCATCGGGCATATGTACAATATGCGCGTCAATATAAGGGCGGAAGTCGGTATAGTCTGCACCCGTCGGACGTAGGAAAAAGTCACGCCCCCACAAGGCGCGCAGATAAAAATTCAGTTTGCGCTGGGTATCGATAAAGAGTGTACCGCGGCGTTCCTTTTGCAACATCGCCCGGCTGTCCTGCGACTCCAGATTAAAATAGGAGGTCAGGTTAGTATAATCACGCCGGTAGGCCTGGGCGCCAAAATTGGCCCAGCGGCGCAGGCCGCTCAGGGTGAGTTTGGAAAGCAGCTCATCGATGTGGTTCAGCATCGGGCGCACGCCGCGTGAGGCGGTGGACGACAGCTGATGGATCAGGGTCAGGTAACCGCGCAACAGTTCGGCATCACCCAGGCGTTGCGAGGCCGTGGGCAGGCTGTTAAACAGGAGGGCGATGACTTCACCCGAGGTCATGGAGGAGAGCTTCATCGCGGCGGTAATGCAGTCAGTGATAATGTCTTCGCCGCATTCTTTTACCACCAGCGGCATTTCCTGTAGGTAGGAGATCACCAGGTCCTTGCCGCGACCGAGATTGCACAATCCTCTGGCGCCTTCCATATAATCCTGCAGGCCGGTTGGCGACATCACCCGTGCCGCTTCTTGGAAGGTGCCGTGCAGTACATCACGGACTTCCGGTGCGACGTCTTTGAGTTGTTCTTCGTAATCTTCGAGTTTGATTGACATAGTTCTATTGGCAGGCCATGCCCACTACATATAGTTTATGTTTACCATAGAGGACACGAAGGAATAAATGGCTTTTACTTGGTGAACTTCGTGCCCTTTGTGGTCAATTCTTTAACTAAAAAATGTCTGGACCGCCGCGTTCAGGGTATCGCGCATATCCGGATCATCGGTCAGCGGGGTCACCATGGTCATGGTACAGGCGGCAACGGGTTCGACACCCTTGCTGATCAACTGACCTGCGTAGACCAGCAGGCGGGTGGAGATGCCTTCATCCAGACCGTGACCTTTCAGGTTACGGGCGCGGTGGGCGATCTGCACCAGTTTGTACGCGAGATCATGATCAATACCGGATTCTTTGGCGACAATCTCGGTTTCGGTCTTTTCTTCCGGATAATCAAAGTCCAGCGCACCAAAACGTTGTTTGGTGGATTGTTTCAGATCCTTCATCAGGCTCTGATAACCGGGGTTATAGGAAATCACCAATTGAAAATCAGGGTGCGCCTCGATCAACTCGCCTTTTTTATCCAGCGGCAAGGTGCGACGATGATCAGTGAGGGGGTGAATCACCACGGTCGTATCCTGACGGGCTTCAACCACCTCATCGAGATAACAAATAGCGCCAAGACGCGCTGCGGTAGTCAGGGGGCCGTCCTGCCACTTGGTGCCATCCTTGTCGAGCAGAAAGCGACCGACCAGGTCGGAGGCGGTCATGTCCTCATTACAGGCGACGGTAATGAGCGGTTTGCCCAGTTTATAGGCCATGTATTCCACAAAGCGGGACTTACCACAACCGGTTGGGCCCTTCAGCATCATCGGCATACGGACGTCGTAGGCCGCCTCGTACAAAGCGATTTCATCAGTAACCGGTTTGTAATAAGGTTCGGTTTGGATTTTGTATTGTGTAATATCTACAACAGACATGTCTCACCCTCTTTGCAATATATGACGAACAAGGCCATTATTTTTCGTCATCGGTTTCAAGTTCACCACTCCAGCCTGCCGCTCTGGCGTCGGCAATGGCTTGATCATGGATCTTCTGGTGACGCTCTCTTAATTCGTCCGGCAAATGACTGACAAGACAGCCATACTTGTCCCATTCGTCATTGACCTTTTGTAATAAAGCATCAACGCCGGCCAGGTTCCAGCCTTCACAGGTTTCAGTCTCTGGTATCAGGCCAAATACCCACGCATCACGAATGATCTTACCAATGCTGGTCATACCGCCATTGATATCATTATTGATGCCTACATACTTACCTGGTTTTGCCATGTGATTTTACTCAATAGTTCATGTTATGTCGCGATACACGATCGCTATTCATGTGTATAAAAAAGCCCCTGTCCGCATGTTGCCGGGCAGGGGCTTTTAATGCGTTCCTACCAGGTAGCCTTAAACAGATGTACCACGGTGGATAACCATTGCGGTACCAGCAGATTGCGCAAAGTTATCAAAGCCCAGCAGACGAACATGGTTTTTCGGGTGCGCTTTATGACATGCTTCAACTTCGGCCAGGATAGCATCAACGTCGGTTTCACCAAACATTGGCAGCTTCCACATGTACCAGTAGTTGCTGCGCGCATTTTCTGGTTCTGTGTGTTCGATGCCCGGGTTCCAGCCCTTGTCAACAATGTACTGGATCTGTGCACGCGTTGATTCTTTGCTTAAAGGCGGCAGGTAAGAAAAAGTTTCATATTTACGGCTCTGAGCAGCATCACTCAGGCTTGAATTGTAATCTTGTACGTCACTCATGTGATTTACTCCAAAATAGTTTAATTCGTTTAGGCGGCAAGGTGTCCGGTATAAACATGGCCACCTTGCCGTAGTTGTCCAATCATTAATCGCTTATTTGTGTGCGACGTCGATCTTGTCAACCGTATCAAATTCGAATTTGATTTCTTTCCATGTTTCCATGGCCATCTTGAGCTCTGGGCTGTGCTTGGCAGCAGTAGCAAGAATGTCCTTACCTTCAACTTCAAGTTCACGACCCATATTGCGTGCTTCAACACAGGCTTCAACCGCAACACGGTTAGCGGCTGCGCCAGCAGCGTTACCCCAGGGGTGACCCAGTGTACCGCCACCGAACTGCAGGCAAGAGTCATCACCAAAGATGCTAACCAGAGCAGGCATGTGCCATACATGGATACCACCAGATGCAACCGGGATAACCCCAGGCATGGAACCCCAATCCTGGTCGAAGAACAGACCACGTGAACGATCTTCTTTAATGAAAGAATCGCGCATCGTGTCGATCCAGCCCAGTGTGGCATCGCGGTCGCCTTCCAGCTTACCAACAACCGTACCTGAGTGCAGGTGATCACCACCGGACAGACGCAGAACCTTGGTTAGTACACGGAAGTGGATACCGTGGTGCGGGTTACGGTCGAGTACCGCGTGCATGGCACGGTGGATGTGCAGCAGCATACCGTTGTCCTGACACCATTGAGCCAGCTGAGTATTTGTTGAAAGACCACCGGTCAGGTAGTCATGCATGATGATAGGTGCGCCAATTTCTTTGGCGTACTCAGCACGCTTCATCGCTTCATCAGTCGTTGGAGCTGTAACGTTCAGGTAGTGACCCTTACGTTCGCCGGTTTCGGCTTCGGCTTTATGGATAGCTTCCATAACGAAGTCGAAACGGTGACGCCAGCGCATGAATGGTTGCGAGTTGACGTTTTCGTCGTCCTTGGTGAAGTCGAGACCGCCACGCAGACCTTCGTAACAAGCGCGGCCGTAGTTCTTGGCGGACAGACCCAGTTTGGGTTTGATAGTACAACCCAGCAGCGGACGGCCGTATTTGTTCAGGATGTCACGCTCGACCTGGATACCCTGAGGTGGTCCATTACAGGTCATGACATAGGCAATCGGGAAGCGAATGTCTTCCAGACGCAGGGCACGCAGGGCCTTAAAGCCGAATACGTTACCCACCAGAGAGGTCAGTACGTTAACCACGGAACCTTCCTCGAACAGGTCGATGGGGTAGGCAACAAAGGCATAGAAACAGGTGTCATCGCCAGGCACGTCTTCGATGGCATAGGCACGGCCTTTATAGTAGTCCAGATCTGTCAGCAGGTCGGTCCATACCGTGGTCCAGGTACCGGTTGAAGATTCAGCCGCAACAGCCGCTGCAACTTCTTCACGAGGTACACCTTCCTGTGGAGTAATTTTGAAACATGCCAGAAGATCAGTATCCTTCGGAGTATATTCCGGCATCCAATAAGTTTCGGCGTATTGTTTTACACCCGCATCGTATTTCTTAGCCATCGCTTGGCCTCCTGAGAGTCAGTTTTTTAGTAAGTAATTAATGCCTACATTTATTAATATTATTAGCAGGTCTTTAGAGTGGGAAGAAGTATACGCCAGCTTATCATAATGTAAATTCAATAATAATGATTAAATACATAAGCTATTACTTATGTATTGAGGTACGGTGCCCGATGAGGCTTTTAAGGGTAATTTCCTTGATTGGTTAAGGGTTGAGAGGCTTGTTTGTGTCTTCAGCCAGGTCACGGATGGGCATGGCAATGGCCAGGAAGATTAAGCAGGAATTTTGTCGGGCAGATATTTGAAAGGGGTTGATACAGACGCTTGCATCCAATCATCATGATTTGCTCGGGCAACATGTCAGGTACATTTAATACATCGCCAATGAAGAATCGCAATAGAGTGCCGTGGCCGAAGAAATCAATCGTAATATCCATGCCATCATTCAGGTGGCAGCTGAAACGATCGAGGCAGCGAAACAAACCACGGATACCAGTGAGGAGCTTGCCAAACTGGCGGTGGATCTGCATGCGATGATTAGACAGTTTAAATTATAAACTTCCAATTTAGCCTGGAATAATTCTCCTGTAGTAAAGTAGCTTGCCTGTCTGCTCCAGCAGGATATATGGTCTATGCCACAGATGTGGTGAATCTGGCAATCAGCATAAAAATGAGAATAATAGCACAGTCAATGTTTGCTATACTGCCCGCCTAAATCCGCAATAAAAGTCGTATTGAGTAGCAAAAACGCATGGCCTGCGCGCCATAGATCACCATGCGGGAAAGCCGAGGGATTTATTTTTAAACGACGGGAGCGTATCTTTTCTATTACCGACGAGGCCGGTTGCAGTTGTTATCATTTTTTTATGTCTTCGCGATCACGAGCTTAATGCGTCAAGCAGGACAATCCAGGGGAGGTTTTTAAAATGATGGTTGATACAATAAAAATCATGATGCTCATGTTGACACTCATAAGTTCAGCGGCTTTCGCCGATGACTTTGAGTTAAACACGATCAACAATGAAATGGTGTTGTTGCGTAGTCATGGTGAATTCGAGAAGGCGTTGGCCTTGGCGAAAAAATCCCTGGCAATGGCAGAAGAGATTTACGCAGAGGATCACATTGCCATTGCGCAGTCATTGAATAATCTTGCCGTGTTATATAAGGATATGGGGCGGTATGAAGAGGCCGTTCCGCTGTACCGGCGTTCTCTGGTAATGCGGGAAACATTGTTGGGCTTAAATGATCCCTCTGTTGCGACAGTGTTGAATAATCTTGCCGTGGTCTATGCCCGGATGGAGAACTATGAAGATGCGGTTTTGTATGCGGGTAGGGCGGTTGATATTCTGAAAAATTCACGAGGTATAGAGCACCGGGACGTCGCGATGGCCACGTCCAATCTGGCGGAGATCTATAAAGGACAACATTTATATGATGATGCAGAGAAACATTATACGCAGTCCTTGAATATGATGATGGACCTTCGCGGCAAGAAACATACCGATGTTGCAATTTCACTAAGCAACCTTGGCCAGCTTTATTTAGTGCAGGGCAGATTTAAAGAGGCGGAGCCGATGTTTCTAGAATCTCTCGATATATTCAAGCAGACCCTGGGTACGAGTCATAGCCGTGTTCACCGCCTGTATATGATCATGTCCACACTGTATGAAAAGGTCGGCAACCAGGAAAGAGCCGAAGAATATCTGGATTATGCGGATAAGTGGCGGCAAACCTATAGATGATCCAGGAATAAAGAAGCACAGGCAACCCCTCCCTCCTCTTGCCGGCAAGATGCCTTAATCTAAAAATTTTTCCTTACTACGTCGTTGTGTAGTCTGATTTGGAGACGAGGGCAGGAGGTGAAAGAAGGGAAAGAAAATACAAGGCCGGTATATTGAATCAACTCAATGAAGCAACATACCGGCCTTGTGGTTTTAGCCTATGACGGTATCCTAACCGAAGGTATCGTGGGTAATATTCTTGAACCACGAATGGGCGTAACCCACTTCACGCTGGCGCATGGCATCGCTGGCATCGGAGGGGGTCAAACCACCTGAACCCTTGACCTTGATGATCTTGCCACCCTTGTATCGATACACCATGGCAACGGACATGGCATCATTGGGGGTGATGATGCTGTAGCAGGTGTTGACATAGGAGGGTACCGGCGCCGATTTACCGTTTAGCTTGGCCACGACTGCTGCGGCGCAAACCTTGGCCTCGGAACTGGCGGCATAACCGGACTTCGGTAGTGGCGAGGCCACGGAGGCATCACCGACCACATAGATGTCTTTATGCCGTGTTGATTCGAAGGTTTGTTGGTTTACCGGACACCAGCCCTTGTCATTCACCAGATCAGCGGCAAAGGCAATCTTGCCGGCCTTTTGTGCTGGGATGACATTGAGGACATCGTAATCGAAATCCACATCACCAATGGCCACTTTTTTCGAGGTATCAATGGCCTTGACCTTGCCACCGGAATTACCACTGATCCACTCGATCATGCTGTTATCCGTACCATAACCATAGTGACGTTGCCAACCGGCTGTGAACAGTCCCATCTTGGAGAACTTGCCCTTGCTATCCAGGATCATGATCTTTGACTTCGGTTTGTGTTGCTTCAGATACCAGGCGATTTGGCTGGCCCGTTCATAGGGTCCTGGTGGACAGCGGAATGGATTGGGCGGTGCCACAATCACCATGACACCACCATCCTTCATGGCATGGATCTGCTTGCGCAGCAAGGTGGTTTGCGGACCCGCCTTCCAGGCATGGGGAATCTTTTCCGCTACCTTGGCATCGTAGCCGTCAATGGCGTCCCAGTTAAAGCCGATCCCGGGCGAGACAATGCAGGCATCATAGCTGAGGGTTTTACCACTTTTGATGCGAACCTTCTTTGCTGCCGGGTCGATAGCCGTGACCAGGTCATGGATGACATTAATGCCACGTTTTTTCAATTTGTCATAACCAAAGCGGATGGATTTGATATCGCGGTTACCACCCAGTACTTCATTACTGAGGAAACAGGTGTGATAGTTTTTGTTGGCCTCGATCAAAGTGACATCAATGGAGGGGTCGGCCATCTTGATGTATTTGGCCGCTGTGGCCCCACCCATACCGCCGCCGACGATCACGACACGTTTGCCGGCACCGAAACTAAGCATGGGGAAACTGAGCGCCGAGACGGCAATCGTTCCACCAGCGAGGGTAAGAAAATCTCTACGGTTTATATTAGACATGTCTATAACCTCCTCTTATTTGTTCTGGCTGGCATAATAGTTAATGAGTGCGTCCATACCCTTGTCACCATGGGCCTTTTGTAGGGCGTCTACCTTTTTCTTCATCTTTTTCTCCATTGGACGTCCACCATCGGTGAAGTCTTCCATACTGTAGCGTAGGAAGGGTTCCCATTGACCAGCAAGGATTCCGGCATCATCTTCGGAAGAACGGCCACCATCCTCATGGCACTTTTCACAGTATTTCTTGTGCAGTTTTTTGCCTGTTTTGGCCTTTGTCTTGTTATATTTCTGTTTCTGGCGCACAAAGGGTTGCTTGGAGAAGTATCCGGCCATCAACTTGATCTCTGCCTTGGTGTAACCCTTGGCGATACGGCTCATGATAGTGGCGGGACGTTCACCATTCTTGTATGCCTCCATGGTCTCAATGAAATAGTCATGCGAGATACCGGCGATAGTGGGACTGGCTGGGCCGACACTGGAACCGTGGGTGCCATGACAACCGGCACAGGTATTGGCCAGCATCTCCGCGCTTGGCGTTGCCGCTAGTGCCGTACCGAAGCCGGTACTGGCAAACAGTAGCCAGATGAGTGGTATAGTACTTTTGTATTTCATGTTGCCTCCTTCTATCTTATGATGGTTATGGTTTAACTCCACCGGTTGTAAATGGGTTGCCGGTTTTCTTATTTCTTTTTCTTCTGTGCCGCACGCTCGAGTACTTGACTAATCTCCTTTAATGAGCGGGTTGCCCTGGCCAACTCCAGCGCCGTGCGGCCCTTGTTATTTTTGATACCGATGTTTGCACCACGTTGAATGAGTCGACGCACGGCATTGGCCCGGCGATTCAGTACGGCACTAAACAGGGCCGTTTCACCATCACTATTGCGATGATTAATCTC
>Ga0316193_10003731_pt1 | contig 11067 bp, 8 predicted proteins | sample MerIslsedime2_MG_FD_207735 | JGI IMG/M metagenome (GOLD analysis project Ga0316193, IMG submission 207735) | Coastal sediment microbial communities from Maine, United States - Merrow Island sediment 2 | ecosystem: Environmental > Aquatic > Marine > Coastal > Sediment | place: USA: Maine... | reverse complement strand
TTCCACTTTTTTTATTAACTGCTGGGTTTTATGGGTGGAATACTGCACTTGAATATCTAGATTCAAGAGATTTCACGGAGCCTTTGTTCGTTGTTGTGGTTATGAGTTTGGCTGGTACAAAGCCAATAGTTGAAATATCGGAAAAATTTATAAGTTTTTTATCGAAGCTAGTGGGTGGAACAATCTCTTCGTGGTGGTTAATTATTTTGACCATTGGACCACTTTTGGGGTCACTAGTTACAGAGGCTGGTGCTATGACTATTGCAGCCACTCTGCTTTCTCGTAAATTCTATGAGTATAAGCCTTCTTTAAAGTTAGCTTACGCAACTATTGGACTTTTGTTTGTAAATATCTCTGTAGGCGGTGTTTTGACAAATTTTGCAGCACCACCAGTACTAGTAATTGCTAGGTGTTGGGAATGGAGTTCGTTTTTTATGCTAACTCAGTTTGGTTGGAAAGTAATAATAGGGATGTTATTTGCTAATTTCTCTTATTGGTTCATGTTTCGTTCTGAGCTAAAAAATATGGAAAAGGAAAAGAAAGCTGTAAGTAAAATGATTATGTCAAAACAAAGCCCTCATATTCCTTTTTGGGTTACTCTGACACATATCTTTTTTATTTTTTGGATTGTTCTAAACTCGCATTATTCCGCGGTTTTTATCGGCAGTTTTTTGATATATCTAGGCTTTCATAAAGCTACTAGACCTCACCAATATGTTGATGGAATAAAAAGACCATTGCTAGTAGGTCTTTTCTTGGCTGGTTTGATCATTCATGGAGGACTTCAGGGATGGTGGATAGTGCCTTTAATGGAAAAACTAGGACACACATCTGTAATGGTGGTAGGGGTTATCTTAACCGCATTTAATGATAACGCAGCAATCTCTTATCTAACATCTTTAATCCCTAATTGGAGTGCTGATTTTAAATATGCTATAATTAGTGGAGTTATCACTGGCGGGGGGCTTACAGTTATTGCAAATGCTCCAAACCCAGCAGGTTTTGTTATTTTAAACAAGCACTTCAGCGGTGGAATATCTGCATTAAGACTATTTTTAGCGGCAATTTTTCCAACTATCTTATTTTTTATTATGTTCTATTTACCCTTTCTTTTTGGATATAGAGGGGCGTAGCTTTAATTAGTAAAGTTTTTTTAAAGAACCCAAAGCATAAAAAAAAGATTCAAAGCCAGTGCTTTTAATATCTTCAAATGCTTTTTTTAAATCTCTAAGAACTTTTAATTTTTCAATATCTACAGGAGAAGGGCTTGTAGCTACTAGGTCAAAAAGCTCGTGCATTTTTAGCTCTACCATCTCAGAACTTTTTTCTAACATAAGATCATCTATTAAATTAATGATTTTTTGATCATGAATATTCATTTTAGATACAGCTCTTTTTTTTAAAATACAAAGAGCTATGATTTAATAAAAGATGATTTAATTTTTTTCAAAATAGGAGGTTTAATAAATTTTGAAATTTTATTAATAGAAATCATTATTAGCAAATAAAGAGCATTATAAAAAAATGACGGCACAGAATAAATACTATGAAAAACTAGCATTACCTTTCTTGTAAGCCGTTTGTTTTCTGCTGCAGAGTTTACTTTTAGAAAGATAGTTGGCTCAAATCCATAAGGTCTCATATGGGCTAAATAGAAATTTCTTTTAACATCCGGAATTACTTTAATCATATCAAGGCTTGTTGGATGAAAATTTAACATGCTGACAATATCACTAGGATGCATAAATGTTTTTCCCTTCATGCTATCAGATAGATTTCTAGTAAATAGTCCAGCGGGATCATATGCACTGACTTCTGTAGATGCTGGAAAATCTTTTGCAAAATGATATGTCAGCGAACCACCTAAGCTATGTCCTAGTACTTTTACCTTTTCATTAGGGTATCTAGATTTTGTTTTGGCCATCCAATCATGTAGTTGTTTTTTGCCGACTTTATATAGGGTCTCTCCTACAGAAAAGCCTGGAGTATAGTCAGTCAAGCTTGCAAAAAAAGAACCATCAGCTGTCGGGTTTGGAGGGGTTCCCCTGAAGATTAAAATAGGAGGAAATCCCTTTTTTTGAGGGGTTAAAGCAAAGGCTTCAATTGGACCACCTATCCATTTTGGAGCCAGCATGATTTTTTCTACTTCATACTTAGAAGTTTTTAGGCGGCCATTTTTTCGAATTGGGATTTCCAAAGTTTCACCTTTGGTAGGTTCTACAAATGAATAAAGGCATAGAATCTGTTCAATTAGTGAGTCTGCTAAAAAATCATTAGAGAAAGTCTTTTTGCTGAAAAATGGAACTCGAAACTCAGGTAGCAAATTGGATAAAAAAGAGGTAGAAAATTTACTATTTATATTTTTTAAGATGTTTTTTAACTCTTCTCGGATTTGTTGAAACAAGATAGGGTCTTTTCTCCAAAAAATTGCTTTCAAATTATCTAAAGTTAAAAGTTTTCGATTAAAAGAAATTGGATGAAGAATAAAGTTTAAAAAATTTTTTATTGGATGCTCGTCAATTCCCTTTTTCCCCTTATATGGATAGAATCCTTCACTTTCGATATGATAAATAACATCTTCTAAATTTTTAAGAACCCTTCTGGCACAGTGACAGACAAGTAAATCAGATCTTGAGAGCTCTGCATTGAATAAAGCTTGATCTAAGATAGTTGTCCAATGTCTTGAAATTATACCATGATATTTTGAATCATATTTTTGTAATAAAAATTCCTTAAAGAGATCACTTACTCTTTGAATGAGATTATTTTCTTCAGCTTTTTGACCTTTTTTATCAGTGATAGAATCCAATAAATCTGATGTAATTCTAGTAGCAGAAGTTTTAAGGAGTGAGCGAATGCTTAGATCATTTACATTAAGAGAACTTAAATTATTAATTAAAGGCATATTAAAAAATACTTATATATTTATGTAATATACTATACACTTTTTCATTAAAATGCTACCAAACTTTACAAAAATATAACTGAAAAATTAAATAAAAATATTGCCTTTCAAATGCATTCCCAACCGCCACCTAATGATTTGTAAAGCGATATTAGGTCATTAATTAAATTTTTATTTGAATTAATGTAGTTTTTTTGAATTTCAAGAAATTCATTTTCAACTTTAAGGTACTTTTGCCTATCTGCAAGCCCTGATTTTAAAAGCTCGTGGTTTAACTCAAGAATTTTTTTTAAGGCATTAAGCTCTTTTGAATTTTTATTTAAAGTGTCATTTTCATAAAAAAAACTTACAAGTGCATTTTCTACATCTTCCAGTGCTAAAATTATAGTATTTTCATAGGAAAGTAATGCTTGTTTTTGTTTATGCTTTTTAGCCTTGACCTGAGCTCTAAATTTGCCGAATGCAAAAATATTCCAATCAATTTTTGGGCCAATGTACCAAGTTCTAGAACTCCATTGCAGCCATCTACTTCCTTTATTAGCTAGATAAGAAAAGTTTCCAGTTAGTGAAAACTTGGGAAAGAGCTCAGCAACCGCAACTCCGATATCAGCTGTAGCCATAGCCAGCTCTCTTTCAGACTTCCTAATGTCCGGCCTTCTTCTTAACAAATCAGATGGAATGCCGATTGAGACCATTTTATCAACTATTGGTAGTTCATATTCATCTGGAATAGATAGTGAAAATTTCTCGGGTTGGTGTCCTAATAATATTGCAATTCTATTAGAAACTTGTTTGGAGTTTTTTTCTAAATCAATGAGTTCTTTTTCCTTTCGAGCAAGCTCAGCAATTTCATTTTCAACTTCAATTAAACTAAGAAGCCCGGATTTTTCTTTTTGCTTTATTATCTCGATAATCTTCTTTTGGTTATCAACGATTTTTATAGTGCTGTCTATTAGTTTTTTTGTGCTTATATATTGCATGTAATTTCTAGCAACATCACTGAGCAGGGTAATCAACACATCTCTCATACTCTCTTGATCAGATTGAAGCTCATAAAATGCAGATTCTTTCCCTCTTCTCAACCCTCCAAAAACATCTATTTCCCATAGAGCATCAAATCCAGCTAGGTAAAAATTTTGAGCAGGGGGCCCAAAAAAAGGAGCTTCAGAGATATTTTGACTGATTCTAGCCCTGATTTCTCTCGCAGATCCAGTTATTTCAGGGTATAACTTTGCACTTTCTAATTTATATAAAGACCTAGTCTCTTCTATTCTCTCAAGTGCAATCGCTAGGTCATAGTTATTCTCGATAGCTTTAGAGATCAATTCATTTAACTTAGGGTCATTAAGTTTTTCCCACCAGTCTTTGAGATTGGCTGATTTATTATTTGAACCATTTTGGGCGTCGTATTTTTTTGAAAATGCTACCTTAGGTTGTTTATAGTTCGGTCCAACAGCACATGAGGTAATTAAATATGAGATCAATAAAAAAGTTGATAATAACTTAGATTTCTTCAATTTAGTTACCTTAGGGGCTTTTTTAATGCAAACAGCCTCCTAGTCTCACAATAAGAAGGTAGTTTTCTTTAATCAATCATTTTGTTAATAAAAAATAAAACCACGAATAAAGCTAATGTCTAAAAATTATTTATTAGTAGGTGCTAGTTCAGGTATGGGACTTGCTCTTATTAAATGCTTATTATCAAGTGCTGATAAAATCTTTGCTATGTGTAGAAGTAAGGAAAATATTCCAGTAGATCAAAAAATTAGCTTTTACGAGCTTAATATAGAAGATCAGAAGCCAAATTTCCCAGAAATAGATACTCCAATTCATGGTCTAGTCTATTTTCCTGGTAGTATTGATCTAAAGCCATTTTCATCCTTGCATATGGAAGACTTTATTAGGGACATGGAAATTAATTTTTATGGTGCTGTAAAAACTATACAAGCCTATCTTCAACATTTAAAAAAAGCAGAAAACAGCTCAATTGTTTTAATAAGTACTGTAGCTGTTAAAGTGGGAATGCCTTTTCATGCATCCATCAGTGCAGCTAAAGGAGCTATCGAAGGGTTTGGTAGATCGCTTGCAGCAGAGCTTGCACCCACCGTCCGTGTAAACATTATAGCACCTTCAATTACAGAAACAAAAATGTCTGAAAATCTCATAAAAGACGAGAATAGGAAACAAATATTTGCTAAAAGACACCCAATGCAAACAATTGGAACCCCAGAAGATATTGCTCAGGTAGCTAGTTTCTTGCTTTCAGAGCGCTCAAGGTGGATTACAGGCCAGACAATCCACATTGATGGTGGACTGTCGTCGCTTCGAGTTTTTTGATTATTCTTTAAAGCATCTGTCGTCAAAATCTACTGACGACTCACTATTTGAGTTTATAGGGTAAGTATAAATTATAGAAAAATAAAAAAGTAAGGAGGATAAGAACTAGTTAAGAAAAAGCTGTAGGTTTTTAATTTTTTCTTACAAGTTGATTAGGTCTTCCGCATTGTTAAATATTTTAAGCTTCTGCTTTGCACCTGAGAATATTTTATTTGAATCACGCTTCATAAAAATTTCGATTTCACAGATTTTGTTAGCGCGATATTTAAAAATATCAAAATTACAGTTGTTTAAATATTTTTTTACAGTTTTTTTTATTTTTTCATTTTGAAGAATTTTCATGGCATTTATGAGTAATGGATTTTTCAACTGAGCACTTTCTTGAGGATAGATAAAGTATATCATTGGCGCGTAATAGATTGCCCCAATAATTTCTTTGGTATGCTCAGATAAATCCCCATATCGAGAATAAACTTCTGAATTCGAAAAATACAAATCAACAAGCTCTAAAAGAGAAGTTTTTTTTTGATGCTGAGAGGGATAAAAGTGGTATTTATGAAGTTCTGAAAAGACATTGGGATGCTTTTTTACTATTTCAAAAGCAGCTTTGTTTTTATTTCTACTCTTCTCTAGGAATATATTTAAAACAAACTTAAAAGTAGTTATAAGCTCTTTAGGTATTCGGCCAGGAGCTGTGTTTTCTAAAATAACATTATATGGTCCTTTTTTCTGCCAAAGATTACTAGTATTTATTTCTATAACTTCCTCTTCTTCAACTTTTGGAACTCCTCCCCTAAACTGTTCAGGTGGAGCAGTTGGGATATCATTTTTTCCATGGCAACTGCGTCTTAAAGGTAATATTGAAGCTGCTGTAGCCTCAACTTTTCTAATGGAAGCGGCTCTAGAGTTGTGTCCATATACAAGTGCTGTAGCTTTAGTAGCTGTAATGTTCAAATGCGGTAGAGAAATCCTTTTGTCGAAAGATTTTAAGTACTCAGTGGGACTCTTGGGGGGAATTGCTTGACCATTAATCCCTAAGTATCTGTTAGTTAAATTAATTTCAGTAGTCATAATTATTAATTACTAACTATTAATTTTTTAATTAACTAAACATAAACTGTTTTGTATTTTAATCCAATCTGATGCCTTTAGAAGAAATTGATATGTGTTAATAATTCTATTGATTTTTTGTAAAAAACTAACTTTAGACTTTATTACTCAATGTGATATAGAAAAAAAATAATGAAAAAAGAAAATCGCAAACTAGCTCTTTTTATTGTTTTATGTGTGGTCTTTATTGATTACTTCAGTATAGGTGTTGTTTACCCACTTTTTAGCTCTTTGCTTTTTACTGAAGGTGCTTTTTTTCTGCCTGAGGACACTTCTAATACAATTAAGGGACTATATTTAGGTGTTTTACTTGGGACTGAGCCAATATTTCATTTTTTAAGCACTCCAATTTTTGGAGCTATTTCAGATCAGTATGGTAGAAAGAAAATTATTCTGTTAAGCCTAAGTATTGGCATACTTGGATATATCATTGCAGTATTTGCAATAGTTTATAAAAGTATAGTTTTTCTTATTTTTTCTAGAATATTCATTGGGATCGGTTGTGGGAATTCATCGGTTGTACAAGCCGCTATCGTTGACATGAGTAAAAAAGAGGAAAAAGCAAAAAATTTTGGGCTTTATAACATGGCGCTTGGGATTGGTTTCACAGTTGGACCATTTTTAGGCGGAGTATTAACTAACAAAAATTTCATCTCATTTGCAAGTTATAATCTCCCATTTCTATTTGCTCTTGGCTTTATAGTTATTAATTTAATACTGGTGAAGTTGATATTTAAAGAAAGCTTTACCGGAATAAAGAAAGTTAAAAAGTTTGATATTCTACTAGGTTTTAAAGTCTTGAAAAAAGGCTTTTTGATGAAGGATCTTAGATGGCTCTTTGTTTGTGCCTTCATCTTTGTTTTTGGATTTTCATTTTTTTTTGAGTTTATGTCGGTTTACTTAATCAAATATTTTAACTTTGATTCTACTGATCTTGGAATATACTATGGATTTGCTTCTGGTATTTATGCTATTAGCAGTGGTCTTTTGATTCGACCAGTTGTGAAGAGATTCTCTCCTAATAAAATTTTTTTCTGGGCGCTTATTGCAGCAGGCATTGGTTTTTTCATAGCTACCATGATTGAAACTGTTAGGATTTTATACATATATATTGCAATTGTTGAGTTTTCTATTGCCCTTCTTTTTCCAACAATATCTACATTAATATCTAATAAAGTTGGAGAAGAGGTGCAAGGAGAGACTTTGGGGATTTTACAAGCAACAATTGCTTTTGGGTTTGGTGTATCTCCGCTTTTTTCAGGAACTATTGTTGGGCTATATCCAATTATGCCAATTATCATTGGAGGAGTGTGTATGTTACTGGCTGCCTTTATCTTTAAGAAAATTCATCTCAAAAAAGCAAAGCTACATAGTTAAATTCTCTAAATATTTGCCATAGCTATTATTGTACTTTCTAGAAAGTTCAACTAGCTTTTGTTTGTCTATCCAGCCATTTAAAAAGGCAATCTCTTCAATGCAAGCTATTTTAAACCCTTGCCGCTTTTCAATTGTATGAATAAATTCACCAGCATTTAAAAGTGACTCGTGTGTACCTGCATCAAGCCATGCGACACCTCTCCCTAATAAAAAAACATCCAGATCATTGTTTTGTAAATAAAGTTGATTGATATCAGAAATTTCTAGTTCACCTCGGCTGGAAGGCTTCAGCTTTCTTGCATAATCAATTGACTTATGGTCATAAAAATAAAGTCCTGTCACTGCAATATTTGAAGCTGGACTGGATGGTTTTTCTACTAACGATAGGGGCTTTTTCTGATGATCCAAAGTTATAACTCCATATCTGTTGGCATTTTGTACTCGATATCCAAAAATTCTAGCCCCATATGAGCTGTTTTTCGCGTCTTTTAAAAGTTGCATTAACCCTTGACCATAGAAAAGATTATCACCTAGTATCAAAGCGTATTGTTCTTTATTAACGAAATGCTCTCCAATTAAAAGGGCTTCAGCAATGCCATTAGGCTTATCTTGGGCTGCATATTTAATATTCAGCCCTAAATGAGATCCATCTTGAAAAAGACTTTCAAAAAGAGGTTTGCTATCAGCTGATGTAATTATAAGTATGTCTTTTATCCCAGCTAGCATTAAGACAGATAGGGGATAGTAGATCATTGGTTTGTCATATATTGGAAGAAGTTGCTTTGAAATACTTAAAGTTATCGGAAAAAGCCTACTTCCTGTGCCACCAGCTAGAATAATGCCTTTCATTCTGTTTCATTTAGGTTTTTAACATAGATTAAATGGTCTATAGTTTTTAAACCACCAAGGATTAAAGGCATTTTTTTAGCTTCTTCATATGTTACCCACTTAGCTTCTGTGTGTTCATTTAAGTTTAGGACAATTTTGGGTAAAACATCATATGAGAAGGAAAATAAATGCATAATAAATTCTGCGTCATGCCTTTGAATATATAACTTTCCATGCTCGGCAGTTAAGGAAGGTGCTAACTTAAGACCAACCTCTTCATAAACTTCTCTGATAATGCCCTCTTTAAAGGTTTCGCCTTTTTCAAGTTTACCACCAGGAAAGCACCATTTATCTCCCTGGGTTGTGTTGGGATTCCTTTTTACAAGTAAAAACAAATTGTTGGCTTCTATGAAGCAGGTTACAACATTTCTAGTTGACTCGAAACCGTCTGGCTTAGCTTGGGTTGCAAAAAACTTTTCTTCCATTAATTCTCTCTAATAATTCTTAAACTAAAAGGATAAAAAAAAACAGATTCTTTAACCATATTTTAATAATTTATTTACAAAAGTTAATTATTTTCTTGATGAAAATTAAGTCAAAGTGGCAAGTTTGCAAAACGTAAATATTTATTATAATAATGAAAGATTCTTTAACTTTAGAGAGCATTGCGGAAGGTAGCATAATTATCCACGGACCTAAAATGGATGATTACTATGAAAGGCGCATAAAAAGGCTATCTGAGGTATTTCTTTTCAATAACAACATAGTTGATGAAGGCAAATTGCCATTGATTAAGTGGAAGGTTGACCAAAGTGCTCCTACATATGCATTTTTGTATATTCTTACCTCATTTGAAGATGAGCTTTCTACCTTTTGTGAGGAAATTTTAAAGCACTATCTTTTCTACGATAAAAAAATTCCGATTGTCTTTACAAATAACTTGTATTTTTCTTTCAGATCAAGACCTTCTAAAATGTTAGAGTTTAAGGAAATCTGTTTAAAAATCGACCAGGAAGAACACCTTCATTACTTAAAAAAAAATAAATCTAAGATATCTAGAGATCTATCTTCAGGGTTGAGGTTTCCTAGCTATATTAGTGAATTTTTAAAATTAAACAGATCTCATTTTAATTTGAACACTCCTGTATTGTATGAGACCATCAATAATCTACTGGTCAAATTTCCTGGCAAAATTGATAAGCAAATTTTTACTGATTTGCAGCATTTTTTAATCTTTGCTACAGATCCTTTTACAATGCAGCATTCCTTAAAGTATGTCCTAAAAGTGATTTTTGCTTATTACTTCTTTAAAAAAGAAATTGAATATAAATCAAAAGCTTATCCAAACCAGCGGCATATAAAAATTAAAATGTCCAATACAAAACTTTACTATCCTTTTGGCCATAAAGGTGTTCTTGGCATTTTTTTAGCCTTAAATATTAAGACCGACAAAGAAAGATTTGGCAAAAAACATATTGCAATGATACTAGACCAAGTTCTTCCCAACTACTCTTTCATTCAGAATTCTTTTTTTTTATTTCAAATAGGAACTCTTAGTTTTTTATATTTAGATCTTAAGAAGAAAGATAATGTTGGGCATCAACGCTTGAATGGAATTATTGAAACTTTAACTAATGAGATAAAAAACTCAATTGAAACTATAAGTTCTAGGGTCATCTCATATCGCAATGAAGAGGAAATATACAGGAGCATTATTTTGCTTAAAGATCAACTTCAATATAGAGAAGACCTTCCGCAAGTAGTCATCTCTTTTCATGAGCATTTTGGGGAAAATCTTAAGTTCCATGCGATAATCCTAAGGCTTGTGAAAAGAAAAAAGACACCCATTAAGAAAAACATCGATTTGTTCTCTAAGGCATCAATATATGTGGAAAAAACTATTCAACTAGAACCTTTAGATGATGATTATACAAAAGAGGCTACAATAATAAGAATTTCTTTTTCGTCATCTGATTTTATAAGAAAAGACCATTCAATTGATCTTTTAAAAGCTAGAAATTTTGCAAGCAAGTGCATTGCTGAAATAGTTGGAGAATTCAGGGACTTTAATGGTGGTTATATAGACCAACAAAGGAAAAATTTTTACCAATTAAAGCAATTGCTTGGGAAAATTGAGTCTAAAAACGAAGTGCATGTTGAAAGTCTTTTTTATTCACTGGTTCCAGTTACTGTTCAAGCCTCATTTTCTTCAGATAAGCTTAAAAAACTATTTTTGTTTTTTTTAAAAAGCTTATCAATGGAAGTTCCATTTGGTAAAGATACTTTGTCTTTGATAGAACAAAATGATGATAGTGTTTACTTCTTTGTTAAATCTAAAGACATTGGTTTGAAAGATGCATTCTTTCCATCAATGGAGGAAATTTTTTTTGATCCATTTAACTTTGCCTTAACTTCAGTTGAAATTGATGCTCACCTTTATTTAGGATTTATTTTTTTGCATCCAGAAAATCCGAAAAGTTTTGTTAGTAAAATCAATAAGATTATAAGAA
>Ga0316193_10003729_pt1 | contig 11069 bp, 12 predicted proteins | sample MerIslsedime2_MG_FD_207735 | JGI IMG/M metagenome (GOLD analysis project Ga0316193, IMG submission 207735) | Coastal sediment microbial communities from Maine, United States - Merrow Island sediment 2 | ecosystem: Environmental > Aquatic > Marine > Coastal > Sediment | place: USA: Maine... | reverse complement strand
TGTAGTCGTGCAGGTAGTAGGGCAGGACCACCATCACCGCCGAGGCGGCAACACCGACCAGGAAGGTGAACTGGGCGATGTAGAAGCCCCACACTACGTCGCGGCTGAGGCCGGTGATGGTCAGGCCTTCGTTGAACTGCCAGAACCAGCACGCCACCCCGCCGCTGATGATTAACAACAGGGCGAAGATCCATGACCAGTACGCCCGGGAGCCCGAGAGAGCCTTCTCAAGCATGACCACCCTCCCCTTCAAAGACCTCGGCCGCCGGAGCGGTCTCCTGCAACGTGCGTGGATCCTCGACGATGTAGTAGACCTCAGGTTGAGTCCCGAGGCCCGGCTTGCGACGGATGCTCAAACGCTCGGAAAGCAGCTGCCTGACCTCGGACCCGGGGTCGTTGAGATCCCCGAAGACCAGCTCGCCGTTGTCGCAAGCCTCCACGCAGGCGGGCTGTTGACCGCGGGCAAGACGCTCATCGCAGAAGGTGCACTTTTCGACCACGCCCCGCATCCGGGTCGGATAGGTGTTATTGATCGTGGCCAGATTCGGCGCCTTGCGCGGATCCTTCCAGTTGAAGCTGCGCGAACCGTAAGGGCAGGCGACCACGCAATAACGACAACCGATGCACCGGTGCCAATCCATCATCACGACGCCGTCGGACGCCCTTTTCCAGGTCGCCTGGGTCGGGCACACGCGGGTGCACGGCGGGTTGTCGCAATGGTTGCACAGGAGAAGCGTCGCCTTACCCTTGAGGTCCTCACGGATGTAGTGGAACTCCTGCTCATGGAAGGCGGTCTCGAAGTCTTCGGTCCAGATCCACTTGACCTCGTTCTTCGGGTCGTCCACGAAATCGGGCACATTGTGAGCGTCGTGACAGGCGGCGGTGATCTTGGCGAGTAACGCGTCGTCCTTGGAGAACTTGCGCAGATCAATCACCAACGCCAGACGCTTGCCTTCAGTTACCGGCGGTTCGTGTTCTTCAGACGCCCTGGTCCTGGTGGCGACGGCGGTGGAACCGGCCACACCGACGGCCGACAGACCGGCGAACTTGAGGAATCTTCGTCTGCTGCTCTTCATTACTGCCCCTCCTCTGGAATCACGTGGCAGTCCCAGCAGTAGGGATCGACCGCCGAGTACGTGTGACAGGCATCGCAGAACTGTTCCTTTTTGGAGTGACAGTCCAGACAGGTGTCGGAGAGACTCATCGTGAAGTCCTTGCCCGAGAGCTCGGAGGTGTAGGTTCGGACGTCTTCACGCACCACCGTGTCCCGCCACGTGTCCAACAGGTCCATGTGGTTCGCCCGCATGTAGTCCTTCGCTTCGACACATTCCGTCGAACCGTTGGTCGGCTGCTGGAGCTCCGGGGCTTCCGGGGAGGCTGCACTCAAGGCGTTGTACCACAGGGGTGAGGTCGCGAGGACCACGAAGACCGCGAGGCCCGCGACGATCTTGCCGGTGTCATACATCGTCCTGCTCCTCCCTCTCTGGCTGCGCCGGCACACCGCGAATGTCGGTGGTGCGCTCGTTCTCACCGTCCATGATGAGGGCGTTGCCGACCAGCTCATGGATGCCGCTGACATCGACACCAGGGGACCAATACTCGACGAGCGGCGGCAGGGTCGCGCGGTCAATCGCGCAGATACATGTCAGCCGATTCACATCGTTGTGGTCACGTACCCACTTGACCGCATTGCCCCGAGGCAGGCCACCGCGCATCCGCATCTCCATGTTCTCGTCGTTGCCGAGACCGGCGCCGCCGGCACAGCAGAAGGTGTGCTCACGGATCGTGTTCTCGGGCATCTCGAAGAAGTTGTTGCAGACGTTCTTGAGCACGTAGCGCGGCTCGTCCAACAGACCCATTGCACGCGACGGGTTGCAGGAGTCATGAAAGGTGACGCGGAACTGGTCGTTGCGGCTCGGATCCAGCTTGAGCTTGTTGTGGCGGATGAGATCAGAGGTGAATTCGCAGATGTGAGTCATCTTGGTCGACGCCGCATTGTTGAATACCGTGCCTGTCATCGGTGATTTCGGCACCTCGAGGAAGTCGGCAGGGCCATTCATGGTGTCCATGTACTGGTGCATGACCCGCCACATGTGACCGCACTCACCGCCGAGGATCCACTTCACGCCCAGCCGTTTCGCCTCGTGGTAGATCTTCCAGTTGAGCTTCTTCATGTTCTCGGCGGAGTTGAAGAGGCCGAAGTTGCCGCCGTCCGAGGCGTAAGAGCTGAGGGTGTAATCGAGCCCGATGTGCTGGAAGAGCATCAGGTAGCCGACAAAGGTGTAGGTCCCGGGATCCGCGAAGTAGTCGGCCGACGGGATGACGAAGAGGACCTCCGCCCCCTTGCGATTGATCGGCGGGTCGAGCTTGATTCCGGTCACATCCTCGAGCTCATCAACCAGGAACTCGACGTTGTCCTTGTAGGTGTGGGGCTGGATGCCGAGGTGGTTGCCCGTGCGTTGGCAGTTGGCGACCGGCTCCAGGATCCAGTTGATGTTGAGCCCGACGAGGTTCATGAGCTCGCGGGCCATGAATGTGACCTCGGCGGTGTCGATACCGTAAGGACAGTAGACGCTGCACCGGCGACACTCTGTGCACTGGAAGAAATAGTAGTACCACTCCTTCAGCACCTCTTCGGTGAGCTCTCGACCACCGGCCAGCGAACCGAGAATCCTGCCCACGGTCGTGAAGTCCTGTCGGTAGATGGACCGAAGAAGCTCCGCCCGCAGCACCGGCATGTTCTTGGGATCACCCGAGCCGATGAAGAAATGACACTTGTCGGCACACGCACCGCAGCGCACACAGACGTCCATGAAGATCTTGAGCGAGCGGTACTTCTTCAAGAGGTCCTTGAAACCGTCGTGGATGATCTGTTGCCAGTTCTCAGGCAGCTTCCAGTCGGCATCGGCAGGCGACCACTCGCGGGGGTTGGGCATGCCGAGGTAATTGAGGTTCTTGACCGCGGTCGGGTAGGACCAGGTACCGCGCCGTGCTTCGAAATCTACGGCTGGATTCATCCATTTTCTCGGCGGTGGAGTGAGATCGATCTGGATCAGCTCCTGAGGTGTTTTCTCCGCCATGGCTCACTCCTTCTCCAGCGCGTAGCCGGACGCCTTCAACTTGTCGCGGAACTCGTCCTCCCACTCGGCATAGGAGTGGCCCTGGATGTCCGGGTTCCACGGGTTGATGTGGCGACGGGTACGGTTGCTGTTGGCGAGGTTCCGGGTCGGGCTCAGGAACACGCCCGGTGCATGCAGGAGCTTCGAGAACGGGAAATACACCAGCAGCGCGCTGACCATCGCGATATGCACGAAGTACCACAGGCCGACTCCGACCGGCGCCACAGGCTGAAGGGAGGCCCAGCCGGCGATCGCCGCCTTGACCTGCACGACGTCGACCTTCTCGACGTGACGCATGAGGATGCCGGTGAGGGCGATCCCGAGCAGCAGGTAGAGGGCGAAGTAGTCGGTCGGCAGCGAGATGTAGCGCACCTGGGCGTCGAAGAACCTGCGCGCCAGCAGATAGGCCAGACCGACCACCATCAGGAAGGTGGTGCCGTAGTACACCGGCAGCCCGATCTGGAAGAACCCATCGACCTTTTGTAGGGCAGCAACCCATGCCGGTACGGGCTCGATGAAGAACCGGAAATGGCGCAGGACGATGAGGAACATGGCCCAGTGGAAGGCCAACGCCGCCGCCCACAGGGCCTTGTCGGCAATGTAATTCACCTTCTCCTTTTCAGGCATGACCTCGACCCGCGTGTTTCTGAACAACGAACGGAATGCGAGCACCTCGAGGGCCATGCGTCCGATCACGCCGAACAGCCCGCTCGGATTCTCGAGCTCGTTGTTACGGATCCACGGCAGAGATTTTTCCTGGCCCGTGGTGGTGGGGATTCGGAAGGGCACCGGCGATCTCGCCCAATGCACCACCCGGAAGATGATCCCCCCGAGGAACACCGCAAAGGCGACCCCCGGGGTGATCACCCCGAGCACGAATCGCGGACCGTCGCCGGCGCTCGCACCCACCGCAGCAAGCAGCGCCAAACCGGCAACCGCGACAAGAGATATCAACGCTCCCATGCTTCCGATCCCTCCTTCCTCTCGACCCCGCAGGGCCAGAAGATGCACCGCATCAGGTTTGGCGATGCGTCTCCGAGTTCTCCTCACGCCGCTCACGCCACTCCGCGACGCGCTCCATGATTCCTACCGATTGGTTACGGATCTCCTGTGCACGAATCGACCACATCTGTTCTCGACAGCTCATGTAGACGTCAAAAGCGCACAGTCCAAGACGTTCGATTCTTTTGTCTAAGGTTTCAAAGCACCCAGAGGCGTCGGCGCCCGTTTCTCCGACGACCTCGCGCAGGAGGTCTTTCAGATTGAAGACGAAACTGACCGCTGCGGAAGGAGAAAATTCCTGAACCGCCCGCACCCGGATAACCCGGTCCAGCGCCGATGACAGCTCCTTCGGTTCGACGTCACGCATGATGCCGTCGAGCAATTCGGCGAGACCCTCACGAAGACCGGCGCCAACCGGATTGGCAAAACGATCCGTTTTCGACCGCAGAAATTTCGCGGTCTCCTCCGGATAGCCTTCAATGACGCCGTCGATCCAGCGCTCCAGGATCTTGTCCCGGTGTTCTGCAATCTGGTCGAGCATGCCGACCCCTTTCGCGTGCCGAGCCCGCCGAACCGCCCCCGTCGACGACGGGGGCGGTGACGGCCGCAACTCGAATCACACGCAGCCCGTGGGTTTCGGCAGGCCTGCGACCTTACAAGCGCCCTTTGCCGGGCCGGACGGGAAGAGCTCGTAGATCTCCTTGAGCTGGAAGCCCGTCTGCTTGCAGAGCTTGCGGATCATCGGCGCGACGCCGAACTGCAGGTAGTAGTCACGCAGGTAGTTGACGACCTTCCAGTGGTCGTCGGTGAGGTCGTCCACACCTTCGGTGGACCCGAGGGCGGCTGCAACGTCCTCGTTCCACTTTTCCGGTTCCTGCATGAAACCGTCCTCGTCCACCTCGATGGAGACGCTCCCGTGTTCAAAAATGGCCATCTCAGTCCTCCTTTGTGTTGTCCGGGGTTTCAGCCCCGCTGATCTCGATTAAAGAAAGTGGTTGTGCCTGTTGTTTCTTGAGCTGCGCCTTCTCCATCGCTTTGATGAAGTCCTGCGTCGGTCTGTGGCCAAGCTCGAGGGCCCGGCCCAGATGACGCTCGGCGGCGCCAAGGTTGTTCACAGCGAGATGTCCGACCGCCGCGTGGTAGTGCGCAGCGCCGTTCTCTCGGTCGAGCTCGATCACCTTTTCGTTGCAGCGGATCAGGTTCTTCGGGTCGTTGAGGTAGAGGTAGGCCTGACCCATGTTGTAGTGCACGATCGGCAGGTCATCGCGCAGCTTGGCCGCCGCCTGGTTCGCTTCGAGACAGCCCTGGAACTCCCAACGCATGAGGCGCACGCCGCCGAGATTGACCCAGGCCTGAACCAGGGAGGGATCGATCTCGAGGGCCTTCAGATAGGATTCTTCAGCCTTCTTGACGCGGCCCGACACCGTGTAGGCGAGCCCGAGATTGTGGTGCGCCGAAGCCCGCTCCGGGTGCTCCTCCGCGTCCCGTTGGCAACGCTCCAGGCGGTGGCGCTGACTTTCATTCTCCATCCACACTCTCCCTGTTTACGGTGAGCAGACTATCGATCAATGTCCGCTCTCCGGAGTCGTTCGTGTCCTCGAGCGCCAGCAGGCGATCGCGGACGTCTTCAATCAATTCGGGCGCCACCTCGGCGATGCGGTGGAGCGCATTCAGGATTCCGGGTCGGAGCCCGTCGTCCCAAAGGTAGGCGGTCATCGGTCCTACGAAGGGCGCCACCAGATCCGGCGACCGCCGTCCAATCTCGCCGATCGCCGGCAGCATCGGACCGCCGTTGGTGGCCGACTCGTCGTTGAGGGCCCACAACGCCCGCCGCAGAAGCTCGCGGCCGAGGTCGGGATGGGCGGCAGCAGCAGCACCGAGGGCAATCGCCGCCCGGCAACGGATCTCTGGATCCGCGTCCCAAAGCCGGCCTTGGAGGAAACGGACGGCGGCAGGGTTGTCCGCCACCATCCGTTCGAGGCCCTCCGCATCGCCCTGGCGCAGCATCTCCATCACCTCCTCCTTCACCCGCATGCGGCCGTCGACCCGTCCCGCTCGGCCGCGAATTGCGCGGCGAGAGCGAGAAAGCCGTCCGCCCACCCGGGAGTCGCCCCGGCGTGGAGATGGAGATAAGAGGCGAAGACTCTGCCACTAGAGATACCGTCACGGCTGTCACCGATCCCGGTACCGCGCTCGACCCGCAAAACGCTGCGCTCACCGTCTGAACCGCTCACCAGCCGCGAGTAGTGGAACTCGTGACCGACGAGCCGGGTGCCGGCGGCGAAGAACGGGTTGTCGCGATCGACCACCGCCACTTCGTAACCGTGACCCTGTGGTGTCGGTCGTTGTTCGACCACCAGGTCGAGTACACCCGCCATGGCGTGGTTGACGCCGTCCACGACGAGCTCGCGGGCGAGATACATCAATCCCGCGCACTCCGCGTAAACCGGCATTCCGGCACTTACTGCGGCCCGGATACTGGAAGTGAACTCGGTGTTCGATCCCAGCCTGGCGGCGTGAACCTCCGGAAAGCCGCCACCAATGTAGAGGCCGTCAGCCTCCGGCAGCTCGCTGGCATTGGCGGGGTCGACCGGCACGAGCTGCACTCCGGCCAACCGCAGTCGTTCGAGGTTCTCGGCGTAGTAGAAGCTGAAGGCCTCTCCCTCGAGGTAGGCAATGGTGACCGGAACCTGATCGACGGAGGTCTCCGCCGGCATCAGCTCGAGCTCCGGAGACCACTGCGCGACCGCCAACAAGCGGTCCAGATCGACACCCTCCGCCACCGCCGCGGCGGCCCGTTGCACCGCCTCCTCCGGGTCCGGATGCTCGACTGCGGTCACCAGCCCCAGGTGTCGCCCGGGAAGGGGATCGTCGCCCTTGATGCGGCGGATGGCACCGAGGACCGGTGTCCCGGCAATACCGGCCACCGCCTCACGAACGATGGTCTCGTGTCGGCCGCAGCCGACCCGGTTGAGAATAACGCCCGCCAGGTCGACCTCCGGATCGAGGGCTCGGCAGCCCAGGACCATGGCGGCGGCGGTGCGAGTCATCTTGGTGCAGTCGAGCACCAGGACGACAGGCGCCGCCAACCGGCGAGCCAGCATGGCGGTCGAGTGGCTCCCTTCAACGTCCACGCCGTCAAAGAGACCACGGTTCCCTTCCACCAGGATGAGATCCGCGTCGTGCGCCGCGATGGCGAGCGAGCTCGCTATCGCCTCGTCTTTCATGAGATATGTGTCGAGGTTGCGACAGGTGGAACGGGCAGCCACACCGAGCCACGCGGTGTCGATGTAGTCCGGCCCCTTTTTGAACGGCCGCACCTTGACGCCGCGGTCGGCCAGCGTTCGGGCAATCCCGAGGCTGACCAGGGTCTTGCCGCTGTCACCGGAAAGCCCGGCAACTACCAGCCGTGGGACCGTTACACGCATCTGCCGTACCGCCCGACCCCGCCCTCACTCACCCACGATGAAGCCGCAGGGACACTCTTCCCAGCACTTCTTGCAGCCGTCGCAGTTCTGCATGTTTTTGATGATGAAGAAGTGCCCCGGCCGAACATTTGGATCCTTGCCGAAGACGTTTGTCTGGCAATACATCCAGCAGTTCTCGCAGCCGAAGCAGTTGCCACAGCTGAAGCAGCGGGAGAGTTCTACCATTGCGTCTTCATCGGTCAATCCGAGATCGAGCTCGTCGAAGGGGTTCGCGAGACGGTCTTCGGGTGATTTAACCTGGCGTTGGGTTCGCTCAATCGGTTCGTACCAATCGATCTTGAGCTTGTCCGCTCGGATCATGTCTCCGTTGCTGTCGTTCGGAAGATCGGTGCCCTGGAGGTGCGCATGGATGGCGTCCGCCGCCTTGCGCGCCTGACCGATCGAGGTCGTGGCGATGCCGAGATTGATGTTGTCACCCCCGGTCCACACGCCGTCGATGCCGGTGAATCCCCAGTCGTCACCGTTGAGCCAGCCGTCGCCGAGCTCCTCGGAGTTCATCGCCCCGAGGTCCGGTTTCTGGCTGACCGCCGTGATCATCGTCTCCAGCGGCAGCTCGTAGGTGTCGCCCTCGATCGGCACCGGCCGCCGGCGCCCCGAATCGTCGGGCTCGCCGAGCTCCATCCGCTGCACGATCATCGACTTCAACGCGCCTTCGTCGTCCCGGATGATCTCGATCGGCGCCGCGAGGTATTCGATCTTGATGTCTTCCTCGAGGGCCTCTTCGATCTCACGTTCGATCGCAGGCATTTCAGCGCGCGTCCGACGGTAGAGAATCGTCACCTCGGCTCCCAGCTTCGAGGCCATCGCGGCCGAGTCGGCAATCAGGCGTTTCGATACCCGAGCCGCGTCGATGGCGGTGTCACCGCCGCCGATCACCACGACGTTGGAGCCGATGTCGACCTTCTTGCCGGAGTTGGCGTGGTTGAGGAACTCGGTGCCGGTCCAGATGCCGGGACCGTCCTCACCCGGGATGCCCATGTTCTTGCCCTGGTGGGCGCCGATCGCGACGTAGACCGCGGCATACTCCTTGCGTATCTCGTCCCAGGTCACGTCCTTGCCGATCTTGGCGTCACACCTCAGCTCCACGCCCATATCGACGATCCGCTGGATCTCGGCGTCGAGGATCTCCCGCGGCAACCGGTAGACGGGAATGCCGTAGCGCAGCATGCCGCCCGGTTTCGGAAGACCTTCGAAAACCGTCACCTTGTATCCCCGGCGGGCCAGCTGATACGCGCACGACATGCCCGACGGACCGGCGCCGACAACCGCGATCTTCTGATCCTTGGGCTCCTCACCTTCGATCAGCCCCATCGTGAGGCTCTTGTCAAGGCCGTAGTCGCCGATGAACCGCTCGACCGAGTTGATGCCGACCGGGCCGTCCTTCTGGCCGCGGTTGCAGCCGGTTTCGCAGGGATGGGGGCAAACCCGGCCCATCACCGATGGGAAGGGGTTGGTCTCCATCTCGATACGCCACGCCTGCTCGCAGGCCTCATCGAGACTCAGGCCGAGCTTCTCGCGCAAGCTGATCACCGTCAGCCAGCCGCGTATATCATTGCCGCTCGGGCAGTTGCCCGTGCACGGCGGTAGGCTCTCGAGGTAGCGTGGGCGCAGCGCAGAAAGCTGCGATCCAGCTCCGCCACCGCTCGCGAGCCGCGACTTCGTCTTGCTCGACGCGCCCTTGTCCTTCTTCTTCAACAGACCCATATTTCACGCCTCCTCACTGGCATCCGATCCAAGCTCACGAGAGCTTCGACATGTGAGCCTTGAGCTTCTCCAACTCGCCGAGGATGCTGTCGTGCTTCTCCTCATCAGTCAGCAAGTAATTGAGCAGAATTTTGTGGATCGGCTCGGTGGTCTCCTCGAGGAGTTCTTTGGCGAGCTCGATGGTCTGCCGTTCGAGCTCGTCGTGAGCCTCGATCTGGCCCCAGACCTCGGCCAGGTCCTCAGGCGAAAGCGTGACCGGGGTGCGGGTAATGGTGTCGATCATGAACTGCTGCACCCGGTGGTGCTGCACCGAGTCGTTGCGGATGATCTCCATGATCTGGCGGATCAGGAGGTTGTCAGTCTTTTCCATAATCTGGGCCGTCGTCTCGATGGCATCACGCTCGATGCCCTGCCACTGTCGCAGCACATCGACGGTCTTTGCCGCCCGCTCCGGGCCAGAGAGTTTGTCTCGTGCCATTGGTTCCTCCGTGTGTTCTCGCAGCGCTCAAACACCCCCCGGGCTCACGCCCGGGGGGCGATCAGCACTCATTCTGGTGGAAGCGTCACGTAGCTCCCGCCCGCATACTTGTAGACGCAGCGGCCGGAATCGATGATTTGGCGCAGGGCCTTCTTGCACATGCGCTTGTCCACGTTGTCCTCACCAAACTGTTCGATCATCGCCTTGGTGACGTCCATCGGCTTCATGTCTTTCTTGCCATATGTCGACTTCACGAGCTCGAACATGGCGTCAGCGATCTGGTCAATCGTGACTTCAGCCATGGCTTCCTCCTAGTGGCGCAGCTGCGCCGTCCGGGTATAGGTCTCGCCCGCATGGGTGAAGTCATCGATGTGGTACTTCGTGAACTCCTGACCGATGAGCTCGAAGAACTTCGGCCAACCAATGCGATCGATCCACTCACCCATGCGTTCGTGTTTGCGGGCGTTGGCGGCGTAGGTCTCGACGATGTTCTTGACCGCGTCGACAACCTCCGGCCAGCGCGGCGGGTTGTTGGGCAGATAGGGAATCGCGAGCTTCGAGAACTTCGGAGCCACCCGCGAGTTCGAGACCTTGCCACCGACCCAGATCGAGATGCCGTCGGTCTCGGCGTTGTTGATCTTGACCGCCGGGCAGACCGTGAAGCAGTTGCCGCAATACATGCACTGCTCTTCGATGATCTCGATCGACTGCACGCCTTCCACGGTCGCCGGACGGATGGCGCCCGTCGGACAGGAGGCGATCAGATTGGGTAGCTCGCACATTTTGGGCAGGTCCTGGTGCTCGATCACCGGCACGCGGGTGTGGACGCCCAGGATGGCAATATCCGAACAGTGAACCGCACCGCACATGTTGAGGCAGCACGCGTAGGCGACCCGCATCTTGGCCGGCAGGTCCTTGTCGCCGGTGAAATAGGGGAGGAGCTCGTCCATCACCGCCTTGACAACGCCGGAGGCGTCCGACGCCGCCGAGTGGCAATGCACCCATCCCTGGGTGTGAACGATATTGGAGAGCTTGGCGCCGAGACCGCCAACCGGGAAGCCGTACTCCTCGATCTCCTTGATCAGAGGATCGATGTTCTTCTCGTCGGTGAGCAGGAACTCGACGTTGTTGCGGCTCGTCCACCGCAGATAGCCGTCGCAGTACTTGTCGGCGATATCGCAGAACTTCCGGATCGATGTGATCGCAAGCAGGCGCGGCGAGGCGGCGCGAACCGTGAAGAGCTTGTCGCCGGACTCGGCGACGTGCACCATCACGCCG
>Ga0316193_10003727_pt1 | contig 11070 bp, 6 predicted proteins | sample MerIslsedime2_MG_FD_207735 | JGI IMG/M metagenome (GOLD analysis project Ga0316193, IMG submission 207735) | Coastal sediment microbial communities from Maine, United States - Merrow Island sediment 2 | ecosystem: Environmental > Aquatic > Marine > Coastal > Sediment | place: USA: Maine... | reverse complement strand
TGAGCGGGTGGCGAAGCGCCGCGGGGCATCAGGCCGGAGCGGTTCGCCATTGCGGACGCCGCCGGTCGGTGCTGGGACGAACTGCTCATTCCGGCGCGCTGCGGCCGCCGGCCTGCCGTGATTCAAGCACCGAATGCATCGCCAGTGTTCTCGTGCCGGCACAGCGGGATAATTTCCGAATCACCAGCCCGCAGCTTTGGTACCTTTTGTCACCATGTTGAGAACGATCTCCGGGTTTTTTGTTCGCGTCGCCGAGCGCTGGATGCCGGATCCGCTGGTGATCGCGATCTTCCTTACGGTCGTGGCCCTGGCCGCGGCCGTCGGCTTTACCGACTTCGGCCCGGCCGCTGCGCTCGATGCATGGGGCGCCAGCTTCTGGAGTCTTCTGCGCTTCACGGCTCAGATGATTCTGATCCTCGTGCTCGGGCACGTACTGGCCAACACGCGGCCCGTTCAGCGCGTCCTCCTGGGGGTGGCCGGGCAGGTTCGCTCTGCCCGCGCGGCCTATATCGGCCTGACGCTGTTCTCCGGCCTGATCTCGTTGATCTCCTGGGGCCTGGGACTCGTCCTTCCCGCCATCCTGTCGCGCCTCATCTCGGATAGCTGCCGGCGGCGCGGGATCAAGGTGCATTTCCCGCTGCTGGTCGCGGGTGGCTATTGCGGCGCGATCGTCAGCATGCAGGGCCTGTCCGGCTCGATTCCGCTGGTCCTGAACACGCCCGATCATTTTCTGCAGGATCGCATCGGGCTGATCGGTCTGGATCAGACGATCTTCTCCGCCTGGAGCATGTCTATCGTCCTGGCGATCCTGATCGCGCTGCCCATCGTCATGAGCCGCCTGGCGCCGCCCGATGACGAGACGATTGAGTTCGAGGAGCCCGCGCCCGTGGTGCCGCCGCCCGTCACGCTGGGGCCCGAGCTACGGACGCCGCCCGCCGCGACGCTCGATAACTCCCGCTGGGTAACCCTGCTGCTGGCGGGCATCGGCGGAGCCTACGTCCTGCGCCATTTTTTGTCTGGCGGCCCGCTGCATCTCGACAGTCTCAACATGATCTTCGTCGTGCTGGGCCTGGCCTTTGCCGATTCGCCCCGTCACTACCTGGCACTGCTCGGAAACGCCGCGCGGATCTCGGCGCCTTTCCTGATCCAGTACCCGCTGTATGCCGGTCTGATGGGGTTGATGGCCCAGTCCGGGCTCGCGGCCATGGTCGTGCAGGGTTTCGTCTCGGTCGCCGATGCCGGCAGTTTGCCGATCTGGACGTTCTTCAGCGCCGCCGTGCTCAACATCTTCATTCCGTCGGCCGGCGGACAGTGGGCCGTACAGGGGCCCATCGTCGTGGATGCGGCGCTTCAACTCGGCGCCGACGTTCCGCGCGTGGCCATGGCCGTGACCATCGGGGAAGTCTGGACCAACGCCGTCCAGCCGCTGTATGTCGTACCGGTGCTTGCCATCGCCGGGCTACATATCCGGGACATCATGGGGTATCTCGTCATCTCGTTGCTGACCCTCGGGCCGATCTATCTCGCGGCCCTGATGTTCTTCTAGCGGTACGATGCTGAAGCTGTCGCCGGGCATGCCCTTTGACAGTGTGTCGCGGCACCACTGAGACATCGTGTGCGACGCCGTCGGGCGAGTGCGTCGGCCCGCTACTGGCGGTCTGTGAGGACCAGGTCGGGTCCGGGCTGCCGGAGCCTCAGCGCAGGCCCAGTTCACCGAGCAGCGCGGCAGGCGTAAGCCCTGGCCGGGCATCGCCGCGTTCGACGGCGCGAACGAGCCGGACGACCTGTTCGTTCACGGGCGTCGGTACGCCCGCCAGACGTCCGTTCTCCACGACCGCGCCGTTGAGATGGGCAATCTCCGTGGGCTTGCCCTGACTAAGGTCCCACCACATCGACGTGCGAACGGTCGGGTCGACTTCGAGCATGGGCCTGGCCAGCTGCCGGAACAGCCAGTCGGGCAGAGAGAGCATGGCGGGTAGCCACGGTCCGGGTAGCGCCGTCAGCCTCGGCAGACGAATGCCTTTTGCCCGGGTGATCGAGAGGAGTTCGCGCATGCAGGCGGCAAACGCCAGGCGGTAGCCGCGCTGCTCGAGCATTGCCCGCACCGGTACATCGGAGAGCGCGTTGATGGCGTTGATGAGGTTGAGCTGGAGCTTGGCCCACAGCGTCGCTTCGATATCGGTGCTCAACTCGAAAGGCATCAGCGGCGACGTGACTTCGTCAGCGAGGACGGCGGCGTCCGGATGTTGCTCCAGTGTCAGGCTGCCGCCGCTGCCGCGGTGCAGATGGTTCTCGTCCAGTTCGGCGACGTTAAAGGCAACCATTGCGCGCAGCACGGTGTTGCCGGGCAGCGCCGTCTTCACCGGTCCTTCCGAACCCAGCCCGTTCTGACAACAGAGAACGACGGTATTCCGATCCACCAATGACCGCACATCGGCCATCGCGTCTGCTACCTGGGTGCATTTCACCGTGAGCCAGAGAAAGGCCGGTGCCCCATCCCCGGGCCCGGCGAACTTCGGCGCGCCGACTTCGCTTCGATGTCCGTCGAGATCGGTCAGCACGATACCGTTTTCGAAACGGGATCTTACTCTTGGCCGAGCGACGACACTGACCGACTGCCCGCTGTCCAGCAGAGCGCCCGCCACATAGCCGCCGATCAGGCCGGCGCCGAAGACGCAATGACGGCTTGCTTGTTCATCGGCCATGACGACTTGTGTCCCTTGTTTCGTATCCAGTCCGGCTTGCACGCCCGGTTTGCCGACATGCCAGGCGCTTTCGTGTCCTCGCCCGGGTTGGGCCGGCGAGGCCTTATTCCGTAGCGATGGTGCTTCTCCGGGCTCCGTCCGCCCGCTTGAGGGCCCAGCCCGATTCTCCCCGGCGAGCGTCAGCGGTCGACCTGACCGTCACGCAAAGCTGCTACATTCCCAACGAGCGAGCTACCCGCATCCTGCGCCTCGCTGCCGTGTCGTCGGGTGTCATTCAGACGCACAGTTTACGCCGGCCTGGCACCGCTATCGGAGAACGCGCAATGAAACGCCTGATCATGATCATCGTCGTCGTCCTGGTTCTGGCCGCCGGCTGGTTTTTCGTCTCGCCGCTGTTTATCGATCGGACCGTGGACGAGGCCTTGCCGATCGCCGTTACCACGCCGGATCCCGCCGACGGGCCAGCGACTTCCCCAACCGACCGCGTGCCGGCGTTGCTCAGCCGTGAGGAAGTGCTGGCGATGACACCGGCAGAGCGCGAAGCGGCCATGGCGAAGGTGATGGAAGCGTCCGCCGCCAGGCCCGATACATTCATGGACGAGCCGATGGGGCCGAGTGTGCCCGTAGTCGTTGCCAGCGGCCGTTTCAAGGACGCTGACGTCGTGCACAAAGGCAGTGGCGACGCCACGCTTTACGCGCTGCCCGACGGTAGCCATCTCGTGCGCTTCGAGAATTTCCGCGTCACCAACGGCCCCGCACTACACGTCTACCTGGTCGAACACCCCGATCCCACCGAGGCCTCCCACGTCGGTTCTGCCTTCGTGGATCTCGGCAGACTAAAGGGCAACGTGGGCAATCAGAACTATCCGATCCCTGCCGGGGTCGACGTCGATGACTATGGCTCCGTCGTCATCTGGTGTCAGCTCTTCGGCGTGCTGTTCTCGCCGGCCGCGCTTAACTAGAAGCGGCGAATCGCTTCGACCCGGTGGGTCTCAATCCCAGGCGCGCCGGAGGTTTTTCCCGGCGCCGATCCTGCGCGACAGCTGCAATCCGGCACGCGCCCGACGGGCCGTTTCACACAGGTCCGCACGGGGCGGCTCCGGGTGGGCGAGGGCGAAGCGCCGGCGAGCGCTTGCGGCTCAGCCAAAACGAGCGAGCCCAAAGGCGGGATCGACCGGCTGGCTTCCCATCACCTGGGCTGCCGCCAATTCGCCCAGCGCCGGGCCGTGCTTGAAGCCGTGGCCCGAGCCGCCGCCCAGCAGCCAGACATTTTCCGCCCCCGGATGCCGATCGACGATGAAATCTGCGTCCGCGGTGTTGGTGTACTGGCACACGCGCGACTCCAGTAGCGGCGCTCCCTCGAGATCCGGGAAGCGCCGGGCCAGGTAGGCCCGAGCAGATCGCAGGCCTTCCTCCGTCACGCGCCGTTGCGACATCGTCGGGTCGAACGCCGGGCCGTGTGTATCGTCGGCAATCTTGAAGCCCCGCCGCTGGGCGCCGGGGATGCCGTACCAGAAGCGCTCCCCGAGATCGGCCCACACCGGCAGCGCCGGCATCGCGTAACGCCGGTCCCCGCCGGGGTAGCCGAAGAAGAAGACCTCCTGCCGGCTGACGCTCAGTCGATTAGCCAGAATCGATGGAAACAGTGTCGCGAGCCAGGGGCCGCAGGCGAAAACGTACTGATCCGCCCGCAGCGTTTTTCCGTCGGAGAGTTCAACCCCCGTCATTTCGCCGCTGCTGATGGATCCCGGCCTGGCGCTTGCCATCCGATACTCGCCGCCTAGCGCTACCAGCTCGTCGATGACGGCGGCGCAGGCGCGTCGTGCCAGCAGGTAGCCTGCGGTCGGCTCGTAGATGCCTGCCACGACGTTTTCCGCGTCGATCTGCGGATAGCGTCTCGCCAGTTCGGCGCCCGTCAGCTCCTCGTGGGGTACTCCCGCCTCCCTCATGTGACGGACGGCGTGTTCGAAGAAATCCTCGCCGAGTCCATCCTGGCGCATGAACAAGACACCGCTGTCCTCGAACAGCGGCCGGCCCCAGTCCTCGCTGGCTTGTGTCCATAGCTCGACCGACCTTTGGGCCATGCGTACGTAACGGCTGGAGGAATAGCAGTGGCGTATGACGCGGGTCTCGCCACCGGAACTCGCGCGCGAGTTTCCCGGCCCCCAGGCGTCGATGGCGGTCACTCTGGCGCCGCGCCGCAGCAAATGCAGCGCGGTCCAGCCGCCGAAGGCGCCGGCGCCGATGACCGCGATGTGCGGCCGCTCGGGTTTGCGGGCGTTGGCGCGGCCCGACATCAGCGCGGAGAGGGACGTGGCCAGCAGTGAGCCGATGAATGTCCGTCTCCGCATGACCCCTCACCTCGTCGTTGTTGCGTCATCAACGTTGCTCCCGATAGTGGTTTGGCACCCACTCGCCGGCTGACCGTCGTCACGAGTTCCCGGCATGGTACGCCCGGTGTTCGCGCGGACGTACCGTGATCCAATTATACGGGGCCGATCCGGTTCTGCCGGAAATCGCCCGAGGGCGAACCGCGGAATTGAACCTGGGCACCGCGCAGGTCTCCAAAGTCGATAACCGTTTCGTAACCGTGGTGCAGTGGTGAGCCTGGTGGCGGGCGGCCTTGCGGCGCCCTGTGTCTGGACGGGTCGCCTATACTGGAACCGTCATGAGAAATGACTGCGGAGCAAACGCCTGGCCAATAACAAGCAAAATTCGGAAGATGCCTGTCGATGCTCCGCCGCCCGCTGCGCCTTGCGCTCGCGTATGGGCTTGAACTGTTTTCCCGAGTCCGCCTTTTCAGGTATGCCGTGCAAGTCCGCCCCGGATTCGATCAGCGATGATCCGGGAGCGCTTCGCGCATGGAGTACACCGTGACCGTGCGGCGCCTTGTTCGATTGCCCGCGTTGATCGTCGCTGCGCTCGTCATGCCCACCGGGGCGGCGGCCGAGGACGTGCTGTTCGAGGAGGGGCTGGCAGCCTGGGAGGCCGGCGAGTACGCCATCGCGTACGACAAGCTGATTGAATACCGCAACGGACCGTACGATCGCCGTCCGGAGGTGGACTACATATTGGGCACCAGCGGCTGCCGAATGCCCGAACGGCATGCCTGGGGACACGACGTTCTCGACTGGATGCTCTACGCCTATCCGCTGACCGAAGACAGTCGCGCCACGATCGCGGACGAGCGCGATCGGTGCAAGGATGAGGTCATGGCGGGCAGGACGCTGCGCGGTATCGACAAGATCGTGGAAGAGCGGGCGGCGACGATGACCGGTTTCTCCGATCAGTTCGCCTGGGCGACTGAAGAAAGTGACCCCATTACCGCCTATCCGCTGCGGCGAACACGGTCGATCAGCGAGGAGAAACTCGCGGCGCGCCTCATCCCGCTGACGGACCTTGCCGGCGCGGAGGCCCTCGCGGCGTCACTCAGGCCGTCGGCCCGGGTGCTGATTCACGAACACTTTCTGTTGATAGGCGATGACGGTCATAGCGAAGAAGACCTGGTGTCCATCGGCCAGACTCTGGAGGCCTATCTCCGCTTTCTGCTGGGCAACTACGACATCCAGCCGCCGGCCTGGTTCATAACGGTCCACCTGCTTCCCTCGCCGAACGATGTCCGCAAGCTCGCCCTCAAGATCCACGGCCTCGATGCGAGTCGGAGGACGGTCAGCTACGCGTTTCTGGAAGATGCCAGCGTCGCGGGCGCCGCGCAGGGTGATGCGGCTGGCGTGATCATGCATGAACTCTTCCACCTCCTCGTGCGGGCCAGGTTCGGAGACATTCCCCAGTGGCTCGATGAGGGGATCGGCGCGTTGTACGAGGCGCCGGGCCGGCGCGCGGACGACTACTTCGGGCTGCCCAACTGGCGCGGGCGGGTGCTCGAGGAACTGTGGTCCGAACGACCGACGATAAACGAGTTGATCCGCAGTGAGTGGTTTCTTCTCGACGACCCCACCGCCGTTCCTTCCACGAAAGAGGTTCGCACCGGCGGACGCCCAGAGAGCGATAACGAGCGGCGGCAGGCGGCAATGATGGCCATGGCCCGCTACTTTGCTCTGTACCTCGATCAGCGTGGCGAACTGGACAAGGTCTTCAAAGGCCTGCGCGACCGGGGCTTCGGCGAGCTTAATGGCAGCGCGCGGGCCCACGCCGTGGCGATTGTCGAGAGTACGCTGGGGCGGACGGTTGCCGACATCGATCAGGACTTCACGCTGTGGTTCCGCTCGGGCGGACCTGCTCTGTCCAGGGAGGCCCGTCAGCCGCTGGCAAGCGTTGATGCCGATCACGGCGATGGGAAAGCCTACGTGACGCGCGCGAGCGTGAACGTTCGCGCGGGGCCGTCAACAAACCACGACATCGTTTCGACGCTGGAGAAAGGCACGCGCGTTGTGGTCTTCGGCGAGCGGGAGGAGTGGTTCGAGGTCAGGCTGCCCGACGACACCCAGGCCTACATCCATGGCGACTACCTGGAGCCGGTAGCGGCGCCTTAAGGGTTGCTCCGCACCTGCGGCGCTCGCCGCTTCACTGCATCTCCCCGGTTTCTGTGCCGGGTTCCGGCTCCCGGCCGAGCAGCAGGTTCCAGACGTCCCGCGACCAGCGCATGAAATCGAGCTGCAGCATGTAGAGCGACGGGATGAGGAACAGCGTAATCACCGTGGCGAAGATGATGCCGAAGCTCAGCGAAATGGCCATCGGCTGGACGTACTGTGCCTGCACGCTCTTCTCGGCCATGATCGGCATCAGCCCCGCCGCGGTCGTTAGTGACGTGACGATAATCGCTCTGAATCGCTGGGTGCCGGACTGAACTACCGCCTGCTTCGTTGGTATCCCGGCCTGGCGCGCCTTGTTGATGAAGTCGATCATGATCAGGCTGTCGTTGACGACCACCCCGGACAGAGCGATCAATCCGAACAGCGAGAACATGCTGATCGCCTTGCCCAGGGCAATGTGCCCCACCAGCGCGCCGATCAAGCCGAAGGGAATGACGGACATGATCACCAGTGGCTGGGAATAGGAATGCAGCGGGATCGCGATCAGTGCGTAGATGAGAAACAGGGCGGCGACTGAAGCCACCGTCAGATTCCTGATCAGCTCCATCTCTTCCAGGCTGGCTCCCTCGAGGCTGTAGCTGACCCCCGCATGGCGGGACAGCAGCTCGGGGATAAAGTCATCCGAGATCTCCTTGATGACCTCTCCTGGCTCGACGACCAGCGGATCGATGTCGGCGGAGACCGTTACCGTCCGATTGCGGTTTTGCCGGTTGATGCTGGAAAAGGCCTGGCCGAATGAAAGATCGGCAACGGAGTAGAACGGCACCTCGTCGCCGGACGGCGTGCGAATCCGCATGTTCTCCAGATCCGCGATGGAGCGCCGGTCCTCGCGCGGGTAGCGAACCATGACTTTCAGCTCGTCCTTGCCGCGCTGGATTCTCTGGACCTCCTCGCCATAGAACGCCTGTCGAACCTGACGGCCGAGGGACGAAATGGTGAGCCCGAGCGCCTCCGCTTCGGGTTTGATCGCGAGCCGAATCTCCTGCCCGCCGGTGCTCAAGCTGTTCTTCAGGTCGAAGACACCGTTGTACTCGGACAGCTTGTCCATCAATTCGTTGGCCGCCTTTTCGAGGCTTTCGAAGTTCGAGCCGGTCAGATTGAAGCTCAGCGGCGCGCCGCCGCCCACATTGTTGCCGTCCGAGAACTCCAGTTCCTTGACGCCCGGAATCTCGCCGACCTTCTCGCGCCACAGTTTGGTCAGGTCGTCGCCGTTGAGCGGCCGATCCTCGCTCATGGGCATTTCGACGAAGATGATTCCGCTCGTATCACCCCGCGTGAAGACGCCGACGTGATTTACCGGTTCTTCGACGCCCGGATTCGCGGCGACGTACTCGTCATTGACGTCGAGGATGGCGCGCTCCAGGCGGTCCAGAGCCGCGTTGCGCACGGCCGGGGCCGTGCCGTCGTGCATGACGAGACTGGTCTGGATGAAGTCGCCCGGTATGTCGGGGAACAAAACGGTTCGGACGATCCCGCTATTCATCACGCCGATTGTCAGTATCAGCGCCGCCGCGGCCAGGCTGACGGTGACGCCCCGGTTGTCGACGACTTTCTCCAGAAACGGTCCGTATCTCTCGTGGATAAGCCTGTGTAGCCAGTGCTGGAATCGCCGCTGTCGGCGCTGAAAAAACCGGGGTATGCGCTGGAGCAGGCCGACCCTGACCGCGGGGTCGAAAAGCGCGACTTCGTCGACGGGCTTGATCCGGGCATGGACAAGATGCGCGGGCAGGATCAGTTTGGATTCAATCAGCGAGAAGATCAGGCACAAAATAACGACGACTGACAGCGCTTCGAAGAACGGTCCGACGATGCCGCCGACAAACAGCATCGGGGCGAACGCCGCGATGGTCGTCAGAACGCCGAATGTCGCTGGCACCGCGACCTTCTTCGCCCCCCGGACGACGTTGTCGAGCGTATGCCCATCCGCCCGGATCTGCGTATAGACGCTCTCGCCGATGATGATCGCGTCGTCGACGACGATGCCAAGCACCAGAATGAATCCGAACAGGCTGATCATGTTGATCGTGATCGGCCACGGTCCGTGTGGCATTAACCAGATGGCGCCGAGGAAGGTGATCGGAATGCCGACGATCACCCAGAAGGCGACCTTCAGGCGCAGGAACAGAGTGAGGATGAGAAACACGAGAACCGCACCCTGAACCATGTTCTTGGTCATGAGTTCCAGGCGGCCTTCCAGGTAGTGGGACCGGTTGACCCAGGACTCCATGAATACGCCGTCGGGCAGGTTCGCAGACTTCTTCTCGATGTACTCGTTGACCGCGGCCGCTGTCACCAGCTCGTTTTCGCCGCCGCTGGCCAGGACCCGCAGAATGCCGGTGGCCTGGCCGTTAAAGCGACCGAAACCTTCTCCTTCGACGAAGCCGTCGTTGATGTTGGCGATGTCGCCAAGAGTCAGGCGCGTACCGTCCGGAAAGGTCCGCAGGACCAGATTGGCGTATTGCCTGCCGGTGTAAACCTGCCCCTCTGTGCGCAACAGGATGTCGCCGCCGGCCGTGTTGATGGCGCCGCCGGGCATGTCCATCGAAGACTGACGAATCGCCTCCGAGATCTCGCTCATCGTCAGGCCGTACTGGCGCAGCACGAGTTCCGGTACTTCGATGCTGATCTCGTAGTCACGCTCGCCGAGATACTGCACCTGGTTGACTGACGGGATCGCCATCAACTCGTCGCGCACCTGCTGCGCGATGGTCTTGCGCGCGAAGTCGTCCAGATCGCCGTAGACGGAGACGAACACGACGTGGATCGGGACTTCCTGTTTGAAGATAACGGGTTTCTCGGTCAGGCCGGGGAAGGTCTGAATCGCGTCGACGCGGGTCTTGATCTCGCTCAAGACCTGGATCATGTCTGCGTTGGTAGATACTTCGGCGGTGACGCTTCCAGAACCCTCGTTGGCGACGGAGTTGATCTCTACGATTCCGTCGAGGTCCTGAATCGCCTCCTCGATCTTGATGACCACGCCTTCTTCGACTTCCTGAGGCGCCGCGCCGGGATAGGCCACGGTGATCTGAACGGTGTTGAGTTCGAAATCAGGGGTCGTCTGCTTGCGGATGCTGACGGCCGAAACGATGCCGAAAGAAACGATCATGAACATCAGCAGGTTGGCTGCCACATGATTGCTCGCAAACCACGCGATGAGGCCTTTCTCGCTGCTGATATTTCTCGGTTTCACTGTCAAGGCCTCCTAGCCGGATCCCGTTCCGTCGTCGCCAGCTACCGTGGGGCCGTCTTCGTCCGTGCCCGCTTCCGTTCTGACCAGCATGCCGTTTATTGGTGCCTCTATTGAGGTAATGCAGATACGCTCCCCGGGCTCGGCGCCGCGGCCGACGTAGGCGAACTCGGCGTCAGCGCGAATGACGTCAACCGTGCGGATACGAAGGCGGTTCTCATCGTCAACGAACATGAGCTGGTTTCTGCCGCGCAGCGCCGAGCGCGGCACGCGGATCACTTCGCTGGCGGTAACGCCCGCGATTTTCGCGCCGACGAAGGTGCCCATCGGCAGGGCCGGCCGGTCGTCCGATCGATGCAGGCCATAAGGGTCGTCGATGAGGGCGACGGCGAATGTCACCCGGTTGGTTTCGTCGACCACCCCTTCGGTACGGACGATCCGGCCCTCCCACTGCGTCAGGATGCCGCGTTGAACGGCCGAAAACTCGACCTTGGGACCGTCCGACATGCCGCCCGATGCGGCGATATCCGTGGCGCCCGGCAACTCGACGAAGGCGAGGTCCGCGTCGGTCAGGGGCAGGCGGACCTCGGCAGAATCGGTTGCAAACACGACGCCGAGGCGAGTG
>Ga0316193_10003726_pt1 | contig 11076 bp, 8 predicted proteins | sample MerIslsedime2_MG_FD_207735 | JGI IMG/M metagenome (GOLD analysis project Ga0316193, IMG submission 207735) | Coastal sediment microbial communities from Maine, United States - Merrow Island sediment 2 | ecosystem: Environmental > Aquatic > Marine > Coastal > Sediment | place: USA: Maine... | reverse complement strand
CATTGATGCCGCTGCTCAACGTCGCACAGACCATGCCGCATTTTTCCTACCTGGTACCGGTAACCGTCTTTTTCGGCGTCGGCGACCATGCGGGCGCTATCGCCACCGTCATTTTTGCAACACCTCCCATGATTCGACTGACCTTGTTAGGGCTTAAGGGGGTGTCTCCCGAAGTACTTGAAGCGGGCGAGATGAACGGCTGCAACAAGCTTCAACTCATGTTCAGAGTGCTGATCCCAACCGCGCGGCACGACATTCTGGTCGGTGTGAATCAGGTCATCATGCAATGCCTGGCAATGGCCGTCATCGCTTCTTTTATCGGCGCGAAAGGTCTTGGCTTCAACTTGTTGCTGGCACTGAATCAGCTAAGAATAGGGCAGGCACTGGAACTGGGAATTTGTATCGTGTTGATTGCCGTTACCCTGGACAAGCTATCGCTAGGCTGGGCCAATAAGCAAATCGACTATTTTGCCGATCTTTCTTTTGTCGAACGCAACAGGTATCCCCTGATTATGGCGGCGATCCTGGTGGGTGGTGTGATATTAGCCGCGATCGGCAGCGCTATATTCAAAGATGGCATCAACTATTTTTACCTGATTCCGCACAACCAGGGATTGACGACCGAAAATTTCTGGCAATCCGGCGTGGACTGGATGGTGGAGAACTGGTACGGGGGCCTGCAGGCCTTTAATACCGGATTGATTGTGAATGTGCTGATACCCATGAAAAACGCTTTCCTGAGTATGCCGGTTTCGGCAACCTTTGTGTTGGTGATGGGCATTGGTTACATCGTAGGTGGCATTCGCTCTGCACTGGTGGTTGGTGGTTTACTGCTCTTCATCGCGTCAACCGAATGGTGGGATCGGGCCCTCATTACCGCGTATATGGCTACTTTTGGCGTCATTGTATCGGTCGTTATTGGAACGGTTACGGGTTCTTTGTGTGCCCAGAACAAGTACGCCACCAGGGCTATATTACTGGCCTGTGATACCTTCCAGACATTCCCGTCATTCATCTATCTAATCCCGGTTATCATGCTCTTCGGCGTCACCGATACATCCGTGTTAATCGCGGTGATTATCTATGCCACGATCCCCTCAACCCGCTATACGGTGGAGGGCCTGAGCAACGTGCCACAGGCGTTGCAGGATGCAGGTTCGATGTCGGGCGTCAATCGTATGCAGAGATGGATCCAGATTGAATTGCCACTCGCCTTTCCGCACATCATGCTGGGTATCAATCAAACGGTTGTTTTTGCCTTGTTCATGGTCATTATCGGCGCGATGATTGGAACCGATGATCTGGGGCAATTGATATTGAAATCCTTGTCGGATGAATTTGGTATCGGCAACGGGCTCATGCTTGGTCTGTGCGTCGCCTTCATTGGTCTGGCGGTCGATCAGATTTTACGCACCTGGGCACACAGCAGGAAACAGGCCCTGGGACTGGCCTGAAACTAGCCTGCGAGATGGCGACCCGGGAAGGCTACCAGTTCGCCGATACACGCTACCCCGATATTTACAGGTGAACCGGGCACAGGCAGTACTCGCATGCGTCGTAAAGAGGTTGATTCTCCCGACCCCGACTTTTGCCCCCACACTTAGCGATTGCGATTAATCGACCTGGCACATGCAGCCCGCATTGCCTGCTATGGCTCATATAAAGCCTGAGGCTCATGGCGCGAAGAAAACCAGCGCACAGCATATATGGCGACAATGAAGTGCATTGGTCGGCCAATTGCTACCGTCTGATCTTGCGCAAGACCAAAACGTGAGCCAGTTCACCTTTTGCCTTACCCAATCTACCTATACCTTGCTCATCAGCGACCCCTTATCCAGCACAGGATTCCCATTGATCATTCCTGTAGCAAAGGTTGCAGACAGACAAGAGCAAATTAAATGAGTCGAGCTTTATACCAGTTCACAGCTTGCGCCCTTTGCGTACTGCTCACCGCCTGTGGTGGTGGCGGTGATGGTAGCGAAGGCAGTAGTAGCGGCGACTTTGTATCAGAAAATGATGTGATTACCCCCAGCACAAGTACCAGTGCTACTAAATCCCGCTTCTCGCTGCGCCTGACTGACGCTCCGGTCGACGATATGTTCGCCGTAGTGATAGAGGTCACCGCGGTTGCCCTGCGCACCAAAGCTGGCACCTGGATAAATTACGTCTTCCCCAGCCCGAAGAGCATCGACGTGTTGCAGTTACAGGGCACACTCACTGCCGATTTACTTGTCGATGTGGAGGCCAGCCTCGCCCGCTACGATGAAATTCGCCTGCTGCTTAGCGATGCACCGATGACAAACTATCTCGACCTTGGTCCAGGCGGCCTGGTCGACCTGAAGGTCCCCGGAGGGGAGCTCAAGATCAAAGGTGATTTCACAGTATTCAATTCCCGCCCCACTTCACTGGTAATCGACTTCGACCTGAGACAGTCTATCAAGCGAAATGGCAACTCCGGGAAATACAGTATCAAGCCTGTACTGCGCCTGGCTGATAACGAAAATGCCAGCCATCTGCGCGGCAAGGTCAGCCCCCTACTGCTGAGTTCAGCTTCGGCCTGTTCAGACGACAATGTCGATACCTTCAACGCGCTTTATGTCTACGAGGGGCACGATGTTATTCCGGACGACATCAATCAGAACTCGGACCTGGATGTCAGTCCGTTCACGACCACGATCATCAAGTATCATCCCCTGTCGTCCTCCTACCGATACGAAGCGGCGTTTCTACCTCTGGGTGACTACACAATCGCATTTACCTGCAATTCTAATCTCGATAATCTTGATGACGGTAACGACGATCTCAAGTTTTTTAATACTCGAAATGTTACCGTTACGATTGCCGGAAAAGAAGCAATCCTGTAGTTCCATACCCTGGTTCCATGCCGAACTTCCGAGCGGATTCCACTTCAGGTTCGCCATCCACATCCACCAAATCTTCACCGGCACTGGCATTGCTAACATCCATCGTCTGCCAGCACCAATTCTCTGAAATATCATTACCGCAAATACGGACAATTTACGTTCGGGAGCAAGCAGATTTGGCTATGTCGTCATCATGTCTGCTGACGAGCTGACACGATGGGGATTGAAAATAACGCGCTATTGAAACTGATCGCGAGCTTGTCGAGGGGCTCGGTGCGGCACCGCAGGTCCGCTCTTTGACGGCGCTGAGCCAGCCAGGTTAAAAGCTAGACTACCTTGATGTGCCAGGGCTCGTAGCGCACACCGAACGGGTTCTGCTGCGGGTAGCGGATATCGAGGTAGCCGAGATCGATCAAGCGCTTGAATTCATCGGTTTTGGCAAATTCTTCGCTGAAGTTGCGGTGACCAAACCCCTTCTTGCCGACGTCAAAGTCACCCACCGCGTGGTATGAATGACCGGGGGGTGCCAGCGAGTAGGACGCTAGCGACAGATTGCCATCAACCTTCTCGGCCTTGTTCATGAACAGGTAGATTTGCTTGACCACACTGCGAATCCCGGAGGTCAGAATCACCGAGTCGCCAAGGTCACGACGAATCTTGTGATAGGTTGCGGTTGACTCACCCTTGAACAGGAAGTGCCCGCTGCGTGGAATCTTGACGATATCCCGTGGCGCGATGTTGGATGAAAGGCTGGTCACCACTTTATCGCCGTAAAACCCTAGCGTTTGCGCATCAGCGAAAAACAACTCCTCGATCAGCTCCAGCTCGCGAGCGCTAAAGGCGCCCACCACATCTAGATTGCGCGCCAACTTGAGCGACTCATCCCAGCCGATGATATTGAAATTACCGTAACCGACATAATTCTGCAGGCGCCGTAAACGGGCGAGCGCGCTATCGAAGGCGATGCGCTGCGCCGGATCCAGGATTACATCAGGCTGCGGCAGCGGGTCTGGTGAGGCAAGTGCCACCTGGTCGAGGATCATGTTGTCGGGATGAAGGTCAGCGACCGGCGGCGAATAACTGCCACGCGGAACCGGGGGCGTTGCCATGTTTGATGGAAGATCTACCGAAGGGTCTACTGGCAATTCAGCTCCAACCAGCGCAGCACTATCCGTGCTGGATACCGTTGGACGCAGGCGCGAGTGACCGGTTGCAAACAGGCTTGCCGTTAGTCCTGCCCCGAGGGTGACGAAGCTGCGCCTGGAGATCATAGCCATCCCGCCACACTACTGCTATCGACTACCTGCAGAGCGCCACACCAGGCGCCAGGCACAACTGGTCGAAAAGCGACGTTGCGCACGCACAACGGACGGTAATAATTGTTGATATCTATAGATGACATAATTTATCTGCTAATAATTTCATCAACCTTCACCCTGGTTCGATGGTGCCACTTCAGGTCGATCTACTCTTTATAGCATCGCAGAAAAATAATGGTGGCAGTTTAATTCACATCGTGACTTCACCATAAGATTTGAATTTCAACCCCGTGGCTGAACTCAGGCCCTCGACAGGCATCACCGCAGGAAGAATAAACGATTTTAAGGTCTGACTGTGACTATTTTTGATCGCGCAGCTGAGCGTTAATTTACAGCCTGAGCACGGCCGCCCATGGTATAGATAAATCAACCTCGCACTCCTGCGAAGCCCTCAGCCGCCATCAGCGACTGAAGGTGAATCGGTCATCCTTCAAGGGTCAAAACGGGTTAGCCTTTTAGAATTGAAAAACTATGTTTATAATATCCTAATCTATCAATAAAACGACATCAGGAGAGCCGGTTATTCCTCCAGCATCCACCAGGACAATCACGGAAAAAATAGGCCTTCTGCTCATCGATGGTTATCCACTTATTCCGTTTAGCTGTGTAATCGAGACACTGCGCACCGCAAACCGTCTGTCCGGCAGTCGTTTATACGAATGGCATTTTTATGCCCCGAATGATGATGCGGTGACCTCCAACAGTAGTATCACGATTCCAACACAGCCACTCTCGGAAGCTCGCAATCTCGACACCCTGGTCATTTGTGCTCCGGACAATGCTGAGCATTTTAACGACTCCGCAACGCTCAAGATTTTGAAAGACTTCGATCACCAGGGAGTGACTCTCGGTACGGTGAGCTGGGGCAGTTTCATCCTGGCCCGGGCCGGCTTACTCGATGGTCATCGCAGCACCGTGCACTGGGAGAACATCCCGGTATTCAAGGAAGCCTACCCGCATCTCGATGTCGCTTTTTCACTATATGAAATCGACAAAAAGCGTTTCACCTGCTCGGGCGGAACCGCGACGCTCGACCTGATGCTGAAGTTGATCGAGAACCGTCACGGACGCGACCTGGCGCAGAAAATCTCGCAGTATTATCATCACGATCGAATTCGCAGCGATAACGATTCACAGCAGATGGCCAGCCGTCTCGACCTGGCCATGAAGGCGCCAAAACTCATCGATGTGATTAACGTGATGGAGTCGAACATCGAAGTGCCACTGTCGTTACCTGCCATTGCCGAACGCTGCAACCTGTCACTGCGGCAGATAGAACGCCTGTTCCACAAGCATCGCGACCAGACGCCGAGCCAGTATTACCTGTCGTTGCGATTAACGCACGCCAAGCAGCTATTGCTCAACACCAATCGCAGCGTCATCGATATCTCGATCGCGACCGGCTTCGAAACCCAGTCTTACTTCACTTTCTGTTACCGCAAGTTCTTTGGCAGCTCGCCGCGCACCCATCGTTCACAGGTCGCCGCCGAGCGCCAACATTAATCCTGCAGAAGATTGATCGCAGCACCTCGCAGCCTGTCACCACTGATCTGACCCACCAATGAAAGGCAGGCATAAATCCTGGACGAAGTCTTCCTTTTACCGGCGGGTTTTACTTTCTGCCGGTGAACTGAACCGAGCAGCACCGTGCGTTTATGGCTTCATTGCCAGCCATGAAATCACGAGCGCCAGAATAATCAGCTGCTGCGCACCCCGGAAATACAGGGCACATTTTAACACCGGTCCCGTCCAAGGACCTGATCCGGGGACCCGGTGCAAACCCCGTACTAGCGCAATCAGCAAAGCACGAACCCGCTAATTTGCATCCGGGTGTCGGTATGTTTTAATGCTTCGATATTCTTATCCGGGATCGCAAACATTTAACGTTCCTTGTCTGCGACTGTTCCAGTTCAAATAAAGAATTGCCCATAACTAAAAAGAGGAGCAAAAATGGCCAACACAGCAAACGACAGAATTAATGAATGGCTCGCAAAACTGAATGCCGCGCTAGAGAAAAACGATAGCCAACAGGCGGCAGGGCTATTTGCCGAGGAGAGTTACTGGCGTGATTTTGTCAGTTTTACCTGGAACCTGAAAACCATGGAGGGCCGCGACGAGATCGCCGCAATGCTCGACGCAACGCTCGATGCGGTGAAGCCCGCTAACTGGACACTGGATGGGGATGCGTCGGAGGCCGACGGTATAACCGAAGGCTGGATCAAGTTTGAAACCGCCACCAGCCGTGGCGAAGGTCATCTGCGTCTCAATGCCGACGGCAAGGCCTGGACCTTGTTGACCACCTCCTACGAGTTAAAAGGTTACGAGGAAGCGAAGGGAGCGACTCGACCCAAAGGCGTCGAACACGGCGTCCAACGCGGTCGCAAGAACTGGCTTGAAAAAAAGCAGCAGGAAGAAGCCGAGCTCGGTTACGAGCATCAGCCTTACTGCGTGATTATCGGTGGCGGCCAGGGTGGTATCGGCCTTGGTGCGCGCCTGAAGCGTCTTGGCGTGCCCACCATCATCATCGAAAAGAATCCGCGCCCCGGCGATAGCTGGCGCAATCGCTATAAATCCCTGTGCCTGCACGACCCGGTCTGGTACGACCATATGCCCTACCTGCCCTACCCGGACCACTGGCCGATATTTGCGCCCAAGGACAAAATCGGTGACTGGCTGGAAATGTATACCCGGGTCATGGAGCTCAACTACTGGAACTCCACGGTATGCGAAAAAGCCGAATACGACGAAGCCACCGGTGAGTGGACCGTGCACGTCGTACGTGAAGGCAAGCCGGTAGTGCTCAAACCCAAACAACTGGTAATGGCCACCGGCATGTCAGCGGTGCCCAACATTCCGGATATTCCCGGCATGGATAGTTTTAAAGGTGATATTCACCATTCGTCAAAACATCCGGGCGGCGATAAATACGCGGGCAAGAAGGCGGTAGTTATCGGTTCCAACAACTCCGCGCACGATATCTGCGCCGACCTGTGGGAAAACGGCGCCGATGTCACCATGGTGCAGCGCTCTTCCACGCATATTGCCCGCTCGGAAACCCTGATGGACCTGGCGCTTGGCGGCCTGTATTCCGAGGAGGCCGTCGCCAACGGCATGACCACGCACAAGGCGGATATGATTTTTGCATCCCTGCCCTATCGCATTCTGCCCGCACTGCAGATACCGGTGTATGCCGCAATGAAAGAACGCGACAAGGATCTTTACGAGCGGCTCGAAAAGGCCGGGTTCATGCTCGACTTCGGCGAAGACGGCAGCGGCCTGTTCTGCAAATATCTGCGCCGCGGCTCGGGATATTATATCGATGTCGGCGCTTCGGAGTTGATCGCCAATGGCGACATCAAGCTCAAAACCGGTCAAACCGAGCGCATCGCCGAAACCGGTGTGGTGCTGGCTGACGGCACCGAAATACCGGCGGATGTCATCGTACTGGCGACCGGCTACAGCTCGATGAACGGCTGGGCCGCGCAGTTGATCAGCCAGCAAACGGCCGACAGGGTCGGCAAGGTCTGGGGCATGGGTTCGGACACCACCAAGGATCCCGGTCCGTGGGAGGGCGAGCTGCGCAACATGTGGAAACCAACCCAGCAACCGGGCCTGTGGTTTCATGGTGGCAACCTGCACCAGTCGCGCCACTATTCAAGCTACCTCTCGTTACAGATCAAGGCGCGCATGGAAAATCTTCCAACGCCGGTATACGGTTTGCAGGAGGTTTATCACACCGGCTAGATAAACCCAGCTAGATAACCCCGGGGGCACAATACCCGACTCATTGCTGCAAATCAGGTGAATGTGTATTGTGTCCCCGAGTCCCCGAGTCCCGAAAAATATCGAACCGGACACATATGTCTACTCTTCAAAAATTATTCCAGCGGCTACCTTTGTCGTTGCTGATCGTGCTATGCCTGTCGCTGGGGTTGGCGCCGTTTACACCTGAGCCGCATCTACTGGAAAAGCTCAAGATGCTGGCTTCGGGTGAGCTCGGCAAACTTATCGATATATTTGATTTAATGCTCCACGCAACGCCGTGGTTACTGTTGATCGTCAAACTGTTATTGCCACTGACCGGGAAACCGGACCAATCAACTTAAATACTGTTTAGCACTGTTAACGAGACGAAAATGAATTTCGAGAAAATGTCGGAGCAAGAGATTCTTGATATTGCCAATCCGATAATGGATAACTTGATGAATGCCTCGACAGATATCGACCATGAGAGGCATACCAGGGACTTCACAGACAGAATGAAGAAAATAGTAACCAGGGACTATTTGCAAAAAATCTGCGCGCACTATCAGGCAGAAAAAGGCTTCTTTGGGGAACGCAAACAGGTAGCTGTCTTCAGACGTCCAGATTCCGCAGCCATTGTTTGGAAACAGTCATTCACAAAGGCAAGAGGGGAATTCGTGGCAGAAATGGTTTTGGTCCACCAAAACGAGAAGTTTCTTTGTGATCATGCGATGGTGTTCTAGCAAAGTCTTAGTATCAAGTTTGCAGTGCAACAACGCATGCGGACGGACCCAGCAGGGCTGGGCCACTGATGCGCGCCGGCAACCATTCTCTGGATTCCTGGCCTTACCCTGCCAGTTAGACGGTCGCGGCATTGATGACGGCAACCACATCAATCTTTAGCAGAAGCAACTGCGGATCCGCCAGGAGCTCCGCGGAATAGCTTCAACAAGTCCGCCAGGCTCCACGCTGCGTATCCACCTGCTAAACCCGCAACTACCGCCAGGAGCAACTTCCCGGAATGCCACGCAATTCTGTCTCCGCCCTGCCCACCGGCCGGCTCAGCCGTATGTTCAGACTCGGACGGATGGCCACCGGCATCGCCGCCACGGCTCTAAACCACAGCGCCAGACAGCTTGGCCGCGGCGAAACGCCAACTGCGGCCGGCGCTTTGCTGCACCCGGCAAACGCCGAGCGCATCGCCAACGAGCTGGCGCAAATGCGTGGCGCGGTAATGAAGGTCGGCCAACTGCTGTCGATGGAAGCCGGCGACATACTGCCACGCGAGCTGACCGACCTGTTAGCGCGGCTGCGCGACGGCGCGCACTCGATGCCAGCCCCTCAACTACGGGGCGTACTGGCAGGGGTCTGGGGCGACCAATGGTGCGACCTGTTTGAATCATTCAACGAGGAGCCCTTCGCCGCGGCGTCGATCGGCCAGGTGCACGAGGCCGTTGACCTGCGCGGACGACGCCTTGCAATTAAAGTGCAGTATCCGGGCGTTGCCGCCAGTATCGATAGCGACCTGGCCAATGTCGCGGCCCTGTTGAAACTGTTCAAGCTGTTGCCGCCTGGCCTTGACATCGATCCGCTGCTGGAAATCGCCCGCGAACAGCTTCACGATGAGACCGATTACCAGCTGGAAGCGAGCCACCTGCAACAGTATCGCGAACGCCTGGCGGGCAACGACGTATTCCGCGTACCCGAAGTGATCGAGCAGCTGAGCGGCCCCGGCATTCTGGCGATGAGCTTTATCGAGGGCGCAAGCATCGAGACCCTGATCGCTGCCCGGCCGCAACTGCGCGACCAGCTGGCAACACGCCTGATCGACCTGTGCCTCAGGGAATTCCTGCACTGGGGCATTGTGCAGAGCGACCCCAACTTCGCCAACTTTCTATACGATGCGAACACTGAAACTATCGGTCTGCTAGACTTCGGTGCGTTACGCATCAGCGAACCCGGGCGCAACCATTCCCTGGCGCGACTACTGCGCGCAGCGCTGAACCAGGACCTGCCCGAACTCGTCGAGGCGGCCTGCGAGGTAGGTTATATAGAGCCGTCCGATCCGTTCAATTACCGCATGGCGGTCAGCGATCTGATCCAGACCGCGGCGGAACCGGCCATCAATCCGGGACCCTATGAATTTGCGACTTCCGGGTTATCGCAATGCCTCAGCGATAAGCTGCTTTACCTGCGCAACAATCATGCCTTCCAGCGCATTCCGCCCGCTGACATCATTTTTCTGCATCGCAAGCTGGCCGGCATCTTTCTGCTGTGCGCAAGAATCAACGCCCGTGTAGACGTACGCGCCATGCTTCTCGAACATCTCGAACATCTCGAACATCTCGAACAGCCAGTATTCACTACGCCATAACCACGCATGCGGTTACGGACTCCAGGGTTCTCGAGAAACAATCACGCGAATATCCGTAGGCTTACCGCTATTGCAGGGGTTGTTCAGTTGCGGACAATTCGAAATTACGGCCAGGGCATTCATCTTCGCCTGCAGGCTGACATAGTCGCCGGCTTTGGAACCACCTTCGACAAAAACATTGGGCGCCATCCGGTTGGCATCGACCGGCACATCGCAGAAAAAATTGATATTGGGGACAATGTCCTTACGCCCGAGCCCGTGTCTCGCCAGCTCGAATAAAAAGTTCTCGCGACATCCGGGCACATTCTTCACCGCATATAACATCTCGTTGCTGGGCGCACTGCAACAGCCGGCAATGGTGTCGTGGCCGCTGCAGCTGTCGTGAGTAACGGTGAATATAGGGCGCGCGATATCAGAATAAAGATGATGACCCGCCGATAGCTTTAAGGTCTGGATCGCTTTCAAGGTATTCGGCGCGTGGTATCGCTCCTCGGGATCATCGGCGTTGTAGCACAGAAAATCGACGCCCTGCTGGCCTTCGAGATCGATAATGGTGAGATAGTGCCCCTTCGGCACCACGGTTGACCAGGGTTTCCCCGCGGCAACAATTTCATCAAGCATCGGCGTTTGCGTCATCAGTAAATCCCGTGGTGGCTGGACTGAATATACCAGTTCCTTCGGGAACGGGTTACTGGATTATGCCCCTGGTTTATTGTAAAACCACTGCACTATTAACAGTGGAGAAGCAGGCATGCCCCGAAAAATTCTGAGCCCC
>Ga0316193_10003724_pt1 | contig 11079 bp, 9 predicted proteins | sample MerIslsedime2_MG_FD_207735 | JGI IMG/M metagenome (GOLD analysis project Ga0316193, IMG submission 207735) | Coastal sediment microbial communities from Maine, United States - Merrow Island sediment 2 | ecosystem: Environmental > Aquatic > Marine > Coastal > Sediment | place: USA: Maine... | reverse complement strand
GCATCGGTCGATGGCGCCGCTGGTCGTGAAGCACAAAACCGGATTGAGCTAATTACTGCTGAGGTTGAGGTAGGCTCGATTTATGAAGGTCGCGTGGCTCGCCTGATGGATTTTGGCGCTTTCGTCACCATTCTTCCGGGTAAAGATGGTCTTGTTCATATATCGCAGATATCCGACGAGCGTGTTGAGAATGTCAGCGACAAACTGAACGAAGGCGACATCGTTAAGGTGAAAGTGCTTGAGGTTGATCGTCAGGGGCGTGTGCGTTTAAGCATGCGTGATCTTGAGGCGGCCTGATCGCCAGTTAGATAGCACAGGCATGACAGAAATGCCTTCCGGGGTTTCCCGGGAGGCATTTTTTTGTGCGCCAGCTTTACGTTTACTGATGTAGAGCAGGGGCCGGCAGCGCGCCGCGCAGGGCGGATTGCAGGCGCTCAGGCAGTCCTGGATCAGACTCGCTTCCTGCAGCCTTAATCAGATCAGTCAGAAACCCGGTCGTCAGCAGCGCACCGTCATCACGTTCCATGCCGCCTATAATCTGCAGCAAAATACTATTGGTGATATCGCGCGTGCTTGATTGTTCGACGACCCGTACACGGACACCTTCCGCGATCAGGTTGCGAACATCTGCCAGGTTAACGTAACGGCTCCGGACAGTATCGTAGAGCCGGCGGTTAGCGTATTTTCGAATCAAACGAACTTCGTTCATGGGGTATTCCCCTATTCTGAGTGCCGACCGGGGCATACGCTCCGGAGCGGGCGTTAGATATCTCGATACACAGTAGACAACTGTTAAATCCTAATGGTTCGATTCACTGCAATATCATACTCCGATATGGCCGCTGATGGGGCGAGCCATCAGATTCGTCAATTTGGTCGGCCGCCAGTGCTCTTTCCCCCAGGCCCATGCTTCCTCCACCATCATTTTTTGAAGGCTTGCAGGCGGATCAAGCTTAAGAAAAACATAGGCTTGGTAGATGTTCTTAACTGGTTTACTAGATTGTAGTTCTTGGGCGCCTGTCTGCTTGGACAGCTTTTTTGAATCTGCGCCGGTCGCGACAGGGATGTGCATATACCGGGGAGATGGCAGTTTTAGCTGCTGTTGCAGCCAGATTTGCATAAATGTTGAGTCCAGCAGATCGGTGCCGCGAACGACTTCGGTGATTTCCTGAAGGTTGTCATCAACGACGACCGCGAGCTGGTAGGCAACCAGGCCATCGCCACGCCGAACCAGGAAGTCGCCGATTTCGGACTCTGGATAACAGCTTTGCTTTCCCTGCAGGGCATCAACGAAGCTCAGCAAATCATTAGTGGTGCGTATGCGTACTGATGTTGCTGTTCCGGATGTGTCTTGGGTGCCTCTGCGGCAGGTGCCAGGGTAGATAATCCCCGTGCGGCCTGTTTGGGCGCTGGCCTGCAGGGCTTTCCTTGTGCACGAGCAACGGTAGGCCAGATCCTTTGCCAGCAGTGATTCAATAACATCGTCGTAGCGGTCCAGCTGCGTGCTCTGCAGCAGTGGGGCAGGGAATTCGAAGCCATGTGCTTCTAGCGCTTGGAGGATAGCATCGGTCGCGCCTGCAACTTCACGAGGCGGGTCGATGTCCTCTATTCGAACCAGCCATTCGCCATTGTTAACCAGCGCTTGGAGATAGCTGGCAACGGCTGCTACCAGGGAGCCGAAATGCAAAGGTCCGGTGGGGCTGGGTGCGAATCGACCGCGGTAAATCGGCGTGACCGGCACCGCACTAGTCGACATGCCGGTTACCCATTGGTGCTTTGTCTCTAGCGGTAACGGTCGTCCTGATCCCGGTACTGACGTTCTGAAACCTCACGTCGTTCCTGCGCTTCCACGGAAAGGGTTGCCACCGGGCGAGCTTCAAGCCGCTTAAGGCCAATTTCTTCACCGGTTTGTTCGCAGAAACCGTAGCTTCCATCCTCGGTGCGCGCAATCGCCTGGTCAATTTTCTTGAGCAATTTACGCTCACGGTCCCGGGTGCGCAGTTCCAGTCCAAATTCCGACTCCTGCGTCGCACGATCATTAGGGTCGGGGAAGTTACTGGCCTCATCCTGCATATGATGCACGGTGCGGTCTACTTCCTCCATTAGCTCTGTTTTCCAGGCAACCAGAATGTCGCGGAAATGTTTGAGCTGCTCATCGCTCATATATTCCTCGCCTTTTTTTGGCTGGTAGGGCGCAATGCCATGTATTGCCAGGTGATTGCTGGTTTTGCTACGACGTTTAGGCCTTACAGGCAGCTGGTCGGCAGGGTTGACCAGCGTGTGCGTGGAAATTCTGTTTGGGCGCTTTACCGCTAGCTTCGGTGGTGCAATTTTCCGTTTGCCGACGGGCTTCGCGGTGGACTCAGTTTCCTTTTCCGCGGTCGCTTTTTTGCTGCGGCCCTTCTTGGCAGCCGCTTTCTTTGTGCTGGGTTTAGTTTTGCTCACTGTCTTCCTTGACGTCTTTTTCGCAACTTTTTTCTTCGAAGTCTTTTTGGCTACCTTTTTCTTGGCAACTTTCTTCTTCGAAGTCTTTTTCGCAACTTTCTTCTTCGAAGTCTTTTTGGCTACCTTTTTCTTGGCAACTTTCGTCTTCGAAGTCTTTTTCGCAACCTTCTTCTTCGAAGTCTTTTTGGCTACCTTTTTCTTGGTAGCCTTCTTCTTCGAAGTCTTTTTCGCAACCTTTTTCTTGGTAACTTTCTTCTTAGAAGTTTTCTTGGCGACCTTCTTTTTCGTGGTCTTTTTGGCCGCCGTTTTCTTGGCAACCTTCTTCTTCGAAGCCTTCTTAGCTACCTTTTTCTTGCTGCGGCTAGGTGCTGCTTTTTTCGCTGTTTTCTTGCGTGCGGCCATGCTTTTGAATCCCTGCTTTTGCCCATGAGGGGTGTCTGCAAAATGGCGGATTATACATATTGCTGTGGGCGTTGGAAGTGCCATTTTTCAGTATTTCGGCCAGACGGGGGTTGCGCGCCCTGGGATGCCGCTAACACACTGAAAATTAAGGCCTCTTCTGGGGGCAGGCTAGGGTATCTGGGGCGGGACTATTTCGGGATTGGCAGGCTGCCATCCGTCGGCCCGATGTTCTGCTACAACAGTGGTGTATATGCCGCCGCGTACATTGAATCGGGCGGTGAGGCGGGCAAATCGGGGCGCCATGACTTCCACCAGATCGGCCAGCATCGCGTTCGTCACCGCCTCGTGGAAGGCGCCTTCATCCCTGAATGACCATACATACTGCTTGAGGGATTTGAGTTCCACACAGGCAGCTTCAGGTATATAGTCTAGGTATAGGGTGGCGAAATCGGGCTGTCCGGTCTTTGGGCACAAACATGTGAACTCAGGGATCGTAATCCTGATGCTATAATCCCGCCCTGGGTTAGGGTTGTTGAACGTTTCTAGTTCCCTGCGGGGGGAGCGTGTTGCGGTGTTCTGATCCTGCGTGTTCATGATGTTGGTCCATTTAAGCTAGAGCTGCGCAAGTACTTTCTAAGTACCGCGGCGGGTTGCTACTGTACACCAAGGCTAAATGGCCGACCATGGCCTACATACAAACAATGTGCGTTTTAAGTGCGGGGAGATAGTCGGGTGACTGCTTTGCAGATAACCGGCGGACAATAATGCGATTAAGCAAGATCAAGCTTTCTGGGTTCAAATCATTTGTTGACCCGACAACGATACTTTTGCCGAGCAATCTCGTTGGGGTGGTAGGCCCTAACGGATGTGGCAAATCCAATGTTATAGACGCGATACGCTGGGTGATGGGTGAGTCATCAGCCAAGAACCTGCGTGGTGACTCGATGACCGATGTCATCTTTAACGGTTCGGCTAACCGTAAACCTATAGGTGCTGCGTCCATTGAACTGTTTTTTGACAATGCCGATGGCGCTATCGGCGGGCAGTTTGCGCGTTACGGAGAAGTCGCTGTGCGCCGCACGGTATCTCGTGATGGCCTGTCGCAATATTTTCTGAACAACGTTCGCTGTCGGCGTAAGGATATTACCGGCATTTTCCTGGGTACCGGCCTGGGTCCTCGCAGTTACTCAATTATTGAGCAAGGCATGATCTCGCGATTGATCGAGGCAAAGCCCGAGGACATGCGCAAGCACCTGGAAGAAGCGGCAGGCATCTCCAAGTATAAAGAGCGCAGGCGCGAAACCGAAAACAGAATCCGTCACACCCGCGACAACCTAGACCGATTGGGCGATTTGCGTGAAGAGATTGATAATCAGCTTGCTCATCTGCAAAAACAGGCCAGAGCTGCTGAACGTTATAAAGTCCTGAAGGATGAACTGCGCAAGGTTGACTCAGAATTGCTTGCGATTAAGCTCGCCAAACTTGATGCGGACGCTCATCAGGAGCGCATGAAATTTGAACGCAAGCAGACCGAATTCGAATCTGCAGTTGCGACACAGCGCAAGATTGAAGCCGATATTGAAGAAGCTCGCCAAAGACAGATTGTCGTCGGCGATGAACTCAGCGCGACTCAGGCGCGGCACTATTCCGTTGATCTTGAAATTTCCCATCTCGAGCAGGCGATTGAGCACAATCGCTCTACCCGGGAAAGGCAAAAACTGGATCTTGAAGAAACACAGGGTCTGCTTGCAGAGATCGGTCGTGAAATTGACGTTGATGAAGCTCAGCTGCGCGAACTCGATCAGAAGATATCCGAATTAACACCCGATCTTGATTCTGTAAGACAGGCGGCCGAAGCATCGGCCAGCTTACTTGAGAAAAGTGAGGCCGAACTCGCTCGCTGGCAGGAAAACTGGGGTCAGTTCAGCGATGAGTTGAATGAGTCACGTCGTATTGGTGAGGTTGAGCAGGCGCGCATTGAGCATCTCGAAACCCAGTTGGTGCAACTGCAAAGTCGCAGTGCCAGCCTGGAATCTGAGCGCAGCGATATTTCTGTCGATGAGCTTGAAGACAAAGTTGCCGGGCAAGTACGCACAGAAGCTGAGTTGGCGCAGCGCGAGCAGGAGCTGACGCGCAAGCAGCAGGAAATCCTGAAGGGGCTGGATAATTTTAGAGGTCAGCAGGAAGCGCATGGCCGTGAGCTTGATGCCTTTCGTGGTCAGCTGGACTCGTCGCGGGCGCGCTATGAAGCCTTGCAGACGTTGCAAAAAGCAGCGCTGGGTGGTGATGAAGAACACGCGAGCGAGTGGCTGAGCAACAACAAGCTGGAAGATCACCCACGGCTGGCTCAAAAACTTGAGGTTAACGGTGAATGGCAGCTTGCTGTTGAGGCTGTGCTGGGCGACTTTCTGCAGGCAGTTTCGGTTAAGCAGTTTGATTCCTATTTGAATCGTTTGCCGGATGGCAATGTACTGCTGTTCGAAGATGACCCGCTGAAATATGCAGAAGATTCCCAACCTGGCCGTCTGCTGGCGCAGGTGAATAACGCGGGTCCAGCAGCTGAATTATTAGCGCGTGTCTGGACAGCCGATTCGCTTGATGAGGCGATGCGCTTGCGTTCCCGACTGGGCGCCGGCGAGTCGGTTATTACGCCGGGCGGTGTTTGGCTTAGCCGGACCTGGGTGCGGGTATCCCGGCGGGATGCCGAATCGGGTGGTGTACTGACACGCGAGAAAGAGATGCGCGAGTTGCAGGAGAGCATAGCGACCCTGGAACGCCAGGTGCAGCGTGCGGAAGAGCGCCGTGAGCAGCTAAAAACAGAAATCGACGAGCTGGAGCAGGCGCGCAAGGAATTGCAGGTTAGTCAAACAGCTGCCGCGAAAGAGCATGCCGCAGCCGCAACTGAACTTGCAGGTACGCGCAATGAACTCGATCGTTCGCGTCAACGCGTGCTCGCACTCGGGGAAGATAGCCAGAGTATTGATGACGACATCAGTCACGTTGAAACGACGATCCGTGAGGCTAAAGCGCGGCTGAGTCAGGCGGGGGAGAAGCATGAGCAACTGTCGGGGCAGGTGTCGGGTCTAAAAGCGCAGCAGCAGGGCTTGCTGAGTGAGATAGACGTTAATCGACAGAAAGCGGATGAAGACCGCGAGCATTATCAGGCCACGACTATTGAAGTGCAGTCGCAGCGCTCTTCCCGTGCTTCTGCAACGACAACACTTGAGCGAGCGCTGTCACAGCGGCAGCAGTTGACCGAACGTCTGGAAACGCTTGCAAATCATTTGAGCGAAAGCGAGGGCCCGCTGACGGAGCTTAAGGATAAGTTGCAAGAGCAGCTTGCATCGAAAGTTTCCGTTGATAATGAGTTGCGTGGTAAGCACGAGGAGCTGGAGAAAGCTAACGAGGGTTTGCGTACTCAGGAATCGCGCCGCTCAGATCAGGACAAAATAGTAAACGAGGTGCGCGAACTGGTCGACAGTCGGCGCATGGCCGTACGTGAGCTGGAGATACGCCGCGAAAGTATTGCCGAGAAGTTTGCTGCTACCAAGCTTGAACTTGAAGAAGTGCAGAAAGAATTACCGGAAGACCATAGCGCCGAGGCGTGGCAGGAGCGACTGGAGAAAATTCAGCGCGGACTGGATCGCATCGGCACGGTAAACCTCCTTGCTATTGAGGAGTTCGAAGAACAGTCGGAACGTGCCAAGTACCTGGAGACGCAATTCGAAGATTTGACCAATGCGCTCGAGACGCTGGAGAAAGCCATCCGCAAGATTGATCGTGAAACCCGTGCGCGTTTTCAGGAGGTGTTTGAGAACGTCAACGCCGGTCTTAAGCGTATCTTCCCGCGGTTGTTCGGTGGTGGTCATGCCTACATGAGCCTGGAAGGCGATGATTTGCTTAATGCAGGCGTCACGATCATGGCGCAGCCGCCCGGAAAACGTAACAGCAGCATTCATCTTTTATCAGGTGGTGAGAAAGCGCTGACGGCTGTTGCTCTCGTTTTTGCTATTTTCGAATTGAACCCAGCGCCGTTCTGCCTGCTCGATGAGGTTGATGCGCCGCTTGATGATGCCAACGTTGGGCGTTTCTGCGAGATTGTTCGCGAGATGTCCGCAAATGTTCAGTTTCTCTTCATCACTCACAACAAGGTGACGATGGAGATGGCTAGTCAGTTGATGGGTGTCACTATGGGCGAACCAGGTGTTTCACGGCTTGTTTCCGTGGATATTGATGAAGCTGTGAAGCTAGCGGGTTAGCGCGCGGTTTTTACGGGGGTCGCCGTCGTGGCTCTATTCAGATGGGTACTGTTGCTAATCGGCGTGTTAGTTATCGCCGCCGTATTTGCCTATAGTCGTGGCTGGCTTAGATTCGACCGTTTTTTTCGTATGCCGTCCAAGCTGCAGCAGCGCAAGCAGGAACCGCTGCTGGATGAAGCAATTGAAGCTGATGCCGCAGCTGCAAAAGAATTGGCCGAGCCTGTTAAGCCGGAAGCCAGTGCGCCGAAGCTTTCTGATGACTCAATGGTAGTGACGGTGCGGATAATGCCGCAGCCCGGTACCCAGTTTCCAGCCGAGCAATTAATTCTTGCACTGCGTGCCGCCCATTTGCAGCACGGGCGCTATGGAATCTTTCATTGCCTGGCCGAGGACGATAGTTCGCGTGCTCGTTACAGTGTTGCGAGCCTCGTAGAGCCAGGCTCATTCGACCTGAGTAAACTGAAAGAATCCAAATACAAGGGCATCAGTGTCTTCATGGTTTTGCCGGCTCCCGAAGATGGCGTGGTTTTATTCGACGATATGCTGCGAACCGCGCGCGCCGTTGCAAAGGAAGTTGATGGTCATTTGCTTGATGAGCAAGGCGGTGCTCTCAGTGTTCAACGCGAACGCTATATGCGCGAAGAAGTAATCGACTTTTTGCGACGTCACCAGCGGTCCGCCAGTCATTTCGCTGGTTGACCCGGAGTGCGCCGATGAGTCCTGCTAAGAACGTTAGCAAACGGATTGCCGAGTTGCGCGAGCAAATTGCACAGCACGATCACAGCTACTATGTTCTTGACGAACCCCAGATTCCCGATGCTGCATACGATCGCCTGTTTAGCGAGCTTAAAGAGCTTGAGCAGGCGCATCCCGAGTTAGTTAACGCTGAATCACCCACACAACGGGTGGGTGGCGCGCCGCAATCTGAATTTGGGAGTGTAGAGCATGGGGTGGCCATGTTGTCCCTGGACAATGCATTTCACGCCGAGCAGTTGCAAGAGTTTAACCGCCGCATTGAAGAGCGTTTGCAGCTATCCAGTCCCATTGAATTCTCTGCTGAGCCAAAGCTTGATGGCATGGCGATCAGTATTCGCTATGAAGCTGGCAGGCTGGCTGTAGCAGCAACGCGTGGCGACGGTAAAACGGGTGAAGACGTTACGCACAATGTACGCACGATCCGCGCTGTTCCGTTGCAGCTCCGCGGTAGCAGCTTTCCCGATGTGCTGGAAGTCCGCGGCGAAGTCTTTATGCCGCGTAAGGGTTTCGACAAGTTGAACCAACGCGCCCGCGAGAATGGCGAGAAGACGTTTGCCAATCCGCGTAATGCCGCGGCGGGTAGTTTGCGTCAGCTTGACCCTAAAGTAGCTGCATCCCGACCGCTGAGCATGTTCGTTTACGGGACGGGCGTAGTTGAGGGTGCATTGCCAGAAAAGCTTAGCCGGACTTTGGCGCGACTGGCTGAATGGGGATTTCGGGTTTGCCCGGAAAACAAAGTTGTCAAAGGCGTCGCCGGATGTCTGGATTATTACGAGCGTATTGGGTCGCGCCGCGATGACTTGCCTTACGAAATAGATGGTGTCGTTTACAAGGTAGACGACTATGCCCGCCAGGAAGCATTAGGATTTGTGTCTCGAGCGCCTCGCTGGGCTATTGCCTACAAGTTTCCCGCCCAGGAAGAGTTAACCCTCGTGAATGCTATCGACTGGCAGGTGGGCAGGACAGGGGCCATTACACCCGTCGCCCGACTTGAGCCAGTTGCTGTCGGCGGGGTGACCGTATCAAATGCCACCTTGCACAACATGGACGAACTGGAACGCAAGGATGTCAGAGTCGGCGACACGGTTATCGTCCGCCGTGCCGGAGACGTGATTCCGGAAGTGGTTGCGGCCGTTTTAGATCGTCGCCCCAAGGGCGCGAAGCGACCGGCTTTGCCGAAGGTTTGCCCGGTATGTCATTCAGATGTTGATCGCCCTGAAGGTGAGGCCGTCGCCCGCTGCAGCGGCGGCCTGGTTTGCTCCGCGCAACGAAAGGAAGCGCTGAAACATTTTGTATCCAGAAGAGCGCTGGATATCGAAGGCCTGGGTAGCAAATTGATTGATCAATTCGTTGATAAAGGCCTGGTCCGAACACCCGCGGATTTATTCGATACCGAACGGGTCAACCTGGATTCTATTGCCGAGCTCGAACGAATGGCCGAAAAGTCGGCACACAAGGTGCTTGCATCTATAGACAACAGTCGCGAAGTATCGCTTGGGCGATTTCTTTATGCGTTGGGGATAAGAGAGGTAGGGGAGGCAACAGCGGAAAGTCTGGCCGATCACTTTGGCAGTCTTGGTGCGTTATTAGAGGAGGCACAGGACCCGGAATCATTGCAACTCGTTCCCGATGTTGGCCCTGTCGTTGCAGAGCATATACATGCTTTCTTTGCGCAAGCGCATAACATGGAAGTCATTGATCAACTAACTGCTAAAGATGGTCTGAAGGTAGTTAACCCTCTGGCGAAACCTGCCAGCACGACACCGCATGCCTTCAGCGGAAAAAGTATTGTTGTGACGGGAGCGCTGGCTTCAATGAGTCGCGATGAAGTTAAGGATGCAATCCGGCAGCGCGGTGGAAAAGTGACGGGCAGCGTTTCCAGTAAAACAGATTATGTAATATACGGCGATAAGCCTGGTTCCAAGCTGGATAAAGCGCAAAAACTTGGCGTTACTCTGCTCGATGAGGACGCGCTGCTAAAAATTCTTCCTGCCTAAGCTCCGAGTTCGTGTCTACTGGCGGTCCAGATACTTCTTCAGACTAGCTGCTAGCCTCATATGGTCCTGCTAGCCAAGTCTGGAGTAGTAAAGCGATCTTTCTGCAAAATTTCGCAATAAATGGTCCTTATTGACCCTATTCGGCAGCTTTCCTATATTGCTATGTATGAGTAGCCCACTACAGAACAAGATTCTTAAAGCACTTTTTGTGGCGTTAAAACCCTTAGCAAAAATCATGCTGCGTGCCGGTATAGGTTATCGCGAGTTTTCCGATATAGCCAAAGCAGCGTTTGTTCTTGAGGCTTCTGAAGGCTATGGACTTAGGGGGAGGGCGACCAATATTTCACGGGTTGCAATCATGACAGGTATTGCTCGAAAAGAAGTTAAGAAAGTTAGAGAAAATAGTGTTGAGGAATTGTTGTCAAACCCTATCAGTGAGTCGCCAGCATCTGTGGTCCTTTCGCGTTGGCACAATGATGAGCGGTTTTGTGATCTAGAAAAAGGTCCGTATGTGTTGGAGTTTGATAGTGGGGAAAATTCATTTGCTGATTTAGTTTCTCGCTATGCTGGTGATATTCCGGCTGGTGCAATGCGGATGGAATTGAAGCGCATTGGAGCTATTCGGGAATCTGAGAACAAAAGACTTACGGTGCTTAAGCGCTACTTTGTTCCTCCTGGGGTGGATGATAAATTGCTTATAGGGCTAGAAGATGTAGTGGGCGCAGATTTGAGTACACTGGCTTTCAATTGTGCACCCGACAGGGCTGCAGCCGCACGTTTCCATCGTGTTGTCAGCATAGATGGGGTAGTTGAAGATGAGTTAGCGGCAGTTCAAACTGAGGCTAAGAAAAGACTTTCTGAATTAGCAGATCAGTTCGATAATTTCTTGGTTGAGCATGTGGAGCACGATGAGTCAATCCCTCCTGCTTCTAGTCAAGTAGGGATCGGTCTATTTTATTATGAGCGGCATCTCAAATAGGAAAGAAAATTATTTGATTGAGACCGCGTACAATTCGTGATGACTGAAATGGGCTAGCGGCGACTAAATTTTTGTTTAGCGAATACCGCTGCCACGACCGGCCCGGATGCCACTGCCGCGTCCAGCGCGAATACCGCTGCCACGACCGGCCCGGATGCCACTGCCGCGTCCAGCGCGAATACCGCTGCCACGACCGGCCCGGATGCCACTGCCGCGTCCAGCGCGAATACCGCTGCCGCGG
>Ga0316193_10003722_pt1 | contig 11079 bp, 8 predicted proteins | sample MerIslsedime2_MG_FD_207735 | JGI IMG/M metagenome (GOLD analysis project Ga0316193, IMG submission 207735) | Coastal sediment microbial communities from Maine, United States - Merrow Island sediment 2 | ecosystem: Environmental > Aquatic > Marine > Coastal > Sediment | place: USA: Maine... | reverse complement strand
TACATTCCTGGAAAGCTCGAGTTGCTGGGCGGCGCTGCGTTGTAAATTATCTGCCATGGTATCGAAGTCCCTGGCGAGCGAACCGAGCTCATCTCTTCGCCGGCCTACGGATGATGACACGCGTTTTTCGAAGTTGCCTGCTGCCAGCGACCGGGTTGCTTCGCGCAATTCGCGAACGGGTCGGGACATGGCTCTGGCAAGCAAGATGGATACAGCAGCGCTGACCAGGAGCGCAAGGATGAGCAGCAGCGTGCGAGGCGACAATCCGTACCGGGCAAGCAACGGATTTCGGGCAGGTACGACAACGATTACGTAGCGTTGCCCGTCCGGTCCGATCAGTTGCGATAGCGGTCTGGCTCGCATCAGGTTTTCCGGATCGCGGCGCAATCGATCGGGCGGCCGCATGAACCGTTGTCTGCGATCCAGCATTCGTCGCATCGTCACAGGCACCGGTCTTCCGAGCAGGTCTTGTCCTCTGGCGTCGAGTACCAATACTTGCAGGCCATCGGCGTCCGGAAATTCGTTGAGCCAGCTTCTCAGTCCTTCTCGCCCGGCCGACTGCAGCGCGGCGCTGGCATCAAGTATCGAGTCGCCAAGTTCGAAGTTGTCATAAGCGTTGCTGACTTTCTCGGCGTACCAGTATCCGCCGATCGCCGCGGTGCCAATGGTGAGCCCGATGATCAGCCAGAACGACAGGAATATGCGAATGAGAAGACTCTTCATTGGCGCAAATTCCTTTGGCTCGTTCCCGGTATCAGCAAATATCCGACGCCACGCTGGTTTTGTATGGTCTCGTCGCTATTGCCGGCTTTCTCGAGTTTCTTTCGAAGATTGCTGATATGCGTGTCGATACTGCGATCATAGGGCAGCAAGTGCCTGCCAAGCGCGATTTCGCTAAGGCGTTGTTTGCTGACGACCTCACCGGGTGCCTGTAGCAAGCAGCGCAGGATCTCGAATTCTGTGCCGGTTAACGACAACGCGGTGTTGTGGACGGATGCCGATCGCGTCGTCCTGTCCAGCGAAATTGATCCCAGTTGCCACGTTTCCTGTTTTCTTGAAGACGGTTGTATACGTCGGAGAATCGCCCGGACTCTCGCGATCAATTCCCGCGGATTGAACGGTTTTGCGAGGTAGTCGTCGGCACCCAGTTCCAGCCCGATAATACGATCGACATCATCGCCGCGTGCTGTGAGCATAATTACGGGAATATCGGTTGTTGTTCGAAGTGCTTTCAGCACGTCCAGGCCATTCATCCCCGGCAACATGATGTCCAGGATGACCAGGTCAAATTTGTGCAGGCCGAGTGCCTTCAGTCCGTCCTCGCCGCTGCAACAAACATGCACCTTCAGTGAATCCGCCGCCAGGTAATCCTGCAGCATCTGTCCGAGTTCACGATCATCGTCGATCAGGAGAACGGTAGAAGTTTCCGGCGTATCGTTCATAGACTGTTCGTTTGTAATTGATTGAATTCTATCCTGTGATATTCACTGAATGGCTGCAACCGTTTGTCCGCGACCTTGACAATTCTTGGCATTGAACAGCTGCTTGTTGACACAAACTGACACGACCGATGGGTATCATCAATCTCAACCTGGTACTCAAAAAATGGAGTTAGTTATGAAGACAATGACATTGATTAATTTGCTGCTCGTTTCACTGATGATGAGCAATCCGGCATTTGCGAGTGAAGGCGAGCGGCCTCCGCACGGTGGAATGAAAGGCCCCGGAGCGGCGATGGGTATGCGCGGCATTCAGGATCCCGAACGAATGGTTGCTCACATAAGCAAGTGGCTGGAACTCGATGACGCGCAGACGCAGGAGCTCACCAACGTGGCGCTTGCGGCCAAACCGCAGTTACTGGCGCTTCGTGAAAGAGCCCGTGCGAACCACGAGGCGATCGCAGTGCTTGACGGCAATGACAGCGATTACGGCGCGAAAATCCACAGCCTGGCAGCCGAAAGCGGCCAGATCGCAACTGAAATGACATTGCTGGTCTCACAGCTGCGCGTTGACATACATGCAAAGTTGACCGAGGAGCAACGGCAAAAACTGACTGAAGGCGCTGACCGCATGCGGCAGCGACGCGACGGCACGAGGCGCGCACCGGGCGGCGATACAGAACAATGACCGTCGGCCTGACATAATCATTGATTCGCAAAAGGCGTCTGCAAAACAATGACATATAGACAAATAAGGACAACTATCGTCGCCGCCCGGTCTGGAAACGCGCTCATGTCCGGCTGATTGTTGCGAGAGCAGTCTGGTCGTATTAAGGTCTGGATGATGGCGAAAGAAGCTCTCAGGGCCCGAAAAACAGGCGTTTTCAGGGAACTTGAAGGGGCTCTGTCCATCCAAAGAACATAATGCAGATAAGGGCGCCCGGATTGCGACAGTCAATCGACATCCGCGCGAAGCAGATCAGATGTTAAGGCGGTAGCGCAATGAAGACACCTCGCGACGAGCGTTCATTTCTTTCATCCTTTCGTAGAATTGCTGTCAGTGCAGTCGTACTCACAGTGTTCGCGATTGTCAGCGGTTGCGTTACGCCGCCTCCCGCCAGTGGCGGTTCTTCAGGTTCCTCGGGCTCCTCGGGTTCCTCGGGCTCCTCGGGCTCGTCAGGATCTTCCGGTTCATCGGGTAGCCAGTCCGGCGGTCAGTCCGGCGGTCAGTCCGGCGGCCAGTCAGGTGGTCAGTCAGGCGGTCAGTCCGGCGGCGAGTCAGGCGGCGAGTCAGGCGGCCAGTCAGGCGGCCAGTCAGGCGGTCAGTCCGGCGGCCAGTCCGGCGGCGCATCGGGCGGTTCTTCCGGTGGCGCGTCGGGTGGATCTTCCGGCGGCGGAGCGTCAGGTGGCTCGGCAGGCGGGTCTTCAGGCGGTACCGGCGGCCAGATGCAGGGTCTTGGTGGTCGAACCGGCGGTGGTGGCGGATCAACCGGCGGTGGCAGTGGCATGGGTGGCAGTGGACAGGAAGGTGACTGCGGCGGAAATGACTTGCCGGGCGGCGTCGGCGGTATGGAACAGGGCAGTGAAGACTGCGCTGGCGGTGTTGGCCAGTACCCGGGCGAGACGGCTGCCGAACGACAGGCGCGTCTTGAAGGAACGCTTGAGGAATCTGTCGGCGACTTCGATGAAGTACTGGCAGAGGAGCAACGCGAGATATCGACTGTTGGCCGCAACACCGAAGGTTACGGTGGTGGCTCGGGCGGCAGCTCCGGTGGCGGCGTAGGTCTTGGCAAACAGGGCGGCGGTAGCGGCGCTGGAAGCGGCGGCGGCTCCGGGAGCGGCGAATCTGCAAACACCTCGGAAGGAAACGCACCCGGTTCATCGCCCTCAGTCGCGGGAATGAGCGAAGAGGAGAGAAAAGCTCGAACGCCGGAAGATATTCCGGACCTGGTCAGCGAAGATATCGTTGCCAAGCAGCTTCGTGAAGCCGCACTGGCCGAAGAGGATCCTGCGCTAAGGGAACGACTTTGGGAAGAGTACAGGAACTACAACAAACTTTGATCCCGGAAATTTTTACGAAATAATTAATAGCAGGGCGCCGCGAAAAAATGAATGGAACACTAAGATTCTCACCGCTGGTTTTCGTACTGATGTTCTTCGCGAGTGGATGCACTGTGTCCGAAGTGATTACGGGAGAAACCACCGAGCTGAATGTAGCGACTTTAGACGTATCGGAAAGCCTGTTACTCGATGTTGGCATCATAAATTTTGATGCCGGGATTCCCGAGGATAACAACATAGAGAAATCCGGTATCTATCCGGAAGTTCGAATGGCGGAGGCACGCTACCTGCCGTACCACATAAAAACGACGCTGCAAGGAACGGGCTATTGGGGAGCGGTTCGCGTAATCCCGAATCGCTACGTATTCACCGATGTAACTTTAAGCGGACGCATCGTTCGTTCCGATGGCGAGTATGTGACCCTGGCGATCAAGGCCGAAGACTCATTGGGAAATGAGTGGTTCGAGAATAATTATTCGACACAGACCGGTTTGACGTCGTACGCCGAATATCGCGATCGTTCCAATGACCCTTACCAAAAGATTTTCAACGATTTGGCGAACGATCTCCACGCCTATGTATCTGCCCTGGACCCGAAAGATGTTACCCGCATGCGGCAAGCATCCGAGTTGAAGTTTTTCGCTGATATGGCGCCGGATTCGTATGGCGAACATTTTGAGGTGGACGAAGACGGCATGACCACGCTTCTGCGCTTACCTGCCGAGAATGACCCGACGGTTGATCGGCTGCGTCAAATCAGGGAGCGAGATCGCCTGGTAATAGATACCCTGAACGAGCATTACGCAAATTTTTACTACGGTATCGCGTTACCGTATGAAGGTTGGAGAAAAACGGCAAGAGAGCAGTCCATCGCTTATCGGCAAACCCGGCGCTCCGCTACGATGAAAGCCCTGTTAGGCGTCGTTGTGGTGGCCGGCTCAATGAGTGTGAATACCGGAGGTTCAAATTCTCGCGCTAAACAGGCGGCGAAATATGTCGGCATCAATCGCGGCATGCGCACAGTTATGGATGCCTGGAGAATGCGCTCTTCCGCAAACGTCTACAGGGAAAATATCAAGGAATTGTCGGAATCGTTTGTCGCGGAAGCGGCTCCCATGGTCATCCAGGTCGAAGGCGAGTCCAGACGCCTCACTGGCACGGCCGAAGCGCAGTACGAAAGTTGGCGAAAACTGTTGCACGAGATCTACGAGGTGGAAACAGGTTTTTCCCAGGAAGTGGATCTGAGCGTACCCACACGGTCCGCTGAGCCGGCCGGCTGAACAGCCCAAAAATACCATGCACGTGTTGAATGAAGGTGCGCTGCTTGCCGGTAGGTATGTCCTTGTTCGTCGGATTGGTGCAGGGGGTATGGGTGAGCTCTGGCTTGCCGACGATCGACGATCGGAATCACGTGTTGCGCTGAAATTCGCAGCGGACTCAGCCAATGCAGCGTCCGTTGATGCGCTAAAGAAAGAATGGCACATCGGCAGTCGCCTGATGCACGCAAACATCATTCGCGTCTTCGAATATCACGATGATCCGAACGGTGAATTTTACGCCATGCAGTTTATTGGTGGTCCGGATATCAGCGCGCTTACCGGTATTGCACTCGATGAGATTCTTCGGCCGATTGGACTGCTCGCGGATGCGCTGCGTTACGCACACGCAAAACACCTGATTCACCGCGACATCAAAGCGTCCAATGTGCTGCTGGATTCGCGTGGAATACCGTATCTCGTGGATTTCGGTGTGTCTGCGATTATCGGCCAGTCTGCGGCAGGCGGTGGATCTGAAATCAATGCCAGCCCACAGCAAAGAGCGGGTGAGCCACCGGCAACATCGGACGATATCTATGCGCTTGGTGTGTTGATCGTCGAGCTGGCAACCGGCGTTCCGCCGGCGGCGAATGATGAAAATACACTCAAGGCTCTTGTAGACAACAACGGCGACCATTTTCCAAGCGCACTGTCAGCGCTGCTTCAAGACATGCTCAATGATGATGCGGCCTCACGTCCCGCGGCCGAAACAGTTGTTGAACGTCTGAGCGACGCCGGATTTTCTTCAGGCACTGCGCCGACGAGACTGCTTGGTGCTGCCGGCGACGATGTAGCGTCGGTGAGTGTTGAGTCGATCAAGCCAGTTGAACTGCAAGGTGGAACTGCCGCCGCAGTTACCGCGGACTCGAATGAAGATCAGGGTGTCTCGCCAAAACTCCTGTATGGCGGGCTTGGCATCATGCTCTTTTTGTTCCTTGGCGTGATATTCCTGCTGCCACCCTCGGAGGATGACCCGTCGCAGCCTCCGAAGGCAGGTATTACTGAAACGGACGATGGACAGTCGGCACAGGGCGAGGACGATACGCCGTCATCCCGGGACGTATCTGGAGAAGGAGACGATGACCAGGGCGATGCCGGCTTCGGTGAAAATGTTGATCGCATCGGGTCAGATGACGCGGCGCTGACAAAAGCGGAAACCGATGATCTTCTCGGCGATCTGTTGTCACGACTGGAACGTCTTCGCTATCGGGCGATCGATCGATGGGGAGGCCAGCCTTACCTGGATGTGCTCGACGTATATGAGAAGGGCGACAAAGCGTACGTGGAGAGAGACTACCCGGTTGCCGGTATTCATTACAAAAAGGCGATCGAGCTCATCGATCCTTTTTTCGATCAGGTCGACAAGGAATTCGACAAGGCGTTCGCGGCAGGTCAGCAAGCATTCGACAACGGCGATCATGTCAATGCGGTCAGATCCTTTGATCTTGCTGTAGCGATAACGCCCGGGGATGCTGCGGCGACTGCCGGGCTCGCCAGGGCGCTCAATTTGAAAAGCGTATTGGATCTCATGGACCAGGCGTTGCAGTTCGAGAATGACCTGGAGCTGGACGCCGCTCGAATCGCATTTGAGCAGGTGCTGGATCTCGATGCTGCTTGGGAACCGGCCATAACGGGTCTCAAACGAATTCGCGCGACAATCAAGCAGTTCTCGTTCGATCAGCGAATGACCGAGGGGTTTGACGCATTGATTGCAGGTGACTTCGAGACGGCGCGAGCAGCATTCAATGCAGCGAAGGCGCTGGATCCTGCGTCGAGCCAACCCTCCGACGGTCTGCTACAGGTCGATCAGGAAGTGCGGCTGGCGAAGATCGTTCGACTTGAAAACCAGGCGCAGACGCTGGAGCAAAATGAAGAATGGGAAACAGCCAGCAGCGTCTATCTGGAAGTTCTTGAGATTGACGGCGATTTACAATTTGCGAAGGACGGCCTGGCGCGTACGCGGCAACGCGAGAAACTGCATAATACGTTGAACGATTACATCGATAATCCCGATTCGCTGAGCGAACCAACAACGATGCGCGCGGCAACCGACATGCTGCTGAGCCTGTCGCGTATTTCTCCGATCGGCCCGCGGCTCGAAGACCAGAAGAATAAACTGAGTCGTCTCCTCAAGCGCGCGGCGACACCGCTCGGAGTGCAGCTGGTGTCCGACAGCGTCACTGACGTCGCTATATTTAAAGTAGCGAAACTCGGTTCGTTTCAGTCAAAAGAATTGAGCCTGCGCCCCGGCGTTTATGTGGCGGTTGGCAGCCGGCCGGGGTATCGTGACGTGCGCATTGAGTTTCGGGTGGCGCCCGAGATCGAAATGCGGCCTATCGTCGTGCAGTGTGAGGAGCAGATTTGAAGTTTGAGGCGGTCATAGTCAGGGATGCTGAAGGCGAACGACGCTTTACGCCGGAAAAACTGCCACTAAGACTTGGCACGGGCGTCAATTGCGAGATTCGGTTGCCCGGTCCGGGGAATGCACCCATCGCTGTTATTGACAACCTGGATGGTGAGCCATTCATCCAGCCGGTCGGGCAGGGTGGGACGCTCAAGATAAATGGCAACGTGTTGAGCACGTCCCGGCGATTGTCCGCCAATGACGAGCTGGAATTCTTCGGCACGCGAATCGAGGTGGAAGAGCAAGACGGCTCAATGGCGCTGCAGGTACATCTGGAGGGCAGCGCTTACGTAACCAAACCGCCTGAGTTGCCGGCTTTAGGCGATAGCGTTGGCGACGAGACGATCGCCGCCACCGTGTTCCAGCGCTCTGCGGATATTAAAGCCATAGAGTCAGGAGCCGGCGGTCACCGCTGGCAATATTTTGTCGCCGGTGGATTGTTGTTGCTGGTTGCATTGTCGTGGTTACTTTTCAGTTCTCGCTCGATCCAGTTCGACATTCGCCCCGGCGAGCCGGACGAATTTTCGATTTCAGGTGGCTGGTTCAAATTTCCACTGGGTGACCGGACGTTAATGCGGGAAGGTTCCTACAATGTGCAGGTCAAGAAAGAAGGCTATTACGACATCAGCCAGGCGCTGCAGGTAGACGAGACACCGAGCAGGACAGTCGTCATTGAATTGCGCAAGCTCCCCGGCAAGTTGACCGTGCGCACGGACGGTGTCGCTGACGCCATCGTCACGGTCGATGATTCCAAAGTGGGTCAGGCACCCTATGGACCCATTGAACTTGAGCCCGGCACACATTCAATTTCCGTTACAGCAGACCGTTACCTGCCGTTTGCGGACAGGCTGGTCGTTCCCGGTCTGGGCCGGCATCAGGACTATCATGTACAACTGGTTCCGCAGTGGGCTAATGTCGATATATCGTCTGAACCCAGTGGCGCAGCCGTCTTTCAGGGTGAGGAAAAAGTCGGCGTGACGCCGCTAACGCTGGAATTGATGGAGGGCACGCACACCCTCAGTGTTGTCGCGGATGGATTTAAAGCCTGGGACGGGAGCATAGAAACCGTATCCAACGAAGACCAGTCTCTGCCAACTATTCAGCTCGAGCCCGCCAATGCACAACTGCAGGTTAATTCGATTCCACGCGGCGCAAATGTCACGGTCAACGGTCGCTACCGTGGACAGTCACCCATCAAGCTCGCGCTTTCGCCCGACATCGATTATCAGATTGGCCTGTCGAAGGCCGGCTACGGATCGAGTGTGCGGCAAGTAAGGCTTTCGGCAGCATCGTCGGAGGCAATTACCGTGGATCTGTCCGCGCGGGTTGGCAAGCTGACTATTTCCACCTGGCCAGAAGAAGCGACTGTCTACATTGATGGTTCTGCGCGTGGAACGGGCTCGATGACTTTGAATCTGTCTTCTGCGCCACACCGCCTTGAAGTCAAGCACGACGGATTTCAGTCATTCAGTCGCAGCATTACGCCGAGGCCGGGGTATCCACAATCTCTGCAGGTTCGATTGTTATCAGACGCTGAAGTGCTGGCGCGTGGTACTTCGAATTCCGTAAGTACCCGCGATGGCCAGACCATGAGACGAGTAGAGCCCGGTGGTTTCACCCTGGGCACGTCCCGCCGTGAGCAGGGCAGGCGTGCCAACGAGGTGCTGATCCCGGTGACGTTGACCAGGCCTTTCTATATTGGTGTGAAGGAAGTCAGCAATCGGGACTTTCTCAAGTTTCGCAAGAATCATATTTCAGGGGACAACGTGCATGCGTCTCTTGCAGGCAACCTCAATCCGGTCGTCAACGTAAGCTGGGCGGATGCGGTCGAGTACTGCAACTGGCTGAGCACCCAGGAAGGCTTGCCACTTGCCTACGAAAAGAAGTTTCAGAAATGGCAGCCAATCTCGCCAACGCCGGACGGTTATCGATTGCCGACCGAGGCGGAGTGGGTATGGGCAATTCGCTACCAGGGCCGAACAAAAGCCAGCGTGTTTCCGTGGGGAGGACGCCTGCCACCGCGACGTGACAGCGGCAACTACGCGGACAAGTCGGCGGTTGAGCTCGTACCGTCGATTTTGCCGGGCTACAACGATGGCTTTGCATCAACGGCCCCCGTTGGCTCGTTCCCCGCCAACGCGCTCGGACTTTACGATGGCGGCGGAAACGTTGCCGAATGGGTGCAGGATATCTATTCTGTAGCAAATCCGGGTCAAACCGAGCCATCCGTCGATCCTGTCGGGCCGGCCCGGGGCAACAACAAGGTCATCCGAGGCTCGAGCTGGCGGCACGCCGGCATTACGGAGCTCAGGCTGGGCTATCGGGATTTTGGTACGGGCGGTCGAGTGGATCTTGGATTTAGAATAGCCAGAAACGCCGACTAATACGGGATTTTTGAGCCTGATACGTTGTCCAACGATGCATCCGTTCATAAATGGTGAGCCATGATTCGATATCTGTATACATTGATTGCTGCAACGTTGTTGGCATTCAACGTGCTTGCGCAGGACGAAACGCCGACGGAAGTCACCACCGAGCCCGAAACAGAAGCAGCCTCTACCGCCGAGGAAGAAACGGACGCCGAAGAGGTGGAAGATGCGGATCTCGATGACCAGACCTACGATGAAGACGATGACGACTTCGTGCCGACCGAGGAAATTCCAGCGGACGAACCAATTCCGTTTCCGACCAATATCTGATTTTTACAATGAGTTGTAGCCCATGAAGAAAAACAATATTCCGGTTGAATTTGTATTCCAGTTATTCGCCCTGATAATCGCGATCATCCTCGTGCACGCTTTTTATGTGTCGGTGGTCCGGCCGAATGCCGCCGAAGTGATAGCTGAACAAAACCTGCAGGCATCACAGGATCCGGATTTTATTCGGGAACGGTCGACATGGGTGCTCATCAAGGACCTGGAGCAGGAAGCCTGTTTCATTCTGATGTTCTGGGCGCTGGCGATCATGGGATTCAAAACCGCGGAGATTCTGCGCGAAAGGAATTTGCTGGAAGTTGACCTGGTCTCTATTGCAGAGGGAATGCGAATATTACCCGAGGACACGCGGGAGTTTGCCCGCCAGGTACAAGCCCTGCCGGCACGTGAGCAGAAGATGGTATTGCCGCGTGCGCTGTTGAACGCGCTACGGCGGTTCAGTACGACACGCAGTATTCAGGACGTTTCGAGCAGTACCCATACGATCTTCGAATCAGAAGCTGACCGCCTCGAGTCTGAGTTATCCATGATCCGGTACATTTCGTGGGCGATTCCGTCCATCGGGTTTATCGGGACAGTTCGCGGTATCGGTGAAGCGCTCGCCCAAGCAGACAAGGCAGTGCAAGGTGACATTACCGGGGTAACACAAAGCCTGGGTGTCGCATTTAATTCAACATTCATCGCATTGCTGATCAGTATTTTCCTGATGTTTCTGGTCTACCAGTTGCAGCTTCTGCAGGAGCGACTGGTATTCGACAGTGAAAACTACCTGGACGATAAACTCATTCGCCATATGAAGTCTGATTAAGAGGCGGCACCTGGTCCATGCGCACCGCAGTACACATTAATGATGCCGGCATTACATTGCTGGATGGCGGAAAAATCCTGTACCGCGAGCCGGGATTTGCGCTGCTCGAAGACAATCGCCTTACAACAGGCGATGACGCGTTCCGGCAGGCGAGGATCAAGCCGCGTCATATCCAGAATCGGTACTGGTCAGAACTGACAACCGAGCCGTTGGCGGATCAGCGCAGGTCGCATTTCAGCGCGGCCGATCTGGTAAGTCGACAACTGGAACAGATCGCGAGTGCCGGTACCGGCACCGAACTGGTGATCGCTGTGCCTGCCTACATGTCCCCGCAACA
>Ga0316193_10003720_pt1 | contig 11084 bp, 5 predicted proteins | sample MerIslsedime2_MG_FD_207735 | JGI IMG/M metagenome (GOLD analysis project Ga0316193, IMG submission 207735) | Coastal sediment microbial communities from Maine, United States - Merrow Island sediment 2 | ecosystem: Environmental > Aquatic > Marine > Coastal > Sediment | place: USA: Maine... | reverse complement strand
ACTGGGTAGCCATGAATCAGGATTACTGGGCTGCATCCATGACGGAAGATGAGCAACACCTGGCGATTCCCGTTCTCTACAGCGTAGATGCTGTGCATGGCAACAACAATGTCAGGGGAGCGACGTTATTCCCTCACAATATTGGCCTGGGCGCGGCCCATGACCCTGATCTGATCAGGCGGATTGCCAAGACCACCGCACGTGAAATTCTTGCCACCGGGGTAGACTGGACATTTGCGCCAACCCTGGCCGTAGCACGCAATATTCACTGGGGCAGAACCTATGAAAGTTTCTCCGAAGATCCTGCTATCGTAGCTTCCTATGCCGGTCATTTCGTGCTCGGAATGCAGGGTGATCTTGGAGCTGACGGTGTCATCGCCTGCGCCAAGCACTGGATAGGAGATGGCGGCACCAACAACGGTATCGACCAGGGCGAGAGTACCTTAAGCAGGGAGGCACTCGAGCAAATTCATATTAAGCCTTATCACGCGGCAATCGCAGAGGGGGTGCTAACCGTCATGGCCTCCTTCAACAGCTGGAACGGCGATAAATGCCATGGCAACAAGTATTTAATGACCGATGTTTTAAAAAAAGAAATGAAATTCAATGGGTTCATTGTTTCTGACTGGGATGGCGTTGACTACCTTTCCGAGGATTATTTCGACGCGGTCGCACTGGCGGTTAACGCCGGAATCGATATGTTCATGGTGTCTGAAACATGGATGGAGTTTATCGATGCGCTCAGGCGTCACGTAATGCGCGGTTCAGTCGCCATGGACCGGATAGACGACGCCGTGCGCCGGATCCTGGCCGTGAAAATTGCGTTCGGCTTATTTGAAAAACCGGGCCCCGAAAAACGAACCTGGTCAAAACATGAAAGTTTTGGCTCCGCAGAGCACCGCGCCATTGCACGCGAAGCCGTTCGCAAATCGCTGGTCCTGTTAAAGAATGAAGACTCGGTCCTGCCGCTGGACAGGAATGCGCGAATCCTGGTAGCCGGCAAGAATGCCCATAACAGAGGCCACCAGTGCGGTGGTTTCAGCATCGCCTGGCAAGGCACTTCCGGCAACGAATTTATCGAAGGCGGCACATCTATCTGGGAAGGTATCCGCGAAGCAGCTGCCGGCGCGACGTTGAGTGCCAATGCAAGTGGCGCTGATGCTGATCCGGATCACCATGATATCGCGATTGTCGTCATCGGCGAACGGCCTTACGCAGAAGGTATGGGCGATATCCGCAGCGGGGACCAGGTACTGGTGGAGGCCGGTTCGCAGATTAAAGGCATCATGAACGTGCTGGAGCCTTACGGAAGCACGTTGGAACTCGCCCGATTGCATCCCGAAGACTTGCAAACCATCAAGACCATTGCAGAAAAAGACATCCCGATAGTCGTCGTGCTGATTTCAGGCAGACCACTGGTAGTCAACCAGGAATTGGACGCGTGCTCGGCGTTCGTTGCTGCCTGGCTGCCCGGATCAGAAGGCCAGGGTATCGCGGATGTACTCTTCGGGGACCATGACTTTCATGGCAAACTGTCCTTTTCCTGGCCGGACCTTGCCAGTGACGGTACTGACCGGAACAACAACCGCGTCAGTCCATTGTTTCCGCCTGGATACGGACTGACCTATGCAAACCAAACACACAGGAGCCGAACGGATGACCATACTGAAAACCTTCCTATCCGCACGCCCGGCAAAAGCCGGCATGCTTGTCCTGACCATGATCGGACTATTTGTTAGCTGCAATCTTTCAGCATCGGACCCTGTGCAGGACGAAGCCGTCTTTGATGGCAACAATGTACCGCCGTGGCGTCTTTTTGTCGGCAGCATGAGTAACTGGAGCGTTCCTGTCGAAGGACCTGTCACCACTTCGTACAAAAGCAAAGTGCTAACCGTAAGGGTAGTTGACAACAAAGCCAGAGACGACGCCTACCAGGCCGAATGGAACGGGGGCCTCGGCCAGGTCTACTGGCAGAGTGACACACCCCGCGATTTCACTGAACTGGCCGCTCAAGGCGGGGCCCTGAGCATCATGATCCGGATTGACAAAAAACCGAAAAAATCCGTCGACCTGAAAATGGACTGTGGCTATCCCTGCGCCGGCACTTTGAATATGACTAAATTATTCAAGGCGGTTCCGGAAGGTCAATGGTTCAGGATGAGTCTCAAACTGAGCTGTTTTGAAGAAGCCGGGGCAAATCTTGGCCACATACTGGCGCCTCTTGTGGTAGCTACGAAGGGTGACTTCATAATGAGTTTTGCCGATGTCAGATTGCTGGCGAACCCTCCTCCGGAATCCCTGATCGCCTGCGGCTAGGAAAAACGCCTGGCCGATATTGGATCAGGCGTTTGCCACGGTCACGCCGATTTTGCCACGCCGCCGCTCGAGTTCTTGCCGAACTTCATGTGCTTTTTCCTCGGTCAGCCGGTAGGAAAAAATGGCCCAGATGGCGAGGGCTGAAGTGATCACTGGAATGCCCATATCGAACAGGCGCATCAGGAAGATGGTCCGCGCGGCCTGGTCACCGCCCAGCGCCACGTCAAATCCCGTGGCATTTAACAGAAAGCCACCGACTGCCAGCGCCGCCGCCATGCCCAGTTTTACGACCCACCAGTAGATCGAACCAAACATTCCTTCCCGGCGCTCGCCGGTCTTCAACTCATCGAGGTCACAGACATCGGCAATCATCGATCCCATCAGGGTGAACAGACCACCCAATCCGAATGCCATCAATGGCGCCGGAAGAAGCAACAACAGCGGCATTTCAGGCCGGTAGCAAAACCATTTCAGCGCGTATCCGACCATTGAGATCGACGTACTGACAAAAAAGGCCCGCCGCTTGCCGATTTTCGTGGACATCCTGGTCACCAGGTAGATGACACAGAATGTAGACAAGGCAGACACAGTCCCTGCCCAACCGGCATACAAGGCTCCCTGGGCCTGGTCTCCGCCGAAGACGAAATAAATGATCACGTAAAACTGGAATGAAGCAACCAACATGAATCCGTTGAACACCAGGAATGTCGCTGCGCAGAGTTTGAGAAAAGGCCCAAACTTGAGGGTTATGGCAAACCCCCTGAGAAAGTCCCTGATATTTGCCCGGAAGCTGCCCGAGCCTTGTTCCGCCTGGGACGAGCTTTTGGCTGAATGAATGACGTCGACAGCTGCGTTAACAGGTGGTTCCTTGAAACGCTCCCGCAGAAATATGGCCGGCAGTACGCCGATAACCATAACGGTGACTCCAATAATAAGAGCCAGCCAGCGGGCGCCGTCCACCAGGTCGTCATGCAATGGCTCGAGCGCCATGAACCAAAGGAACCAGGGCGACAACATGTAGGCCAGTTGGCCCATGAAATTCTGCACCCCCATGAGGCGTGTGCGCTCATGATAATCAGGCGTCAGTTCATAACCGAGCGCCACCCAGGGCGTGGCGAATACCGTGTAGGCAAGATAAAAAATGATCGAGCCGGCCAGGAAATACCAAAAATAGAAACTTTCGCTCTTGCCAACCGGCAATTGCCACAACACGATGAAAATAATACCGGCCGCCAGGGCGCCCAGGAATATATACGGCCTGCGCCGGCCCCATTTCGAACGGGTGTGGTCTGAGATGTAACCCATCAGCGGATCAGTGAGTGCATCGGTTAACCGGGGTAATGCACCCAACAGTCCAACCAGCGCCGGATTCATTCCCAGGCCAAGGTTGAGCACAATCACCATGCCGCCAATTGCTGCCGCCAACAGGTTGTTGGTAAAGGCCCCCAGTCCGTAAATCAGCTTTTGATGAAATGGCAAACGATCTTCAGCAGCCGTTTCATAGTGCACCGAGTTAACCATCTTGATCCTGAGCCTAAAATCCCGAAACCATTGTTGGCAACCAGGATTCACCATGCAACACTTAATCGGTGAATGGGTGCCTTTATTGCGACAACGGGGCAACGACGGCTTGCACGAAGAATAGTAGCAACTTCTAATTTAATTATTTGCATATTAGCATTTACTGATATAATGTCCTGATGCACCAAAACGCACGCTGAGTCATAACCACGTGCAGGAGCCTGGAATTGAAAATGATGAATGTGAAACGAAAGAGAAAAAGCGCGAAATCTCGCATGGGTTTCCGGGCACGGATAACGCTGGCAATGGCGGTCCTGGGAATCTCGATTATAGCCACACCGACTTCTCTGTGGGCCTCTGAACTACCCTCCGTTGCCACAGAATGGACAACGGTTACACGGGAACGCAGTTTTGACGGTGCAGTCGAGGCACAATTCCGATCCACCGTGTCGTCCCAGGTCGCAGCCCGGATCGAGGAGCTGCCCTTCGATGTGGATGATACCGTTGAGCGCGGCGATATCATTGTTCGCTTTCGCAATCTTCAGGCTTCTGCGGATCTCCAGCAAGCCGAAGCGGCTAGCAAGGAAGCCCGGGCAAGACTTGCAGAAGCCAGGTCCAGCTACGGCCGGATCAAGCAGTTATTTGGCCAGAACCGGGTATCAAAAGCCGACATGGACCGGTCTACTGCCGACCTGCAGTCTGCCGAGGCGCGCGTAGGTTCGGCCGAGGGCGCCCTGATTGGTGCCCGGGAACAGTTTGAAAACACCGTGGTCCGTGCGCCTTTCAGCGGTATCGTCGTAGAGCGACACGCCGAGCTTGGTGAAATGGCCACGGTGGGAATGCCGTTAATGACCGGGCTGTCACTGGAACACCTGAGGGTTGCGGTCGATGTGCCCCAATCCGACATCGGCGCCTTGAGGCGGGATACCGTCGCCTGGGTGGACCTGCCTGACGGGGAAAGCCTGGCGGTAGGGGAAATCAGAATCTTTCCCTATGCCGACCCGTCTACCCACACTTTCCGGGTCCGGTTGAAACTCGCCGAAGGCCAGCATGGCCTTTATCCAGGCATTTGGGTCAAGGTGCGTTTCAACACCGGGGAGGAGCAGGCGCTGGTGGTGCCAGACTCAGCCCTGGTAGAGCGCAGTGAGCTGACCGCCGTGTATGTGCTGGATGAAACGGGCACACCGCGCCTGCGCCAGATCCGCCCGGGACGGTCTTTGCCGGAGGGCAAGGTGACCGTGCTGGCAGGGCTGGAAGCTGGCGAGGCCGTCGTTACTGATCCCGAGGCCGCCCGCCTGGCGCTGTTGGCCGGACGCCTGTGAGTGGATGATTTCGATGAACAGCAATAATCAGGACAAAAAGCAGAAGCTGGGTATCTCCGGCTCGCTTGCAGCGCGTTTTCTGCAAACCGAGATCACCCCTTTACTCGCCCTTGTGGGCTTGCTGCTGGGTCTTTTCGCAATCCTCGTTACTCCGCGTGAAGAGGAGCCGCAAATCGACGTGACGTTTGCAAACGTCTTTATCGCCTACCCTGGCGCTTCCGCGTCCGAAGTAGAACAACTGGTCAGCACGCCGATGGAGCGTATTCTCTCTGAAATCGACGGCGTCGAGCACATTTACTCGGTATCCAGGCCGGGCAACAGCATCCTGACAGTACAGTTTGAGGTTGGCGAGCGCCGTGACGAGGCGATTGTGAGGCTTTACAACGCCGTGTACTCCAACCAGGACTGGATGCCCGCGAATATTGGCGTCTTACCGGCACTGATCAAGCCCCGCGGTATCGATGATGTACCCATCGTAACCGGAACCCTGTGGAGCGATGACCCGCAGGTTGGGGCGCATGAATTGCGGCGGGTTGCCCATGTGATCGAGACGGAGTTACAGCGGGTTCCCGGAACCAGGGACATCGACACCATTGGCGGCCCCGACCGGGTAGTCAGTGTGCGGCTCGATCCGGAGCGGTTGGCCGGGTTCAATATCGATCTGCAGCAGCTGCGTGACGCCCTGGCCAGCGCCAACGCCTCGGCCGATGCAGGAGCATTCGCCTCGAACAACCAGGATATCCTGGTCCAGGCAGGCACATTCCTCGGGACGCCCGATGAAGTCGCGGAACTGGTGGTTGGAGTCAATGAAGGTGGCCGCCCGGTGTTCCTGAGGGACGTGGCCACGGTCACTCTGGGGCCGGATTTACCGGACATGCGGGTCAACTTCGGGCTGGGCCCGGCTAATGAACTGGGATTGCCCGCCGGCACGCAACATCCGGCCGTCACCATGGCAGTAGCCAAAAAACCCGGCACCAACGCCGTCGAAGTTGCTGATGCGGTTATTGCAAGGTTCGAGCATATGCGCGGCTCGGTGCTGCCGGACGGCATGCAAGCCACGATCACCCGAAATTACGGGGCCACTGCTGACGACAAGGCGAAAACCCTGATCAAGAAACTGGTATTCGCAACGCTATCGGTGATCATACTGGTCGGCCTGGCGCTGGGCCGGCGCGAGGCCCTTGTGGTTGGAGCAGCCGTGGTGATCACGCTGGCCATCACGCTGTTTGCTTCCTGGGCCTGGGGCTTTACGCTTAACCGGGTTTCGCTGTTTGCGTTGATTTTTTCCATCGGCATCCTGGTGGACGACGCCATCGTCGTGGTGGAAAACGCACACCGGCATATGCACATCAGCGGCTTGCCGCTGTTCCGTTCCATTCCACTGGCCGTCGATGAAGTGGGTGGACCCACGATCCTGGCAACCTTTACCGTGATTGCCGCACTGCTGCCCATGGCCTTCGTGACCGGCCTGATGGGTCCGTACATGGCACCGATTCCGATCAATGCCAGCATGGGCATGCTGATTTCCCTGTTCGTGGCTTTCGTTTTCACGCCCTGGCTGTTCTACCGAGCGTTTACCAGCCAGGACCATGCCGGCGAAACTGATGAGCCGCATTCCGGAGAACAGAGCGACCGCCTGTACCAGTTCCTGTATCGCAGCTTCGACCGATATTTGCGCCCCTTCCTCTCGGGCCGGGCCGGCCGGAAGCACCGGCTGGCCATGCTCGGCGTCGTTCTGACACTGATTACGGTATCTGTGGGGCTGGTTGCCGTGAAATTGGTCGTGCTGAAAATGCTCCCGTTCGATAACAAGTCCGAATTTCAGATCGTAGTGGATATGCCTGAAGGGACCCCGGTGGAGCAGACCCAGAGGGTCCTCGATGCCCTGGCACTGGAACTGACCTCCGTGCCAGAAGTGAGGAATTACCAGACGTATGCCGGCACTTCTGCGCCCATAAATTTCAATGGACTGGTGCGCCAGTTTTACCTGCGTGCTGAGCCGCACCAGGGCGATATCCAGGTCAATCTCGTGGACCGAAAAGACCGGTCACGGCAAAGTCATGAAATCGCACTGGCTGTCCGCTCACCGCTACAGGCGATCGGCCAGCCGTTCGGGGCAAATGTAAAGGTGGTGGAAGTCCCGCCCGGTCCGCCGGTCATTGCGCCCCTGGTCGCCGAGATCTACGGCGCGACCGCCGAACAACGAGAAGCTACAGCACGGACGGTCCGCGCAGTGTTTGAGAACACTGCCGACATCGTGGACGTGGATGACACGCTCGAAGCCGCGCAAGAGCGGCTGCTGGTTTCTGTTGACCGGCAACGGGCGGCGCGCCTGGGCGTTTCCCAATCCAGTATCGTGGCGGCCATTGCCACGGCTATTCGGGGAGAGGACGCATCTTACCTGCATGACGACAGCAGCCGCCGCCCGGTGCCCATCCGGCTGGAACTGGAAGAAAGTGTAAAAGCCGACCCGGACGCTATCGCCAGCCTGAGGGTTCGCGGCTCATCCGGAAGCCTGGTGCCGCTGTCAGAAGTGGCACATTTCACCCGGACAACCAGGGAACAGGCGATCTACCACAAGAACCTGCTGCCGATGGTGCTGGTCACCGGGGATCTGAGCGGCTCGCTGGACAGCCCGCTCTATGGCATGGCCGAGATTGCCAGTGACCTGCCCGGCGCTGATTCGCCCGAAGGTGAGATCAAGCAGTACCTGGTTCGGCAACCCGCCGACCCGTATGTACCGAGCCTGAAATGGGACGGCGAATGGCAGGTGACTTACGAAACCTTCCGCGACATGGGGTTGGCTTATGCCGTCGGACTGATACTGATCTACCTGCTGGTTGTCGCGCAGTTCCGTTCCTACCGGATTCCGCTGATCATCATGGCGCCCATCCCGCTGACCCTGATCGGTATACTCCCGGGGCACGCGCTGCTGGACCGCCAGTTCACAGCAACTTCGATGATCGGCATGATCGCATTGGCTGGAATTATTGTGCGCAATTCGATTCTGCTGGTTGACTTCATCCACGAGGAATTGGGCCGGGGCGTTCCGCTGGCCGATGCCGTGGTGAAGGCGGGCGCCGTGCGTACCCGGCCGATCGCGCTGACCGGCCTGGCTGCGATGGCGGGCGCATTTTTTATCCTCGATGATCCGATATTCAGCGGACTGGCCGTGAGCCTGATCTTCGGCATCCTGGTATCGACCATCCTGACCCTGGTGGTCATCCCGGTGGTTTACTACGCTTACGAATACCGGTCCCGGGAAGGTTAATCTGGCACAGCAAGAAGCTATTGCAGGACGCTGAACGTCAGACCCGCGTTTTTTTCCAGGCGTTCGATCATACGCTGGTCAAACACGGTGGCCGTGGTCCAGAACCCACCGCCTTTTTCTTTCTTATCTATATCAAAAGCCAGGCTCAAAGCTGACTGGGCAAGCATTTTTGAGGTGGAACCGTAACCGGGATCGCGGTCGCCTGTAACCCGGGTTTTGATTTGCTCACCGTTTGCTGTTTCGCCAAAGAAGCGAATGTCGTAAAAACCTTTTTCCTGGGCATCACGGCTCGGGCCTTCACCCGGCTTGGGCAGTATGTAGTTTTCCATCAGCCAGCGGGTCGGTTTGACCGCGGCCCCAACCATGAACGCGCCTAATCCCAATACAAAACCCATCGCGCTCAGGCGGCCCTTGACCCCTTTACCCATCAACATCGACTCGTCGTATCTGAAGTTCTCACCATAGGCATTGCCGCTGAGCGCATTGCTGCGATGAACAACACGGGTATTGATACCCGCCATGATGAAAGGAGCTGCCCATTGCTGTGATTCGGAATCAAATTCAGGGGTTGTCACGTTATGCTGACGCTCGGTGAAACCATGACCGGCGGGACAAATGGAGTATGGGTTGGCCAACTCCTTGCGCAGTTTGGGGTTTTTTGCAGCCTCTTTGGTAATGTTCAGCATGCTGGCGATCGTGCCGCCGGAAGCAGAGCCGCGCATGGCTTTGACATGCATATGGACCATTTCACAGGGCGCCCCGAACTGCGCCCGCGCTGCCTTTTGCAAATGCCACACCCCCATATCCGAGGGAATGGAATCAAAACCGCAGCAATGCACCATGCGAGCACCGCTCTCCCGGGCCTGGTTTTCATAACGGGTAATCATTCGCCTGACCCACTGCACTTCGCCCGTGAGGTCGCAGTAATCCGTGCCCGTTTCTACACAAACCTTGACCAACGGTTCGCCATAAAGCGCATAAGGGCCGACAGTGGAAATGATGACCCTGCTCTGTTCACAAAGGCTTTGCAGCGAGGATTCATCGGACGCATCGGCTGTAAGAAGTGTCAGTTGATCTGCTGCTGCGCCCAGGCTGGTTCGCAGTCTCTCGAGTTTTCCCAGGGAACGCCCTGCTGCTGCCCACCGGACCTGCCCGTTTACGCCGTACTCGCTGGTCAAATAACGGCAAAGAATTTGACCCACAAAACTTGTGGCGCCAAAAACGATGAGATCATATTTTTCAGAGTGCATGAGTTTCCATTATCAGGATTTATTCTTCAACAACACCGTGATTGGCTACTTCAGATCCGCCAGGAGTTGCTGATACACCGGATGATCACGCAGCAGCTCGCGCCCCGCTTCGATCAATTTGTCAACCTGTTCATCAGTCAGGGAAAAGGAAGTCGGGACCTTGTTGAAAAAAGCTCTGACTTCGGGCTGCTTGATTCCATCAAAGCTCACTTCGATAAAATAGGGTGATACGGTTTTTTCCGGGGTGGATAGCTGAGCGCCCCATTTATCAAAACTGCCCGCAACCATAGCTAACGTGTCTGTATTATAGCGGTGGAGCTGAACACCCGAGACCGAGCCGATCGATTTTGCGATGGACGGTTGCTTGTTCGTCGAATCCATATCGTAGTCCGGAGAAGTGGAAGCATCGATCGTTATTAAGATAAGTTTTTCCGGAACCTCACGGCCTACCCTTGACATGAAAGTTTGGGCGCCACCGGATAGAGTGATGACATCATAAACCGCCCGCAGACCCATATTGTCGGTGATCCCACCGTCGACAAAGTGAATGTACTTTCTCCGGTCTTTATCGGCATACGACTCCAGGCCTCCTACCAGCATATCCAGTTCCGCATCCTGCCTGGGAGCGAGCTGCCGAATCTGCCTGATCCGTTCGAAGGGCTCATCGCTGCAACCAGAAAGATTCTCAACAACCACGGGATTAAAAACGATCGGAACCGCCGAAGACGCGGTTACCGCATCCGCTACCGGGAAAGTGGCCAGATCCGAGCAGAGCAAGTCGAAATATTCCTGGATAAATGAAAACCTGACACCATAGGCCAGATCTGAAGCGTTTATGACAATCAGGGGACGGCCCGGCTTCTTCATATCTGCAAACGTTGCCCCGTGAAATATCTGCTTCTGGTAATACTCGATGGTTCTTTCCGTCCTTCCTTTCCGGCCGAACCAATGGAACGGATTAAGGGCCGAGTTGATCAGCTTCTTTTCCACATTTTTACGAAGGAACACATCTTCAAAGGTATCGAACATTCCGTCGCCGTGCAGCCCATAGTAAGCTGACGTAAAACTCCCGCCCGATACCGAGCTGATACTGTCGACCTCGTCGAGTAACCTGCGGTTCTCCCCGTTGACCACGACCATGGTGTCGCGAAGCTCGAGCATCACCCCGTAGGCCATTGCCGCCGCACGCGTGCCGCCGCCCGAAAATGACAACATCATGCTGATATCCTGACTGCCGGCACTGCCGGCATAGGCTTTAATAGAATACTCCTGCGAGTCCGGAACGTTCGAAACCGGCTTATTTTTGATGACGCCGTAAGAAGAACAGCCGGTGGCAAGCAACAGGGCAAAAACACCCACAGCCCGCTTCAAAATTTGAGAATTCATGATAGAAACCCTGTTTCT
>Ga0316193_10003719_pt1 | contig 11086 bp, 6 predicted proteins | sample MerIslsedime2_MG_FD_207735 | JGI IMG/M metagenome (GOLD analysis project Ga0316193, IMG submission 207735) | Coastal sediment microbial communities from Maine, United States - Merrow Island sediment 2 | ecosystem: Environmental > Aquatic > Marine > Coastal > Sediment | place: USA: Maine... | reverse complement strand
CGCATCGATCGAGGCCAAGGGCCAGGACGCCGCCGCGGAGGAGATCGAAATCGCGAGGGTCTTCGCCGGACAGGCCCTCGGTCGCGCCAAGCAGAACTTCCGCAAGATCGACAACAACGACGACGAACTCATAAAGAATCTCGCCGAATCCACTTACGAGCGTGGCGGCTACGGATGGGACGTGCTGTAACGAGCGCGCCGGACCGTATCGGTTTCACCGTATGCGATTGAGTAAGCGATGAGATTACGGCGCCGAATCGTTTTTCGACCGAGACGGAACAGGCGTCGTGACGTCGTGATCAGCAGCACCATCCAATGCAACTTCGGGCCCAGGGAGGCGTAGGATGGGGCAGGCCCAACTAAGGCATTCGAATTGTCTCAATCGGACCGACATCTATTCTTGACCAGGGGGTATGCAATGCGTTGTGTTGATCGATCGGCCTGGAAGACATTTCTCATCTGGACACTCATGACCGTGCCACTGTTGACGGTCGCTTCCAACGGAGTTGCCGCCGAACTCGCCGCGGACCCGCCGGCGTTCACACCGGACTCCAACGCCGCCCGCTCCGCCATCCCGGAGGTCTTCAAATGGGCTCTTTCACCGCTCTTCGCCTCTGACGAAGCGTGGGATGCGGCGCGGCTGAAGCTGCTGAAGGACATTCCCGGCCTCGCGGCGTACGACGGCAAGCTGAGCGAGCCCGCCGCGTTGCGGGCCTGCCTCGAGCTCTACTTCCGGCTCCACTCCGACGGCAACTTCGTCACGCTCTACGCCAACCTGAGCCAGAGCACCGCCCAGTCGGACGAGGCCGCCAATGCGATGGTCCAGCGCAGCTTGGCCGCGATGGACGAGCTGATGCGGGCGGCAGCCTTCATACGGCGCGAGGTGTTGACGCTGTCCGCAGAGAGCCTCGAAAACGCTTACACCGCAGAGCCCGGGCTGGCCGAATACCGTTCGTACCTCGACAACCTGCGCCGACGCGCCAACCGGCTGCTGTCGCCCGAGGCGGAGCGCGTGTTGTCCCTGCTCGGCGACAATTTGTGGGCCGAGATCGATCTCAACGAGATCCCCTCGCCGCTGGAGAGCGCTTTCGGCGCCCTGCTGACCGACATCCCGTGGCCCGAGATCATTGACGAGCAGGACGAGAAGGTCCGGCTCAACTTGGCCAACTACGGGCGCTATCGCGCATCCGACAACCGCGACGTTCGCCGCGGGGCGGTCGCGGCCCTCTTCGGCACCCTGCGGCAATACCAGCACGCGCTTGCTGCAACGCTCGCCGGCCAGTTCCAACTCGATGTCGACTACGCCCGAGCCCGTGGATACGACACCGCCCTCGAGGCCTACATGGACAAGGACGGCATCGACACCGCGGTCTACGACAACCTGGTATCGACCATCAATGCCAACCTGCCGTTACTCCACCGCTACGTCGAGCTGCGCAAGAAGGCGCTCGGACTCGATGACATCCACCTCTACGACCTTTACATTCCGATCGTCGAGGGGGTCGCGGTCGAGGTGCCATTCGCAGACGCCCGCACCAACATCCTTGCGGGCCTCGCGCCCCTTGGCGCAGAATACGGGGCGGTCCTGGCGGAGGGTCTCGACCCCGCCAACGGCTGGATGGATCTCTACCCGCATCGCGACAAGGGCAGCGGTGCCTTTTCGGTCAGCGTCTACGGCCCACATCCCTATGTCTTCATGAATTATCAGGATTCGATTGACGACATGTCGACCCTCGCGCACGAGTTTGGCCACGCGCTCCACTCCGACCTCGCCATGAAGGCCCAGCCCTATTCGAGCTTCCGCTACCCCGCGTTCCTGGCCGAAGTCGCCTCGACCTGCAACGAGTCACTCTTGTCGGAGTACCTCGTCAGCAAGACGGCCGATCCGGCGGAGAAGGCTTATTTGCTGGTCGAGCGACTCGAGACCATCCGCACCACGATCTTCCGCCAGACCATGTTCGCGGAGTTCGAACGCCGCGTCCACGGATACGTCGAGGAGGGAACTCCGGTCACGGCCGCCCTCCTCGAGGAGACCTACAGCGACCTGGTGCAGCGTTACTACGGACCCGGCTACACCTTCGACGAGGATGACGGCATGGAATGGGCCTATATCCCCCACTTCTATTACAAGTATTACGTCTACTCGTATGCGACCGGGCTGACGAGCGGTATCGCCATCGCCGATCGGGTCAAGACTCTCGGCGATCCGGCGGCCGAGGCCTTCCTGGCCATGCTCGCCGGCGGCGCCTCCGCGCCACCGCTGGAGTTGTTGGCCGGTGCGGGTGTCGACCTGACCAAACCGGACGCCCTCGACGCCGCGATGAAGTCCTTTGAAGAAACGCTCGACCAGGTCGAGAAGCTGATCGGCTCGACCTCTGGCGGGCCCTGAAGGACCCGCCTACAAATCGAAGTCGCACTGGAGTGAGATGATTCGCAATCTGCTGGGCCACCGTCGCCTGCCGCTTTTCGTGGCGGCTATCGCGGTGGTCCTTTGCTTACCGTCGCTGTGGCTCGGGCTCCAGAATGACGACCACGTCCTCCGCCTGGTCTTGTCGGATCCACCCCTCGACCCCGAATGGACGCGCTCGCCGTTCAATGCATTCTCATTTGTGGACGGCGAAGAGGAGCTCATTCGAAGAGCTGTCGAAGAGGGCCGGATCCCGTGGTGGGCACACCCGAAGCTCAAGCTTGCGTTTTTGCGGCCGGTCACCAGCATCACACATTGGATAGATTTCCGAATCTGGCCCAACCAACCCTGGCTGATGCACGTTCAGTCACTCCTCTGGTTTGCCGGCGCGATCATCGCCGCATCGATTTTCTACCGGCGGCTGCTCGTCCCCGCGTGGGTCGCGGGTCTGGCTGCGCTCCTCTTCGCCGTCGACGACGCTCACGGAATGCCGGCGGTGTGGCTAGCCAACCGCAACGCCAACATTGGCGTACTCTTCGGTTTGCTTGCGCTGATCGCTCACGATCGCTGGCGACGCGATGGCTGGCGCCCCGGCGCTTTCGTCGCACCCCTCGCCCTCCTTCTCGGATTGTTGGCAGGCGAAATCGCGCTGGCTGCAGGCGGATACCTCCTCGCCTACGCCCTCTTCCTCGACACAGATAACTGGCGCGGCCGCCTCGCAAGCCTCGTCCCCGGCGGTCTCGTCGGTGCGACGTGGTGGGTTGTTTATCGAGTCCTGGGTTATGGCGCCGCCGGTTCGGGCGTCTACATCGATCCCGGCGCCAGCCCGGTCGAGTTCGCGCATGCAGTCGTCGAGCGCGGGCCGATGCTCTTTGCCGGGCTGTGGGGGATTCCGTCCGGCCTCGGTCTCTTTCTCTCGCAATCGGCCGCTCACATTTTGTGGCTGGTGGCGGTCGGATTGATGGTGGCGGTCACGATCCTCCTCCTGCCCATTCTCAGACGGGACCGGGCAGCACGTTTTTTCGCTCTGGGGATGATCCTGTCGCTGGTGCCGGCGTGCGCGACGTTCCCGGACGATCGTCTTCTCTATTTCGCCGGTTTCGGCGGCATGGGTCTGCTTGCGCAATTCCTCGCGGCGGTGTGGCAGCGCGCAGATTGGGTGCCATCGTCCCGCATCCGACGGCTGCCCCTCGCCACGGCCTTCTGGATCCTCGTGGTTTTCCATCTCGTTCTTTCGCCGCTCACGCTCGCGACAACCACCAACAAGGTGCGCGTCTTCGGGGAGATCATCGGCAACGCCGCCTCGAGTCTGCCGTCGGACCCGGCGGTCACGGACCAGCTGGCTCTGATCGTCAACACGCCGACAGCATTCATCTCGTTCTACGGCCCATTGCTCCAGGCCCTGAAAGGACGCCTGATCCCCAGCCGCACGTTGATCCTCGGTTCGGGCATCTACCCCACGACCATCTCTCGTCCGGCCTCCAACGTGATCGCGATCCGTCCGGACGGCGGGTATCTGCCCGATCCCGGCAGCCCGCGGCCGGGCCATGAGGCTTCGCAGCCCGTCTTCCACCCGTCCTACTTTTTCCCGATGCTGGACCACCTCTATCGCGATGCGACCCCATTCAAAGCCGGGGACCGGATTGGCTATGGCGGTACCACCGTCGAGGTGGTCGACGTCACCGAAGATGGTCGCCCGGTCGAAGTGTGGGTTCATTTCGACGTCGATCTCGAAGACTCTTCCCTGCGCTGGCTGCAATGGAAGGGCGGTGTCTATGTTCCATTCGAGCCCCCCGCGGTCGGCGAACGGGTCATCCTCCCGAAGGTGTATTTTCCGTTGTGGTAGTTACGCTTTGAAACCTGAATACGTGTGAGCCGTACCGATTGATGATGACATCTAATTCTGAAGATTGACCGCGACGCACCTTAACTGGACCAGAACGGGTGATAGGATCCCTGAAGTGCGACATCCCACAATTGCAGCTTCGGTCCTGATTGCCGTCGCCACGGCCGCAACCCCGTGCTGGTCGCAGGATAGCTCGAGAATCACCGATACTGTCTTCACCAACCCGGGAGCCCGCAGCATCGGCCTCGGGGGGGCCTTTGCGGCTATCGCCGACGACGCGACCGCGGCATTTGCCAACCCGGCGGGTCTGGTCCAGATTCTGCGCCCGGAGATCTCGATCGAGTTTCGCGCCACGGCATCAACCGGAAACCCCGACAACCTGTACGGGGTTCCCAACGGCGTCTCCGGCCTCGGCTTTTTCTCTTTTGTCTATCCCTCTCGGAACTGGGCATTCGCCGCCTACTCCCACCAAATGGCGAGCCTCGACTTCACGTTCGACGGCATATATCCGATGCCGCGAGAGCTCTCCGTCAGGAGCTACGCCGCCGCCGCCGCCTTCGAGATCTCCGAGCATCTGAGCCTCGGCGCCGGGTTCAGCTATTTTGACGGCGACCGTTCTGCAGGCGCAGGGGTGAGCGAATTTTCAGACGCAGATTGGGGCGTCAACGCGGGTTTACTGTGGAGCCCGTCCCAGGCCTGGAACTTCGCCGGGTTCTATCGCCAGGGGCCCGAGTTTGATTCACGCGCGACCCCCACCAGTTTCTCTTTCCCCAATGTGTACGGCGTCGGCGTCGCCTTCCAGCCGAACACCGGCGCTCTGACCGTCGGCTTCGAGTGGGACCGCGTCGGGAGCACGACCGACCCGCTTCAACACGGATACGCCGAAACCGAGGGTGGCTCCGAGTACCACCTCGGCGTCGAGTACGCCGTGCTGCGGTGGAAGCCGGTCGTGGCGTTTCGGACCGGCCTGTGGCGCGAGTCGAGCCGTCAATACGACGTCATCAACGACCTGGGAGAGGATGCATCATTCCACACCGATGATCGAACCCACGTGGCGTTCGGCTTCGGGCTCGCCTTCAAACGCTTCCAGATCGATGTCGGCGTCGATTTCTTCGACCAGGACTTTATCGGATCGGCCTCATTCGTTTACAGCTTCTGATCGCCGCGAATGGCTAGAACTTGAAACCGAAGCCGAAGGTGAAGAGCAGAGGGTCGAAGTCGAACCGGGTATCGTAATCACCGCTGTTGGACACATTCGCTATGTACTTGAAACCGGAGTTGAACGACCAGCGGCTTCGCTTACCGAAATTAATGTCAACACCGACGTTCGCGCCCAGGCCGAAATCAACGCGCGACTCGACAATGACCCCCGGCCCCACCCCGACACTGCTGAAAAAGGTGGAGGCGGCGAGCGGCCCGACGTAGAAATCGACGATCTCGGAGTTCTTGAGCGGGTGGTAATTGAGGGCGAAGGTAATCGGCACATACCCGTCCACTTCAACGCCCGCGGCGTAATGCCGAAATTCCCTCGCCACGCCCACCCGAACGTTGCCGCCGACCGCCATCGCGCCGATCTCAAAGCCCATTCGCGGCGAGGTGCGGTACTCGAAGTTGACGCCGACACCGCCGCCGCCGCTGACCGACACGCCGGCATATGGATGGCCCGATGTCACCAGGACCCCACCATCGTCACCGCCGATCGCACCGATGATCCGCATCCTCCAGTTTCTCTCGCGGACCTTTTTGGATTCGGCCGGTTCCTCCTCGGTGGTGGGCGCGGACTCGGCGGGTAGTTCTTCAGCGGCCGTCGCGGGTGCCGCAGGCACCAGCGGCAGACCAGCGATCACGACCATCAACACGGCCCATCGCAGATTGCATCGAATAAACATTTTGGTCTCCCTTACTCGAAGATTTCAGTCTTCAATCTCAAAGATGGGACCGCGGCGCCTGCCGCGCTTGATGATGCGTTGAGGGTTTGTTGAGGGTTGGGTGAGGGAGAACAGAAAGGCCGGGCGGCATATATGCCGCCCCTACAGCAGATGACGTTCAACGCGCTCGGGCGGGCCCTGAAGGACCCACCTACAAAGGGGCTTCTCAATCGATTGCGTTGCCATTTGTGGTGCAGGCGTCCCGCCTGCACACGCGCGGCCGGGACGGCCGCACCACAAAGAAAAAGGCCGGCGGGGAACCCGCCGGCCGTGTTGAAGGTTGAAAGGATCGAAGGTCAGTTGCCCGGAGTCTTCACCGGATCCGCGGGCTTGGTCGGATAGACCATCGGATCCTTCTCCATGGCATCGAGGATCTCGGCCACGGCCCGCTCGAGCTGCGGGTCCTTACCCTCGATGACGGATTTGGGATCGTTCTCGACCTCGATATCGGGGTCGACGCCGTAGCCCTCGATGATGTAGTTGCCCTCGGCGTCGTTGGTTGCCGAACGCGGCACGAAGACGCTGCCGCCGTCGATCAGCTGTGTGTAGCTGCTGCCGACAACCCCACCCCACGAACGCTTTCCGATCAGCGGACCGAGCCCGGCCTCACGGAAGTAATAGGGGAAGATATCGCCATCCGAGGCCGAGGTCTCCGAGAGGAGGCAGGCCATATGGCCGTGGAAGACGGTCCCGGGATAGGTACCCGGCGGATCGTAGGTGCGCCCGAAGCGGGTGCCGAGCATCTTCGAATCGAGGCGCTCGATGATCCACTGCGAAACGTTGCCGCCGCCATTGCCGCGGGCGTCCACGACCAGACCGCCTTTGCGCATCTGCGGGTAGAACCACTTGATCCACTCCGCGATGCCGTCCGAGCCCATGTCGGGGATGTGGAGATAGCCGACCTTGCCGTCGGTCATCTCGGCCACCCTGTCGTAGTTCCCGAGTACCCAGTTCAGATAGCGCAATGACGCCTCGCTGCGAAGCGGCTCATACGAGGTCTCGCGGGCGCCCGTCTTACTCGGCGAAGAGTTCAGGGTGAGGGTCACCGGGTCGGTCTTGTGCTGGAGCAGGCGGTAGGGGTTGTCATCACCCTTCAGATCGATACCATCAATCGCCAGGACGTAATCGTCGGCCTTGGCATCCACACCCACCTCGGTGAGCGGCGAGCGGTACTTCGTTTCCGCATTGTGGCCGCGATAGATGGATGCGATCCGGTAGAAGCCGGCCTCCTCGTCGAACTCGAAGAGCGCTCCAGGCAGACCGACCGGTGCGCGGTCGGGGATTTCGTAGTCACCACCCGAGATGTAGGTGTGGCCGGAGTTGAGCTCGGACACCATCTCGGTGAGCACATAATTGAGGTCGGAGCGGTGGGCGACATACTGGAGCTGCGGACGATACTGCTCGCGGATCGCCTCCCAGTCGTAGCCGTGCATATTCTCCGCGTAGAAAAAATCACGGAATCGGCGCCACGCCTCGTCGAAGATCTCCTCCCACTCCTCGGTCGGCACGAGATCCACGGCAAGGTCCCCGGTCGAGACCGTCTTGGCTTCGCCGCCCTTTTTCTTCGCGTCGTAGAGCTGGAATCCCTTTTGGGAACGAACCAGGACTTTTTTGTCGTCGGCCGAGACCATCCACGCGCGGAGGCCGGACTTGACGATCTCCGAGGCCTCGCGATCTTCGAAAGAGAAGATGTTCAGCTTGCGGGTCTTGGCGTTGGAGCGGCCGTAGAAATTCGCTCCCGTCGTGCTGTAGAGCAGGTGACCCTTGACCGCCGCCAGGCCGGTGATGTTGTCCGGGTCGACCGGCACCCGCATGATGCGGTCGGCGAGTCCGTCGAAATCGATGACGACGGGCTTCTTCTCCTCTTTCTTCTCGGCCTCGTCGTCCTTCTTGGCCTTCTTGTCGGCCTTCTTCTCTTCGCCATCGTCCGCCTTCTCCTCTTCGATCTCGACCTCATCGCTCTCAGGCGGGAAAAGCGCCTTGACGTCTTTACGCAGAGCGAGGGCGTAGATGCCATCGCGGTCGTTGCCCGCGTAGTTCCACTCGAGGTTGGAGATCTGTGGCACGTAGTGGCGCTCGGAGATGAAGAACAGATAGTTCCCCTCGGTGCACCACACCGGATGGTAGGAGTCGAAGAGATCCGAGGTGACCTGCCGCGGCTCGCCGCCGCTAGTCCAGATGAAGACGCGGGACATGCCGTGGACGTTGTTGAGGCTGAAGGCGAGGTACCCGCTGTCGGGCGACCACTCATAGTCAAACATCTGGCCGTAGATATCGTCCGTGACTTCGACCTCTGCGCCGTCGGCCACGGTCACCACGAAGAGCTTGCCGTCCTTGTCAGAGAAGGCGATGCGCTTGCTGTCCGGCGACCACAGGGGGTTGCGCAGTTGCGCGGCATGGCCGCTGCTGATCTTTTTGGCCTGTCCCTTGCCGGCCTGATCGGTCACCCAGATCTCGTCCTCTCCGCTCGCATCGGAGATGTAGGCGATGCTCTTGCCGTCAGGTGACCAGGTCGCGTCCCGGTCATTTGCGCCCGAGCTGCGGGTGAGGTTGCGGGTCGGGCCCTTCTCGATCGGCACGGTGAAGACATCACCACGGGCGACGAGAACCGCGCGTTCGCCCTTCGGCGAGACATCGAAGTCGTCGATGTTGTCAGCCACGGAGACCCGTCGCGGCCGCTTCCAAAGGCCGTCATCCGGGACCGTGATGACCAGCGCGGTGTCACTGCCGGTGTTGACGTCAAGGATGTGGAGCTGGCCGTCGAGCTCATAGACGATCCGGCTCTGGTTGTCGGTGCTCGGCCAGCGCACGTCCCACAGATCGGAGCTCGTGATCTGTTTGACCGCGCCGCTGGCAGGATCAAAGCTGTAGATGTTGAGGCGGTCATCGCGATCGGAGACGAAATAGATGGTGTCGCCGATCCACATCGGATCGCGCTCGGTGCGGACCGTGTGGCTGACAGGCTCGACCTCGTAGCTTGCGAGGTCGAAGATAAAGAGATCCTGCGCCCAACCACCCTGGTAGCGCTTCCAGTGCCGGAAATCGCGGAAGAGCGGCGAGTAGACCATCTTCGATCCGTCGGGCGAGAAGTCGGCGGCGCCGGAGTTGGGCATCGGCAGGGCTTTCGGGAGCCCGCCGGTGCGCGGCACCGTGTAGACCTTTGTATCCACCCCGCCGCTGGTGTCGCGCAAAGAGCGGAAAAGCACATTCTCACCGTCCGGGGTCCATCCGTAGACCTGGTGGTCGTAGCCCCAACGCGGCGGCAGAGGCCCTACAGCGGGGTACCAGGTGAGCCGGGTCGGCTCGCCTCCGGCAGTCGGCACAATGTAGACCTGCTCGTCACCGTCGTACTGACCGGTGAAGGCGACCCACTCGCCGTCCGGCGAGAACCGGCCGAACAGCTCCTGGCCCGGATGCGCGGTCAATCGGCGCGCCGTCCCGCCGTCGGTGGACGCCAGCCACAGGTCACCGCCGTAGCTGAATACCACCTGATTACCATGGATGTCCGGGAATCTCAGCAACCGGGTCCCTTCCTCGGCCTGGACACCGGCAGCAACCAGGAGAAGGCACAAAAGACCTCCAAATACACGTGATTTCATTTTGATTCTCCTTCTATGAAGTCGGCCCCACCGGCGTACACCGCCGGTTCGGGCTGAACGAGTATACGGCGTCCGGTCAGCAGGGTTCCGAACTTGTCCCGGCGTTGCCAATAGTCAGGGCGAGACGTACGTGGGGCTGTTCCACAATTGGACACCTCCTCGCGCTCGACAATTCTCGAAGGGCCCAAATCCTGGCATCTCCATTGCAATAAACCCTACCGGGAGATGGTCATGGTTTATTGGATCGATCACAACGGCGAAAAGCTCGGCCCGATGAAGGCCATCGATGTCCTCCGACGAGCCCAGGGTGCGACCAAGGTTTACAACGGAGAAACCTGGTTCACCATCGGCGACGGGCCGGATGCGGGGGGCGCCCCGATCCCGGACGCGTCGGCAAGAGATTCCGATCGGATCGTGATCCGCAAGGCCGGCTAAGAGGCCGCTTATCCCGTCGAGCCAAAAGGCTGGCATCTTTGTGGTGCGGCTGTCCCGGCCGCACGTCTTCGACGGCTGTTCAATCGTGCGGGCGAGACGCCCGCACCACAAATTTTGGTCGATTTCTAGGTGTCTTCGACAAACCGTTGCACTCTCCCGTGCTTGCTGGTCAGGAATGAGCACATCGCTGGAACCACGAAGAGCGTCAGCAGCGTCCCCACGAACAGTCCGCCGATCACCGCTACGCCCATCGGGATGCGGCTCTCCGCTCCCGCCCCGAGACCGAGCGCGATCGGCAGGATGCCGAGTACGGTCGAGAAGCTGGTCATCAGCACCGGCCGGAACCGCGATGTCGCGCCTTCGATGATGGCTTCGGTCACGGGGACCCCGGCCGCCTTGCGCTGGTTGGCGAACTCGACGATGAGAATCCCGTTCTTGGTCACCAGGCCGATCAGCATGATCATGCCGATCTGGCTGAAAATGTTGATCGTCTGATTGAAGTACCAGAGTGCGAAGAGAGCTCCGGCCAGTGCCAACGGGACGGTGAACATGATGATCAGCGGATCTCTGAAGCTCTCGAACTGGGCGGCCAGAACCAGGTAGACCAGAACAAGCGCCAGCACAAAGACAAAGAGGAGGCTGGTAGAGCTCTCGACGAAGTCCCTCGACTCACCGGCGAGAGTCGACGCAAAGTCCCCGTCCAACTCCCGCTCAGCTATGGCTTGCATGGCCTCGATACCATCGCCGATCGTCTTGCCGGGCGCCAGCGCGGCCGAAACAGTCGCAGACTTATAGCGGTCGAAACGGAAGATCTGCGGCGGGCTGCTGGTCTCTTCGATCCGCACCAGTTTGTCGAGCAGGACCGGTGGTT
>Ga0316193_10003718_pt1 | contig 11087 bp, 10 predicted proteins | sample MerIslsedime2_MG_FD_207735 | JGI IMG/M metagenome (GOLD analysis project Ga0316193, IMG submission 207735) | Coastal sediment microbial communities from Maine, United States - Merrow Island sediment 2 | ecosystem: Environmental > Aquatic > Marine > Coastal > Sediment | place: USA: Maine... | reverse complement strand
CGCTCGCCCTGGTGCGGCGCCCCACAATTTCTGGGTCGACGAGGACCGGGGGATCGGATACTTCGCCTGGTACGAGGCGGGCGTGCAGGCGTTCGACCTCACGGGTGAGCTGCTTGGCAGTCTCGAGCGACAGGGCCGATTCATCGCCGAGTCCGGCTACGAGGTGGGCGGCGGCTGTGTTGCTGACACGCAGCAGTGCGCCTGGGCGCCTCAGCTCCACGCCGGGAATATCTACGTGTCGGACATGAATACGGGCCTGTGGAAGCTGGCCCCACAGTTCTGATTCGTCGCGCGGCCGCCCTGACCGTCGGCGTACTCACTGCAGCCGGCTGCAGTGGTGAACAGGCGAGTCAGCGCGAAGAGCCCGGGGCTGCAGCGGTATACGTGGCTGTCGCCGTGTCCGACGAAGTCCTGCGCTTCGATCCGGCAACCGGGAATCTCCTGGCTCGCATCGCCCTCGATCCACGACCATCCGAAAGCGACGAGCCACACGGTCTGGCGATCGCCCCGGACGGCCGCCACTGGTATGCCACCCTGGCCCACGGCGAGCCTACCCTGTCGAAGTTCGAGCGCCCGGCCGATCGTCGAATCGGGCGCGGTCGTCTCTCCTCCGCCGGCGCGGCCCGGGTCGAGATAGACCCGACCGGGGAGTACGGGTTCGTTGCTGACTACGATCGCGCCCGGCCCGGCGAAGATGGAGAAGTCCTGACAGTCCGGCTCTACGATCTCGAGGTCGTCGCCCGGCGCCGTGCGTGTCCGGGTCCGCATCACGCGGTCCAGAATCCGGTGTCGGGTCTGGTCGCCGTCGCCTGCAGCCTCGGGGACGAAATCGTTCTGCTCTCGTCTCCCGATCTCGAGGAGGTCAGTCGGTTCCCCGTAGATGTTGAACCGGGCGAACCGGGATCTCCCGCGTACAAGCCACTGAACCTGGCCTGGTCCCCCGATGGAAGCAGGCTGTACGTCGCCTTGCATCTGGCCGACCGCGTGCGCGTGTTCGACTCCGAGGGGACGCACGTCGGCGACGTCTTGACCGGCAGACGCCCAGCCCAGATCGCGCTGAGTCCGGATGGCCTGACACTTGTCGTGGCGAATCGGGGCGACGGCACTGTTTCGCTGATCGACACGGAGCTGCTCCAGGAGCGGTCGCGGGTAGCCCTGGGAGCTGCGCATCCGCACGGCATAGCGCTCGACGGCTCCGGCACGAGAGCCTTCGTGACATGCGAGGGAACCCCGACGACGCCGGGACGGCTGGTCGCCGTGAAGCTGGATTCCGATCCCGCTGCCGTAGCCTGGTCAGTCGAGACGGGCTCTGTGCCCCTGGGTGTTGCCTGGGCGCCGAGACTCAGACGTTAGCCAGCGCCCGCTCGAGACGGGCCTGCGCCTCTTCGGCCACGGCTTCGAGTCCTTCGGCGTCCGCTACCGTCATCATCACGCTCGGGCGCGCGATGGCGACCTCGGAGCCGGAGCTGGTCTCCGCCACCACCACGTTGCAGGGCAGCATGAGGCCGATCGTGTCCTCGGCCGACAGCGCGCGGTGAGCGAGCGGCGGGTTGCAGGCCCCGAGGATCACGTACGGGCGAAAATCGACGTCGATCTTCTTCTTCAGGGTTTCCCGCACATCGATGCGGGTGAGGATCCCGAAGCCTTCCTGCTGGAGTGCCGCTTCCACCCGCTCGACGGCAGCGTCATATCCGACGCCGGGCAGGGATCGATACATGCCGAAGTCATTTTCCTTCATTGATCATCATCCTCCGGGTGTCTCATGGGTCTGATTCCAGGTGGGATCGCGGTCCGACCTTGCGTGGCCGTCGGTCTCGCGGTCCTTTTTCAATTGTGAAACGGCTTCCTCTCACCCTCCTGATTGCGGTCCTCGCGGCCTGCTCCTCGAATCCCGAGCCGATGACCTCCGTGTCTCCGGGATGGAGCCAGAAAGGCGAAGCTTCCTGGTACGGTCCCGGCTTCGATGGGAAGCAGACCGCTTCCGGTGAAGTCTACGACATGGAGGCAATGACCGCCGCCCATCGAGAGCTCCCGTTCGGAACGCGCGTCCAGGTACGTAATCTCGACAACGGCCGCGAGACCGTCGTCCGGATCAACGATCGTGGACCTTTCGCGCACGGGCGGATCATTGATCTGTCGAAAGCGGGCGCGCGCGCGATCGGAATGCTGGGCGCGGGGGTGGCGGAAGTCCAGCTGGAAGTCGTCGGCGCCCCGCCCGCGCTCGCGTGCAGTCACGTGCAAGCGGGGGCATTCGCGGACCCGGAGAATGCGGAGGACCTGGCGAGGCAGATCCGGCGCCGGGGCGAGACCGTCAGGGTCGAACGCGGTGGTGACGATCTGACGAGGGTACTGATCGGTCCGTTCTCCGACCAGAAAGAGGCGGAGAAGATCCGGGCGCGCTATGGTGGGGCGATCCTCCCGTGCTGAGGTTTCTGAGCAGCTCGGGCCGGAACCAGAAACCCGTGGCGTACGGTCGGGTATGGTTCGGGACCGCACGAATCGACGGGAACAAACGGGTTCAACGGGTGGGTCGCGACGGAAGCGGCTCGTGGTGTCGAGGGAGAACGTACATGACGCGGAATCGACGTGGTGCCCTTCCGTTCCTCGTGGCCGGTGGGGTCATCCTCGCCACGCTCGGACTTCCGTCCCGGGCCGATGCCCAGTACTTCGGACGAAACAAGGTCAACTACGAGACCTTCGACTTCAAGGTCCTGAAGACCGAGCACTTCGACATCTACTGGTACGAAGACGGCGCGGAGATCATTCCCGACGCCGCCCGGATGGCAGAGCGCTGGTACGCGAGGATTTCCCGGCTGCTGGACCACCAGCTCAAGGGCCGCCAGCCGCTGATCCTGTACACGAGCCACCCGCACTTCGAGCAGACGAACGCAATATTCGGGGAGATCGGAGAGTCCACGGGCGGTGTGACGGAGGTCCTGAAGAACAGGATCATCCTTCCGCTGGCAGGGCCTCTCGATGGATCCGATCACGTCATCGGCCACGAGCTCGTGCATGCTTTCCAGTTCGACGTCACGAGCGTCTCCGGGGATGGGGGGATCGGGTTCCGCGGTCCGACTGCGTTGATGCTCCCGTTGTGGTTCATCGAGGGAATGGCCGAATACCTCTCCATTGGACCGGTGGACCCGCACACGGCCATGTGGATGCGCGACGCTGCCGCTGGGTGTTGCGGTCTTCCGACCACGACCGACCTGTCGAACAGCTGGGAGTACTTCCCGTATCGCTGGGGCCAGGCGTTCTGGGCCTTCGTAGCCGGCACCTGGGGCGACGAAGCCGTCGGCAAGGTGCTCCAGGTCGCGGGGCGCTCCGGAAATCCGGAAGGCGCCCTGGAAGTCGTTCTGCAGACCTCGATCGCCGAGATCAACCGTGAGTGGCACCAGTCGATCTATGCGGCCTACGAATCCGTGGCGACACGCGTCGTGGACCCGGCGCTGATCGAGCAGCGCCCTCCGCTGCCCGACATTCCGGATCCGTTGTTCCCGGACAGTGCCGAGGAGAGACCGCCCGAAGACTTTCCCGACCAGGACCAGCTGGCGGAGATCTCCCGACAGGTGCTGGCGGCGCAGCATCACGGAGCGCGTGAGCTGCTCTCGGACCGGACCGGATCCGGGAGCCTGAACCTTGGCCCGGCGCTGAGTCCGGACGGCAGTCGGATCGTATTCCTGTCCGAGAAGGACCTGTTCGCGATCGAGATGTTCCTGGCGGACGCCGAGACCGGCGAGGTCATCCGCCGGATCACCAAGAATGCGACCGACCCGCACTTCGAGAGTCTGCAGTTCATCAATTCGTCGGGCGCGTGGAGCTACGACGGTACCATGTTCGCCTTTGGGTCGATCGTCAGCGGCGATGCCGCGCTCACGGTCATCAACCCGGAGAACGGCAATAAGATCATCGAGCACCGGTACCCGGAGCTCGGGGAGATCTACACGCCGACTTTCTCCCCCGACGGTCGGAGGGTGGCGTTTGCCGCGATCGTGGGTGGGTACATGGACCTGTTCATAACCGATCTCGACACCGGCGCCCTGCGACGCCTGACTCACGACCTGTACACCGACCTCCAGCCGGCCTGGTCTCCGGACGGGGCGACAATCGCATTCGTCACCGGCCGATTCTCCACTGACCTTCAGACGCTGGCGTTCGGCAACTACCGCCTCGCGGTTATCGATCCTGATTCTGGAGAAATCCAGGCACTGCCCGTGTTCGGTAGGGGCAAGCACATCAATCCGCAGTGGTCCAGCGACGGACAGGCTCTGTACTTCGTGACCGATGTGAGCGGGATCAGCAACGTGTATCGGTACGACTTCCGAGGCGGGGATCTGTCACAGATCACCGACCTGATCACCGGCGTCAGCGGAATCACTGCCACGAGCCCTGCGATTTCAGCGGCATCTCGGGCCGACAGACTCGTTTACACGGCGTTCGAGGGCGGCGACTACAACCTGTACGTCATCGATCAGCAGCCGCAGCTTGCAGGAGTCCCGATCGAGGGAACGATCGAGGGAGTCAGTCCCGCCATGCTGCCGCCGCAAGACCGACCGCCGGGACTGATCTCGGTCATGCTGGACGAGCCGGAGCTCGGCCTGCAGGACACGCTGACATTTACCGGTGCGAAGTACAATGCTGGTCTCAAGCTCGACTACGTAAGCCAGCCGCAGGTCGGCGCGGGAGTGGACCGGTACGGCGCGTTCTTCGCCGGCGGCATTTCGCTGTACTTCAGCGACATGCTGGGAAACCGGAATCTGAGCACGATCCTCAACGTCAATACGGCCTACGGCGATTTCTTCAAGAGCTCCGCCCTGATCGTGGCGTACGAGAACCGGCGCACGCGGTGGAACTGGTTCGTCGAGGCCGGCCAGATTCCGTACGTCAACGTGGGATACGAGGCGGCGGGAATCGAAGGCGGCGCCTATGTCGAGCAGGAGCGCCGGCTGTGGCAGGTAAGTCGCCAGCTGATCACGGGCGTATCGTATCCATTCAGTCGGGCCAGCCGATTCGAAGTGTCCGGCGGGTATCAGAATCTCGACTTCTCCGATGAACGACGAATCAGCACCTACGACAGAATCACCGGGGAGTTGATCGACCAGGTAACCGTCGACCTGGACTCACCGAATTCGTTGAACCAGGGGTTGTTTACCACGGCGCTGGTGCACGACAACACGATCTTCGGGGGAACGGGACCGATCCTCGGGCAGCGGTACCGGATCGAGCTCTCTCCCCGGGTCGGGGACTTGAACTACTACGGTTTCCTGTTCGACTTCCGGAAGTACTTCATGCCGGCACGGCCGTTCACCTTTGCCACCCGCCTGATGACGTATGGTCGCTACGGCAGCGATGCAGAGGCCAAGTGGTCCGACATCGACCCCGATGCGCCTGTCGGCTGGGCCAACAGAGCGGTGCTGGCGGACCTGTATCTCGGGATGCCGACCCTGATTCGGGGCTACAACAGCGGCTCGTTCAGCAGCAGCGAGTGCGATTTCGTAGGTGGGACAGGTATACAGGGCTGCCCCACCTACGACCAGCTATTCGGCAGCCGGGTGGCCGTGGCGAACTTCGAATTCCGAATTCCGTTGATCGGCTTCTTCGGTGTGATTCCATCGCCGGGTCTGCCGCCGATTGAGATCGCGCCATTCTTCGATGCCGGAATTGCGTGGGACAAGTCAAACGATCCGTCGTTCTCGTGCGGGTCCGGTGAGGTCGCCGGAATCGACTGCCGGGAGCTCGTGACAAGCTACGGAATCGCAGCCCGACTGAACTTGCTCGGATTCCTGATCATGGAGCTGGACTTCGTTCATCCGAACAACAGGCCGAACAAGAACTGGTACTTCCAGTTCAACCTGATTCAGTCATTCTGATTCGTCACTCCAGGCAAGGGGGCACATATGGGCGTGATCATGAGCATTCTGGTAAACGCAGCTGCGCTGTTCGTGGCGGCGAAGATCCTGCCGGGGATCGCCGTGGCGGACATTGGAACGCTACTGCTTGCGGCCCTCATTTTTGGAGTCGTCAATACATTTGTCAGGCCGTTCGTGACCCTTCTTTCCTTGCCGATCACGATTCTTACGCTCGGGCTGTTTCATTTCGTGGTCAATGCGGGGTTGCTCGGTCTGACCGCCTGGCTGACTCCCGGGTTCACGATCGATGGGTTCTGGGCCGCACTGTTCGGAGCCATCATCGTTTCACTGGTGGGCATGTTCCTCAGTGGGCTCACCGACCGCGACTGACCATCTAACCGGGGACGTTCAACCGTGGATCACTTCGGAAGAGACCAACTAAAGGAACTGTTCCAGGTGACGGTCGGCCCGGCCGTCAGCATCTATATGCCGACGCATCGGAAGGGACCCGACGTCGCTGCGCAGCCCCTCAGGTTGAGGGCCGCACTTCAGCAGGCCAGGGGGTTACTGGCGGACAGTGGTATCCAGAAGCCCGACTCTCTGCTCTCGTCGTTCGAGAGTCTCGTCGGCAACGAAGAATTCTGGCGACACCAGGCGGACGGACTCGCCATGTTCGCCAGCGATGGTCTCGTCAGAATGTTTAGGCTTCCTGCGGCCGTTCCCGACCTGGTGGTCGTAGCGCCGACTTTCCATACGCGGCCGCTGATGGAGTTTCTCCAGGCCCCGGAACGGTACTGGGTCCTGGCCCTCAGCCAGAACGAGGTGAGGCTGTGGGAGGGAACCGTGTCCGGGTTGACGCCTGTAAACCTCGAAACGGTTCCGACCAACCTGCGCACGGCGCTCGGCTTTCAGATCGAGAAAGACCGTCTGTCCATGCACAGTTCCGGGGGGCACGGCAACAAGCCAATGTTTCACGGACACGGGGCGGGCAAGGACGATACGAAGTCCGAGCTGGAGCAATTCTTCCGGAAGGTGGATGCCGGCGTACAGACCCTCCTGGCAGATGAGATCGGGCCGATCATTCTCGCTGCAGTCGACTACTACCACCCGATTTACAGGGGTATCAGCAAGCTGGAGAACCTCGCTCCCGATGGGATCGTGGGAAGCGTGAACGACTGGGATCCGGCAAGGCTCCATGATGCGGCATGGCCGATCGCCGAGGCGGGTGTCGATCGAAAGATCGACAAGGCATTGGAGCTGTGGGAGAACTCCTATGGTCGCGGAAAGGCAGAGAGCGATCTGGCTGCTGCCGGTCGACTTGCCGTAGCGGGCCGGATTCGGTTGCTCTTGAGTGAGAAGGGGCGGAACATCTGGGGCCTGTTCTACCCGGTCACCGGGAACGTCGAGGTGATCCAGGAGGGTGGGGTGGACCCGGGTGGCGAAGCCGTAGACCTGGTGGACGAGATCGCCGAGATCGTTCTGCAGCACGGAGGTCGGGCTCTGGCGCTGGAACCCGAGAAGATGCCGACGGATACAGGAGTAGCGGTGGTTCTACGTTGACGGTTCGTGCGCGGCAGGGAGTGTCCCCGTTTCGCGAGCTCGACGCGCTGGCACGCGTAAGGCTCGCTCCAGGAGGACGGTCGCCCTTTATCGAACTTGAATGTCCCGTGTTGTTGATGCGTTGTGAAGGTGGTGGAGCGCCGGTGAAGAGAACCTTCAGCGCGAAGCGATGGGAGTTCTCGTAACCGGCGCTCCACCACCCCCGACCAGAATCAATAATACGGACTCGCTCCTGCATCGTGATTCGTAACGTCCACGATGTCTCGAATCTCCGGCAGCGTCTCCATGAGAATCCGCCTGATTCCCTGGGCGAGAGTCACGGCTGCCATCCCGCAGCCCTGGCATCCTCCCTGCATTTCCAGGTAGATCACGTCGTCCCGCACATCCACCAGCGTTACGGCGCCACCGTGGCCGGCGATCGACGGATTGATCTGGTACTCGATCACGTGTTTCACGCGCTCGGCGAGCGGGCCGTCCGGAGCGGCTTCCCCGATCGGTTTGATGTTCGGATTCTCGACCTTGAACCCGCTGCCCTGGATCGTCTCGACCCAGTCCACGGTCGCGCCTTCCAACAGGACGGCGCTATTCGGATCGACCACGAGGCCGAATCCTCCACCATCGAGGGTCTCGTCCGCCTCACCGCTCTCACTCGCTTCGATGAGGGCCAGGTCGTAGCGAGGGGCCAGCGGACTGGAATCGAGCACCTCGATCCGGACCACGAGTTCCCCGTCTTCCATCTCCATGAACGCGAGAACCCGTTCCCGCGCCTGTTCCGTAAAGGTGATCACGCTGAATTCCGTCCTTCCAAAGTCGTCTCAGCCACCCAGCGCAGCACGCAGCCCGAACAACAGGTTGGCGGGGCGCTCCGCCATGCGGCGCATCAGATACGAGTACCACTGCGATCCGTAGGGCACATAGATCCGCATATTCAGACCGTTGGCCACCAGCTGTCGCTGGTAGTCGCGTCGCACTCCGTACAACATCTGTAACTCGAATGCGTCGTCCGAGATCCCGTTGCGGCTCACGTGCTCGAGTGTCGCGTCGATCATTCGCTCGTCATGCGAGGCAATCGCGGTCCGTGTCCCGCCGTCGAGGAGCAGGCGCATCAGCCGGATGAAGCTCGCGTCTACTTCTGTCTTCTGCTGGAAGGCGACCGAGGCGGGCTCCTGGTAGGCACCCTTGCACAATCGGACCGGCGCTCCGACCCGGGTCAGCTCCCGAATGTCGGCCTCGCTGCGCTTGAGGTACGACTGGATCACGATTCCGACATTGCGGTGCTCGGCGAATACCTTGTGAAAAATCCGCAGCGTCCGTTCGGTATGCTCGGAGCTTTCCATATCGATTCGCACAAAGGTCCCGAGCTGCTCCGCGTACTGGACGATGCCCAGGATATTCCGGAAGCAGAAGTCCTCGTCGATGTCGAGGCCGAGCTGTGTGAGCTTCAGCGAGATCGTCGAGACAGCGTCGCTCGCTTCGATCTCATCCAGACTCGTCCGGTAGGCCTCCGTCGCCGCCTCCGCCTCCTGGCGCTCGTTGACGCTTTCTCCGAGCAGATCGAGCGTGACTTTGAATCCGGCGTCATTCAACGCCCGGGCGGCGGCGAGCGCCTCGGCGGAGGTCTCACCGGCCACGAACCGACCGGCCGCCTGTCGGGAAAAGGGCATCTTCATGAGGACGTTCTTGAAGTCCTCGCGCTCACTCAGGAACAGAAGGGTTTGTCGCAGCATGGCTCACGGAATCCGGTAGCCGCACCGGGGCGCGGCAAGAGAGTGGCGGCCGGCAGACCGACCGATGGGGTCAAATCACGTTCACGTTTGCGGAATCTGCGACCGCAGGACAGGTGGCGCTACCGCTACCCGACGTCCCGCAGCACCTGCCGGAATTCGTCGACGCCGAACAAGGACTCAACTCTGTAACCGGCCTGCTCGATCGTCTCGCGGCCGCCCTCCTGGCGATCGACCGCGGCCAGGACCAGCAGAATCGTCCCCTGTTCCGCCTTTACCGCTTCACATGCCTGGAGAGCCGAACCGCCTGAAGTGATCACGTCCTCCACCACCACGACCCGCGCTCCGGATTCGAAGCATCCCTCGATCCGTTGACCGGTACCGTGGCGTTTCGCGCGCTTTCGTACCGAGAAGGCCTGGATCGGATGCCCACGGCGAAAGCTCTCTCCGGCGATCGCATATGCGATCGGGTCGGCGCCCATCGTCAGGCCTCCCAACACGTCCGGTGCTACGTCCGCGGCCTCGATCGTGTCCAGCCCGACTTCGCCGAGCAGCACCTGCCCCTCGGCGCTCATCGTCGTGGTGCGGCAATCGATGTAGAAGTCACTCTTGCGACCCGAGGCCAGCGTGAAATCGCCAAGCTGGAATGACCGCTCGACGAACAGGCGGAGCAAGCGTTCACGTGCATTCATTGCAGGTTCCAAACACTTTGATCTGACGGGTGATCGGAACGAAGTCCGAAGACGCGACGACGTCTGCCAGGACCCGGTCCACATCCGGGTGCTCGAACGGGAATACCCGTCCGCACTCGGTACAAATCAGGTGGTCGTGTCGGGCCGCTCCAACCTGTACCTGATATCGCTTGAAGCCTTCATCGAAGTCGTTCTCCGTGGCAAGACCCAATTCCACCAGCAAGGCGAGTGTCCGATAGATCGTCGCCTTGCCAAGCTGCTCGCCTCGCTCGCGGAGCGCCTCACCAACCTCGTCGGCGGAGAAATTCCGCGGAGACTCAAACAGAACCCGCGCAATCGCTTCCCGCTGGTGCGTGAACGGAAGCTCCCGTTCTCGCAGCTCTCCGCGTAACACCTCCATAAGCAGGGCGGCGCATCCTAGAGGGGGCCGGGTGGCCGGAAAGGCCGTGTTCGCGTCGTTCATGCACCTTCCTGTGTCGGGTCCGTCGGAATCGGGGTCGGTGACGATCGAACGGGACGCCCCTCTCGAGCCAGCACCAGAAGATACAGGCACTGAGAGTGCGCCTCAACGATAGCGCACGATCGGGGAATACGCCTGTCGGCCGTGTCTGATTTGCGCGCTCGGGTGTACGATCCGGTTGCGCCGCCGAGAGACGTGCGCATCTTGCCGGGGGACCGGAGATCGGCCCGCCGCAATCTACCACTCGATCGTACGGAAGAAGCCATGAATGTAGTCGTTTGGAAGCACGATAGTCCTGCCTGTCCGGGATGCCGCCGCCGTCTCCACGGGGGGCTCTCGCCCTTGCTCACGCTGGTCGTCGTGGCTCTGATTGCTTGCGGTGGAGCGGCGGGCGAGGACGGAGATTCGGGGCGCACGGGTGCGTCGTCGTCCGCTCAGGGCACGGCAATGGACCAGGAGGCGACGGACAGCCCCAGATTTGGCCCCGGCGGGCAGTTGATCCGAGTGGTGGATGTCAGCGTCGGCGGAGTCCCGATCTCGGTCGAGATCGCGGACACGCCTGCCCTGCGCGAAACGGGCCTGATGCACCGCGACAGTCTTCCCGCAAACCACGGCATGCTGTTCGTCTATGCTGACGAGCAGATGCGCAGCTTCTGGATGCGAAATACGAAAGTTCCGCTCGATATCGCGTTCATCGACCGAAACGGGTCGATCGTGAACATCGAGCAGATGGAAGCCCAGACGGATGAGAATACGCTCTCGACCGCTCCCGCGATGTACGCCCTGGAGATGAGTCTCGGCT
>Ga0316193_10003717_pt1 | contig 11089 bp, 7 predicted proteins | sample MerIslsedime2_MG_FD_207735 | JGI IMG/M metagenome (GOLD analysis project Ga0316193, IMG submission 207735) | Coastal sediment microbial communities from Maine, United States - Merrow Island sediment 2 | ecosystem: Environmental > Aquatic > Marine > Coastal > Sediment | place: USA: Maine... | reverse complement strand
AAAGAAGTTACCTTTTTTAATGATATCAAAATCAGGAGGAGCCCGAATGCAGGAAGCCTCATATTCACTGATGCAGTTGGTTAAAACTTCTGTTAAACTGGCTCAGCTTGCTGAATCAAAACTGCCGTACGTATCATTATGTACTGACCCGACCACCGGAGGAACAACAGCTTCTTATGCCATGTTAGGAGATATTAATATTGCCGAACCAAATGCCCTTGTCGCTTTTGCCGGCCCAAGAGTGGTCAAGGATACAACAGGGAAGGATCTTCCCGAAGGATTTCAAAGGTCAGAATTTCTATTGGAACATGGTTTTCTTGATAAAATCATAGATAGAAAAAATCTGAAAGAGCAGATAAATTTATACATTGACCTGATACAAAACAATCCTATTAGAAAGTAAAGGATTTTTATAAAAAGAAAAAAACCTCTTCACAAGAAATTTAGAAGAGGTTTTTTATTGATTGTTTTAAAAAACGAAGAGTCGGGATAAAACATTGCCAATCAAAATAATAATATTATCTTTGCCGCCTAATAAAAAATATTAGTACATAAAAATTATTAATTTAAATTTAATGTTAGCATGTATTTAAGTACAGAAAAAAAGAAAGAGATTTTCGCAAAACATGGAAAATCTGCAACAGACACCGGCTCTTCAGAAGGACAAATTGCATTATTTACGCATCGAATTGGCCATTTAACAGCGCATTTGAAACAAAATCGTAAAGATTTTAATACCCAAAGATCGTTGGTAAAACTAGTAGGTAAACGCAGAGACTTATTAGACTATTTAATTAAAACAGATATTACAAGATATCGTGCGATAGTTAAAGAACTTGGTTTAAGAAAATAATATTATAGAGAGGCGTTATGCCTCTCTTTTTATTTATAAGTTTATTGAATACAGTAGGATTTAGAATTAATTTAAGTAAATTCGTAAAAAAAATCCGTAACCAGTTTTATTAAATAAAAAATTGGGAAACTAAAGTAATTCATTGGCAAACTACACTCTTGATTTCGAGGGTTTAACAACACAACTACAAGTTTAACCATGAATTAATTTATATACTTTTCTATAAAGTATATTCTAAAGAAAAATTATGATACCAAAAGTTTTTAAAGAGGTTATTGACCTCGGTGATGGAAGGGAAATTTCCATTGAAACCGGAAAATTAGCAAAACAAGCTCATGGGAGTGTTGTTGTGCAATCTGGAAAATGTATGTTACTATGTACAGTTGTTTCCAATTACAAACAGTCAGATGTAGATTTTTTACCCTTAACGGTAGATTATCGCGAAAAATTTGCTGCAGCGGGTCGTTACCCAGGCGGTTTCTTTAAAAGAGAAGCGAGACCAAGTGACGGTGAAGTTTTAACCATGCGTTTAGTAGATCGTGTTTTACGTCCGTTGTTCCCAAAAGATTATCATGCAGAAACGCAAGTGATGATTCAATTAATGTCTCATGATGATGAGGTGATGCCTGAAGCTATGGCTGGTTTAGCAGCATCTGCTGCTATTCAATTATCAGATTTCCCATTTGAGTGTGCTATTTCTGAAGCTAGAGTTGGTCGTGTTAATGGCGAATTTATAATTAACCCAACAAGAGCACAATTAGAAGAATCTGATTTAGAGATGATGATTGGTGCTTCAGCTGATTCAGTAATGATGGTTGAAGGTGAGATGGATGAAATTTCTGAAGAAGAAATGGCTGATGCTATCAAATTTGCTCACGAAGCTATTAAAGTACAAATTGCTGCACAATTGCGTTTGGCAGAAGCTTTCGGAAAGAAAGAAGTACGTGAGTATGAAACCGCAGAAGTTAACGAAGATTTACAAAAAAGAATACACGATTTAGCTTACGATAAATGTTACGCTATTGCTAAAAAAGGAACTTCTAAAGTAGAACGTAGTGAAGCATTTGCTGAAGTAAAAGAAGAGGTTAAAGCTTCATTTACTGAAGAAGAGATGGAAGAATTTGGTCATCTTGTTGGAGGATACTACAGCAAGGCTGAAAAGGAAGCAGTTAGAGAATTAACTTTAGCTGAAGGTTTACGTTTAGATGGACGTAAGACTGACGAAATCAGACCGATTTGGAGTGAAGTAGATTATTTACCTTCAACCCACGGTTCTTCTATTTTTACTCGTGGAGAAACTCAAGCATTAGCAACGGTTACTTTAGGAACTTCGAGAGATGCAAATAAAATTGATATGCCATCTAATGAAGGTGAAGAAACTTTCTATTTACATTATAACTTCCCTCCTTTTTGTACAGGTGAAGCTAGACCATTAAGAGGAACTTCTAGAAGAGAAGTTGGTCATGGTAACTTAGCCCAACGTGGATTAAAAGGAATGATTCCTGACGATTGTCCTTATACCGTACGTGTAGTTTCTGAAGTTTTAGAATCTAATGGTTCTTCTTCAATGGCAACTGTTTGTGCTGGTACAATGGCATTAATGGATGCTGGGGTTCAAATGAAAAGACCAGTTTCTGGAATTGCCATGGGACTAATTTCTGATGGTGATCGTTATGCTGTTTTGTCTGATATCTTAGGTGATGAAGATCATTTAGGAGACATGGACTTTAAAGTTACCGGAACTACAGAAGGAATTACGGCATGTCAAATGGACATTAAAATCAAAGGCTTATCGTACGAAATTTTAGTGAATGCGCTAAAACAAGCGCGCGACGGCCGTATGCATATTTTAGGTAAAATAGCTGAAACCATTGCTGCTCCTAATACTGAAGTTAAAGAGCATGCGCCAACTATGGTTACGCGCAGAGTTCCTAACGAATTTATTGGTGCTTTAATTGGACCTGGAGGAAAAGTAATCCAAGAGATGCAAAAAGAAACGGATACAACTATAGTTATTAACGAGGACCCAGTAACAGAAGAGGGTATTGTTGAAATTTTAGGTGTTGGTAGCGCAGGGATTGAAGCGGTATTGGCAAAAATAGACTCCTTATTATTTAAGCCTGTAGTTGGTAGCGTTTACGAAGTAAAAGTTATTAAAATGTTGGATTTTGGTGCTGTTGTAGAATATATGGATGCCCCAGGAAACGAGGTTTTATTACACGTAAGTGAATTGGCTTGGGAACGTACTGAAAATGTTTCGGACGTTGTAAATATGGGAGATGTTTTTGACGTTAAATATTTTGGCCAAGATCCTAGAACGCGTAAAGAAAAGGTTTCTCGTAAGGCAATTTTACCAAAACCGGAAGGCTTTGTTGAAAGACCACCAAGAGAGAGAAATGATAGAGGACGTGATAATCGTGGACGTGATAACCGCGGACGTGATAACCGTAGAGACGATAGAAAAAGAGACTAAACTTTCTTTTTCCTAATTAAATAAAAAACCTCAAAATTAATTTTTTGAGGTTTTTTTTTATGGTTTTGTAACATTTACACAACTTCACACGTATAAGATAGTACACGACAAAACTTTTTAAACTAAAATTCCAAATTTTTAATGAGACAACTAAAAATAACTAAGCAGGTTACGAATCGTGAAACTGCTTCTTTGGACAAATATTTGCAAGAGATAGGTAAGGTTGATTTAATTACAGCCGAAATGGAGGTCGAATTGGCGCAAAAAATAAAAGCAGGAGATCAGTTGGCATTGGAAAAATTGACCAAGGCTAATTTAAGGTTTGTTGTTTCTGTTGCTAAACAATATCAAAATCAAGGATTAACGTTACCGGATTTGATCAATGAAGGTAATTTGGGTCTTATCAAAGCAGCTAAAAGATTTGATGAAACAAGAGGATTTAAATTTATCTCTTATGCCGTATGGTGGATTAGACAATCAATATTACAGGCATTAGCAGAGCAATCAAGAATAGTTAGGTTACCATTGAATAAAATTGGTTCTATTAATAAGATCAATAAAACCTTTGCCCGACTTGAACAGGAAAATGAAAGACCACCTTCTGCAGAAGAAATTGCAAAAGAATTGGATATGACTGTTAGTGATGTAAAGGAATCAATGAAAAATTCAGGTCGTCACGTATCAATGGACGCTCCTTTAATTGAAGGTGAAGATTCTAATTTATACGATGTATTGAATTCAGGCGAATCACCAAATCCTGACAAAAGCTTGCTTCACGAATCTCTAAAAGTTGAAATACTTCGTGCTTTGGAAACCTTGACACCAAGAGAAGCTGATGTAGTAAAATTGTATTTTGGTTTGGGAGATGCCCATCCAATGACTTTGGAAGAAATTGGGGAGACTTTTGATCTTACACGCGAAAGAGTAAGACAAATCAAAGAAAAAGCAATTCGCAGATTGAAACATACATCAAGAAGTAAAATTCTAAGAACCTATCTTGGATAAATTTTTTGATTAGATAAACAAATAAAAGCCTCCGTTAATTCGCAGGCTTTTATTTTTTGCATTAGTTTTGTAAAAAAATATTTCATGTCACACCTTATTGCACCCTCTGTTTTAGCCGCTGATTTTGCCAATTTACAGCGGGATATTGAATTGATCAACGCGAGTGAAGCCGACTGGTTTCATATTGATGTAATGGACGGGGTATTTGTTCCAAATATTTCATTTGGTGGGCCCGTAATTTCGGCCATTAAGAAACATGCTAATAAGCTTATGGACGTTCATTTAATGATCGTTGATCCGGATAGATTTATTAAAGATTTTAAAAAGGCGGGAGCCGATTTATTAACGGTTCATTATGAGGCGTGTAAGCATTTACACAGAACCGTACAGGCGATAAAGCAAGAAGGAATGCAGGCCGGTGTTTCGCTAAACCCCCATACACCTGTCGCTGTTTTAGAAGATATCATAAAAGACCTTGACCTTGTTTTGATTATGAGTGTTAATCCAGGTTTTGGAGGGCAAAGCTTTATTGAAAATACCTATAAAAAAATCAGTCAATTAAAAGAAATGATTGAAAAAACAGGTTCAAACGCTCTTATCGAAATTGATGGTGGTGTCAATGATAAGAATGCGGAAAAACTTGTAGTCGCTGGAGCCAACGTCCTTGTTGCCGGAAGTTTTGTTTTTAAAAGTGATGATCCAACCAGGACAATTCACGAGTTAAAACATTTAAAATATTAGGCATCTTCTTGAAGATCTTTTATGTTAAGTTGCAATGAAGTCATTCCATTCCAATGATTTTCTTCAATTGTAAAAACAGCTTTAAAACATTTTCCCTTACTGATCAAATCAAATTTATTTCCCAGGCCAAACCCAATGGCATTGTAGGTTCTTTTATCGCTTCCCGAAATGATATTCAATTTTAGGTGGTCTTCATTTTCTCCAATTCTTTTCCCATAACCGTTGTCTCTAAGCCCACAAGCCATAAAAACTGGTTTCATATTTTGAGGGCCGAAAGGACCAAGTTGTTTAAGTATCCTTTGAAACTTAGAATTAATATCGGATAGATAAATGTTCAAATCAATAGTGATCTGCTCAGTAAGTAATTCTTCCGGCATTGTTTGATTCACCACTTCCAGGAATTTTTCTTTAAAAGACTCATATTTTTCAGGTTCCAGGGTAAGGCCGGCAGCATATTTATGCCCTCCAAATTGGGTTATAAAATCGCTGCATCTTTCCAAAGCATCATAAACATCAAATCCTTTTATAGACCGTGCCGAGGCCGCCAATTTGTCTCCGCTTTTTGTAAAAACAAGTGTGGGCCTATAATATTTCTCAATGAGCCTTGAAGCCACAATTCCTATGACTCCTTTATGCCATTGCTCATTGTACACCACAGTTGCTGAAAGGTTCTCTTCTTTGTCTTCAATTATTTGATCCAGGGCCTCCTGGGTAATATTTTGATCAAGATCCCTTCTTTGATTATTATAGGTATTAATGGCATCGGCGAGTTCAACAGCTCGCTCAAATATTTTCTCTGTAAGTAAATTAACCGCAAATAATCCTTGTTCCATTCTTCCTGCAGCGTTAATTCTTGGCGCAAGCTTAAAAACCACATCGGTGATGTCAAAAACTTCTTTCTTGGTTTGTAACATCATGGCCCTGATTCCCGCTCTGGGAGCTGAGTTGATCACTTTTAAACCAAAATAAGTCAAGGTTCTGTTTTCTCCAGTCATTGGAACAATATCCGCCCCTATGGCAGTGGCAACTAAATCGAGATAAGGGATAAAATCATTAATTGTTTGCCCTTTTCTTTGACCTAATGCCTGAATCAGTTTGAATCCAATCCCACATCCACAAAGCTCATCATAAGGGTAATTACAATCGGCTCTTTTTGGGTCTAATACAGCCACAGCCTGAGGAAGTTGAACTCCCGGTCGATGGTGGTCACAAATAATAAAATCAACACCTTTTTTATTGGCATATGCCACTTTATCAATGGCTTTTATCCCACAATCCAGTGCTATAATAAGGCTGATATCATTATCTGAGGCAAAATCGATTCCCGCATACGAAATACCATACCCTTCGGCATATCTGTCAGGTATATATGTAGCAACATTTTTATAATACGAATGTAAATAATCATAAACCAAAGAAACCGCGGTTGTACCGTCCACATCATAATCTCCATAGATCATGATATTTTCGCCGGTCATTATTGCCCGTTCAATACGCAACACGGCCTCTAGCATATCCTTCATCAAAAAAGGATCGTGCAGGTCATTTAAACTGGGTCTAAAAAAAGATTTAGCCTTGTCAAAAGTATCTATACCCCTTTGTATTAAGAGGCTTGCAAGAATTTGATCAATGGCTAAAGTTTCACTGATACGATTAACTTTATCCGCATCAGCTTTATCTTTTATTTTCCAGCGCATGGATGATTTGAGGTTATATTTAATAGAAGTTTTGATAAATTGAAAATCTTTGTGAAGATAAATGAATTAAGTGAACTGACTAAATATGAATTCCGGGGAATGATAAATGTTATTTTTTTATAACAATTAGAGTTTGAGGTTAACATCATAATGAACAAATAAATTTTTAGGTACTAAAAGAGGCTGTAGTTGAATACAGCCTCTTTTAAGATATGACATAAATGGGATGAGATATTTTACAAAATCATACACTTATTCGTATTTCAGGGCATTTACGGGATCAGAATTAGCGGCCAGATAAGACTGTGTGCTCACCGTAAATATAGCAATAATCAATGCAAGTAAGGTGGCAAAAATAAAGGGTAATATTGGCATATCGATCTGATAAGAAAAATTAGAAAGCCAGTCTTTAGCCAACAAATAAGATATAGGCCAGGCAAAGACGTTTGCAATAAGAACCAGTTTAATAAAATCTTTAGTCAGCATTTTCATAATTTCACTAACCGAGGCTCCAAGTACTTTTCTTACACCTATTTCTTTCGTACGCTGTTCTGCTGTGTATGAGGCCAAGCCATATAATCCCATAGCCGAAATGATTATGGCAATAATAGTTAGGAATAAAAACATGGTTCCAAAATTTTCTTGTTGCTTCATTAAGGCTCCGAATTTTTCATCTAAAAATTTATATCTGAACGGATGGGCGGGTTCCAGTTTGTTCCATTGTTTTTCAATGAAGTCAATTGTGGTGTTCATATTTTCAGGCGCAATCTTAAAAGATGCATTATTAGCTTGGTTACTAATTCGCAGCACCATTGGCCTAATGGGTTGATTAAAACCTTCTATGTGGAAATCTTTAACAATTCCAATTATATTTCCATATTTAATTCCCCCGTTTCTATCTATATATTCTCCTAATCGTCTGCCTACTGCGTTCTCAATATTTAAATTTTTTATGGCAGTTTCATTGAGAATATAGTATGATATTGAATCAGCCTCTTTCGCCTGATCAAATCCTCTTCCTTCTAATAATTTAATGTCTAGCGTTTTCATAAAATCATAATCAACATTCAGATACCACAAAGGCATTTGCTCTTCACGGCCTTCTAAAACAAATACAGAATTAGAGGGAATATCGCCAGGGAAATATCCAGCTCTTGATACACTAAGCACATTTCCGTTTGCGAGAAAAACATCTTTAAAACTTCTAAAATTTTCTATCATTTTATCCGTTTTAATAGGCACTACTATTACCTGCTCTCCTTTAAAGCCAACATCCTTTTTATGTAAATAGGAGATCTGTTTAAAAATGATGATCATGGTAATGATTAGCATGGTTGAAGCTGTGAACTGGATCACCACGAGGGATTTTCTCATTAAAGCACCTCCCTTGGTCTTTGTAAAATCCCCCTTTAAAACATCTATTGGCTGAAATCCGGAAAGAAAAAATGCAGGATAACTTCCGGCAAATAACCCATAAAATAGGGTAACCAACAATGCAAATAGAAGTGTTTTAACAAAATGATCGTTAAAAAGCACAAGACTGGTTTCCAATACATTATTAAATCCTGGTAAGAATAATTCGACTAAAACAAATGCCAGAAGCAGCGCCATAAGGCTTTGAATGACGGATTCGGTTAAAAACTGAACGATCAACATGGGTTTTGATGCCCCTGTTACTTTTCTCACCCCTACTTCCTTCGCTCTTTTTCCAGATCTGGCTGTAGACAAATTCATAAAGTTGATGCCTGCAATCAAAATAACCAAAATTGCAATACCTATAAATACATAAACGTATAAAATATTGCCATTCTGTTGTATTTCAAAACTGGAACGTGAGTACAGATGAATTTCTTCAATGGGCTGAAGTGTGTATTCAAAATTATTATTTTGTGAAAAGAAGTCTTCCATTGTTGTTTGTAAAAACTGTTCAATGTTAGGTTCAATCTTTTTCATAAAATTGGCTTTCATTTCTTTTTCAAAAGAATCAAAATTTGCACCTTCTCTCAATTTTAGATAGGTCATATGATTGTTGTTCAGCCAAATATTATTAATATCATTTTGAGCAAGAAACATATTAAACTTGAAATGCGCCAGTCCTTCAGGATCTTTCACAATTCCTTTTACAATAAAGTCCCGTCTGTCTTCATAATTAACAATTTGACCCATAGCGTTTTGATCTCCAAATAATTTATGGGCCGTCTCCTCATTCAAAACGATGGCGTTCTCTTCTTTTAAAGCCGTATTTGGATCTCCATGAATAAACTCATAATTAAAGACCTTAAAAAAGGCACTATCGGCAAAAACATTATTTTTAATATAGAGTTTTGTCTCCCCGTTGCGCATAAGGATCTCTTCTTTTATGGGTTCAAACCTGGAGGCGCTTTCAATATCTGTAAATTCGGTTCTCAGTGCGTTCGCCATAGGGCTCGGAGCCGCAGGCCCCTCCATTTGTTGACCCATCAAATTTGCTTTCAGACCGGCCCTATAAATCCTATTATATCCGTTCCAATTGGTATCATAACTCATTTCGGTATTTACAAACAAAAAGACCAATATGGTTACTGTCAATCCTATTGCCAATCCTAAAATATTGATCAGGGCATAGGTTCTGTTCTTATTGAGGCTTCTAAAAGCAACTTTTAAATAATTTTTGAACATGACATCATGATTTATAATTAAACGGCGGCTTGACCTACATTACTTTTCTTTTCAGAAACGATTTGCCCATCGAGTAAATTTATTACCCTACCCGAATAACTTGCATCATGAGACGAATGTGTCACCATAATAACAGTAGTGCCTGCTTCATTTAATTCACATAATAATTCCATTACCTCATTACCATGTGAACTGTCTAAATTTCCGGTAGGTTCATCTGCTAGTATCAAGGGTGGTTTCGTGATCAAGGCCCTTGCAACGGCAACTCTTTGCTGTTGACCACCCGACAATTGTTGAGGAAAATGAGATGCCCGGTGAGAAATCCCCATCTTGTCTATTAATTCATTAACACGTTTTTTACGTTCTGAAGCACTTATTTTGTTATAAATCAAGGGTAATTCAATATTTTCAAATACGGTAAGTTCATCTATCAAGTTAAAATTTTGAAAAATAAAACCAATATTTTGTTTTCTAACTGCAGAACGGCCCTTTTCATTGAGCCCGCTTATCTCAGTTCCCATGAATTTGTAACTACCACTCTCGGGCTTGTCTAGCATCCCTAAAATGTTTAGTAAAGTAGATTTTCCACAACCCGAAGGCCCCATTATTGAAACGAATTCTCCTTTTTCAATTTCAAAGGAAACTTGATTTAAGGCGGTGGATTCAATTTCATCGGTACGATAAATTTTCGTAAGATTTTTTAAATTGATCATAACATTTTCTATTTATTCATTGATATTAAATTCGCTTATTCATATTTTAAGGCATCTACCGGATCGGAATTGGCCGCCAGATATGATTGGGTACTCACTGTTATCAGAGCAATGATCAAGGCAACCAGGGTAGCAAAAACAAAAGGTAATAATGGCATATCAATTTGATATGAAAAATTTGACAACCAGTTTTTTGCCAAAAGATAGGATAATGGCCAGGCAAAAATGTTTGCAACCAAGACAAGTTTCATAAAGTCCCGATTCAACATATTCATGATTTGCCCTACAGAGGCGCCTAATACTTTTCTTACCCCTATTTCTTTTGTTCTTTGTTCAGCAGTATAAGAAGCCAGACCATAAAGACCCATTGATGAAATGATAATGGCTAAAATGGTAAGGTATAAGAACATGCTTCCGAAATTTTCCTGTTGTTTCATCAACTCACCAAATTTATCGTCTAAAAATCTGTAACGAAACGGATGTGAAGGCTCTAATTTGTTCCATTCGGCTTCTATATAGTCTATGGTGGCAGTCATGTTATCAGGGGCAATCTTAAAGGCGGTGAACCACACATTATTATTTACTGCTAAAATCATCGGTCTGATGGATTGATTAAAACCTTCAATATGAAAATCTTTTACAACTCCTACAATTTCACCATATCCCAAATTTCCCTCTCGATCGATAAAGGTTCCCATGCGTTTACCAACAGCATTTTCAATATTAAAATTTCTTACCGCTGTCTCATTTAAAATATAAGTAGGAATTGAGTCATTATCTTTTTCAATATCAAATACCCTTCCTTCTACAAGTTTTATATCCAATGTCTTAAAGAAATCGAAGTCTACATTCATATTCCAAATGGGTAATTGTTCTTCTGTGCCTTCCAAAACATACATAGTTTGCCATGGATTGTCTCCTGGAAAATAGGAAGCTCTTGAAACATCAA
>Ga0316193_10003715_pt1 | contig 11091 bp, 14 predicted proteins | sample MerIslsedime2_MG_FD_207735 | JGI IMG/M metagenome (GOLD analysis project Ga0316193, IMG submission 207735) | Coastal sediment microbial communities from Maine, United States - Merrow Island sediment 2 | ecosystem: Environmental > Aquatic > Marine > Coastal > Sediment | place: USA: Maine... | reverse complement strand
CGTATTCGTTGTATATGGTTGGAACAACCGGATCTGTGTCCGGCTTACCCGAATGGCCACACCAGTAGGAACTACTAATGCACGGGTGGTCACCCTATAAAGAACCCCATGGAAATGCTTTTTTTATCATGGGAATAATTTTATTTAAAAAACTATATACAATATAAGCCATTTGAAGTCAATGGTTATTTAATGATCGAATGAATATAAGAATTGGCTTATAAAAAAATGTTGCCGATGGATCGACTTGGCGTTTCACATCCCGGAGCAGGTGCTAATGGTCAAGCCATGATTAAATCGGATGTCATCTCGGCACGATTGGGATTCTCAGTCTGACGCTCTATCTGACTGGGCAGTCTAATGGTAAAGGTTGAACCCTTATTGGGTTCACTGTGTACCTGGATTTCCCCTCCCAGTAAGGTCACCAACTGGTTGGCGATATTCAAACCCAGTCCGGCACCGTCATATTCGCGGGTAAAGCTGTTATTGGCCTGGTTAAAGCCTTTAAAAATAGCTTCGAGTTGTTCTTTAGGGATACCACAGCCTTCATCGGCAATTTCAATAAAGAGGGAATCATCTTTGGATGATAAGGTGATCTGTGTAGCCATCATTACTGAATTTTATGGCATTGCTGATGAGATTGACCAGTACATGTTGCAAATGAGTTTTATCCGAGACAATGTAAGCTGAGGTATTATTAAGAATGGTATAGGAAATCTTTTGCCCATTTTTAAACAACTTCACTGTATGGCCCAATAATTCCGAAACATTGATCGCTGAATAGACAATCTTGATCTTGCCGGATTCGATGTTGGTAAAATCCAGTACATTGTCGATCAATTCCAATAAGTTTTGGGAAGAGGTATGAATGATAGCAACGCATTCCCTTTCCTCGGCACCAAGGTTTTTTGATAACTCCAAAATATCATTTGCAACCATAATCCCATTTAAGGGGGTGCGCAGTTTATGGCTCATTTTACCGAGGAAAAATTGTTTGGCCTCGTTAGCGGCTTCTGATTTTTTTAATGCAGATGTTAATTTTTTTAAATATATCGTCCCATATAACATTGAACCATATAAAGGAAGCATAATGATTGCTGCAAAAAACCACAGAAAAATATAAACGCGATCATTTAAATAGGGTTGAGATAGGTAAACAATTGTAAAACCAAGTGCGCTGATGCTGGCGCAGCTTAACAGGTAAAAACTCCCATAGCGTAAGCCATGCCCAAACGTAATCCACAAATAGACGGGGTAGAGGGCCAACCCACTTTGCCTCTATCCATAAAGGGAGCTTCTATGCCTTGTTAAATGGCGCAATCATGGTGCACAGTTCAGGGATGTCTTCCAGCAGTTGGTCTATGGCAGTTAAGCTTGCCTGCATGTCAAGCGCATAGATCCCATCTGCATTGCATACGATCACCGCTATGGGTTCAATGTTGCCATACACTTGGCAACCGGTGTCCGTTTTACTCTGTTGAAGATCGACGGACTCTATCGCAACGAGCATAAGTCCGGCGTTGTTAAATATTTCAGTGGCACGTAAGCTACCCATTTATGACTCCGCCTTGCGCATTTGTTTTATCCCTTGCCAAACCGATGGTGACAACAGCAGTGCAAGGGTAAGATAGATCATTTGCAATGGAATAAGCCGTATGTTGCCACTGCTGTCCAGTTCAAAGGTAGTGTCGAAGAATTCCGGTTCGATTTCGATCGAGGCCTGTTGAACATTGGCAAGTATTCCCGCCACGGGTCCGACTATGGCCCACAGTTGTCCCGTATCCGCCGGGTCACCCAGGCCAATACGAATACGCAAGCTTACATCACGCTTGTGAACTGCATGCCAAAGGTCGTGTATAAACCGGATGATCCGTCGGCGAAATGCCTTTTGTCTAATGACTGCAAGGGGATTCGATCTTTTACGAGACGGATGTCTTTTGCGATGGATTGTCTGTGTCGGTTCTTCGCCTTGCGGGGAAGCTGTCTTTGATTGAAACGCGGGAAGGTCTATGCGGACCAGGCCAAACGCCCACTGCAGTTTGACCTTGCCTTGAAAGGCTCGCTGCCAGGACACCTGATAGCTCAATGTAACAGGAATCGCCAATAGCGCGATGAACACCAGCAGGAATGCCACCACTCCAGTCAGCACAGGTGACGGCCTGTCAGTCGGACGCCTTACCGCCTTTGCCGGATGTCGCCTTACCGATCGTGTCGGCAACCTTCTCCAGTACCGATGCGGTGCCGGACTTGATCGGTTCGACTCGAACACCATCTTCATTGATAATGATCAGGGCCACCGGTTTTACACCCCCGCCACCGCCGGTACCACCACCTTGACCGCTGCCTTTTTGCGCTTCCGTGCCTTGACCACTACCGACACCAAAGCCAAAACCGACACTCACGAGAGGAATCAGGGTATTGCCTTCGACCGTGATGGGTTCGCCAACGACCGTCTTGGTGTTGAGCATGCGTTCGATTTCAGTAACGGCCTTATCGAACAGGTTCTCGATGTCTTCCATAGTTATCTCCTATGCGGACTTAAAAGAAAAACAATATTGGGAGCAAATCGCGTCAGCGATTATTCTACCGTATATCTCTAAGGAGCCTCTGATTAAGTCCCTCGACTGCATGGATGCAGGAGGTAGAGCGACTCAGGAGACAAAGCCGAGAAGCGGTGCTGACTTCGTTGGAAAGGAACTCATCTTTCCGCCTTGTCATTATCCGCTTGATGAACTTAATCAGAGGTTCCTAATTACTTGCCGCCATCATGGATGCCAACATGAAGCTAACAAAACAGTGTTACCGTTCGGTGACTTATTTGCACCATTTGTAATAAATGTTAAACATACATAATGATCTGCCAGTCAAGCAATGAGAATACTTGAATTCAAGCTCACTTGCTGCTGTTTAAAAATGTGTCCTCCGTCCCAGATCGATCACCAGGTGTCGTTAAACAACAAAAAGACTCAAACATATCTGCCCCGGCGTCTATAATCGCATACTTTTTGTATATAAACTAAATGTGACGAGCTCCCCTTTTTTACGAGAAATAGCTATGGACCAGATCATCACCACAGACCACTTGCCCGAGCAGGACCGCTTTGATTTCTGGCGGGATGTTACCAGCAAACGGCATGTGCAATATGACATTGAACGCCTTGATCGGGACACGCCTTTCCAGGCCGAGCTGCACGGCGCCATTCTGGGCGATATCATTTTCGGCATAGCCCGCTTGTCCGGTATGCGGGGGCATCGAACCGCACAACATATTGCCGCGGATAGCCTGGACCATTACGTGTTGGGTATTCCTCTTCGGCAATCTATCATCATGCAGGATGGTATCGAATACGTCCTTAATGAGGATGAGATGGTGCTGTTCGATGGTAGCCGTCCCCTGTCTTACTTGCATGGTGATGATGGTGGTGGTATTACGGTGGCCGTTCCCCGTCATCTCCTGGAAAAAAGACTGTCTAGTGCCGAAGTCAGGGGCCTGCGTGTTGCACCTCTCGACCGTGGTATCGGCCTGATGATCCGAAGCTTTTGCCAGACATTGCCCGGGGTCATGGCGAGTGGTCCGGGTGCCGAAATCCGCCAGGGACTGGCTGAACAACTGACCGCCTTGATCGCCCTTAGCTTCCAGGCATCAGACGAAGGCAGGGAGCAGGCCAAACCTACCCTCGGCAGTTTGCGCTTTCAGGCCATCAAGGAGTTCATCGATATAAACCTGCACGATTCCAACCTAAGCCCTGAGCATATTGTCCAGGCGCTGGGGATATCCCGCAGCTATCTATATAAGTTGTTTGCGCAGCATAACTTCAGCTTTCAGGACTACATCCGCATCCGCCGCCTTACCCGGGTGGCGACCGACCTGCGTAACCCGTCCCTGCATGACCTGTCCATCACTGACCTTGCCGTGCGCAGTGGCTTTAATAACATCAGTCACTTCAGCCGTTGTTTTACGGACCAGTATGGTGACTCCCCCCGTGCCTATCGGGCGCGTATGCGCAACAGCAAACCCTGATGGCCGCGTTCTGGAGTACACTCCCAGTCAACTCTGAGTGGACGCGGAGCAAAGCAGCGCCCGCCTGTCTCCCAATATAATCCGTCATTAATTGCTCTCGTCCGATCGCGGCTCATCCGGGTTCGGGAGCAAATTGCATAAAGCTGAAAGGATTAAGAGAGAACCGTCATGATGTTGTTTAAACCGTTTAAACAGAAAAACCGCTTGCTCGTGATCGGCCTGGGCGAGAATGGTTTTTTTCACAATGGCCCATAGACTCGGGGGAAATGAGTGTTTATCCTCCCGCCCCTCATCCCACATTGAACAGTATTTGATTTTGCGCCGGGGCGCGTCAGGGCCTGGCACCACCGCGATGGAAATGGAGCACAGATAAATGAAAACCACCGAATCACGAAATATCATCTGGATGCTGCTTCTGGCGATGGTGATGTTGGCCGCTTGTGGGTCTGAGGACAACTATCCCAAAGGTCTGTCGCTCTTCGGAGTGCCGGCGGGTATCGGCGACAGCGTCATCGCCCGCCTTAATCTCAGCGACAGCGAAGGCCGGTCGCTCAGCTATGCGTGGGCCGTGGACGGGGGTTGGGACCTCGCCTCGGGACAGGGCACTCCACGGCCCACCCTGATCGCACCGAGCTCGGTCAGCGCCACCCTCAGCGTAACGGCGGGCGATGACAGAGGCCGGGAGGCCAGGGCCAGCCTGCCCCTGGGCATGCGGGGGGATGACTCGCCGGTGCTGCATCAGCTGTACATGTCACTGGATGATGTCGGTCCGGTGACACTGGCAGCGCAGGCCCGCGACCCGGACTCGCAAGACTTGAGTTACACGTGGAAGGTAAACGGCATCGCCGCCAACGGCGGGGAGTCGTGGCTGACGTCGCCTGTGGCGGGGCGTTATCTGCTCGACGTTAGTGTCAGCGACGGCAGCACGACGGTGCAGGGCCACACCCAAATCAACATCGGCGGGACCAGCCCGTGGCCGTTTTTCCGCGGCACGGCAAAAGGGACGGGTTCCCTGGTGCCGGTGGACACCAGCAGCAACACCGGCACGCTGAAGTGGCGAACCACTTTTACAGACAAGGATTGTGGCGCAGTTTACAATTTTGTCTCCGCGGCGGCACAGGGCCAGGATGGCACCCTCTATGTGGGCTCCTACAGCGATGGCAAACTGTCTGCCTTCAATCCTGCAACCGGGGCCGTCAAGTGGTCCTTTGCCGCGGCGGGGAGCAGCACCATCCGTGGGACCCCGGCGGTGGCGGCGGACGGCACCATCTATGTGGCGGGGTACGATAGCGGCATCGTCTATGCCGTCAATCCCGACGGCAGCCAGAAGTGGCAGTATGCCTCCGGTGCCAACATTAGCAGCCCGATTGCCATCGGCGCGGACGGCACGGTCTATGTTGGTACTGATAACACCGCCTCCAGCGTGCTGATTGCCCTGAATCCCGACGGTAGTCTGAAATGGTCGTTTGACCTGGCAGCTGAAACCCGAGGCTCGGTCAACTTCGGCGCCGACGGCACGGTGTATGCCCGTGACTATGCCGGCAATCTGTTTGCCATCGATCCGGCCAACGGCAGTCAGAAGTGGCAGATCACCAGGGGACTTTATTCCGGTTCTTCGCCCGCGGTTGCTGCCGACGGCACCCTCTATTTTGGTTCCTTCACCGGTTCGGCAACCTCGAGGCTATATGCAGCGAATCCTGCTGATGGCAGCCAAAAGTGGGAGAGCAACTTGGGTGGAAGCTTGTATGGCGTCGCCGCCACTGCCTCTGTCGGTGCCGACGGTACGGTTTATATCGGTAGCCGGGAGGGCACAGGCGACACGGGTAAGGTCTATGCCCTCGACCCGACGACTGGTAATGTGAAGCCGTCCTGGCCCTATTCGCTGGATTATGCCGCGTCCAGTACGGCCATCGGTGCCGACGGTACGGTCTATGCCGCCAGCATGCAGGGCACGATCTATGCCCTTGACCCCGACACCGGGGCAGAGAAGTGGAGCTATAACACCCGCCAGGCAGGCTCAGGCGTCAATCAGAACAGCCCCGGTCCGCTCACTATCGGCGCCGACGGCAGTATCTATGCTTACACTTGTGAGGGCGTGCTGCACGCGATTCAATAGCGCTCCGGCAACAGCTGGGCGCCGCATGGTGCACAGGGTGCGACGATCGACCGCATATCCGTACTTGAAGGCAATCAGTATAATCGGGACAAAGTTCTTTGCGAGAAGCTGTTGCCTTGATGATTCGATCGTTCGGCCCATTGTTGAGTTTCACCATATTGGCAGGGGGGCTTGCCGCGTGTTCCGCTAAGGAGCTGCGCATATACGATGCCTTCATCCCGGAGGCACCACCCCGGGTATCGGCCCTGGCCGGCTATATGACGATTGACAATGGCTCCGCACAGCTCAGAAGCCTGGTGGGCGCCACTACCGCCGCCTTCGAGCGCATCGAGATCCACAATACCGTGTACGAAAAGGACAGCGGCCTGGCGAGGATGATTCGCCAGCAACGGGTCGATATCCAGCCGCAGGGAACGTTTCTGTTTGAACCGGGTGGCTACCACCTCATGCTCATACACCCGAGGCAGGCGTTAAAGCACGGGGACAGCGTGCCCGTAACGCTGCTGTTTGCCGATGGCCTGCGGCTCACGGTCGAGTTTCAGGTGCGGCGCGAGCGGCTGCGTCTTTGAACGAGTATTAACTTAATGATGTCATCGCCTCCACAGACCACTATGCCACTAAGGCGCAGAATATGGATCACGGGCTCGATCCTCTTCCTGCTCACGGTGCTGGTCGCCGGGGCCATTTATCTGTGGCGTTTGAGCAGTATCAATGGCGATATCATTGCCACGGCACCATTGGACTCGTCCTGTGATCTGCAGCAGGGCGCCTGTCAGGTCTCGTTCCAGGGCGGTGGTCGGGTCAAGCTGTCGATCACGCCACGGCCGATCCAGGGATTGAAACCCCTGCAGCTTCGAGTGCAGACGGAGGGTGTGGATGCACAAGCGGTGGAGGTGGACTTTCGCGGTCTGGGTATGAACATGGGCTACAACCGCCCGCGCCTGGACAAGGAGTCTGCGGGAGAGTATGCGGGTATGGGGGTGCTCTCGGCTTGCATCCTGGAGCGCATGTCCTGGGAGGCCACCGTATTGCTTAGAACCGCTGAGGGTGTCATGGCCGCGCCATTCCAGTTTGAAACCATCCGGCCATGAGCGATCTGAGGAGGGCATGATGAACAGGTTCGGTTGGATAGTTGTTGTTGCCGCCATCGGCATACTCATGGGCTGGGTCGTTTCGCAATGGATGTCCGGCGCGGACCGTGTCTCGCTGAGTGATACACCGCGCGGCGGGGATTTCAGCCTCAATGCAGCAAGCGGGCCGTTCCACCTGCAGGGGCAGCGCGGCAAGGTCGTGCTGATCTATTTTGGCTACACCTTCTGTCCGGATGTCTGCCCAACCAATCTCGCCTTGATGGCCCAGGCATTGAATGCCCTCAGCGAGGAGGAACTGGCACGGGTGCAGGGGGTGTTCATCAGCGTGGACCCCGAGCGTGACAGCCTGGACAGGCTCGCCGTGTATACGAAGCACTTTCACTCTTCCATCATCGGTGTGACCGGTGAGCCGGACGAGGTGGCGCGCATTGCCGCGCAATACGGCGCGGCCTATCGCAAGGTGGAGGGTGAATCCCGGGGCGGCTACCTGGTCGATCATTCTTCCAATACCTACGTGATCGCTGCGGATGGTTCGCTCCACGCTGCCCTGCCGCATGCCACACCTGCCCGGGACATACTCGAGCTTACCCGCGGGCTGCTTGCCCAAACCCAATCTCAGGCCATTGACTTGTATTAGGAGAGACCACCATGAAAGCTTACTTCCACCGTACCATCCTTTGTGTTTTGCCCTTGCTGCTCGGCGTCATCTCGACACCATCGCTGGCCGCGGACGCCGCGGGCAGTGTGTCCGTGGGCGATCCCTATGTGCGGGCAGTGCCACCGGGACAACCGAACAGCGCCGCCTTCATGACGCTGCGTAACGGCAGCACCGTTCCACATTCGATCATAAGTGCCAAGAGTTCCACGGCAAAGATCGTGGAATTGCACACCCATGTAAATGAGGGGGGCATGATGAAAATGCGGCAGATCAAGCAGATCGATGTCCCAGCGCATGGCGAGGCGACACTTCAACCTGGTGGCCTGCACGTGATGCTCATCGGCCTGAAGGGTGAGCTCAAGCCCGGCGACAATGTGTTGATCACACTGCTGTTTGAAGACGGCAGTAAAAAGGTGATCGAGGCCCCGGTGCGCAAGATGAAAATGAAAATGGATATGAAGAAAATGCATTAACGAAGCACTGATTCATTCTCTATCCTCCTAGGCACAGGGAAGTGCTCCTTTTCTTTCTCTCTCCAGGCCGGTGAAGCGGTTACTCACAGTCCATTTGTTTCCCTAGCGAAAAAACGTCTCCGCACCATTACTCGAGTCTCTACTGTAAACCTTAGGAACCTCTGATTAAGCCCCTGAAGTGGCGTTGACTGCGTTGGAAAGAGCCTCATACTCATAGGGCACTCAGAAATGCTCATTTACGATAGTTATTCGCTCTCGCCCATCCCTGGGCTGCGTGAAATAAGGACATCCATGTCCAAAACTGCGCTTTTTACTCGGTGCGTCCCTGCGCCCCACCCCTCCGGGGCCATGCTTTGCATGTTCCAAATCGTTCCAGACGATTTGGTCGTTTCTTCCCGTCTTGTTATCATCCACTTGATGAACTTAATCAGAGGTTCCCTTAGTCTTTGTCTGCGACAATCGGCCGCATTCCCCGCCTTTGAAGCTGCGTGCTAGCATGCGGGCCGCTCGGATTGAACCTCGCCTGCAACGCTTGTAGCGGGCCGGGTTTTTTCTATTAACAGGATATAAAAACCATATGGAGGTGATCATGCGCAATTTAAAGGTACTGTTTTTTAGCCTATGCGTTTTCGTGGCTTTTTTCTTACTCGCGGGACAGACTAGGGCCGCGGAAGACAAGTCGATGGGGCTGTTTATCAACCTGACCACGATAGATATCGGGAAGGCGGGCCATGCCGCACACTTCGCGGGTAAGATGATGAAGCGTGGCCATCCAGCCACCTTTTTTCTTAATCACCAGGCGGTGCTTTTTGCCAGCAAACGTGGGCCGCAAGCAACCTTTAGAATGAACGGACAAACAATCCGCGACATGCTATCCGGCCTGATGAAGGACGGTGCGAAGGTGATCGCCTGTCAAATGTGCGCGAAAATGAATGGCCTCAAGGCATCGGACCTCATCGATGGGACCCAGTTGGGCAACCCCGAGCTGGTGAGCAATTACCTGTTCGACCCGAAATATCAGGTCATCAGCTGGTGACGAGATAGGCCTGGCTTCTGGCCACCGGCGTCGCTACGATCGCGTGGTCAGAAATGACTTTCGGAAGCGTGCTAGAGAATTCAGATGCGCCGTTGATGTTGTTGCTAAGCGCGGCTATTTTTCTCTGGTCTTGCCCGTCAGGGCCTTCAGGAAGGTCGTGATGTCCTCTACCTCTTGCTTGTTGAGTTCCACGTCCAGTTGCAGCGTGCCCATCAGCCGCACCGCCTCGGCAAGTGTGCCAATTTTTCCATCATGGAAATAGGGCGCGGTCAGCGCGACGTTACGCAGGGGAGACGTCTTGAACACCATGCGATCCTCTTCGTTCTTGGTCAGCGTATACAAACCCGGATCAGACTGGTTGGCATAGGGGTTTTTCTTGCCGAGGGGTTCGAGTGCCTCGCCACCGAGCAAGACGCCGTCGTGACAGGATTTACAATCCTGTTTGATAAAGGTTTTCAGACCCCGCTGTTCGGTCTCGCTTAGGGCCTGGGCATCACCGTTCAGAAAATCATCAAAGCGGCTAGGCGTCATCAAGGTGCGCTCAAAGGCGGCGATCGCCTCGGCCATGTTCTGGTAAGTGATGGGCTGTGCGGCATTCGGAAAGACGGCCGCAAATAATTTCTGATATTCAGGGATCGCCCGGAGCTTCTTTTCCACGGTCTGTTCATCCGGCATGCCCATCTCGATGGGATTCAAGATGGGCTTCTTGGCCTGGTCGACCAGATCCTTGGCACGCCCATCCCAGAATTGCAGCCGCTGCCAGCCTGCATTCAGCACCGTGGGACTGTTGCGGGTACCGATCTGGCCCTTGGCTCCGGGCGAGGTGGCCAGATTATCAACCCCGGCGAACCCGTCTTCCAGGCGATGGCAGCTCACGCAGGCCTGTGCGTCATTGATGGACAGGCGTTTATCAAAAAAGAGTTTTTTTCCCAGTGCAATACGTTCCGCCGTATCGTTTTCCGCGCCCGGCATCGCCTCCGGCAGGGGAATAAAATAACGATTGGCCTGACGCATGAGACGTGCACTGTTATCAGCGGCAGCGACAGGCGCCGACAGGAACAACATAGACATTCCAATCCAGATGATGTGTTTCATGCTCATGACAGGCCGCGACAACATTTGTCACCTTCGGTGGTGTGTTCGCAATCGTTGTGCAGTGGCGTGAGCACGTTGTCATGCTTGAAGGTAGCGTATCTCATGATGGGCTTCCTTGTATTGGTGTTGTTGTCCATCGATGGTGTTTGATTCTAGCACGGCAGGATCCGGAAACACAGAATGTGTGAAGGTGTGAATGGGAAATGCTGTTGGCGGCCCACGTTCTCCAATTTGGCATGACAGGCCGTTTTGCTGGCGGATTTTCCCGTGTTATTCCAGCAGGCCAACACTCTTGATACGCGCATAGACGTGGCTGCCCTGTTGCAGGCCGAGGTGGTCGTGTGATTTGCAGGTGATGCGTGCCAGCAGGGGCTGCTTGCCGGCCTGCCCGGGACAGCAGAGCCGCACCATGACCTGGCCGGGCTCGGCGTCGGTGATGTCGATGACCACGGCCTTCCAGACATTGAGAATACTGCTGTGTTCCTCTTTTTCCAGACTGAGGCTGACATCGCGCGCGGGGATGTTGACGCGGACGTGGTCGCCGATGGCGCGTTGCAGGGGTTTGACCCAAAGGCGGCCGAAGCGGCTGTCCAGCGCGGTG
>Ga0316193_10003713_pt1 | contig 11093 bp, 9 predicted proteins | sample MerIslsedime2_MG_FD_207735 | JGI IMG/M metagenome (GOLD analysis project Ga0316193, IMG submission 207735) | Coastal sediment microbial communities from Maine, United States - Merrow Island sediment 2 | ecosystem: Environmental > Aquatic > Marine > Coastal > Sediment | place: USA: Maine... | reverse complement strand
TTGCCGGATGCTGGATGCTGGATGCCGCAAGAAGGTAAGTCATTCCGCCGATCGGACCTTTGCCTGGCCGAGAGGCTCGAAAAACCTACCCGCAGATCACGCAGATTGACATAGATGACATCACAAAATGACCGGGCCTTTATCTGCGTTATCTGCGTTATCTGCGGGCAAATTTGGGGTGGGTGGGCGGATCGAGCATTCAGTATCAAGCATCCAGAATCGGGCGGGTGGGCGGTCAGGTCTGGAGGACGCCCACTTTGAAGTCGGCGATTTCGGGCTGGTGGGCCGCTGCGGTGATGGCACGGGCGAGAATCTCGCGCGTGCGGCGGGGGTCGATGATCTCATCAACCCACAGTCGGGCCGCTGCGTACCTCGGGTCCATCGCAGCCTCGTACCGAGCTTGGATTTCTTCGAGGCGCTGCGCCTTTTCCTCGTCGGAAACGTCTTCGCCACGATTCTTCAGCTGAATCGCGAGTAGAGTCTCCGACGCCTGCTGTCCCCCCATCACCGAGATCGACGCCGACGGCCAGGCAAAGAAGAATCGCGCCCCGTAGGCCCGACCGCACATCGCGTAGTTCCCGGCACCAAACGAGTTACCGACAAAAACGGTGAATTTGGGCACCACCGAATTGGCGACCACGTTGACCATCTTGGCGCCGTCCTTGATGATCCCCTCACGCTCGGACTTCGAGCCAACCATAAAGCCGGTAACGTCCTGAAGGAATACAATGGGGATACCCTTCTGATTCATCAGTTCGACAAACCGGGCCCCCTTGTCAGCGGCATCGGAGTAAATGACGCCCCCGATCTGCATTTCCTGCTCAGAGTCCTCGAGACCTCGTCGCCGCTGCACGACCTGGCGCTGGTTGGCGACAATTCCGACCGCCCATCCGTCGATACGACCGGTGCCGCAGATCAGCGTGCGGCCATAGGTCGCCTTGTACTCGGTGAATTCGGAGCCGTCGAGGAGCACCCCAAGCAGACCGCGCATGTCATACGGGCGCGCCCGATCGACAGGAAGCAGCCCAAGAATGTCCTCGGCTTCGACCAGCGGATCCCTTGCGTCGATGCGGTTGAAGGGAGCGAGTGCCGGCGGCGCGAGCTCACCGATGCGGGTGCGAATGTGCTCGATTGCCGACAGGTCGTCAGGGAACCGATCGTCAACCACTCCCGAGATGTCGACTTGAACCATCGCACCACCTAGAGACTGGTTGTCCATATTTTCGCCAATCGCCGCCTGCACGAGGTGGGCGCCTGCGAGGAAGATGGTTCCGTTTCCCTCAACGATCAGGGCCTCGTCTGACATGATTGGCAAGTAGGCGCCACCAGCGACGCACGAGCCGAGAATTGCAGCAATCTGGTAGATCCCCTCGGCCGAAAGCCGTGCGTTGTTGTAAAAGACACGCCCGAAATGGTCACGGTCCGGAAAGATCTCGTCCTGCATCGGCAGAAAAACCCCAGCTGAATCGACCAGGTAGATCAACGGCAATCGGTTTTCCATCGCGATATCCTGCGCCCGGAGGATTTTTTTGCAGGTCAGGGGAAACCACGCCCCGGCCTTGACCGTCGCGTCGTTCGCAACCACGACGCACTCCCGACCTTCGACCAGGCCCAGCCCCACCACCACGCCGGCCGCCGGTGCGCCTCCCCACTCTTCGTAGAGATCCCAGGCCGCAAACGCGCCAATTTCTAGCAGCTCGGTGCCGTCGTCAATCAGGGCGTCGACCCGCTCCCGCGCAAGCAGCTTGCCTTTCTTCTTCTGCTTGGCCGCAGCCTTTTCACCACCGCCCATCGCGATTTCGGCCCGCTGCGCATTCAGAATCCGTAGCCGATTTCGCCAGTGATCGCGGTTGGTTTCAAACGTCACATCGCGCCGCGGTTGGCTGTCGAGGACTTTGGGCATTCGGGCTCTCCTTGTAACCGCATTGTACGCGGTCCGCCACAGCAGAGGGCTTGAGACCTGGGGCTTGGGGCTTGAGAGCGCTGAAGTTAAGAGTGAAGAGTCAAGATTCAAGACCTCGACTGTTCCAGCTTTACTCTTAACCCTTGACTCTTAACTTGCATCGGGATCGGGATCGGGAACGGGATCGGGATCGGGTTTGGAGCTCTGCTAAACTCCTCGTCTCGGACGGAGAGGGCATGGCTAAGGTCAAGGTGCGCACCATCAACCGTGAGGAGCTGCCGGGCATCGCAATTCTTCGCGACGCGGTGGCGGCAGATCTGGCGGCATACCCGTCGAGCAGAGGCACGCTCGATCTCGAGATGGACACCGACCCCGAGCTTCGGCACCTCCTCTCTCACGATCCCGACGGGTTCTTCACTGTTTACGAACGTGACGAAACCCTCGGTTTCGCCGCTGCTCACGTCCGCGCCCGTCAGTGCATTCTGTCCGAGCTGTGGGTCCTCCCTCAACACCACGGCCGGGGCGCCGGCAAGGCCCTGCTGTCACGCATCCTCTCCTACGGCGAGCGGTCCGGTGCCCGAGAGTTTCTCGCGATGGTACCGACCGAGCCCGCGATCCAGGCCCTTCTGTTTGGGCACGGCTTCAAACCGATGACGGCGGTCTATCAGTTCAGCCTCCCGGCGTCATCGGCGACTCGTCTCGCCTCGGGACTGACCGGTTTGCTCCCGGGCAAAGACGCTACCACCGACTTGCTCAACCGCCGCGGACAGGCGGACATCGACCGCATCGACCGCGTCACGCGCAATATCACCCGTGAGGCGGACCACGTCTTCTGGCTCAAGGAGCATCAGCTGCGAGCTGCGCTCGTGCAACAGGGAACTCGAATCGCGGCTTATGCCTACGGCGGTGCAGGGCAGGTCGGACCAGTCGCCGGAAGCACCCAGGACGCCGCACTCGCAGCCCTCGGCTGGGCACTCGACCTTGCTGTCGGCGCCGGCGCTACCGGCGACATCGAGCTGCGGATCCCGGCACCATTCGAGTCTGCGGTCGAGGCACTCCTCGACACCGACGCGAGCCTTCGCGCCACTCTCCTGATTTACGGCAAAGATCTTTCTCTGTCCTTCGATCGATCTCTCTTCGGAACACTCTGTCTGCCATGAGCAAGGAGCTGCGTAAGGCCGGCGATGGCGGTCGGCGTCGGGTGCGATACGAAGAAGAACTGAATCAGCAGCAACTCGAAGTTGTGATGCACCCCGGCGGACCGATGTTGGCGCTTGCGGGCGCCGGCACTGGCAAAACCCGCACCCTCGTCTACCGAACCAGCAGGCTGATCGAGGACGGGGTGCCACCGGGAAAGATCCTGCTCCTGACATTTACCAACAAAGCCGCACGGGAAATGATGGGACGCGTCCAACAGCTGGTGGAGCTTGCCTCTACCCGGATCACCGGGGGGACTTTTCATTCAGCCGGTCACCGAATCCTCAGGCGATACGCCGAGTTGCTCGGCTATACGCCGCGGTTTTCGATCCTCGACAGGGAGGACGCAACCGACCTCATGGGCGTGGCCCTCGCCGATATCAGTCCCGATGTGCCGGCCCGACGACTGCCGAGGCCCCGCCTCCTGGTCGACCTCTACAGTTTTGTCATCAACACCGGCCATGAGCTTGGCGAGGTGTTGGGCGAACGCGCACCGCAGTTCCTCGACGAGGGCGATCTGATCGCCGACGTGTTCAAACGCTACCTCGAGCGCAAGCGACGGGCCGATCTGATGGACTTCGACGATCTGCTGCTCAATTGGTTGCTGCTGTTGAGCAGATTTCCACGAGCACGCGCCGAACTCCGGGATCGATTCGATCACATCCTGGTGGATGAGTACCAGGACACCAATCGGCTGCAGGCGGACATCGTCGACGGGATGCTCGGGCCCGACCGCAACGTCATGGTCGTGGGCGATGACGCACAGTCCATCTACGCCTTTCGGGGCGCTGACTTCGACAACATTCTCGGGTTTCCGGATCGCCACCCGGACTGCCGGGTCTTCAAGCTCGAGACCAATTATCGTTCCGTACCGCCGATTCTCGAACTCGCCAACGCCTCGATCGTTCACAACACGCGCCAGTTCCAGAAAACCCTCCGACCTGACCGCAGCGGTGGCGAGCAACCACTCGAGGTGGCGGTCCCGACGCCGGAGATCCAGGCAAGCCATGTCGCGGAACAGTTGCTCGCACTCAACGAGGAGGGCTTCGATCTTGAAGACATGGCGGTCCTCTACCGCAACCACGCCCATTCACTCGACCTCCAGGTGGAGCTCACGCGTCGCAACATTCCATACCGGATCCGCTCCGGATTGCGGTTTTTCGAACACCGTCACGTCAAGGACGTATTGGCCCATCTGAGGTTTATCGACAACCCGCGCGACGAGGTTGCCTTTGCCCGCCTCCTCAAGCTTCGGGACGGATTCGGACCACGTCTGGCGGCTCGGGTGTGGGACCGAATAGCGGGTGCAGACGGCGCGCGGCGCCTGCTGTCCCTGGAGGTCGACACACTGGGACTACCGCGCGCAGCCCACGCTTCGTTGGCCGAGCTTCAGACCTTGATGGGCGAGGTCTCCGCTGCGAACCTACTCGGGCAGCCGGGTGAGGTCATGCGCAGAGTCGTAGAGTCGTTTTATTGTGCATGGGCACGGGCCCACCTCGAGAACTCCGGCGCACGGCTCGAAGATCTCGAACAGCTCGCTCTTTTCGCGGACGGCTATCCCGATGTCAACGCCTTCCTTTCCGAAGTCACGCTGCTCAACGACCTTTCAGGCGAGGACGCGGTTGCGGGCCCACCCGACGAGATGGTGACGTTATCGACCGTCCACCAGGCCAAAGGCATCGAATGGCGGGCTGTGTTTGTCATCTGGCTCGCCGAAGGGCGATTTCCGTCATTTCGAATGGACGACGAGGAGGAGGAACGGCGACTTTTTTATGTCGCCGTCACCCGCGCCCGGGATCGTCTTTCCCTCGTTCGACCGGAGATCGCGCGCGACCGTTATCGGGTCGATACCATTCTCGACCCATCCCGTTTTCTTTCCGAGTTGCCCTCCGGGGTTCGCGAACTGGTGGCTATCGCCGAAGATCAAACGCCTGACGGCATCGACGCCCTCCCCGGAGGCGGCCGATATACGTTGCCAGCATTTCTCGACGATCCACCCGACGACGACGTCAATTGACATTGCCGGTAACCCTGGTCCACCGCTTGACAAAGACATCATTGAATATTAGAGTATTCTTGAATGGTTATGAAGTAATTCATTCATATTTGTGAACCCCTATGAAGGAGAAAAACCATGGCTGTCACACAGCTGACTCAGCAGAACATAGAAGAAACCATCAACAACAATGAAATCGTCGTAATCGACTTCTGGGCTCCGTGGTGCGGACCATGCCAGACCTTCAAGCCGATCTTCGAGGAAGCTTCCGAACGACACTCAGACGCTGCTTTCGCCTCCTGCAACACCGAAGAGCAGACCGAGCTGGCAACGATGTTCCAGATTCGCTCCATCCCCACCCTGGTGGTGTTCCGCGAGGGAGTCGGTATCTTCGGTCAGCCCGGCATGCTGCCCGCCGAGGCCCTCGACGAGCTGATGGACAAGGTACGCGAACTCGATATGGAAGAGGTCCGAGCAGAGGTCGAAAAGCAGCAGGAGCAGCCAACCGAGGCGTAATTTGGAAAGCCCTCGAGCCCGGCCCGGCGGGGCAACAGTCCGAGTATGATGGTCGCCGGGCAAAAAATGGCGACCCACTCGGACTCCTCTGAACCAGAACCGAACGTCGAGAGTTATCTCGGTTGGCTGGCTATCGTGATGGCTGCCGCGCTCCCCCTCTATCGCCCGTGGGTGACGTTGGCAACCTCCGTAATCCTGGTCCTTTGGCTCTTCGGCGGCGGGCTCCACCTTCGAGCCGGCCGCCTCCGGAGCCACCGGCTGACCCTCGCGGTCCTTGCCTTTGTTGCGCTGAATGTCATTTCTCTTGTTTGGACCAGCGATCCCGGTGCCGGCTTGAGATATCTCACGAAGTACCGCTATCTGCTGCTCATCCCGATGCTGGCGAGTTCCGTCAGGCCAGTCTATCGTCGTTGGGCTGTGACCGCCTTCGAGCTCGCCGCTGGTGTATCGGTCGTGCTTTCGGTCGGCATTCTCGCAGGATTGTGGAGGCTCCGCGACGCCCATCCCGGGAATCCCTCCCCGACCATGGCCCACCTCGACTACGGCCTGCTGCTTGCGCTGGCGGCGCTGATGATCCTGGCCCGAGTCCTCTACTCAAAAATGGGTGCCGGCCGCACGGCTTTGTGGACCGCTCTCGCGATCCTCACGATCGTCGGTCTGATGGTCAACATCGGCAGCGCCGGCCACCTGGCCTTTGCAGGCGGCCTCGTGGTTCTATTGATCCACTGGGCCCGGGGTCGGCCGGCGCGTCTGGTCATCGGTGTCGCTACCGGTTTCGCGATGACGTTGGTGCTCGTGTGGTTCTTGTTCCCGAGGATCCAGGCGCTCGTCGAGGAAGCGCATACAGAGCTGCGGGACGCGATCGTCGATCAGCATTACGACAGCAATCTCGGGGGACGAGTCGCGGCAATGAAAGTCGCCCGAGAAATATTCCGCCAGGACCCCTGGCTCGGCACTGGAGTCGGCGGCAATATCCCGGCGTTTCGGAGAGTCCTTGATACCCGTTTCAATGAACTCAAGCCCTCGACGTACTGGTATCGGCATTTTCATAACCAATACGCCCAGGTCGCCACTGAACTCGGCATTGTGGGCCTATTGGCCCTTACCTGGATTTTTTGGGAGCTGATTCGCGCGCCCCGCAAACATCGTGAAACCGACGCGGCAGCGCTGATTCTGGCCACGGTCTACCTGCTCGGGTTCCTTGGCGAACCCTTCTTCCACAAACAAATCACTCTCGTGATGTTTGCCTTGTTTGCAGGTCTCATCTCGGCGGAACAGCTTGATGAGAGTGCGACGGCAAGCGAAGAGAGTAAAGGGTTAAGGGTTAAGGGTTAAGATTCGAAGTGAGAGGGGGGGGGCGGGTGGGCTTAACTCTTTACTCTTTACCCTTAACTGATTTCGGATGGGTGGGCTTAACTCTTCACTCTTGACTCGTGTCGCCCGAGCCATCACCTTCCATCTCACGAAGCCCCTCCCAGGTGCTCTCGTCCTCATCGAACTCGGGCAGCATCGGGGAGATGCCGCGCTCATCGTTTTTTTGCCAACCCCACAGAATCGCGAACTTCATGTATGTGCTGTAGGACTGCAGCAAGCAGAAAATGATGCCGATCGATCCGTCGAGGATGCCGAACTGCAAGATGTAGGTTCGGAAGAACCTCCATGCCGGCCGCAAGAGGACCTCGAGCGCGGAAGTGCGATCGCCGTCCCTCCAACACTGTGCGGCATTCCAGTATCCATACTTGGCGAGGCGGAAGGCGTACTCGTCAAAACTGCGATCGACCATGTAGTGCTCGATCGCGTTGTCGAGTATCGGTGTCTCGCCGGAAGTGTGAAGTACCGAGTGCACCCGCCGATTCTCGTAATATGCCGCACCCTTCCGGAAAAGCCTGGCGACCCGGTCGTGCTGCCAACCAGAGAATCGGATCCGCTTGCCGAGGATGTACACATTGCGATTCATCATGAAGGCGGTGTGTTCGGTACCGGCGGCGAGGAGATTGACGACCTCCCGGTGCAGGTCCGGTGTACATCTCTCATCAGAGTCCAGGAGGAAAATCCAGTCGTGCTGAACATGCTGCATCGCCCAGTTTTTCTGGGCCCCGGCACCGAAATAATTACGCTGGAAGAACCTCACTTTTTCGTATTGCTGCGCAATTTCGGGCGTCCTGTCGGTGGAGAAGGAATCAACAAGGATGATCTCATCGCACCACAACAACGACTCGATGCAGTCGGCGATGTTGTGTTCCTCGTTGAATGAGGTGATGACGCCGCTCACCTTCGGCCGATGCGGAGATTCTTCGGTCCCGCGGGTTTCAGAATCTAATTCCATCGCCTAACACCTCGATTTTCGCCTTGAACCACATCTCGAGTGGGTTCACCTCAGGCGGCGAAATCCTAGCATATTCGGTATTTCAGACGATTTAGAGGTATTATGAAGTGATGGCCGACTCTCGCCAACACGTGTTGGTGGTCGGCGCTAAAAAGGCCGGCCTCGAGCGTGTCGCACCGATGTTGCGACGCGCGGATTTCAGCGTCCACTCGGTGGAGCCGTCTCCGTTTCTCCTCGATTTGGTTCTCAGCACGGCGTTCGAGCTCGTGATCGTCACCTACCCGTTGGACACTTTGCCACTCGACGATCTCATTGACACCATCCGCGACGCAGGCTCTGCTTGTCACGACGCAGGTCTCCTCCTGCTTGCCGAACCCGAGCTTCTCGACGACGCCCAATCGGTGGTCGACCTCGGCGCCAACCGCGCCATATGTTGCGAGTGGAGCGAGGCACGTCTCTGGCAGGCCATAGGTGACCTGATGGAAGTAGCACCCAGGATCTTCATGCGGGTCCTGATGCACGCCGATATCGAGATCAAGAACGAAAAGGACCGTGCGATTTTCCAGACAGTCAACGTGTCGGTCTCGGGAGTGCTCCTGCAAGGCTCCGATCACCTGACACCGGGTGAGACCTTCGACTTCCTGTTCCGCTTGCCGGGAGGTGGTCTCGTCGAAGGATCGGCGGAGGTCGTCAGGCAGACGAATCCTCTCCGGGAAGGTGTCGACGGCATCGGAACCCGCTTTACCTCATTTCGCGGTCAGTGTAAGGAGCGACTGTCGGCCCATATTGGCCGTCAGATGGAACTCGGCAAGAAGAGGTGAATCAGCGCGAGGTGCTACCGACGCTTCTTCGCGCGTCCCGCTTCGCCGTGCAAGGTGCCATCTTGTGCATTGTTCGAATTCGTCGCTTCGCAAACAGGAAACGCGCTCCAGGCGAACAATGCTAAAGGTGGCTCCTGTGTCGTCGATGCATCTCCTCGCCTCTAATGGGCGCAACCCGGGAAGCGCTTCTCGCATCAACGTGCAAGGTGCCACCCTTCACATTGTTTGAATTCGTCGCCATCCAAAAAAGTCACACCGTCAGGGCAAACAATGTGAAGAGTGGCACCGGTGTCGCCGAAGCCGCAAAGCGCTCCTCATGGGTGGGGGAAACCCTATCTGACGAGGACCAGCGACAGCCACGGCCAGTAGGTAATGATCAGCACAGTCAGCAGCAGAATCGCGAGGAATGGAAGCGTCGCACGATAGAGCAGGACGATTGGTCTGTCGAAGCGATAGCTGGCGATGAAAAGGTTCATCCCGACGGGCGGCGTGCAGTAGCCGATCTGCATGTTGGCGAGGAAGATCATCCCGAGATGGATCGGATCGATCCCATACCCCGCCGCGATGGGGAGGATCAACGGTACGACGATAACCAGCGCCGAAAAGATGTCGAGCATCATCCCGAGCATGAGGAGGAAGAGATTGAGGAGGATCAGAAAGCTCAGTTTGGAGGAGATGTGGGACGTGACCCACTCGAAGAGCCTCATCGGCACCTGCTCGTCGATCATATAGTTCGTCGATGCGAGAGAAGCGCCGAGGATGATCAGGATTCCACCGACCAGAATCATGGAATCCCGCATCACTCCCGGCAGGCGACTCAGGGGTATGTCCCGATAGATGAGGACCTCGACGATGAAGACATAGACGACGGTTACGGCCGCTGCTTCCGAGACAGCAAAGAAACCGCTGTAGACCCCACCGAGAACAATGACCGGGAGTGGAATCTCCCACATCGATTCGCGCAGCGCCGACACTATCTCGCGGCGGTCGAACGGCTGCCGCGTCAATCGAGAACGAACGAACCCCCCCTCGCGAATGCAATAGAGCGAGAGAAGGAAGATCATCAACAGACCGGGGAGGATACCGGCGACAAAGAGATCGTCCACCGACTGCTCTGCGATGATGCCGTAGAGGATCAGGGGCAGCGAAGGCGCAAAGAGCAGGCCGAGGCTACCAGAGGTGGTGATCAGACCGAGGTTGAATCGTTCACGGTAACCTGCGGCCGCAATCGCCGGATACAACAAGGCCCCCATCGCAATGATTGTTACGCCGGAGGCTCCGGTGAAGGCGGTGAAGAGTGCGCAGACGAACAGCGCTACCACAGCGAGACCCCCCGGCATCCACCCCAGCAAAACGTTGGTCACCCTGACCAAACGCCTCGGGGCCTGGCTTTCGCCAAGCAGGTAGCCGGCAAAGGTAAAGAGCGGGATCGCGATCAAAACCGGGATCTCGGAGACCCGGAAAATCTCCATCGGCACGACCATCAGATCGATGTCCGAGCCCGCAAAGCCGATCAGTGCACCGGCTGCGATGATCGCAAACAGCGGTGCGCCGAGGATCGCCAGCAGAATCAGTGCAATTCCAACGAGGATCACAGCGAATCCTCTTTGGTGACACTCACTTTCATATGCTTGATGGCAAAGAGAAGATAGCGGACGGCAATCACACCAAAGGCCACCGGCAAGATCGCCTCGCAGGCCCACACCGGCACGAAGGCGACTGCTGTCCCACCGGCTGCACGATCGTCGAGCACGAGCCGGAGGGCGCTCCAAGCGACCACCGCCGATACCACTGCTGTGAATAAGTCGGTGATGACGCGAACTCGCCCCTTCCACAGCGTCGGTAGAAACCGTGATACCGCATCGACAGAAATTTGTTTGTCGCTTCTGGTCGCCACCATTGCGCCGATCATGCCGACCCAGAGCACCCCAACCCGAAGCATCGGATCAGCCCACAAGATGGCGCCGTCGAAGAGGTTGCGAAGAATGATCTGGGTGGCGGAAAGAATCACCATGACGGCCAAAATCAGCACCAGGAGTGCATCCTCGACCAGCGCTGTCACCCGGAGGAGGCGGCCGATCGCGGACGATTCGGTCCGTTCCTCCATACTCAGTCGCCGGTCGATTCAGCTGTCTGCTGGGCTCTGTATGCCTTGACGAGGTTTTCAACCATCGCCACGGTCGCTGGATCATAGTCCCGCTGGCCGACCAGTTTCTTGGTTGCGGCTGCGGCGATCTCGTCCCACTTCGCGCGGGTCTCGTCCGTCGGGTCGACGAACTCTACGCCCTGAGCTGCGAGAGCCTCTCTCGCTTCGGCGTTATCACTCCGGCTGGT
>Ga0316193_10003712_pt1 | contig 11093 bp, 13 predicted proteins | sample MerIslsedime2_MG_FD_207735 | JGI IMG/M metagenome (GOLD analysis project Ga0316193, IMG submission 207735) | Coastal sediment microbial communities from Maine, United States - Merrow Island sediment 2 | ecosystem: Environmental > Aquatic > Marine > Coastal > Sediment | place: USA: Maine... | reverse complement strand
AGCTGGAAGAGAAATCTCAGTTGCACGTATTAAATAGGTTATATTGGATGTTCCTCGTTGCACCTCCTGTACATTACCTTTCACGATCTGCGATTGAATTCACGTTCATTTTTTACTAGAGGTATAGACACAACATGGCTACAGGCACTGTTAAATGGTTCAACGATTCCAAAGGTTTCGGTTTTATCGCTCCTAATGATGGCGGCGAAGATGTCTTCGTACATTTTTCTGCGATTGGTGGAGACGGTTTCAAGACGCTGGCAGAAGGACAAAGCGTGTCGTTTGATGTCGAGCAAGGCCCTAAAGGTCTGCAGGCTACAAACGTAACCGCTGCCTGACGTTCAGCTTACAGCTGGAATACAAGAACCCCGCAATCGCGGGGTTCTTTTTTGCGCGCAGGAAAACAGGGCCAAGGGGGCAACCCATCTCGGCCAGGCGGGGCTGTTCATTACACCCTGCTCGGGAAACGCCTTGCTGTTGCCGTGAGTTGCACGACTGCTAACGTGGCTCGCGGCGAAATCTCTTCCAGATTGATTTGCCGTTACGATGCCTGTAATGAAGAGTGGTGGCTAACGGATCACGATAAACAAGGCACCATCCCCTCTGCAAACATTCAGCAGCAAGGCATCAGGATTACGCTTTACAGCCACAGCCACATCCTTCATCGAGGACACCGCCAGCTGATTGACAGACACGACAATATCGCCAGTCTGCAGGCCAGCCGACCAGGCGGGGCTGCCACACGCTATATCCAAAACCTGTACGCCTTCAACATGCCCGGCGAGAGGATGGTTGTCACTGATACTACCCAGCACCGCACCGGACATGTGCTTACTCAATGCTCCAGCAGCAGTGCTGCTTGCCAGCGGATCGGCAAGCACTGCCCGTAGTGTCCGTTGTTTAAACCCGGGGCGATTCACGCCAATTCCTGTCCTTCCTGCATGCTGGTCTGAACGTCTGGTTACTGGATAACCTCTGGCTGGAGAATATCTGTATAAACTTCGGTCAGGCTGTACTCGTTAAGAAACATATTCAGCTCCTCCTTGTCATTTATTGTGTGTACGTATGTTTGAATATGTCTATCTCTTAATTGTGCAGGAAGTACTGTCTTAGCTCTCTTTTTCGGCATGGTAATAGCAAAAGGACCATTAAACTTATTGACCCAGTTGATTACTTGGTAGTTAGAGCCGCGAAATTTATAAAGTGTCCAAATTATTGATTCAAAACCCATTTCTTTGACAATATTATAACTTAAAGGCTGATATATTTGTGGCACCACACGTTTCTGTGCATCTGGTATTGATTCCAGTATCATCCGCAATGCTTTAATATTATTTTCTTTTGCGTCTGTAATTAATTTTGCAGAAGGATTATCCCTCATCCAGATTGCAAGCCCATCAAGTGTGCACTTTTTAAATTCTGATGCATTACGTGAAAGGAACTCAAAGGTTTCCTGTGTCGGTCTCTCTGTCGCCTCAAAACCGAATGAACGTTTAAAACTGTCTTCCCAATCGTGTATACAGACAAGCTTGTTATCTTTTGTAAAAGAAAAATCAATTTCAAAATACAAAAAACCCTTCTTTATATTTAAGTCCAGCGCATCATAACTATTAGTATATGTTTTACCATTTATAGCACCGCCCGCATGTGCAATTCTTAATGCGTCGAAATGCTGGTCCTCGGCCTCACAAACGTTAAAAAACAATAACATCACACCCACAGACAACCTTCCCATCATATTATTCTCCTAAATCGGTATGAAACATCTTCTCCAGGGCGGCTTCCTTGATGATTGTAGGGTAACTCATATCAGTGTCCTCACCGCCATAGTTATTGAGTAAACAGATAAATCTAGGCGACAACTATTCTGACAGAGAGGGGATACTTGCCGTTTCCGGCGCTACACTCACTGATTGTTACCAAGGATTGCGAAGACTGTAACCGGCCGATTGTGTTGAAAAGTCCTCATAGATTTGGATTCATGGGATAATTGTAGTATGTAATTATCGATGAGGACCTGTGCTTATGATGGGTCAGCTGCCACCGGATCAAAACGCGCTGTTTTATGATTTTTTTCTGGAAACTTACGTACCGCAGGACCATCTCCTCCGACAGATTGACCCCTTTCTCGATCTAAGCGATCTCCGCGAGCATCTCGCCTCCTATTACAGTCATACTGGTCGTCCCTCGGTGGACCCTGAGTTGATGATACGCATGCTCATTGTGGGCTACTGCGATGGCCGACACTGATCACGGGATCATCGTGGATGTCGAGCCGAGCACAGCCAATCGGGCGCAGGAGGCTGATGACCCATTCCTCGCCGTGAACGGCAGGTTACGACTTCATTACCAATCAGTTCAAATGGTCCGCGCAAACTATTGCTGACATTTATCAACAACGTTGGCAGGTTGAATTATTTTTCAAATGGATTAAACAGAACTTGGAGATCAAAGCATTTTTGGGCACCAGTCAGAATGCTGTCATGACACAGATACTGGTAGCGCTTTGCTTGTATCTGCTTCTGGCCTATTTGAAATTTCAGTCCAGGATTAGTAAAAGCCTTCAGCAGATACTGAGACTATTGCAGATTAACCTGTTTATACGGCGGCCACTATTGGAGTTATTGAACCCCATACAGCCCTATCCACCGCCCCAGCCACAATTGCGACTGGGTTTGGTGCGAAGTTAAGTGGGACAGCAGCACCATGTCAAGGCGATCACGGTAGCCTGATTCATTGTGCGGGAGTTAACCAGCTCTGTAATAAGTGTGGACAATGTCAGATTTCGGGCAAGACTGTTGCCCTCGATCCGAGCTATTTCCAAATCACTCTCGGTCTTCTTTGCCCAAGCTTGGGCCGCCCTTTTGGTGATGAAACTTTTTGAGAATGCCTTAATACCCGGCATGGTGATAGTTACACGCCAAGTCTTCCCCGTGTTCCGGGGAATCTTCGTGATAGCAGCCATAATGCTACTCCTTGAATAGAATGTGTTATCAGAGAAGTGACTGATAGCGTGACTTGGTACTGCTTAGCCACAAATCGGTCACACCTAGCAACCTGAAAAACCACTCTAATCAAGCTCTTAGCTGGAGCCGGCGAGAGGAGTCGAACCCCCGACATCTTCATTACAAGTGAAGCGCTCTACCAGCTGAGCTACGCCGGCATCTTGGCCGTCATGGACAAGGCGGCCTATTCTAGTGAAATGCCGTTCCCACCGCAATTCAATAACACGCCAATTCAACCAACTGCAGTTCCGGGCGGTCTTCGACGAGGCTGTTCAACTCTTCTGTGGCACTACCGTCACTCTGAATATCCAGCCACCAGCTGCTCTGCGAGGCAAAGCGTTCCTGCAGGATAGCGTCGAGTCCCATTTTCCGGGTCTCTTTCAAACGTCGTTCTGCACGCGCCATACCCCCGAAGGTTCCGAGGGAAATAAAGTTTTTCTTGCCAACGTAATATTCCTTGTCCCTGTTTTTTTCCAATATCGCCAGCACCTCCTGAACCTCTTCCGGTGACATCGCGGGCAGGTAAACCCAATAGCCGATCAGCTTCTTGCTCTGCAGCTCTCGCTGCGTCGGCTGCAGGCCCAGATCGAGCAGCCGGGTTTCAACTGTCTGCAGGTCATCAATCGCCATAAATGGACCCAGCGCCTGGCACAGGACAACAGCACCGGCACCGGGCGGCTGCGCCTCGATCAGGTCTTCTATAATGGAGACATCATCCGTAGTGGGCGCTTCCGCCTCCCTTTCCTGCAGAGTCACCAGGGGACTCACCGTTGCCGGTAACGGTGGCAACTGGCGTTCCGTTTCAATAACGGAACTGGACTCAAATACATTCCAGCCAAAATAAACCAGGTTCGCTACCAGCAGCAGATAGACCAGATGTCGCATTAAGTTTCTCCGGCAAGTATTGCCAGCCCCTTCAGGACCAGCTCGGGATCATGATGCGCAGGTTGCGCTAATAATGTCAGGATCGCGCCGGCATCGCCACCGGTAATAAGCACCTCGAGATCCTGCCCCTGTTTGGCAGTCAGATCATGGACGAGTCGATCGATTGCCGCCACCACCATGTAAACAGCGCCACTATGGACAGCGGCGCCGGTACTGCTGGCAAGCAGGCTGGCCAGTGGTGGTTCTGCCGAAGATTTCACCTCGGCGGTGTCCGCCAATAGCACCTGTTTCAGCATCGTGATACCCGGAAGAATCAGCCCACCCTGGTGCTGACCATTGGCCGCCAGCAGGTCCAGGGTAATGGCTGTGCCACAGTCAACGACACAGACGGCTCCACTGCACTGCTGGTGAGCCCCGATCAATGCGGCCCACCGATCAACGCCCAGTTTTTCAGGCACCGAATAGGCATTCGTTACCCCACATGCCGTGTCGCCGGTGCTGAAAAACCTCGGTATTAGCGACCAATGCTGCCGTGTCCATGCCGTCAGGGCGCTGGCCATGGCCTCACCCGCCACATTGACAACACAGACTTCAGCAGGTCGTTGCAGTGATCCCCAGGCGAGACTCAACTGCCCATCGATATCCCGGCCCCGATGTACAAGTCGATCGTCGTCAACAATGCCATCAGCACTTTCAAGCGCCCACTTGACGGCGCTATTACCGACATCCACCAGCAGCCTCATGGCGTCACCCGCACACTGACGTCGCCCGACACAAAGCGTCTGCGTCCATGTATCGTATCGACGAGTAACGCCCCGCCGTCATCAATACCGCAGGCCGTGCCAGTGATGTATTCATTTGGCAGCGTCAAGCCCACCTCGCGCCCCCTGAGAACGTCATAGCGCCGCCACTCATCAAGGAAAGGCTGCAGACCTGCTGCATCAAAACCTTCAATGGCCGGCATCAATTCATCCAGTATGCGTGCGGCCAGTACATTCCGTGAAATACGGTTATCACCCGTCAGGTGATATAAATCCGTCCATGACTGATCAATCGCTATCGCTTTACCGCGTGGCATACACACATTGACACCAATACCGACGATCACTGCACAGGGTCCGCTCGCCTCGCCGACCACATCGATAAGGACACCGGCCAGCTTGGCATCCCTGACCAGGATGTCATTGGGCCATTTCAATCCGGCATCCTTTATGCCGTAGCCGTGCAAGGCACGCAAGACCGCTATCCCCGTGGCCAGACTCAGGCCACCAAGGCCCGCCGCCCCGCCTGGCGATCGCCACAACAGCGACAGGTAGAGGTTGGCTGCAAAGGGTGACACCCAGATACGCCCGCGCCTGCCGCGCCCGGCCTGCTGCCGTTCCGCAACACACACTGTCCCGGACGGCGCGCCCTTCAGCATCTGCTCACGTAACCAGTTGTTGGTGGAATCAACTTCGAGAAAAACGGCGATATCATCGATACCCGCCGCCGTGATGTCGGTCGTAGCCGAGAGAATCCTGTCGCATTCCAGCAACTCAAGAGATGACGGCAGACAGTAACCCTTGCCGCGTTGCACCGAAAAATCCACGCCCATGTCACGCAGCGCCTTGAGATGTTTCCACACCGCCATGCGGCTTACACCCAGCGAGGCGCCCAGGTCCTCACCGGAGTGAATTTCACCATCTGACAGCAGATTTAACAAACGGCGGCGCATCGGCATCGCCAGAGCTTAACAAACCTGCGCGTTTTGCTCTATGCGAATGAATTAGTCATATGCCACACCGATACCACCGAGCCCGCAATATCCGCCGGGATTCCTGGCGAGGTACTGCTGGTGATAGTCTTCCGCATAATAAAACACCGGCGCCTCGATGATTTCAGTGGTGATGACACCGAGGTCCTTTTCGTCCAGACGTGTCTGGAAACGTTCCCTGGATGCCCTGGCAACGGCCAGTTGTGAGTCGTTAGTCACATAAATACCGGAACGGTACTGGGTACCGACATCATTGCCCTGCCGCATGCCCTGCGTCGGGTTATGCGACTCCCAGAAGACCTTCAGCAACTCATCGTAGCTAACGTTGGCCGGGTCATAGACGACCAGTACCACCTCATTATGTCCGGTCATGCCCGTGCACACTTCCTTGTAATCTGGATTGGGGGTAATGCCTGCCGCATAACCCACAGCCGTGGTATAGACACCCGGCATCTCCCAGAACTTGCGTTCGGCACCCCAGAAACACCCCAAGCCAAACAGGGCCTGTTGCATGCCATCAGGAAACGGCGCCTGCAGCGGGTTGCCATTGACGAAGTGCTTCTCCGGCACCGGCATCTTCTCATCACGACCCGGCAACGCCTCTGACGGGGTCGGGAGTATTGTCATGCGTCCTGCTCCAAACATTGCACTGTTCCTCTATCGAGAATGGGCTGGGTGTTGCAGTAAACAATTACCGGCCACGGGCACTGGCGATGGACTCACCGGGAACATTGTCACCCCGGGACGATGATCCTACTATAGGCGATTATAACGCCAGTTCCTTAACAGGGAAGACCGCATGAATGAACCCGCCGCAAACACGCCACCGGATGCACTATTCTTACTCGGTACTCACTGCCCGCACTGCCCAGGCGTGCTGCAGGCCCTTGCAAACCTGGTGAAGGCCGGCACCCTCGGTACCCTCAAGGTCGTCAATATAGAACAACGTATCGATATCGCGCGGGAACTAGGTGTACGCAGCGTCCCCTGGGTGCGCATCGGATCATTTGAGCTGGAAGGCTTGCGTTCTGAACAGGAACTTGCTGAATGGGCTGCCAGGGCCGCTACCGGGTCAGGCATGAGCGAGTGGCTGAATGAACTCCTGTCCAGCGGCAAGCTTGACCAGGCCCTGCAACATATCAGCTCGGACCCCGTCGGTATGGATGCGTTGATGCAATTGTTCACAGATCCCGACACTCAACTGAATACACGCATTGGCATCAGCGCAATTATGGAACATCTGCAGGATAGCGATGTACTGCGTGCGATTGTTGATCAGCTTGGCGAACTGACACGGCATGAAGATGCACACATCCGCGGAGATGCCTGTCACTACCTGGCATTATCCGGCAGTCCGAAAGCTGCTGACTATATCAGGCCGCTATTACAGGATACAGATGCCGAGGTCAGGGATATTGCGCAGGAGAGCATTGAATAGCAGCACTACCCGGATGTCTCGTGTACGCCGTGGCGGATGATATCACCGGACATCAGATACACCACGTCTTCGGCAATATTGGATGCGAGATCGCCGACACGCTCCAGTTGTTTGCAAATAGACAGCAACAGGATACGCTGCTCGGCTTCAGCAGGTACCTCCATAATCGCCTTAATCTGCTGCCTGAAGATAGTCCTGTTAAGCGCATTAACCTCTTTATCCATTTCGAAGACGCCCTGGGTCAGCCTCTGGTCTGACTCAACGAATGACAGCAGACTAATACGCAGCATCAGGCTGGCCTGCTTTGACATGGCCAGGAGGTTATCCGGGATATTGATGGACGATAACCCATCAAGATCCAGCACCCGCTGTGCAATATTGGTAGCGTGGTCACCGACCCGCTCCAGGTCACAGTTTATTTTCAATATCGTAATAATCTGGCGCAGGTCACCGGCAAACGGTTGATGCAGCGCCAGCAACTTCAGGCACTCTTCTTCTATCTCGACCTCTATCTGGTCGACGTCCACGTCGTTCTTGATGACACGTTTTGCGCCATTGACATCCCGTTGCAGCAAGGCATCAATGGACTGTTTCAACTGGTCTTGAATCTCCTCACCAAGTGAAGACAGGTCCTCAATCAAGCGATCGACTTCTCTGTGAAAGTGCACTGACATGGTCTGTATCCTGAAACAGGGCTAGCCGAAGCGGCCGGTAATATAATCGCGCGTGCGGGGATCCACAGGGTTCTGGAAGATCTGTTCCGTTGTACCCACCTCGGCCATTACCCCCATGTGAAAAAATCCGGTCTGCTGGGAGACCCGGGATGCCTGCTGCATGGAGTGGGTCACGATGATAATCGTAATATTCTCTTTCAATTCCCACATCAGATCCTCGATACGAGCCGTGGCAATAGGGTCCAGCGCCGAGCAGGGTTCATCCATCAACAATATTTCGGGATTGATCGAGATGGCCCGCGCAATACAGAGACGCTGTTGCTGGCCGCCGGATAATCCCGTTGCGGGTGCGTGCAGACGGTCCTTTACCTCCTCGAACAAACCGGCACTTTTCAGACTCCTGACCGCGATTTCCTCAATGTCGTCCTGAGTGTTTGCGTGACCGTGGATCTTCGGACCGTAGATAACATTCTCGAATATCGATTTCGGAAAAGGGTTCGGTTTCTGGAAAACCATGCCAACCTGACCGCGCAGTGATACGACATCCACATTCGTGGCATAGATATCTTCTCCATCCAGCGTGATTCTGCCGGCAACACGGCAGCCATCGACAACATCGTTCATGCGATTCAGACAACGCAGAAAAGTGGACTTGCCACACCCGGAAGGCCCGATCAGGGCAGTAATCTGCTTGCTGTGAATATCGATGCTGATATCATCAAGCGCCTGTTTATCCCCGTAAAATACACTGACACCCTCGGCCGTCATCTTGATATCCGTTCTGGATTCTGACGCTTCTGACACCAGGCTCTTCTGCATTTGCCCGATGACGTTGTCATGGGTATCGGTGCGATCAACTGTCATGACATAGTTCATATTCTTCACCTGTTCCTATTCGACTTTGGTCTGTGTTCTGGTACGAATAACCACCGCGACGAGATTCATCAATATCAGGAACATCATAATCACCATAATGGCGGCGGAGGTTTTCTCGACAAAGCCGCGCTCGGCGCTCTCCGCCCAGAGAAAGATTTGCACCGGCAAGGCTGCCGAGGCATCCAGCGGCGTCGCCGGTACATTGGCAATAAACGCCACCATCCCGATCATCAACAGGGGCGCCGTCTCACCCAGTGCCTGTGCCAGACCAATGATGGTGCCGGTCAGGGTACCCGGCAGGGCGACCGGCAAGACGTGATGAAACACCACCTGTACCGGCGAGGCACCCATGGCCAGGCCCGCCTGGCGGATACCCGGGGATACGGAACGAATAGAGGCGCGTGTGGCGATGATAATGGTCGGCAGTGTCATCAGAGACAACACCATGCCACCCACCAGCGGCGTACTGCGCGGCAGTCCGAAGACATTGAGAAAGATGGCCAGCCCCAGCAGGCCGAATATCACCGAGGGTACGGCCGCAAGGTTATTGATATTGGCCTCGATAATACGTGTCAGGCGGGTCCTGGGAGCAAACTCTTCAAGATAGGTCGCTGCAGCGATCCCCAACGGAAACGACAGCAGAAAACACACCAGCAACGCATAAAACGAGCCGACCACGGCACCACCAATGCCGGCGAGCTCCGGGTAACGGGAATCACCGCCGAACAGGAATTGCATATTGAAGCGGTAGTGTATGCGGCCCGCTTCCAGCAGCCAGTCATACCACTGCAACTGCTGCCCGGAAAAACGGATATTTTCACCACTGCGGGGCAAGTGTTGCTTGTAAAGCTGGTCAAAATCAGAAGACAGTGGCACTTCAATCTCAATTGTGCTGCCAAAACTGTCGGGATGATCGATCACGTAATCACGCACGGCCAGTTCTGCACCGGGACTCAACAGCCGCGACAATTCGCGACGCTCGCGCCTGTCAGTGACCCCGGGAAACTGTGCGTAGAGGGCACTCTTCACCAGCGAGCTATAACGCCCCTGCATCAGGGCATCACGGCTATACGGCGGCGTAACCTCGATGTGTTCGGCATCCAGTTCGACATCCAGCATTACCGTGGTGCGGTAAAAAGCCGTGTAGCCGTTTGAGACGATCGAATATATCAGGAAGAACAATACAGACGCAGCTGCCAGAAGCGACAGCACACCATAGGCCCGGAAACGTGCTTCAGCACGATTCCTTTTTTGTACCTGTTTTTTGTTTGTCTTGATCATAGGCGCTAGTCGTAGCGTTCCTCGTAGGTTCTTACAATCTTCAGCGCAACGAAATTCAGCACCAGGGTGACACAAAACAGCGTCAAGCCGAGCGCGAAGGCCGCCAGCGTCTTCGGACTATCGAACTCCTGATCACCAACCAGGATAGTGACGATCTGCGCGGTTACCGTGGTCACACTTTCCAGCGGATTTGCCGTCAGGTTGGCCGCAAGGCCCGCCGCCATGACAACGATCATGGTTTCACCGATGGCCCTGGAAACAGCCAGCAGAATCGCACCCATAATCCCCGGCAGGGCCGCCGGCAGGATCACCTTCCTGATGGTCTCGGAGCGAGTTGCGCCCATTGCCAGCGAACCTAAACGTAATGAGGTCGGGATTGCGTTGATGACGTCGTCAGATAACGATGAAATAAAGGGGATGATCATGATCCCCATCACCAGCCCCGCGGCCAGTGCACTTTCAGAGGAAGCATCGAGACCAATGCCCGCACTGGCTTTGACAATCAGGGGCGCCACCGTCAAGGCCGCGAAGAAGCCATACACCACGGTGGGTATACCCGCGAGGATTTCCAGCATGGGCTTGGCAATGTGGCGCACCGACGGGCGTGCATACTCGGACAGGTAGATAGCCGAAAACAGGCCGATGGGCACGGCCACCAGCATGGCAATCAGCGCAATCAGCAGGGTGCCGGCAAACAATGGAATGGCACCAAAGGCACCGGAACTGCCGACCTGGTCTGCCCGAATGGCAACCTGAGGGCTCCATTTTATTCCAAACAAAAAATCCAGCAGCGGCACATGTTTGAAGAACAGCAAGGCTTCAACCACCAGCGCCATCACAATACTCAGGGTAGTCAGGATCGCAACGGTGGAACTCGCGAGCAGAAAAAACCGTACAAACTTCTCAACCTGCTCACGGGCGGGAAATTTTGCACTAATCCTGCGGTAGCTGTAGACAAAACCCGACACACCGGCAACAAGGAACAGGGCAGCGAATAGCTTGCTGGCAGTACTGGAAAGCGACTTGTAATGATCCACTGCAATAAGAATAGCTTCACTGGCATGGGTATCTGGCAACACGCCGGCAGCAATATTCCTGATTTCGAGGTACTGAAAAGCAATATTGCCAGTTGGCTGGATACCGCCCGTAGTCAGTGTTTGCATCACAGTCGGGCGTATCAC
>Ga0316193_10003711_pt1 | contig 11093 bp, 10 predicted proteins | sample MerIslsedime2_MG_FD_207735 | JGI IMG/M metagenome (GOLD analysis project Ga0316193, IMG submission 207735) | Coastal sediment microbial communities from Maine, United States - Merrow Island sediment 2 | ecosystem: Environmental > Aquatic > Marine > Coastal > Sediment | place: USA: Maine... | reverse complement strand
GAGTTTGCCACGGGAGCCACTGCTCATCGCACTCGCTCTGTTTGTCATTCTGTTTGCCCTGCGCTACCTGTTGAATATTCACGGTGCCAAACGGGTTTCGCGGGGCTGGTCGGTGCCGGCCGGCCTGAGCGGCGGGCTGGTCGGTGCACTGTTCGGCACCGGCGGACCACCGTACGTGATCTACCTGACGCACCGGATAAAAGACAAGTCACGGCTACGTGCCACCCTGTCCGGCTTGTTGATGCTGGATGGTTTGTTTCGCGTTGGCACCTTTCCCGTCGCTGGCCTGCTGGGTATACATCTGTTGCCCCTTCTACTCGCATCGACTCCGGTGATACTCCTGGCCTTTAACTGGGACATCGCGTTCATATCGGCATCAGCGACCGGCAGATGCTGAAACTGGTCGGCACAACTGTTGCTCATCAGCGGTGGGGCACTACTGATGAAAGTATGGAACCAAAATTATTGACTTCCGTCAATGACAAATACTGAAAAATGCATACCATTTTAGTACTGCGATTGCCCGTGGAGGTGAAGTGCGGGCGCAGAGCTGTCTCAACAGGGCTGCTCGCAGCATCTATGCTATATATTGGCATGATGAAACCAGCTTAACAGTTCGGAGGGTATCGTTATGACAAAATGCAACAAGACGCTGCTGGCCGTTTTGCTAGCAGTTGCAACCGCCTTGCCATTGACCAGCGCACAGGCCTGGTGGGGCCCAGGTTGGGGTGGATACGACCGCGGCTGGGGTGATGGCTGGGGTGACGCCTTGGGCGATTTCTTCGGTGACGGCTACTTCGACATCGGCTTCAGTATCCGTTCCAGTGGCGGTGGTTACGGCCGTGGTTATGGTCGCGGTTATGGTCGCGGTTATGGCGACTACTATGGTTACGGTTATGGCCATCCCTACGGTGGTTGGGGCTATCCCGGCTATGCCTGGGGCTATCCCAGCTATGGATATCCTGGCTATGGTTGGGGCGCTCCTGCTGTTGCCCCTCAAAAATAATGGAAAATAATGGGGTCGGTGACAATTGAGAATGATTGCGATTTGTCACCGTCCCCTTTAGCACTATGTATCACGGCGAACGATTCAATAGCATCAGCCATCTGGTCGGCGCCGCGCTGGCGCTCGCCGGTCTGGTAGTACTGGTGATGTTCGCCTCTCTGCAGGGCGACGTGTGGAAAATCGTCAGTTTTAGTATCTATGGCGCATCCCTGTTCCTGCTGTATACCCTGTCGACGCTGTATCACTCTTTGCGTGGACGGGCCAAGCAAATTTTCAGGAAGCTGGATCACATCGCCATCTACCTGCTCATCGCCGGTACCTACACCCCGCTCACTCTGGTAACCCTGCGTGGCAACTGGGGCTGGACGCTGTTTATCATTATCTGGGGGTTGGCCATCACCGGCATCATCGTGGATGGCCGGCACAAGGAGGGATCACGGGCCATACAGATGGTCATCTATCTGTTAATGGGCTGGCTGATCCTGGTTGCCATATACCCCCTGATCCAGGCCTTACCCAATGGTGCTCTTACGTTGCTGGTGCTGGGTGGCGTGTTCTACACCAGCGGTATGATTTTTTATGCCGTCGATGAAAGAATGAAACACGCCCACGGCATCTGGCACTTATTTGTGCTGGCCGGCAGCATTTCGCACTACCTGGCAGTGCTGCTTTATGTTTTGTAAATCAATTCATTGGGTCTGACTCGATTTGCCCTGTGCGGCGGCTGCACTATACTCAGGGATAAACAAGGCAAGTTGATGCTCGGTCTCTTTTTTCGAACCGCTTATATCTTATAAATAGAGGCAAGTCATGTTCAAGACCCCGGTATTTCTGCTGATCACTGTTGCCATACTGGCCGCTTGCGCCACTTCGCCCACCGGCCGCTCCCAGCTGACGCTCATGCCGGAAAGCAAAATGACCCAGATGGGCCTGCAGGCATTCGAAAACATCAAGAAGGAAACCCCAGTGGATGCCGGCACCGCCACGAACCGTTACGTTAACTGTGTGGCACAGGCCATTATCCGCGAAGTTGGCGGCGGTTGGGAAGTTGTCGTATTCCAGGATGACTCCGCGAACGCTTTTGCGCTTCCCGGCAGAAAAATCGGTGTCAACAGCGGCCTGCTCAAGGTCGCAGAGAACCAGCACCAGCTGGCCACCGTCATCGGCCATGAGATCGCACACGTATTGTCGCATCATTCCAACGAGCGGGTATCCCAAAAGTTTGCCGTCGAACAGAGCCTGGGGCTCATCACCGCGATATCAAACCCACAGACCGGAACCGGCCGCTCGCTGATGGGTCTGCTGGGGGTCGGCGCACAGTACGGCATCCTGATGCCCTACAGCCGCGTACAGGAAGCCGAAGCCGACCGGCTCGGGCTGGAGCTGATGGCCAGGGCCGGCTTCAACCCCGCGGAAAGCATCAAGCTGTGGAGAAACATGAGTGCCGCCGGTGGAGCGCAACCCTCGGAGTTCCTGTCTACCCACCCATCGCACAGCACCCGCATTAGTGGCCTGACTGCCATTCTGCCGAACGCACAGCGATTACAGAGAACAGCGCAGCAACAGGGCAAGCGCCCTGTGTGCAGGCCGTGACAGGCACACAAACTATACCCGTTTGTCATCCGCCCCAGGTCAGAAGCGTGGCGGTGATCGCTTGTGTTACCCGGTGAAGAAACTCATAGTTCAGCGTGTCAGGGACATCCGATGCCGTATGGTAGTGGGGGTTGCGGAAGTTGGCGGTGTCGGTGAGCATGATGGCGCGATAGCCTTTGTCCCAATAGGGCTTGTGATCGCTGCGCAGCGCATCTTTGAAAAATCCACCCACTCGATTGGCGCTGAAATAAGGCAGCGCCGGCACGTAGTGTTTTGCCGCGCGTTCAAACCGGTTTCCAAGTCCGCCGGAGCGAAAGTTACCGACCACGGCGATAAAGTTACCGGTGGTCGGTGGTGAAAATAACAACGGGATTCTGGCAGGTGTCGCCTGGGTATCGGGCTGGGCGGTGGCGTAACCAATCATTTCGAGGATAATGGCGCCATCCAGTTCTTCACTTCTGTTACGAAATTGCTCGACATGATAATAGCTACCATCGCGGCCGTGTTCCTCCAGCGCGAAAAAACAGAATCGAACTGTGCGTTTTGTTTCGACGGCAGACAGAACACGGGCGATTTCCAGGATCGCGGCTACACCACTGGCATTATCATCGGCGCCGGGACTGTCATCGACCGTGTCGTAGTGGGCGCCCAGTTCCAGTATGCGCGATGATTCCCCCGTCCCGCGGTGCTCAGCGATGATATTGACAAAAGAATAGCTGTCGCCTTGCGTGCTCGTGTAACTGCCAAGCGGTTCTTCAATCGGCTGGTAGCCATATCCGGACAGCAGTGATTTTATATAACGCACGGTGTGATCTGTGGCTTGCCGGTCATTCACTGAGCGGGGACCGGTTTGTGTCAGTGCTTCCACGTGTGCTTTGAGCATTCCTTTGTCGATACGTTTGACGGCATCCGCGATGACCTGTTGACGGGCGCTGTCAGTACAGCCGGTGCCAGACAGCGCGCCTATCAATGCCAGCAGCAATAATCTGGACATGGCGAACACCCGAATCCCCTTCTATGCTTCACAGCTCTCGCCCCCCGATCCGTGGTTTCTGTTCTTCCAGCTCACAGGGTCAGGTCTTGCACTGCAACATGATGTTTGTTCAACGGGTAGTCCGGAATGTTACTGCAAGACCTGACCCCGATTCTCTGTTTTGTGACCGATCCCTTTTCCTTCAGTCAAATGGGTGGACATCGGTATCGTCGAGGCGTTCACCGGGATCATCGACCGCTTTTTCCGCCAGTGCGGTGTCGATCAGGGCCTGTTGCTGTGCCTGGTGCAGACGCAGAGAACCGCAGGCCGGTGAGGCCGAGGGTGGACGGCCCGCGTAGCCCAGTGTCTGATAGCCGTGTTTCAGGGCGCGCAGGTGGTGCTGGATCTGGTACCAGGCACCCTGGTTACGGGGATCTTCCTGGCACCAGACGATTGCATTCGCATTGGTGTAATCATCAAGCAGCTCTCTGAGGCGACGGCGCGGGAATGGATACAGCTGTTCCACGCGCAGGATAGCAATATCCGTAAGGCCGCGCTCGCGCCGCGCGGCCAGCAGATCGAAGAACACCTTGCCGGAACACAGCACCACGCGCCGCACTTTCGCGGTTTCGATCGGGTCGATCTCGGGCAGAATCACGGCCAGCGTACCGTCAGTGAGCGCATCCAGCGTCGAGACGGACTGCCGGTGACGCAGCAGGCTTTTCGGCGTCATCACGATCAGCGGGCGCCGGAACTTGCGTCTCATCTGATCACGCAGCAGGTGGAAGAACTGCGCCGGCGTGGTCGGTACCCAGACGCGCATGTTGAGTTCTGCGCACAATTGCAGAAAGCGCTCGAGGCGCGCCGAGGAATGCTCCGGTCCCAGGCCTTCAAAACCGTGCGGTAAAAACAGGGTGAGCTGGCACAAGCGGTCCCATTTCAAATAACCGCTGGAGATAAACTGGTCGATGACCACCTGGGCACAGTTGGCGAAGTCACCGAACTGCGCCTCCCAGATAACCAGTGTCTCTGGGCTGGAGGTGGCATAACCGTATTCGAAGGCGAGCGCCGCCAGTTCCGAGAGCAAGGAGTTGATCACCTCGAAACGCGGTTGTCCCTCGTACAACTGCGCGAGCGGCACATAACTCGAGCGTTCGTCCTGATGATGCAGCATAGCGTGGCGATGCGCGAAGGTGCCGCGTCCGGTGTCCTGTCCGGACAGGCGGATCGCGTTCCCCTCTTCCAGCAAAGTGGCGTAGGCCATTGTCTCTGCCATACCCCAGTCCAGTGGCAGCTCGCCGGCGAGCATGCGCCGGCGGGTGTCCAGCACGCGTTCCACACCGCTGTGCAGTACGAAACCTTCAGGCACTTCCAGTGCCTTGTCGCCCAGCCTGGTGAGCGTGGCAAGCGACACCCGTGTATCGACGATATCGCTGGGTTTCGCTGCCAGATAGGCTTCCCAGTGGGCCTCGTAGCCGGTACGTGAGCCGTGCAGGAACTTGCGTGCCACCGCCTTGCCCGCCTCCAGCGAGGCGCGGTAGTGCTCGACCAGCGCCGCGGCCTCGCCCGGCTTGATGACGCCGTCACCTTCCAGGCGTGCCGTATAGAGCGCACGTGTGGTTTCCATGTCACGAATGCGCCGATACATGCATGGCTGTGTCATCATGGGTTCGTCGGCTTCGTTGTGCCCGTGTCGCCGGTAACAGACCAGGTCGATGACTACGTCGTTGTGGAAAGTCATGCGGTAATCCAGCGCCACCTGGGTAACGAACAGCACCGCATCCGGATCGTCGCCATTGACGTGAAAAATCGGCGCCTGGATGGGTTTGGCCACCTCGGTGCAATACAGCGTGGAGCGTGATTCCTGCGGGTGGCTGGTGGTAAAACCGATCTGATTGTTGATCACCACGTGAATGGTGCCGCCGGTGCTGTAGGCCGGCAGCTTGGAGAGATTGAGTGTCTCGGTCACCACGCCCTGGCCGACAAACGCCGCGTCGCCGTGCACCAGCACGGGCAGCACCAGATCCGTGGCATTGTCCACGTGACGATCCTGCCGCGCCCGTGCGCCGCCCTCCACTACCGGACCGACAATTTCCAGGTGCGAGGGATTGAAGGCCAGCGCCAGGTGTACCGCCCCCCCTGGCGTCTGGATGTTGGAGTAGAAACCCTGGTGATATTTTACGTCGCCGGAGCCGGTGCGTGCGTCGAGTTCGCCGTGCTGCTCGAATTCCGAAAACAACTCGCCGGGCGCCTTCCCCAGCAGGTTGACCAGCACATTGAGGCGGCCGCGGTGCGCCATACCCAGCACCATATCGGTGACACCGCAGGCGCCGGCCCCTTGCACCAGCTCGTCAAGCAGGGGGATGAGTGCATCCCCGCCTTCCAGCGAGAAGCGTTTCTGGCCGGTGAACTGGCTGTGTAGATAGCGCTCGAGCCCCTCGGCCGCTGTCAGATCGCGGAGCAGCTCAATGCGCGTTTGCGGGGCGTGTTGTGCGTCCCAGTCACCGTGAACTGACTCCAGTCGCTGCTCTATCCAGCGTCGCTGGTCGGTGGCCGAGATGTGCATGTACTCGCTCGCCACCGTGCCGCAGTACACCCGCTCGAGGATAGCGACGACCTCGCCCAGCGGCCGGGCGTTGACTGGATCGATGGACACCACCGAGACCGGCTGTTCGAGGCCTGCCGTGTCCAGTCCGTAGTATTGTGGGTTGAGTCCGGGCGGGCGTTCCCGTTCCTGGATCTGCAGCGGATCGATATCCGCCGCAAGGTGGCCGAGCATACGGTAGGCCATTATCAGCCTCTCGGCAGCGCTGTGCGGGTCCCGCTGCAGCCCGGCCCCGCGCGGCACCTGACTATCGGCGCCATGCTCGAAGCCGTAAAAATAGTGTCGCCACTCGGATGATACATTTTCGGGTGATGCCTTGAAGGCTTCGTAGAGCTGATCGATGTATTCGCCGTTGAAGGCGTTCATTCCCGAGGAGCGGCTGCGGCCGCGAAAGTTCTTCGTCATGGCTTCACCAAAAGAGAAGAGTATAGTGCAACTTGTTCATTGCAATCAGCCGAAGTTTAGCACTCTCCCGGACGAAGTGGCTGATCTGCACTCTATCCACCATTTCTCTATGTCAGCATCTGTTTGAAGATCTCACTATTATTCACTACATTCCAGCAAGACAAATGCGCAAGCAAGTTGACCTGCTTGGCGCTTAGATCAATAACAGCGGGAGGGTTCTGGAAGAACGTTTTATAGTGCGGAAAGGAACCCAGGGATCCTGATCCGATTGAGTCGCGTATCTCCGGACGAAGTTTATCCTCCCATGTTTTGACGCGCTCGTTGTAAACCCAGAGCACCTCGACATTCCATCCACCCTCAATCCCGTAATGCCTGGCCTTCCGAACCCGGTAGGTATCCCTGAACATTACGCTTAATCCGGCACCTTTCGCCGTTTTCAGATTGTTAACCAGCCGTTCATACTTTGTTTTCGGGAACACGTGATTGACGGTAAAGCCGGGTGTCTGACCAAACAGGGGTGGGATTGAATCATTGATTTCACCTTTCTGGCCTCCCTTAAGCCGCGATTTTGTATTTACGAACACGACGATGCGTTCCACCCGGCGCATCAGCAGCGGCATTATGCCAAGATTTTCAAGATGCCCGCCATCGCCAAAGGAATACTCCCTGGCGCTCGACTGGTCTGGTTTGGCAACCGGCCAGTGTCTGAACTCCGGAAACCCAACCGATTTCAGACCTAGTCGGGCGAGCGCTTCGGCCGGGGCTGCACCGGAAGCCCCGATCACATCCGGTAATGTGTATCGGTGCCGCTTCATACCAAGGCGAACCCTGACGATTTTCTTTTTGTTTGGCGGGTCATCGGGTTCATCGGAATCAAAGGCGAACGGTTCGATGTAACCCCCACCAATGTGACGGTTCCCTGACCCCGCGCGAAAGTGACGGACCCGGCTTCCGACATAGAGCGGCGTGGTCTCAAAATGGATCTTTTGGGGAAGCGGCTTCTTGTTTTGCAGCCGAAGCAGTGTTGATCCGACAATGACGAATGGCCGACTTGACCGCATCTGGTAAAAGTCAGTCTCTTCCATGTTTGGATTTCTGCGCAGAATACTGTTAACCGACTTGCCGCCATGGGTGAAAAAGCGGCCCGCTGAGTTGATTCCAAACTGGTCCAGGAAGACATCGCCAATGGCTCGGCCGAATGTTTCGTCGCCTGCAAATTTTGCGGCATTTTTCAGGAAGTCATCTATTACTACCGAATTCGCGATGCGATCTGCAAAGCTGGTGTGATCGGTTTTTTTCAGCGATTCGAGGCTTATATCGTCGGGATCGATGTGTTGCCCGAGAAACGATTCATCGGGCCACTCTTCGGGAAGGTAACAGAAAGGCACACAGGCCCAGCTCCCCCCTGACACACACGACAGGTAGCGGACTGATTTCAGGAGGCCCAGTTCAGACAAACCCCGCAACTCGCCGAGCGTGGCTGCCGCTGAGCGGGTACCACCGCCGGAGAACGCAACACCCACATTTTTCCGATTCTTTAAACCGGAGACTTTCAGTTCATTGTCTGCCAACTCAGGGAAGTTAAAACCCGGATCTGCAGCGTCCCATACTTTTGACGAAACATGTTTGAGACGGGCATCAAATATAGACATGACGTTTCTCCAATGATTTCCTGGTTAGCGCTTCACTCCCACTATAGAACATCGTCGATCCCGAAAATACTGCCTTTACTCATGCTGGTCTTGAAATAAAACGAGTTGAAGAGTAGCGTCATTACTCAAACACGGGGCTGGGCATTAGTACCTTCATGTGGAATTCCGGCAATGAATGAACACGAGAAAATCAACTACGTCGAATTCCCCTCTAAAGATATAGAGGTAACTAAAACATTTTTCGCTTCTGTTTTCGGGTGGTCATTTGTAGACTATGGCCCCGAATATACGGCTTTCTCGAATGAGGGTATTGATGGTGGTTTTTTTAAATCCGATTTAACCGCTTCCGCTGAAAATGGTGGCGCGTTAATAGTTTTCTACAGTAAGGATCTTGAGAAAACCCAATCAAAAATTGAAAATGCTGGTGGTGCAATTATAAAACCCATATTTTTGTTTCCTGGCGGTCGCCGATTCCACTTTCGTGACCCCAATGGTAATGAATATGCAGCATGGTCAGACGAAAATGCGTAAGAAACGGGCCAGGGCCGATCACTGTTAAACCGGCAATAAAACACCCGACGTAGGAGCGCCGTCCTTGGGCGCGATATCGCGGCCAGACGGCCGCTTCTACGCTGTATGTTTAATTGCCAGGCTAATAAAATCGCCGGGATCTCGCTATTTTCCCGGCACGTTGCTATTGTTGTCACCGGGTTCTGTAAAAACAAGGCAGAAGTCAGCGATAAAAGTAATATTAACCTAATGAGGAAAGTACGGTATGAGTACAGGTACAGTAAAGTGGTTCAGTGCAGACAAGGGTTTCGGTTTTATCACTCCGGATGATGGAGGGAAAGATCTGTTTGTACACCATTCTGAAGTCAAAACCTCGGGCTACGCAACGCTCAGTGACGGCCAGAAAGTAGAATACGAAGCCGGACAAGGCCAGAAGGGCCCGTGTGCAACAAACGTTGTGCCGGTCTGATTGCCCTGCATCTGTGTGACAGGCCACAGAGTGAGTTGTTGCTGCAGATAAATATTTGTGATAACCCCCGGTGATTAAATTAGTCGATGCGTTAGCAGCGTGGGGAACCCCTGATTTTGAGAATGCTTTAAAGCTTGAAATACATAAAATAGACACCGAACTACTGCCCTTGCAGGAGGGGTTATCACAAAGCAGCCATGTCAGCGATGGAGATATTAGCGTGGTGATTCTCAACGTCACAGAGACAGCAAATGTCATTCGTGCAAAAACCGGGATTATCTATGCCGGGATAATTGCTGGAAGTTGTTGTGCTGACGATCCGTCAACGGTGGGTGAACAGACCGAATACTGTGAACTGCAGTTTGATATAAATAAATCGACGGCCGAGGCAGCAGTCACCATTTTGTAAAATCAAAAAGCGGGTATTCCGGGGCAAACATATTGACCCGGTGCCTGCGACCGGGCACATCGACAATCAACTGAATGACGCCCCCCCGTTTGCTCCTGTCACGTCGCCACCGGGTGACAAAGAAAAATGAATAGATTCTGGTTGATAGCGCCAGAGCAGCGTTCCTTGTCGCTTCCAGGGAACATGCTGTGCCTGCTGCAGTGATACAAAAAAGTGATAAGTCGCTGTTATCCAGACCAATGTCTGCACTGGCACAGGCATTGCTTCGAATCAACCCGAACAAAACAAAGAAGAGGAGCGGTTGTGATGATGGTAAAAAGGCCAAGAATCAGATATCTAAAACCCAATGCAATAGTTTACTTCGATGAACTACTGGACGAGCAACATCGGCGGAGTATTGCGTCCATCCTGGAACGGGTGGAGGGCGTAACAGACGCGCACTTCAATGAAACACAGCAGCAACTGATGATCGTCGACTACGACCCGACTCGTACAAGCTCGGGTGCGATTCTAAGTCACGTAAAGCGACAGCACCTCCATGCACAGCTCATTTAAACCGCGCTAGCCGCAGACGCTACAAAACACGTTGCCGTCACGCATGCCGTTGATCTCGCCGGCTTCATTGCAATGCACCCGGTACCAGTCTTCGCAGGCCTGTCGGCCGCCTGGGGACAGACCACGATAAAACCGTGGTCTGTCCCCGTTTTGCCGTTTCATTGTGTAGCGCATCTCAAGTTGTAATTCCTGTCGCCGATAGTCCCCTGGATGCACGTGTGGTGCACCTCTCTGCACATCTGTCGCGCATCAACCGGACTATGAACTGGAGATTGCAGATGGAAACCACAATGAACCCGTCGCCGCAGACACTGCCCTTCAAATTTCACGGCAAGTCAGGCGAATATTTCAGGATATGGATCGTCAACGTCGTATTGAGCATCCTTACCCTGGGTATTTACTCGGCGTGGGCCAAGGTCCGCAACAAACGCTACTTCTACAGCAATACGGAACTGGATGGTTCCACTTTCGAGTACCTGGCCAATCCGATAGCGATCCTCAAGGGTCGCCTGCTTGCACTGGGCGTGTTCGCCGTCTATTCGGTCACGGTCTGGTTTATCCCCTTGTCAGAACCCGTTTTCGTGCTGGCATTCATTGCCGGTCTGCCCTGGCTTATCGTGCGGGCCATGACTTTCAATGCCCGCAACTCCGCCTTTCGCAATATTCGATTTGATTTCAAGTCGAATTACCTCGAAGCTGCCAAGGTGTTTATCGGTATCCCGCTGCTGGTCATGTTGACACTCGGGCTCGCTTACCCGTATTTTGCCTACCGTTATCGTGACTTCCTCATCAACAACAGCGGCTTTGGTACTACCGGATTTGACTTCGATGCGCAGGCAAAGCACTTCTATCTCATCTATCTCAAGGCTTTTGGCGCACTCCTGTTGCTGGGACTGCTGGTGGCAGTGGCCTTGCC
>Ga0316193_10003705_pt1 | contig 11098 bp, 10 predicted proteins | sample MerIslsedime2_MG_FD_207735 | JGI IMG/M metagenome (GOLD analysis project Ga0316193, IMG submission 207735) | Coastal sediment microbial communities from Maine, United States - Merrow Island sediment 2 | ecosystem: Environmental > Aquatic > Marine > Coastal > Sediment | place: USA: Maine... | reverse complement strand
ACCGCCGATCGCACCCTCGCGGCCGGTCTGCCGGACTTCCCCTTCAAACCCGAGACGTTCTTCAGCTTCGAGCCCTGGCTGGTCGCAGCGGCCTTGGCCGTGGCGGTCCTCTCCTGCGTGCTCGGGGCTCTCGCGCCATCCATCCGAGCCACCAACCCCGACCCGGCCGAGATCCTGAGTTCAGGCTGAGCGTCGCTCGCTCGAAACACAGGGATTCGAGGACACTGAGAGCATGGAACAGACGACGATACTCTCGTGACTCTCGTGGCCTTCGGCGCCCGATCGAGGACGCCTCAACGTTTGAATTGAAAAACGATGAGCCGCAGGCCACGACGATACTGTCGTCGGAACTCCGCCCTCCGTTTCTCCGTGGCTCTGTGGTTGAGATCGGCCTGGTCGCTGATTGTCAATCAGCCTTCGGTCACCATCTGACCGCCCTGGGTCGCCATGATGTTGCCGAGGACGCCGCCGATGAGATCATCGATCTCGTCCGACGTCTCCATCCGATCGATCTGGTCGATGAAGCCCTCGACGATGCCGATGCCGAAGAGCAGCTGCACCCTGGTCTGGGCCGCCTCTTCACCGTTGAGCAGCCCGATCTTCGCCCTGGCTTCGGCCACCGCCTGCGGCCACTGAGCTGCGAGCTCGGCGGGAATCCAACGATCCTCGACGCGGATGAGCTGGAGCTCGGTGGGATCCTGATCCGGGACTTCGAGCAGCACCACCGCGTGGTCTCCGTCCTCACTCTCGAGATTGACGTTGGCCTGTTCGAGCGCGGCAACGCGCTGCGCAAAGCTCTCCATGTCCTTATTCTCGGCCGGCAGCTTCGACGCGTGATCCATCAGATCCGACCCGGTCGTCGCGAGGAAGGCCTCTACATCGAGCTCGCGCAGGGTCGAGAGATCGGCGACGTCGCTCGCCAGGAGAGCATCGAGCATGTGGACCGCGATCTCCCAGAAGATATCGGCGGTCTCCGCATCGACCTGCGACTGCTCGAGGGCCTTGCTGCCGAGGATGAGCTCCTTCTTGCTCTGGAGCACGACGACACCCTTGCGGGCCACCGCCACGGCCCGGTCGAAGACGGCCGGATCGACGGTGTCGGCGAATTCCCGGGTGAGATCGGCCACATCCTGCTGGTAGGAGGGAGGCAACGCGCGCCACACGATCTCGGGGTGGTGCTGCACGAGCCCGTTGACCAACACCTCCACTGTACCGTCCGGTGAATCGGGAATACTGAGCTCAGCACTCGTTCCGCCACCACACCCGATGGCGACCATCAGGGCAAGGACAACAAGTTGGGAGGACGCCGGGAAATGGAACCGCATGAAAGACTCCTTCAGGTCATCAAACGAACGAGCCGCGGGATTATGACATCCGAGATGGCCGGGTTCGTGTTACAAACAGGTCATGAACCAGGAATCCACCTACAGTTTTGTCTACGACCGGGCCGAGGCCGCCCAGGTTTTTCAGGAAATCGGCACCCAGGGCCTCTTGCTCGCCATCCTCGCCCGCATCCAGCCGGAGCCGGAGTGGGAGGGCTGTCTCGTCTACAAGGGCGCCGCTCCCGATGACAGCGCGCGGATGGTCTGCATTGCCATGCGCGGGCCGGGCGCCATGAAGGTCCAGGAGAGGATCGTCGAGACTCTCGAGAAGACCGGGATCCCGGTGCCCGCCATCTACGAGGGCGGACCCGAGCCCCAGCTCGGGCTCGCCCGGGTCATCGATGGTCGCTGGGCAGGTTCTTGACACCGATGATTCGCGCTGCCGCGACGACGGCTGGGAAAGGCGGAGCCGTGCGATCCTCCTTCATCACACTTTCGTTCCTCGTCCTCATCACCCCGGCCGCGTTCGCGGTCGACCGCGAGGCGCTCCGCCGCCAGCTCGACTGGGCGAACGAGGAGGCCCGGATCGTCGAGGAGTTTACCCCCGCCGAGCTTCGAAAGTTCCAAACGCAGTATCTGGAAGATCTCCCCATTATCGAGCAGATCATTCCGACGGCACCTGAGCTCGAGAGCTATGTCAAACGGCTGATGCTCCTCGCCTCCCGGGACGACTGCGACCTCACGGTTACCCATTCCTGGGACTGGATTGGCGAGAGGTTCAACGAGGCCATTCTCGACCTGGAGATCACATGCGCCCCGAATGCCGTCTCGGTCTTTTTCGATCGGATGACCCGGTTGGCCCGGATCTCGTGCAGCGGTCGCCCGACGACGTCGGACGACGGTGCTGCCCAGAGGGTCTCGGTCTTCTGGGCTCCCCGCCCTGTCAACGTCGATCTGCGGCCCTGCACGGTGCCTGAGGTCGACGCGACCTGGAATCAGGCCGACCGAGACGTCGCCGAGCGCATCGGGAGGCTGTGCGCCGTCATCGAAGACGGGTCGGAGACGCGGTGGGAGTTCCTCCAGCTGGAAGCGCTCCGCGCGCACGTCAAAGGGCTGGTCTCGCTGGCCACCGCGGTGAAGTCCGATCCCCCCGCCTGCGGGGCATTCATCGACGGCTGGACGCCCGACGCTCTGACCGCCGGAAGCATGCGTCGGTGGTCGGCCGACCACCTTCCGGGGCAGGCGGACGGCGTCCCCAGGCCGGCCGTGGTGACCGACGATCGGCCGATCCCTCAGATCGGTGTCTGCGAACTGCTCGATCACGTGGGCGAGACGGTGGTTGTTTCGCTGATCTACACCGCCGAGGTCAGTTGGGTGGGCTCCGGCGAAGACCGTCACCCGGAAACCGTCTCTCGGGTCCGCGACCCCGACGGCTGCCTCGGCCCCGCCCACATCCACATGTCGTTCGGACCCATGGCGGTTCTCACCGCACCCGACGACGCGACCGCTGACCGACTGTTCAGGGTCATGCTCGACGACGGAGTCAAGACGGCCGAGATGAGGGTTCTGGGAGTGCTGTCCAGATCTCCGGACTCGACCGAGTGCTTCAGTTTCGAGGTCGAAACGGCGTACGAGGTGACGATCCCGGCGGCGGACGATTGACGGTGTTACGGGCCGGCGCTGCGCTAGACTCTGCCGACGATGAAAGTACTTGCCCTCGATTTTGACGGTGTGGTCTGCGACAGCCTTCGCGAGGTCTTCGCCACGGCTCTCGCGACCTATGAATCCATGGTGCCCGAATCCGCGTTCCTCGCCCGCCTTCGCGCTCGCCGCGGCGAGGGGCGCTGGCATGAGCTCGAGTTCGAGGGCGATCCCGTCATGGTCTCCTTTGAGTCCATGATGCCCCTGGGCAACCGGGCGGAAGACTTCGGGGTCTCCCTGCGAGCCCTGGACAACTTCCTCGAGCTCACCGACCAGCGGGCGTACGACACCTTCTACGGCACCATCGACCCCGAGTGGTTGAAGACCTTCCACCGAGAGTTCTACGAACAACGCGACACCGCGCGGGCGTTTGACACCCACGGATGGCTCGAATTGCATGCGCCCTACCCCGTCCTCCTCGAGCTGCTGCGCCGCCGCTCCGGTGACGCCGAGATCGCCCTCGCCACCGCCAAGGACCGGCGCTCGGCCGAGCTCCTCCTCGCCCACCTCGGTGTCGGCGATCTCTTCGCACCCGAGCTCGTCCTCGACAAGGAGACCGGGGTCTCCAAGACGGCCCACCTCACCATTCTCCACGACCGCCTCGATGTCCCCTTCGAAGAGATCACCTTTGTCGACGACAAGGTGAACCACCTCGAGACGGTGGCGCCGCTCGGTGTCCGGCCCGTCCTCGCGGGCTGGGGCTTCAACACACCGAGGGAGCATGACCTCGCACGCGAATGCGGTTTCGAGGTGGCGAATATCGCCGACGTCGAGCGCGTTCTCTACCGCGGAGGATAGATGACCAAAGCCAAGACCATTCGTCTCTTTAGCTGGAACGTCAACGGGTTACGCGCCTGCGGAAAGAAGGGCTTCCCCGAGTGGCTCGCCACCGAACGGCCCGACGTTCTCGGCCTCCAGGAGACCCGAGCCTTGCCCGAACAGCTCGACACCGCGCTTCGTGAGCCCGACGGCTACAGGACCTGGCTCTATCCGGCCGAGAAGAAGGGCTACTCGGGCGTCGGGCTCTGGTCGGCTGTTGAACCCGAGAGCGTGACCCTGGGCGGGCTGGACGAAGATCGTTTCAACTCCGAGGGCCGGCTCATCATCGCCGACTACGGGTCGTTTCTGTTCTACACCGGTTACTTTCCCAACGGGGGCAACGACCTGAGCCGTGTTCCCTTCAAGCTCGACTTCTCGGAGGCCGTGATGCAGCACGCCGAGGCGCAGCGCAAGGCGGGCAGGTCCATCGTGATCTGCGGCGACGTCAACACCGCCCACGAGGAGATCGATCTGGCCAACCCCAAGTCAAACAAGAAGAACACCGGGTTCCTCCCCGAGGAGCGGGCCTGGGTCAGCCGTTTCATCGGGCACGGCTACATCGACATCTTCCGTCACTTGAATCCGGAGACCACCGGAGCCTACTCGTGGTGGAGCAACCGCAAGGGTGTCCGCGAACGCAACGTCGGCTGGCGCATCGACTACTTCTTCATCTCCGAAGATCTTCTCCATCGAGTCGTCGACGCCAAGATCCACCCCGATGTCATGGGCTCCGACCACTGCCCCATCTCGCTGGAACTCGAGCTGTGAGCGCCAACCCGGAGCACTTCCGCCGCCTCGAGCGGATGTACCTCACCCGCGCAAGGATCAACGACTACTTCAGACCCGCCATCACCATCGGTGACGGTGAGGCCGAGGTTCGCATCGAGGTCGACCCGAAGTTCTTTCACGCCGCCGGAGCGGTCCACGGTTCGGTTTACTTCAAGGCCATGGACGATGCCGCGTTCTTTGCCGCCAACTCGGTCGTCGAAGAGGTCTTCGTGTTGACGACGAGCTTCAACATCCACCTCCTGCGACCGGTGACCGAGGGCACCCTGATCGCGAATGGCACCCTCGTCAGCGAAACCAAGAGCCTGCTCATCGCCGACGCCGAGCTCACGGACGAGAAGGGCCGGTTGCTCGGCCGCGGCACGGGGTCGTTCATGCGCAGCCGGATGCTGCTTGCGGATGTTCCGGGATATGCGGTCGAATAGGACCACGAGGACAACATCGCAGATTCACCGCAAAGATCGCGAAGCGCGCCAAGAACATCGCAAAGGAATCGCTGTCTGACCCATCGCAGGATCTCGTCGAGAGTTCAACGCGAGGGATCGATGCAAAGAGGGCTTGCGGACATTGGATTTCCGCACGAGGACGTTCGAGAAACACACCGACTTCATCATTCTTGGTCCTTTCCGATGGTCATTGCGATCTTCGCGCCTTCGCGGTTCATTTCTCCGATGAGTCTATGATGGGCTATGCCTGAACTGCCCGAGGTCGAAACCGTTCGCCGCGCGCTCGAGATCGGACTCAACGGGCTGCGCGTGACCGGCGTCGGCGGTCGATCGGTGATGATGCGTCGACCCCTGGATGTGCCATTCATTGCCGCCAAGCTCACCGGCTGCAAGTTTTCCGAAGCCCGGCGCCGCGGCAAGTACCTCCTGCTCGACTTCGACCGACCCGGCTCGCTGATGGTCCACCTCGGGATGTCGGGTCGACTGATGCTCTGCAATTCCAGCGAGCCGATGCTCAAACACGCTCACCTCGTGCTCGACCTCTCCGACGGTCGCGAGCTCCGCTTTGTCGATCCCCGGCGCTTCGGCCTCGCCGTCTGGTTCGGCCCGGGCGAGGAGAACTGCGATCCTTCTCTTTCCGATCTTGGAATCGAGCCGCTCGATCAGGATCTGGAGAACCATCTCCCTCCCCTTCTCCACGCGCGCCGGTCACCCGTCAAATCCCTGATATTGGACCAGCGTCTGATCGCCGGGGTGGGAAACATCTACGCCGCCGAAGCCCTGTGGCGCGCCGGTATCCGACCGACCCGGAAGGGATGCCGGACTTCGTTGCCCAGGCTCGGGAGGCTGGCAGTCGAAACCCGCGAGGTCATCGTCGAAGCGGTCGCTCAGGGCGGGACCACCATCCGCGACTACGCCACCCCGTCGGGCGATTTCGGCTACTTCGCCGTCAAGCTCCAGGTCTACGGCAAGGAGGGGCAACCCTGTCCGAGGTGCGGCGAGATCCTCAAGGACACACGCATCGCCGGCCGAACCACCGTTTGGTGTCCCCACTGCCAGCGTTGAAGCGAACCATCACCTTTCATCGCATTGAAACACAACGGGCACAAAGAACTACCAAGGCTTCACTAAGAAGCGCTCAATTCACCAGGGCTCACACTGGACCGGTCTGCGAGTCCACTCCGGTATTTGTTGCGATGAACCCACCGGAATTCCTTTGTGGTTTCATCGTGGTTCTTAGTGATCTTCGTGTTTCAAGAACGATGGCGTTCCTATTCCCTTGATCGGAAACTCGGAGTCGATGGTCGGCAGTACGACCAAGATTCGTGCGAATCCGTGTTCATCCGTGTCCCATTTGCGATGGAACCCTGTGTCTCTGCGACGCTTTGCGACCTTGGCGTCTTTGCGGTTCACTCTCACGAACGCCGCGCCGGGTCCTTCTTTGCCTTCACAAGATGCGCCGGTGGTTCGAGCTTGCCCTCGTCGACGTACTGCTTGGTCCAACCCTTGACCACCCCGGTCAGCAGGAGGATCGAGATGAGATTCGGGATCGTCATCAGACCCAGAGCCAGATCACCGAATGCCCAGACGAGCTCGAGGGAGTAGACCGCGCCGAGGAAGTGAGCGATGCAGAAGAAGACCCGGTAGGGCATGACCCATTTCGGACCCGCCAGGTAGAGAATCGACCGGTCGCCGTAGTAGGACCAGCTGATGGCGGTGGACAGACCGAAGAGGAAGACCGCCAGGGTGATGAGCAGGTGACCGTAGCCGCCCGCCAGCTTGCCGAGGCCGCGCTGGAAGGCCCAGGCCGTCAGCGGTGAACCGTTCTGCATGGCCTTGCCGCGCATGACCAGCGCTCCCTCGAAAGGCCGTCCGTCGGCTTCGAGCACCGTCCCCAGTTCCAGCTTGCCCTCCGCCGATGCATCGAGCTCGATCACGCCGTCGAACGCCCGGAGCTTGGTCTGAAGAACAGCGCTGTCGCTGACCAGGAACTCCGGTTCCTCCACCAGGGAGTGGTTGCGGATCGGATCGAAACCCTCGGGTCGACCGTTGGTGACCCTGAGCTGACCCGAGGCGAGATCCGAGTCCTTGAGCTCACCGTTGGCCTCGACCGCAGCCCCGTCGACCACCACGACGACGGCCGCCTGATCGTTGACCACGATCTGCTGCTCCTGCTTGTCGTGCCACACCCCCGAGGTCAGGATCACGAGCCCGGTCATGGTGCAGATGAGGAGGGTGTCGATGAACGGGCCGATCATCGCGACGACACCTTCACGGATGGGCTCGTCGGTCTTGGCGGCAGCGTGGGCGATGGGCGCCGAGCCTTGACCGGATTCGTTGGAGAAGAGCCCTCTCTTGATCCCCCACGTCAGCATGAAAATGAAGGTCCCGCCTGCGAAACCGCCGATCTGGGCCGCCGGCTGGAAGGCCGAGGTGAAAATGAGCATCAGGGTCGAGGGGACCTCGGCGAAGTTGAGTGCGAGGACCACCATCGCTGTCCCGATGTAGATCGCGGCCATGAACGGCACGAGCTTCGAGGTCACCCGGCCGATGCGGCGGATGCCGCCGAGGATCACCAACGCCACCAGCGACGCCATGACGGCGCCCGTGATCCAGGTCGGAACACCCAGGTCCTGCCGGAACTGGTCCGCCACCGTGAACGACTGCACCGCATTGCCCGAGCCGAAGGACGAGATCACCGCGAAGGCCGCGAAGGCCACCGCCAGCGGCTTCCACGATCTCCCGAGCCCTTTCTCGATGGAGTACATGGGCCCGCCCGACGCCGTACCGTCCGGGTGGATGATGCGGTACTTCATCGCCAGGGTGCACTCGGTGTACTTGAGAGCCATCCCGAAGACCGCCGTGACCCACATCCAGAAGAGGGCGCCGGGGCCGCCGTAGTGGATGGCGGTCGCCACACCTGCGATGTTGCCGATGCCCACCGTCGCCGAGAGCGCCGTGGACAATGCCTGAAAGTGGGAGAGATCACCCTCGTGCTCGGGGTCGTCGTACTCGCCGCGGACAACCCGGATCCCGTGCCGGAAGTAACGGATCTGAATCCAACCCAGGCGAATGGTGGTGATCAGGCCTGTTCCGACCAGGAGAACAACGATGAGCGGAAGCTGCTCGGGCCAGCCCCAGACAAGATCGGACAGCGTCACAATGATGTTGCCGATGGCTTCGTACAGGCGGTCCATGGTCCTCCCGGAGCTGGAAAAAGTCGTTCGAGCCGGACAATGCTAACGGCGCGCGTCGGTGGGGGCAAGCGAGAAGAGTTCTCGAAATGAGGTAAAACCTGCTGACGGTGTGTATAATCCGCCGCCGGAGGACGACCATGCGCAACTCTCTTACCCTCATTCTGATCTCCCTGCTCGCGGCCCTCGGCTGCGGCGGTTCAACGACCCCCCCGGCCGAAGACGTCGAAACTACAACCGCCCACGACGCCATGCCCAATGACGACGTCCACGCCGAAGCCACGGGTCAGGAAATGGGCGGCGGGATGCACCAGGGGGCCGGCATCAATGCCGAAATCACCCTCGATCCCGAGATCGCGGACGACTGGCGGGCGATCCGCGTTCGGGTGGTCGAGCTCTCGAGCATGGAGGAAAGCTTCCATGAGATCACCATCGGTGAAGAGGCCCCTCTCGGAGACAGCGGTCTCACCCTCCGTGCGGTGACGTTCATCCCGGACTTCATCATGAGCGAAGGCGGTATCACCACACGTTCGGCCGATCCTCAGAACCCCGCGGCTCGCGTCGTCATCATCGAAGAGGGCAAGGACGACTACGAGGGTTGGCTCTTCGGCGCCATGCCCGAGATCCACGCCTATCCGCATGAACTGTACGGCGTCATGCTGGCGGAGGGCGTGCCGGTGGAGTGAGGGGTTAGAAGGTTAGACGGTTAGAAGGTGAGTGAGGGACCGTTTCCCGTCCTTCTGACTTTCTCATTTTCTCACCTTCTCACTTCCTACAACAGTTTCTTCACATTCTTGAGCAGCGTCGTCTTCCGGACCCTCTTGATGAACCGTTTGCTCGACATCAGATCCGCGACGTGGGCGTATTTGCCCATCCCCCGCTTGTAGAGATAGGGCATGGCGGCGCCGATGAACTGGCCGAAGTCCTCGTCGTAGGGATAGTGCCACGGGGCCGCGTCGTCGTCGCCGGGGTCTTCGAAGACATACTTGATGTTGACCAGCTCGTGCAGCCCAAAGGGCCCGTGGGCGCGGCCGATCCCGCTCTCGCCGAGCCCGCCCCAGCTCCCCGTGACCTCGCCCGCGGCGACGATTCCGTGCTCGTTGATCCCCACCGCGCCGGCCGCCAGCTCGCGTTGGAGCCGCGCCGCAGTCTCGGATGAGGTGGTGAAACCCGACGCCGTCAGACCGAAGCGCGAGTTGTTGGCCTTCTCAATGGCCTCGTCGAGGTCGCGCACCCGTTGGATGGGCATGGTCGGTCCGAAGGTCTCCTCGACCATCATCTCCATGTCGTCGGTCACGTCGACCAGGACCGTCGGCGGGTAGTAGTAGCCGGATCCCTCGGGCAGTTCGCCACCGGTGAGCACCCGCGCCCCCTTGGCCACCGCATCGGCCACGTGCTCGACGACGATGTCGCGCTGTCCCCGGGTTGTCAGCGGTCCGAGATCGGTGTCGCGATGGGTCGGGTCACCCACCTTGAGTTCCTCGGCGAGCTCGACGATCCGCTGCACCAGACGGTCGTGGATCTCGTCCACCGCGTAGACCCGTTCCACGGAGGCGCACGACTGGCCGGTGTTCATGAAGGCCGCCCACACCAGCGACCGCGCGGTCCGCTCCAACGGCGCGTCGGCCGCCACCACCGCCGCATCGTTGCCGCCGAGTTCGAGCTGCGACGGGATGATCCGCTCGGCGCAGCGCCGGGCGACGTGGCGGCCGACATCCACCGAACCGGTAAAGAGCACCTTGGCGACATTCGGGTGGTCGACCAGGGCATCAGTCGCCGAACCCGGCAGAGCCACCCCGTTGAGCACCCCTTCCGGCATCCCGGCGCGGCGCGCCTGGTCCACCAGGGCGAGACCGGTGAGAACCGTCGCCGAGGCCGGCTTGAAGACCATGGTGTTGCCGGCGACGAGGGCGGGGACGATTTCCCACATGGGGATCGCCACCGGGTAGTTCCACGGGGTGATGCCGGCCAACACGCCCAACGGATCGAAGCGATAGCCTGACGTCTTCCAGTGTGCGAACAGGAGCAACTCCGGTGCCACCGATTTGAACGCGAGCTGCTTTTCAGCCTGCTTGGCCCAGTAGTCGAGGGTGGCGCAGGCCGGGACCACGTCCACCAGCATGGCCTCGGAGATCGGTTTGCCGTTCTCGGCCGACATGAGCTCGGCGAGCTCCTCGCCCTCGTCGATGAAGATCTCCAGCCACTGCCGGAGGATGGCCTGACGCTCGGCCACCGGCGTCGCGGCCCACGCCGGGAATGCGTCCTTGGCGGTCTGCACCGCAAGCTCGACGCCGTCGGCTTCAATGGCCGAAACGGTGCCGATCTCCTGCTCCGTGGCCGGGTTGACGGAGGTGATCGATCGCGGGCCTTCAACCTCGCGGTTGCCGATGATGGAGTGTGTGGGGAGTTTCATGGCGCGATTGTATCGAATCGACGCAGCGCGGCAACCAGGGTCGATGCGAAAACGGAAACTGAACCGCAAGCACACATCGCAGGATTCGCCCGCAGCCCAACCGAGCCCTGTACGAATCGCAGCCTGCGGTGGCGAACCGTCAGCCGTAGCGGTCGGGTTTTTGAAACACAAAGGACGCCAAGAACCACGAAGGAACCACGGAGCATCGCCAGGGGGAACCGCAGATCACGCAGATCAACACAGATAGGGCCATCGCACGCCCCCGCCCACCCAAAATGGTTCACGGATCACATGGATGAGCGCAGATGGCCAGCTACAACGGATCAACCGTTCTCTGCTCCGAGCACCGGTTTTTGCCCACAATAGCGGAGTAGCGCGACCGGTGCCTATTCCCAACTTTGTTAACTTTGTTTCTCC
>Ga0316193_10003702_pt1 | contig 11100 bp, 10 predicted proteins | sample MerIslsedime2_MG_FD_207735 | JGI IMG/M metagenome (GOLD analysis project Ga0316193, IMG submission 207735) | Coastal sediment microbial communities from Maine, United States - Merrow Island sediment 2 | ecosystem: Environmental > Aquatic > Marine > Coastal > Sediment | place: USA: Maine... | reverse complement strand
TGTTTTCAGCGAATGACGATGTTATCGAAGTGCTTAAGGCGCGTGGTGCGCTGGTCCACAGCGAAGCTTTGCGCCACAGCTATCCGCATTGCTGGCGACACAAGACGCCGATTATTTTCCGGGCCACACCGCAGTGGTTTATCAGTATGGAACAGAAAGGCCTGCGAGAGTCGGCATTAAGCACCATTCGTGGTGTTCAATGGATGCCTGACTGGGGCCAGGCCCGTATTGAAGGAATGGTGGCTGGCCGGCCTGACTGGTGTGTATCGCGGCAGCGTACCTGGGGCGCTCCGATTGCGCTGTTTGTGCACCAGAAAACCGGCGAATTACATCCGGATACCGCCCGTTTGATTGAAGAGATTGCCCTGCGTGTAGAGCGCAGTGGGATTGACGCCTGGTTTGAAATGGATGGCCAGGAGTTACTGGGTGAAGAAGCTGCTTACTACGAAAAAGTCAGTGATACGCTTGATGTATGGTTTGACTCTGGCACGACTCACCAGTGTGTTCTTGAACGTCGCGAAGAGTTGGGGTTTCCGGCGGATCTTTACCTGGAAGGCTCTGATCAACATCGTGGCTGGTTCCAGTCCTCGTTGCTGACCTCGGTTGCTATGCACGGCACGGCTCCTTACCGGCAGGTGCTGACGCACGGGTTTACCGTTGATGCCAAGGGACAAAAGATGTCCAAGTCCAGGGGCAACGTGGTCGCGCCACAGAAAGTAGTGAATAGTCTGGGAGCGGATATTCTGCGCTTGTGGGTGGCGGCAACTGATTACCGCAACGAAATGACAGTATCGGATGAGATTCTCAAGCGCGCCGCAGATGCCTATCGTCGCATGCGCAATACGGCGCGTTTCCTGCTTTCCAATATGGTCGGCTTTGATCCGGTTGAGCATGCCCTGCCTCCGGAAAATATGTTGATGCTCGATCGCTGGGTCGTAGAACGTGCGCGCCAGTTACAGACTGAAGTTATTCAGGCCTATGAGGCATACGAGTTTCACCATATCTATCAGAAGGTGCATAATTTTTGCGCCACAGACCTTGGTGGATTCTATCTGGATGTCATCAAAGACCGGCAATACACCACCCAGGCAGACAGTATTGCGCGTCGCTCCACCCAGACTGCGATGTATTTTATTGCCGAGGCGCTGGTGCGCTGGCTGGCGCCCATTCTGAGCTTTACGGCCGAAGAAATCTGGAAGAATTTACCCGGTGACCGCGAAGAGTCGGTTTTCCTGGAAACCTGGTTTGAGTTACCGGACATGTTCCTTCCCGAGGAAGAAGCAACTCAGCAGTTTGGTATGGAGTACTGGCAGAGTGTTCTTGAGGTGCGTGATGCTGTCAAGAAAGAGGTCGAGAAGGTGCGTGTCGCCGGCGACATTGGCTCCTCACTGGATGCAGAAATTGACTTGTATTGCGATGATGGCTGGTTCAGCAAGCTTGCCAGTCTCGAAGACGAACTGCGCTTTGTGCTGATTACTTCGTCTGCAGGGCTTCATCGGCTTGATGAAAAGCCCGCGGATGCTGTAACAGTTGATGTGGGTGGAGTACAGATGGGAATCATTGTGTCTGCTTCTGCGCATGGAAAATGTGTGCGCTGCTGGCATCACCGCGAAGATGTAGGCGCGACCAGCACCCATCCGGAACTCTGCGGACGATGCATCGATAATGTGGAGGGCGCTGGCGAGCAGCGCAAGTACGCCTGAGTAGTTTGCGCATGGGTAAATGGTTTGGTGTCTCCGTTGTGGTCATTTTGCTGGATCAAATGACCAAGTACCTTGCTGAGGCAAAGCTGATATACGCGGAACCGATGGCCGTTCTGCCATCGTTTAACCTGACGCTTTTATATAATCGTGGTGCTGCATTCAGTTTCCTGAGTGATGCTGGCGGCTGGCAGCGCTGGTTCTTCGTTACGGTGTCCTTTCTGGCATCAGTGGCACTGGTAATCTGGTTGCGCAAGCTGAAGCCGGAGCAGTGGCAGCTGGCACTCGCACTGTCGCTGGTACTGGGCGGTGCTGTGGGTAATTTAATTGATCGCCTGTGGCTGGGACACGTAGTGGATTTCATTCAGATCTACTACCGTGATTTCTACTGGCCAGCATTCAATATCGCCGATTCGGCAATCACTGTGGGCGCCATTTTGCTGCTATGGGATGGTTTGTTCCTGCAGCGCAAGGACAACTGAAATGCAGATCACCATCGGTTCTTCCGTTACCATGCATTTTTCGCTGGCACTCGCTGACGGTATGCTGGTTGAGAGCAGTTTTAACGATCAGCCGGTGTCATTTGTTCTGGGTGACGGCAGCATCGATAAAGGCCTGGAGCTGGCACTGATAGGACTCGTGGCAGGGGCCCGCCAACGGTTGACCCTGATGCCAGGACAGGCTTTCGGTGAGCGCGATGAGTCTGCTATCCAGTCTATACCAAAAAGCCGTTTTCCCGAGTATATGGACCTCGAGCCCGGTCAGATCATCGGTTTTTCCGGCGAAAATGGTGAGGAGGTCGCAGGGGCCATTGTTGCCATCGAAGACCAGGAGGTCACCGTCGACTTCAACCACCCTCTGGCTGGCCGCGAAATCAGTTTTGACGTACAGATATTGAATGTCGAAAACCCATCCGCCGGGTAGGGATGCGGTTGCTTACGGAAGCGTATAATTCGCGAATCTGACTGACCTGGAAAATAGCTGATGGACGTTTTGCTCGCCAACCCCCGAGGATTCTGTGCCGGTGTCGATCGCGCGATCGAGATCGTCGACCGTGCGCTGGAGCTCTTTGGTGCACCCATCTATGTTCGCCACGAAGTCGTCCACAACCGCTACGTGGTCAAAAACCTGCGTGAAAAGGGCGCGGTATTCGTCGATGAGCTTGACGAGGTTCCTGATGGGGAGACCGTAATTTTCAGTGCGCACGGTGTTTCTCAGGCCGTGCGTAAGGAAGCCGAGAATCGTGGCCTGAAGGTCTTTGACGCTACCTGTCCGCTGGTAACCAAGGTGCACATGGAGGTGGCGCGCTTCAGCCAGCAGGGACGGGAATGTGTGCTAATCGGGCACCAGGGGCATCCTGAAGTCGAAGGGACGATGGGTCAATATGATGACTCTGCCGGGGGGCGTATGTATCTGGTTGAAAATGCCAGTGATGTGCAATTTCTAAAAGTGGAGAACGCGGAGCGGCTTAGCTATGTCACCCAGACGACGCTGTCAGTAGATGATACCGCGCGAGTCATTGACTCGCTGCGTTCACGTTTTCCGGCAATAGAAGGTCCGCGCAAGGACGATATCTGTTACGCAACGCAAAATCGGCAGGATGCTGTCCGCGAGCTGGCCGGCAAGGCTGAAGTGGTGCTGGTGGTGGGTTCGCCGAACAGTTCCAATTCCAATCGCTTGAGGGAGCTGGCCGAGCAAGCGGGTGCCAGTGCCTACCTCCTTGATGGTCCGGAGCAGATTGATCCGGCATGGTTGGCAGGCAAGTCCTGCATCGGAGTGACGGCAGGTGCGTCAGCGCCGGAAGTGCTGGTGCAGCAGGTGATTGATCACTTGCGGGAATGTGGAGCGGCCGGCGTCGATGAGCTGGCCGGCCGCGAAGAGTCGATTACCTTTGCGTTACCGAAAGAATTACGGCTTACCAGCAGTCGTCAACAGTGACGCCGGCATCAGCGCTCGCAATAGTCCGTGCGCCTGTGCTGGATAGCGAAAGGTTTCCGCACTTGTCTGCGGCTTGTGCACCGCTACGGGTCGCTGTTAACGTGTAGGCGGTTCCACCGCCAGTGATTGTTGCTGCAATGCTGTAGTATGTGACTGTACCGTCGATAGGGCTTTTGTCTGGATAGTCATCATCCGCGGTTGCACCAGTATAAGAGCCGTTCGATGTATAGTAACGCTCGATAGCATTTGCGGCTTCCATTAATACCGATTTGGCATCAGCCCGATGTGTTTTTTGTACATGTTCCCGGTAGGCTGGATATCCGATAGAAGCGAGAATGCCGATAATGGCGATCACGATCATGAGCTCTATCAGGGTAAATCCTGCTGTGCGTCTAGTATGCATTTGACTGCTCCATGCGTGCTGTCATGATTAAGATTAGGGAAGAACTACGGTCCCTTCGGGTAATACCCATATCTCGGTTATTCGGTTTCCACCGCTTGATTGCCTGGCGACGTTGAAACCGATTTCTTTGCCCTTGTCTATGCCCGCCATCGAGCCAAAGGCTGTATCAGGCGTGTGCACACGGACATTGCTATCAACAGGGAAAGCACTCGCACCGACGATCAGCTGACCACCGCGAACAGCGTTGACTATGCCTGTTTGGTCGAAGCTTGGCGGGTAGTATTCTGGCAGACCTTGCGCATTTGCCAGGAATGCCATGGCCGACAAACCGGCCATCAATAGTGATCTGTATATACTAAGCATGATCTACCTCGTCTAGGTTATGGCTTCAGCTCGCGCCAGGAGAATCGTCCTGTGCCGGTTCCGCCTCCGGTGTTTGTTTTAATGCTATCAACATCACCGGTCGTTGTTCCGCCATTACTGGTGCCGGTACTGACATTGGTGACAAGAATATTATCGATGAACGAACTGTCAGAAGGTGTACCGGAATCATGACGAATTCTGGACACGACATTGTCGGGACTGTCCACATCCGCGATATTATCGGTCAGCGAGAACTGGCCGTCGCCATTCAGATCGAAAATGGCATCAGAGGAGGCGCTGCCGCTTACCGGGTCAAAGCCCAGAGTGAAGCCGCCAGGTACCGGGCCACAACTGGTCGGGTCTTTCGGCAGTACCGTGTTAACGAACAGCAGGCCACCACGGACGAGGAAGTCGCGCACTGCCCTTTCGCCAGGGTATTGTACGGTACCGCCTTCGTCTTCTACATCAAGATCAATGTACCAGCCCATTACCTTGCTGCTTGCACTGCCGGTGTTGTCGTAAGTTACCGTATTACTCGATAACGAGCCCACGGTATTGCCTTCCTTAAGTGCGCTCTTGTCTTCAAAGGACTGTTCTATCAACTGAGCGTTTGTACTCAGCCGCGTAACCAGTGGGGTGTTGGACATATCATCCCAGACCCCATATATGGACTGGATGTCGGTGCTGGTTGCATCTTCATCCGTTATCCAGCTACCAGTGCCGAAGATCACAATGAATCCGGTTTCTTCAGGATGTTTGATCACTACCGGCTCGTTGGTGATCGGTTGCGCAGCACCGCCAACACCATAAGTGGCCTGGAAAAGCAGTTTTGTACTGCTGCCCCAGCTTGCCGTGTTAGAGGAGCTAAGGTCGAAGCGGTACAGATTACCCTGCAGGTCGCCAGCGTAGACATGGTCGACAGTGCCGTCGAGATCGGTATCAACAGCACGTACGCCGGACAGGCCATTTGGTGTTGTGGTGTCGGAGCTGGTCGCTTTGCCGACCCCGGTGTCTATTTTTACGAAGTCAGAAGCAGACCATACACCGTCTTCTCCGCCATCGATGAATAGCACGTAGAGGGCCGCATTACCCGCAGCAGACGAACTATTGTAGCCATTGCCGAAAATGGCAACCCAGCGCTGATTACCGCTGCCATCCGTTGCATTACTCATGGCCAGCACAGGTTCGCTGAACGAGTAACCCAGATCGCCATCAGGGTCATCATCTTCGGTGAATTCCCACATGACGTTAGCCGCAGCATTGGTTTCGGTGTCGAAACTGGTTGGGTCGGTAATGTCGATCGCATAATAACCCTTGCCGCCCTTGCCGAGGCCGCCAACCAGTACCGTGTACCAGTCCAGGGCGCTGTTCCGGGTTATATAGACATCGTTAATACTTGGTGTCAGGTCAACATAGAAGCTGTGGCTGTAGTCGGGTTTTGTCAAGTCCGAAAGATTCTCGAAGACCATGTTGGGAACATAGGCGAAGACTTCGTCACCGGTATCGGCTGCAAATGCATGCAGCATTCCGTCATTGCCACTGATATAGACGACCTCATCACGGCCAAGGTTATCTGACTTAAAGGTGTTATACGGGTCTGTGACCGGGTAAGCACCGGATCCGCGGCCTGTAAAGGGTGGTGAGCCGACAAATACGGGAGCTGAGTGCACCAGGTCGCCGAGTTTGCCCTTGGTCGTTGGACGCACCCGGAATTCACCATCATCCAGGCTGCCACCTTCGTACTGGGACTGACCACGCAGGTACTCAAGCCGATCCTTGCCTACCGGCCCGGTACGAGTGTAATTGCTGAGTGCAGGCGCATTAAGCTGATCCTGCTGGCCACCGGCGGTAGATGTGAGGTTTGCCCACTGAAACGGTATTCCCGTGCTGGATCCGGCGTTATCCTTGTAAGTAACGATTACCCGGCTATCGCTTGCATAATCTGTCTTGCCATCAAGTTGTTCCGCTGCACTCCACAGGCTGGTTGTCAGGTCTACAACACCATTTAGCCCGATTGGGTGTGCAAGCATGTCACCTGTGTTGTTGGTGGTGTCGAAAAACGCGCGGAATACAACAGAGTTACTCTTCAGGTTCTGGGTGTTAAAGGCAACCGCAGAAGCAACGCCGGTACCGTCAAGGATTTCAGAGAAAATCTCACCTAGAGAGGTCCTTAGAGCAACAGGGTTTGCGGCGTTCATGAACTGGCCGCGCCCGTTATAGGCTGCATGACGGAGGTCGTCGACTTTTTGAGCATCGTTAGCTGATGCTGTGGGCCATGTGAAAGCGGCATCAAGGTCCGATGGCATTGAGCTCAGTGTGCCTTCAACACCGTAGGCCAGTGTGAAGGTGGTCATGTGTTGGTGCAGGCGGTCGTTGGCGCTCAGTGAGCCCGTGCCGCGATAGTAGTTGGCGTCCCGCGTTGTTATCGGTACAAGATTGTTGGTACTGTCACCATCCAGATCGTCTTCATAGTACTTCATGGCAATATCGGCCAGCGTAGCGGTTTCAGTTGCTGCGAAACTTCCGCCATCGTAGTCGCTATCATCATCACCGTCGTGATCGGTGCTACCACTCCAGCTTCCGTTGTAGAAACCATCTGTCATCAGTATGGTGTAGTTTTGCTGGCATGAGCCTGCTGCTGTACTCAGACGTGGACAGCCAGCGCTACCGCCGAATATATCGTCACTTTCACCGCTGGTTCCATCACAGGTGTAATACAATCCAGCCTTGTCCAGGTTGTCGCGCAACGGTGTACCGCCGCTGGTCGGACTCTGATTGAAAAGCGTATCAAGCAGCGATTTCTTGTTGCCGGTTGATGTGCTGGCATTCATCGAGGCAACGCCAATGCGGTGGTTTGACGTGTCATTGATAGTAGCCATGCCGACGCGGGCAAAAGCGGTTGCTTCAAGCGCCTGACTTATTGCAGCCTTGGTTGCCAGGTCGCGTTTCCGGTAGTAAGTAAACCAGTTTGCGAAGTTTTGTATTTCCAGGGCATACGAGCAACTAACGAACCCGTCCAGATCAGTGTCCTGGCCACAGTCAGAGCGGCCGAAGCCAGTGGTCTCGTTTAAAACAGCGCGGGTGTAGCTGTCAGAACCGCCAGAGGCGGCCGGTTTGATCTCCACCCTGGTATGGCTGTCCGTGGCATCAATCACACCATCTGAATCCGTGTCGGTCCAGGTGTAGTACCGGGCCGGGAAGTAGTTGGTGACAGTTATATCTGTTGGTGAATTATCGGTGGTAGACGTAGGCGCCTGAGCAGTATAGTCATCAAGTACCTGGGTAAGGTCTTCTGTGTCACCGGCTGGCAACCAGGCATCATACAAGGCGCTGTCAGGCGTACTGTTGGCGAAGACAGCAGGTGTGGCCTGGCTATCGACACCTTTCCAGGGTATGTAGGTTACGTCCGGATTGTAATACTGTGCATTATAGCCACTGTAACGAACGCGCCAGACGCCATAGGGGTCTGATGTGGTTCCCAGTTGAGTGAGCACCGCCTCCTCGCTGGGGACGATCCTTCCATATTGAGAGCTCGTGCCGGCCCAATGAACGCCATTTGGAAAAATGTAGGCTCTGTAGTTATTGCTGGTTGCATCCACGTCGGGCATGTGAAACAGGCCCTGATCGCGGTTCCGGATAGTAACTTCCCAGTCCATACTGCCCGAGTTATCGGTTAGCAGAAATACGTTGGGCTCAATCCCATTGGCTACTTCCAGTGCGTTATCGGCAAGGTTCAGGTCACCGGCCAGGGCTACGGGCAAATAAGCTGTTGCAAGCGTCGATGCCAGAAGTGTCAGGCGCGATGCAGAAAATTTGTTGGATCTTTTGTTCATGACGATACCCCTTGCTTGGTAAAGTGCGATGTTCCAGCGCCTTGCCCTAAAGAATCTTTCCATAATAGGTTTGTATGAACACAGGAGACTGATTGTTGGCACCTGTGCCTCTCGCGGTTATTCTGAACAGTTCGACATCACCGCCGCCGGCGCCAGTACCGTATCCGCCGAGATTGAATTTATCGATAGCAGTCGTTGCGCTGCCATAGTGCTCAATAATGTAGCGCGGCGCAGGTGCAGAACCGTAGGTGCTTGTATAGCTGCTGTCCGCCAGGCTGTCGGTATTATCCCAGCCAAGCGTGCGCCATAGCTCCTGGACTGAATTATCATAGTGCCCGTCGCTGCCAGTGGTATCGAATCCGGCGGTAACTGTTACGTCGTCTTCTATATGCGCTTCTGCAGCCCTGAGAGCCGACTCTGCGGCTTCAAATGCCTGCTGGTGTTCGCGTGTGTTACTGGCCATTTTTTCCTCCATGGTTGTTGTCTGCATGGAAGAGACGCCGATCAGAGTCATCACCAGGAGAATAAACAGGCTGACTACCAGCGCTGCTCCCGATTGCTTCGTGTTCGCTGCAGTATTGTTCATAAGGAGATCCAGCCTTACATGTCGCCGCGATTGCGGATTTTGACGGTTGATGTATAAACCTGGCGCAGGCGCTTGTCCGCGCCATGGGACGTATCATCGAACTGCGTCCCCGCCAGGTAGTAAGTGTTGTCATCATTCTCGTAGTTGATCTGATCAGGCGTGTAGGACAGCAGGGCAACCCGTACGCTGACAACGCTGTTCCAGTTAGCTGCGCCCACCTGGTCGGCAGTGACATAGCGGTTGGCGAGCCTGTCCCCGGTGGTGTCGACGCCGTAAAGTGTCTGCATACTTTCTATGCCATCGACAAGCTCCTGCGCAGCACCGGCTGAGACGGTGCCGCCAGTATTATTCAGCAGGCCACGTCGATAGAGCGCCCGGCCATTACCCGACTGGCTGACACCAATGTAGTAGATTGTGGAGACCATCTTGACAATTTGAGCTTCACTGTCATATGCGTGGGGATTTCCGTTTACGCTGGTGCAGTCAGCCGGATAGCCCAGTCCTTTCGTACAGTTGCCAGGGCTGAGCCCGCCGCCGCCCGCGTTATGTGTCAGGGTGTCGTCAGCACCTCCCGAGTTGATGGAAAGGTTGTCGGCCTGGAAGATCGCAGTATTATCGTTGTCACAGACCATCAGGATATCGCCGGTCGCTAGCCCGGTAGCATCAACAACCTTGAACTGGGCGGAGCTGGCATTGTGTGGCGGAGTGCCTAGTTTGTAACTGTTGTCGCCACCGCGCATCATGATAAAACCATCGCTATCGGCGATCCGGTCACCGGCTGCGGTGCCAGTGGCGGGGAATTCGGAAGGGAAAGTGTCGACGCCACCTTCAAAGCCAACAATGGCGCCATTGCCAAAATCGGTAGACGTCGTCGCACCGCCTGTCAGTGTTACTGCAACTTCATCGGTACGCGGGCAGGGGGAAAATCCTGCCATACGGATTTCCCTTGTCAGTAAGTTCATCGCAAAGCGTGAATTTTCCTGCATGCGCGAAATGTTCTCGGTAACCTGATAAGACTGTTTGCTGCTGGCATAGATCTGAACGACGCCTGTAAGCAGGACGCTGCTAAGCAGCAGGGCGATCATCAATTCGATGATCGTGAATCCCTTGAGTTTTTTATGAAATGAGTTCATAGCCCAGTCCTTATTGCCAGTGGAATTTGATTGGCAACCCGTTCGCCATCTTCCCAGCGAGTTTCGGTCCAGGTGATGGTGACCAGTGCTTCGTTGCCGTTGTTGACAACAACACTGCCGTCACCATCGGGAAGAAGACCTTTATTAATGCCAAGCGTTGTGCTGCAAACGCTGTTGGTTTTCCATTTACCCAGCAGACACTTCCACTGGTTAAGGTCGTAGGCCGCTATCGCATTCCCGTCGCAGGTGGCACCGTTTGCCTGGCAGTTGGAGCCACCACTGGTCGGCGCGGTGCCGGCCGTATTGTTGTATGTCCCCGCCAGCGCTGCGTCGCGATTTGCCCGCATGCGATCGATGATGTCGTAGGCAAGCAAGGTTGCCTGACCGCGAGTTGCTGCAGAAGCGTTGGCTTTTAGCGAGGTGGCCTGCAGGCCGGCAAGGCCCAACAAACCCAACGACAGGACGAGTACAGCGATCATCACTTCGATCAGGGTGAAACCATGGCTCCGGGCATTAAGCGATTTTGAGTGTAAGGTGATCATGGGCAGGCATATCTCCCGTCAACAGACATGTGGCCGCTGGGCGCAACTGATAGTCTGCGGCCAATTTCCCCGGATTCGCACAGTGTTACCGTGCAGTTGGCGGCGCAGGCGGTGCTGAGGAAGCCCTGGGAATCATAAGTGAAAGTGCTCTGGCCACCATCGGCAATCAGTGTGTGCTTGCCATCCTGGCTGGCGTAGACACGTATATCAGTGCCGCCCGCTGTTGTTTCCACTGTCCAGCCGGCTTTCCAGTTGCTGCCGCCGGATGCGGCGGTGACATTAATCGATTGGCCACGCTTCACAGCTTCACTGCGAGCCAGGTTGAGGGCGCCAACCAGTTCGTTGACCTGAGTGGTCATCCGATTGTTACGCATCAGGTCCCCGAAGCTTGGTACCCCGATCGACAGGACTATGGCGGCAATCGCCAGTCCGATCATCAGTTCCACTAATGTAAAGCCGTTTTGTTTCTTCATGACGTTAACCTAGCCGAGTGAGTGCAGCCTAGTAAATTCAATTCCGATGAGTGGATCTTTATTAGCGACAAGTGGTTAAAACCGGTATCGAGCAGTCAGATCCATCCCAACTTTATATAGGGGACAGGT
>Ga0316193_10003700_pt1 | contig 11104 bp, 9 predicted proteins | sample MerIslsedime2_MG_FD_207735 | JGI IMG/M metagenome (GOLD analysis project Ga0316193, IMG submission 207735) | Coastal sediment microbial communities from Maine, United States - Merrow Island sediment 2 | ecosystem: Environmental > Aquatic > Marine > Coastal > Sediment | place: USA: Maine... | reverse complement strand
GCATCGACCGATTGGTGGGAACGCTGTTCGATCTGGTTGAGGAGGCCAAAGAATAGCCATGACACGGCGAATCGCGATTTATGGCGGGAGCTTCGATCCCTTCCATCTCGGCCATCTGGTGCCGGTGGTGCGCGCGCAGGAGACCTTTCTCTTCGAATCGGTGTACTTCGTGCCCGCTGGATCGCCGCCGCACAAGGATGCGGCGCCACTCACCCCGGTCACCCACCGCCTTGCGATGGTCGCCATGGCGACTTTGCCGTACGACAATTTCTTCACCTCCGACGATGAGGTCTTCGCTCCCCAACCGACCTACTCGGTGGAAACTGTGCGGCGATTCCGGCAGCGATACCCGGGCAGCACTTTCTTTTTCATCCTTGGTTCGGACTCCTTTTCACAGATCGCCGCTTGGGAAATGTGGGAGGAATTGGTGGATTCGGTCCACCTGGTGGTTCTCCACCGGGCCCACATGTGGGGCAAGGAACTCGAGCAGCGGGTACCGGAACGGCTGCTACCGCGGCTCCAGGTCGTCGAGCCGTTCGAGGAGGTTGCCGACCCCGAGGAGTTGACGATCTACCTGCTCAACCACGAGCCGTTCCCGATTTCCGGCACCTCTATTCGGAATCGCCAGAGTCGCGGATTGCCGATTCGCGAGCTCGTTCCGCACGAGGTCCACTCCTATATCGAAAAGTACGGCCTCTACTCGCCGGCCTCCATGACGGAGGAGTGATGGCGGACGCCCAAATGATCGATTCTCTCCGAACAGCTGCGCAGGCCGCCGCCGACAAGAAGGCCTTTCAGATCGTCGGCTTCGAAGTCTCTGACCTCACCTCCTACACCGACAGTCTTCTGATCTGTTCCGGTGCCAGCGACCGGCAGGTGGCCGCAATCGCCAACGCGGTGCAGCGGCAGCTCAAGGAAGCCGGCAGGCGTCCCCTCCACGTCGAGGGGGAGAGACGGGCGGATTGGGTGCTCCTCGACTACGGCGAGTTTGTGATTCACGTCTTTACCGAAGAGCGTCGGACGTACTACGGACTCGATGGGCTGTGGGGTGATGCCCCGAAACTCGATGCGATGGCGCTCGGTATCGATGAGGGCGATCCGCGGTGAAGGTCCGTGTGGCCTGGCTCGGCCGACCGACGGCGAGCCCCTACGAACGCGAGGTCGAGACCTATCGCAAGAGGGTCCATCGCAGGTGGCCGGCCGAAGACCGCCCGCTGCGGGCTTCCGCCGGGGGACGCGACAAGGATCCCGAGCGCGTGCTGCGGCTCGAGGCCGAAATTCTGATGCGTCATCTCGAGCCCGGCTGGCGGCTCGTAGCCCTCGACGAGCGTGGTCCGGCCCACACCAGCGAGGCCTTCGCGAAGCGGCTGCAGAAGCATGCTGACGACGGCGTCGAAGGCGTGCTCTTCGCCATCGGCAGCGATCTCGGCCTCGATGGAGAGCTCGTCGCCCGGGCCGACGAGAGGCTCTCGCTGGGTCCCATGACCCTTCCCCACCTGTTGGCCAGACTTTTGTTGTGGGAACAGCTTTTCCGGGCCGCCAACATGCTGGGTGGTGGTGCGTATCACCGAGTCGGGTACAATGAGGGACGGTCGAAAGGATGATCGGAGGCCGAAGTGTCGTGGGCGGAATGGGACCGCCCATTCGGAGGAATGAGCAATGAATAAGAGACAGCGGGAGCGCTATCGCAAGCAGCTGCTGGCAAAACGGGAATCCCTGTTGCAGCTCGTCAAAGCGGCGCGTTCCAGCGAAACCGAAGCCAATGATAAAGAAGCGCCGGATCTCGGTGATCGTGCGCTATCCACGGTGATTCGTGACCTGAGCTACCAACTGACCGCCACGGAACGAGACATCCTGCGTCGGGTCGATGACGCCCTCGATCGCATCGAGGACACTACCTACGGGACCTGCGTTTCATGCGAGAAAAAGGTCCAATTGGGTCGCCTCGACGCCGTGCCGTGGGCGCGTCACTGCATCGAGTGTCAGGAGCTGCAGGATCGTGGAGAAATCTGAGCCTTTTCGATCACCGGCTTCTCTCACCCAATCATGATCCGGAAATACCGGACTGAAGTAATGCCTCAACAATCAATCCGACCACTGTGGGTGTGGTGGTGAGTTCGACGGTCTATCTTGTCGCCTCGTCCGATGACTTCCTGCTTGAAGAGGCGTTCGGTGAAACGGTGAGGGCGGTGTGCGCCGAGTTTGGGGACGTCGATCCCGAAACCCTGCCCGAGGAAGCGACGCCGGAAGATCTTTCCGTCGAGCTCTGCTCTCCTTCTCTTTTCAACCCACAGCGTGTTCTTCTGGTGCCCGAAATCCGTGCCTGGGTCGACATACCCGCAAGGCGTCCGCCGGACCAACGCCCCGCCGAAAAGGCCGTCGTGGACGCTACGCCGGTGGTGCAGGTGCTGGGTGAAGGGATCGGCGACGGTATCGCCCTGGTCATGGGAGCGTGCTGTCACAGCAAGCCCAAAGGTGCGCTCGTGGATGCGGTTGACGCGACCGGCGGATTTCGCTGGCAGCCGGTTCCCGAACCGCCAAAGCCGTGGGAAGACGCCGTCCTGTCGAAGGAGCAGGAGGCGATGCTGCGAAAGCTCCTTGCAAAGGCAGCCGGCGAAGTCCAATTCACGCCGGAGGCGGCACGCCTGCTGCTCGAGCGTCTCGGCTTCGCCCCCCGGCTGCTCAGTCAGGAGGGACGAAAGCTGGCGGCGGCCAACGTCGACGGAGTGGTTGGCGAAGAGCTCGTGCTGGCCCTCAGCTTTCCCCAAGAACGCTCCCTCGACGTTGTATGGGATGCGGTCTTCGAGCGCCGAGCGGCGCCGATCCTCGACATCATGTCGGCCACCGAGGCCGGCATCCAGGTGCGTGATCGGCAGGGTCGAGCGGTCACCGCCAAAAGCGCTCCTCATGTCCTTTTCAGCCAGGTGGCGTCGATTCTCCAGAACCTCCTCTACCTGAGAAGGTTGGCGACAGAGCATGGACTCCTCGGGGAGATGTCGCCTGACAAAACCCGCGATGACTTCTGGTACCCGAAACGATTCAAAAACGGGCTCGGTCCGAAGATCGTGGAGCTCCTGAAAGCCGACGCGCCATCTCCGATCCAGCGCGCGGGAAGAAAGCCGCCGACCCTCTTTGTGCTCGGACGGCTATTCAAAGGAGCCGGGCGTTACTCTGACGAGGATCTGGTGCAGGCCCTTGCCGGGGCAGGTGCCGTCGAGACCGCGCTGCGCAGTGATATGGCGCAGGAAGCGCTGTCCGTCTGGATTGCGTCGATTCTCGATTGACCTCCCACCCCTCGGGCAAACGGCTATCCGGGTTCCGCCGCCCACCCGCCCACGGCAATACGGCACGTGCCCTTGAAAACGCAAACGCAGTGGCGGGTCGTTCTGCCGTAAAGCCGTACGGCCGTATAGCCGCAAAGCCATGGCATCTGCGCTACGATGATCCTTCACCTCGATTGGGGAGCATCGTGAGCAATCGCGAAACAGAGATCGATGAGCTTGCCGAGGCTCGTGAGCGAGTCCGGCGGTTGGAGGCGGTAGTCGAGGCCGGTCTGATGGTCAACTCGACCCTCGATCTGGCCGAGCTTGCCGAGCACGTCATCGGCATCGCAACGCGGCTCATCAATGCCGAGCGCGGGAGCCTCTTCCTGGTCGACCGGGAAACCGGCCGCCTGCGATCGATGGTTGCCCAGGGTCTGACCACCGGTCCTCTGACCGTGGAGGTGGGTGAGGGAATCGTCGGTGCGGTGGCGGCGTCGGGTGACGCTGAGATCCTGGACGATCCCTACGCGGACTCACGATTCGACCCCAAGGTCGACCAACTGACCGGTTTCCAAACCCGGTCACTGCTGACGGTGCCGGTGCGTGACCGTGAAGGATCGATGATAGCGGTGCTGCAGCTCCTCAACCATCGGGGCGGGGGCTTTTCAGTTGCGGACGTGGAATTCCTGGCCGAGCTCGGTGTGCCGTTCGCGATTGCCCTGACGACAGCCGACCTCCACCGGGAGATCGTGGCCCGTGAGCAGCTGAGTCGCGAGGTCTGTCTCGCGGCCGAGATCCAGCGCGCCCTGCAACCCGAGGGCCGTGCCGACATTCCGGGTCTCGAAATCGAGGTCCTGTTCGAACCCTGTCACGAGGTAGGCGGCGACTACTGGGACGTCATCCCGGTTGGCGACGATCACTGGTGGATCGTGGTCGCTGACGTCTCCGGTAAGGGCGTTCCGGCCGGCCTCGTGGCGTCGAATATCCAGGCATGTCTGTGGACTCGACGTGCGGGGTCCGAGCCCCTGACCACGGTCATTGCCGACGTCAACGAAACCCTCTGCCGCCTCACACGCGGCCGCAAATACGCCACCCTTGTAGCGGCGGAATGGAACTCGACGAACGAGACCCTGACCTGGGTCAGCGCCGGCCATCCGCCGTTGATGCTGAGCCGCAACGGTTCCGTCCATGACTTCGGTGCCACCGGCCGTCCCATCGGCCTGCTCTCAGACCAGATCTATGAATCTGAAGAAGCCCTGCTCGCGGAGGGCGATACGGTGTTGCTCTACACCGATGGCCTCCTCGAAGCCGGTAGCATCAACGGCTCTGACGAGTTTGGGCTCGACAGGATCCGCGCCTGTCTCGAAGGTAATGAGAGCCCGCGTGATGTGATCGAGAGTCTCACCGCCGCCCTGGCCGCGCATATTGACGGCGGCGAGCCTGAGGACGATGTCACGCTGGTGTGTTTGCGGCGGAAGCGGTCTGAGAACTGAAGCGCTTCTCGTTCAGCGAGGGGTCCGGCTCCGTCCGTTGGACTACGCCGTGACAGAACCAATCTCGGCGGTCGCCGAGATTGGTTCTGGAGTAAACTGAGACCACCATGGCGGACAAGAAGATGATCTGGGTGGTGGACGACGATCCGGCGATCAGAGAGCTGGTGACCTTCATGGTGACGGAGGCCGGGTATGAGGTCGACGCCTTCGCGTCCGGCGCCGAAGTTCTGGCAAGCGCGGGTGAACCGCCGGACGCGATCCTCCTCGATCTCATGATGCCCGAGGTCGACGGCGTCGAGGTTCTCAAGGAAGTCTCCCGGCGCCATCCGAAGCTGCCGGTCATCATGGTGACTGCCGACCACGACGTCCAGCGAGCTGTTGAGGTGACCAAGCTCGGGGCCTACGACTATCTGACCAAACCGATCGATCAGGAACGGTTACTGACCACTCTCGGCAACGCACTGTCCCACGGCAGCCTCGAAAAAGAAGTGGCACGTCTCAAGGAAGAGCTTTCGGATCGCTACCACCTGCGCAGCATCGTCGGCTCCTCGGCCGCGATGCGGAAAGTCTACGACCAGATTGAAAAGGTGCTCGAATCGGAGATCACGGTCTTCATCGCGGGTGAAAGCGGCACCGGCAAGGAGCTCGTGGCCAAGGCGATCCACTTCGCATCCCTGCGGTCGGATGGACCGTTCATTGATGTCAATTGCGCGGCGATTCCAGAGGGGTTGCAGGAGAGCGAGCTCTTTGGTCACGAGAAGGGCGCGTTCACGGGGGCCCTCACAACCCACCCCGGCAAGTTCGAAAAGGCATCCGGCGGCACCATTTTCCTCGACGAGGTCGGCGAGATGTCACCCTCTGGCCAGGCGAGACTGCTCAGGGTCCTCCAGGAGCGAGTTCTGCAGAGAGTGGGGGGCACAGAGACCATCGAGCTCGATGTCCGGGTGATCTCCGCCTCGAACCGCGATCTCACGAAAATGGCCGAGGAGGGTTCCTTCCGCCAGGACCTTTACTACCGGTTGGTGGTCTTCCCGATCACCCTACCGCCGCTGCGCGATCGGCGTGAGGACATCCCCATGCTGGTCGAGCATTTCCTCGAGAAGTACGCCCGCGACGCCGGCAAGCGGGTGACCCGGGTCGAAGCCCAGGCGATGGATGCGATGGCGACGCACGGGTGGCCAGGAAATGTCCGCGAGCTCGAAAACGTGATCCACCGCACCCTTCTGGTTTCTTCCGGGCTCGAACTCACCCTTGAAGACCTCCCGCCCGGGATTGGTCAGGATCAACCCCCGGACGCGCCGGGAGTCCAACCGACGGCGGACTCCGGATCCTCCAGCGGCACAATGAATCTCGAGGAGCTCGAACGCGAGACCATTGTTCGGGCGATGGAGAACAACAAGGGCAATCTTTCCGACGTCGCGCGCCAGCTCGGCATCGGCAGGTCCACCCTCTATCGCAAGCTGGAGCAATTCGGGCTCCGCGAGAAAAAGTAGCTGCGCACTGAATTAGGAATGAGGAATTAGGAATGCCGCCCATCCACCCGGGCGGCTTTTCAATCTAGTGGGAGGGTGGTTGGGAATTCCTAACTCCTCATTCCTCATTCTAAAGAACGTCGTCCCACCCCTTCTTTCGAAGCGCCTCCACCACGTCTTTGACCCGCTGCGCTTCATCTTTCGGCACGATGAGCACCGCGTCGGGCGTGGCGACAACCACCAGATCGTCGACGCCCACCACCGACACCACCGGGCCCGTGCTGACCAGCACATTGCCGCGCGAATCTTCTGTATGGACCCGTCCACGGTTGTGGTTGCCGGACGAATCACCTGGGATTTCCTCGGCGAGTGCCGACCATGAACCGATATCGGACCATGGAAAGTCGACCGGGACGGTCCAACATTTCTGTGCTCCCTCCATGACTCCGAAATCCACCGAGGTGGCGGGCAGGGTCGGATAGACCTCGGCGAGGACCGCATCGGCCTCGGAAGAACCGATGGCTTTTGCCAGCCGGCTGAGGCCCTCGGCGAGCTCGGGCAGTTGCCGGCCGATTTCGTCGAGGAGATCGACTGCGCGCCATGCGAAAATTCCGGCGTTCCACAGAAACTGCGCGGATTCGAGATAGCGCTGCGCGTGTTCCGCGTCCGGCTTTTCAACAAAGCGCTGCAGATGGTGAACTGCCCATTCGCCATCACGGGAGTGTTCCTGCCCGAGTTCGAGATAACCGTATCCGGTTTCCGGCTTCGTCGGTTGGACGCCGAAGGTCAGTAGACCGCCCTCGCGCTCGACCTGGTGCGCCCCTGCCGCCATCGCCGAGCGGAAACGTTCCTCCTGACCGATGACGTGATCGGCGGGAAGGACGATGCAGATCGCCTCGGGGTCCCGGGAAAGCGCGGCATGGGCGGAAAAGCCCGCACAGGCAGCGGTATTCCGACCCACCGGCTCTGCGAGAACGTTGCCGGGCGGCAGCTCGGGAAGGATGTCGCGGCTGGCCTGGGCGGTCGCCGCGGTGGTCACCACCCACACCCGTTCCGGTGGCACCAGCCCTTCGAGTCGCTCGAAGGTCATCCGCAGCAGCGGTGTGTCGGTGGCGAGGGTCAGAAATTGCTTGGGACGTTCGCACCTCGATGCGGGCCAGAATCTGGTCCCCGATCCCCCGGCCATGATCACGGCATGCAGCATGAATTTATCTTAACGGTTCTGGCGGAGAACAGATGCTCGATACTCGTTCCTCGATGCTCGAAACTACAAAGAGGCGAGCAATTCCGACGGTGGGGAGCGAGTCCTGCCGCAAGGCGAATTCACTTTCCCGCAGATGACGCAGATTGACGCAGATAAAACACAAAAAAGAGCTATCTGCGTGCATCTGCGTGATCTGCGGGCAAAGCGGGTGGGTGGGTGGATTGAGTATCCAGCATCGAGCATCCAGGATCAGGTGGCTCTATCCGTCAAAATAATGACACTGTTCAATCAAGCAGATCGAGGATTTCGCTGAGGGAGGAAATTCGGCGGTACGGCTCATCGACAAAAAGGTCGTGACGATCGATCAGGGCGGCGCCGAGGCCCGCCGTTTCCGCGCCGGTGTAGTCCTCGAGCGGCGAGTCACCGACGTGAACCACCTCGCCGGCCGAGACGCCCATCCGTTCGAGCGTGCGGACGAAGATCTCTGAGGATGGTTTTTCGACCCCTTCGATGGACGACACGGTGACCGTTTCGAAGATCTCGAAGATATCCAGTGAACGAAGGATGTCGGGCAGGCGCCGGTCCCAATTGGAGATGACCGCCAGCCGTATTCCGCGTTCGGCGAGTGCTTCAAGGGTGCTCATCGTTTCGGGATAGACCTTCCAGACGCTGGCCTCACAAAAGGCCGCGTAGAGATCTTCGAGGAGTGGTTCCCAGGGGGCGTCGTGGTCGAGGCGCCGGAGCACCTCCCGCACGAAGGCGCCCCACCAGGCGAGCTCTCCACCGGCGACCGAGCTGTATCGGTCCTGGCCCGGAATCGTTTGACGTTGCATCTGGGCCCACGCATCCCGAAAGACCGGTGCGACCTCTTCAGCTCGGACTGGCCGGCCGAGACGGCTCAGGTGGTGGGCGTAGATCTCGCCCGGGCTCGGGTCGCAATAGATCATCGTTCCGCCGGCGTCAAAAGTGATGGCGGCGAAGTGATTCGTTGTCATCGAGAGAGGATAGCGGATTGGGTACGAGGTTTCCGATTTATCGCACTGCGACGTATGTCTGCGGTCATCCGATCGGGCACGGAGACGGAGACGGGGAAGGATCTGCCATACTCGATCGGTATATGAGGGCGCGAGGGAACCTTTCCGCAGAGATCGGCAAAGAAGCAGGGATGGTGTACCTGCGCCTGCTCGCCGGGCTGTTGTTGGCTTTCCTGTGCTTTTCGCCGGCCGTCGGCGCTGGTCCCATCGAGGATCGCGTGCAACGCCACATCGAGGAGGCCGTCGAGGGTGGTTTGACACCGGCCGATTACCACCATCTCGTCTTTGCGTTGAGCTGGCGTACGACTTTCGAAGACTGGACGCTCGCCGAGCGTGGCCTCGACCGCCTGGCCGCCGCACGGCAGATCGATCCGCTGATGGTGGATGAAATCCGCTTGCTGCGCGCGGAGATCGAAATCGATCGCGGCCGCGATGCCGCCGCACGGGAGCTTTTCCGCACCATGGGCGGGCTCACCTCATGGTGGTTTCACGAGCCGCTGGCGCTCGAGGAACTTGCCGATTTCGATCGTGTTGCGGTGCCACCGCCGGCTGAATTCGAGTGGCGGGCGACGCCGGGCACCGATCCGTCGGGATGGGTGCGTGTCTCGGGTCTCGCGTGGCCCCCACAGCGGCAGATGGCCTACCTCGCGACAACGGTCGTGAGCGATCGCAAGCAGCCCGTGGCGGTACGGCTGGGGGTAGCGCAGGTGGCGCGGGTATGGCTCAACGGTGTCGAGCTGATGACCACGCCGCAACCACTGGATCAGGCGCCCGACCAGGCAGTCGGCGGAGGGTGGTTGCGTGAGGGGGAGAACGTGGTCGTCGTCGCTGTCGCTTCGGAGGACGAGCGGTGGTGGCTTCGTATGCGCCTCACCCAACCTGACGGCTCTGCCATCGATGGGGTGCGAGAAATTCGGCGGCCACCTTCGACGCATCCAGCGATCGACTCTGAGCCGCCAGACGTCCGCGAGCTCGGTTCGGAGATCCGCAAGGCACTTGCCGAGGGCACTCCCGGGGCCGCGACGGCTCTGGCGGCCTTTCTCGTCGCCCGGCAACCGGAACCGGTGGGGGGTGGCGGCGTTCGCGCTGCGTGTCGGGACGCGCGAGCCGAGATGCCGGGTGAGGCACGGCTCCTGGAATGGCTCGTCACCACTGAGCCGGGTGCGGCGCGAGATCTCCTTTCTGAGGCGTTAAAAGAAGACCCTGACCTGCTGTGGGCGCGACTCGAGCTTGCGGCCTGGTACGGCGAACGAGGGCTTCACGAGCAGGCCCACAGTCTCCTGGCCGAGACGGACACAACCGGTGCCGTCATTCGCGGTGCCATGCTCGACTTCGATGCGGCTCTGTGGGGTCCGTTGGTGGTGCCGAGAATGGCCGAGTTGGGCCGTAAATATCCACGGTGCGTGCGGGTCAACGTTGGTCTCGCCGAAGCGGCCATCGACGCCCGCCGCTGGGATCTGGCGGCGGAAGCCGCGATGAGGCTCACGGCGGTGACGCCAGGTGCAGTCAACATCATGGAGCTCAACCAAAGGATCGCGGAGAGCTGCGGCGATGGCTCGGCGATCAGGGAGCTCCTGTCGACGCGTCTCGAGCGTGAACCGAACGCACCGCGAACCAGGGTGCGCCTGGCGCGTCTGCTTGCTGCGGATGGGGACATCGACCCGGCGCGGTCGATGCTCTCCGTTGGTCTCGAACGCTCGCCGACAGATGTCGATCTGATGATGGAACTGGCCAGTATCGAACACTCGGTGGCCGACGACGCGGCTGCCACAGAGCTTGCTCGAGGCGTGCTCGAGATCCGACCCCAGGACCGCCGCGCCCAACGCCTGCTCGAGTTGCTGGGTGAAGAGGGAGAGAACCTCGATTGGCTTCGCTCCCCGGACGAGCTGTGGCGGATGGCCGATGCGGCACCGGCGGCGACGCCGGCCGTCGCAATTCTCGACCACCAACAGGTTCGGTTCCTGCCCTCACGCCTGACCGAGGAGAGGGTTCAGCAGGTGTTCTTGATCACCGATGCTGCGCGAGCTGACGAACTGCGCAGCCAACACATTCCGCATGTTGCCGAAAACCAGCGCCTGCGCGTTCTACGCGCGAGAATCCTGCGTCGCGACGGCTCCGAGGTCGGTGCCCGCCAGGGTGACACTCCCCGCCTGTCAGAGCCTGAGTTCAACCTTTACTACGACACGCGGCTGCGAGTCCTTCGGTTCGATGAATTTGAAAGTGGCGACCTCGTCGAGATCGCCTATGTTCTCTCCGAGACCGATGAGGCCAACGAGACCGGCCCATACAATGGAGGATTGATTTCCCTCGGTCGAGGAGTTCCGGTCGCGCTAATGGAGGTCGAACTCGTGGGTCCGGGCGCAATTTTCCCGGACTGGGAGATTGCCAACCTCGAGGGCGAACCGGTGCGCGACGAAGACGACCAGGGGGTCGTTCGATTGCGCTGGGAATGGCGCGACCTCCCGGCGATTCCGACCGACGTGCCAGCCGCGCCGCAGCTCCTGGTGATGCCCTACCTGGTCTACTCGAACCACCCGCAATGGGGTGATCTGGCGGACTGGTACGGACGCCACGTGGCGTCGAGGGTGCGGACGTCGGAGCAGGTGGAGGAAACCGCGCATCGCCTGGTCGATGGTTT
>Ga0316193_10003699_pt1 | contig 11105 bp, 10 predicted proteins | sample MerIslsedime2_MG_FD_207735 | JGI IMG/M metagenome (GOLD analysis project Ga0316193, IMG submission 207735) | Coastal sediment microbial communities from Maine, United States - Merrow Island sediment 2 | ecosystem: Environmental > Aquatic > Marine > Coastal > Sediment | place: USA: Maine... | reverse complement strand
TACGGCAGGTGAAAGATTTTCTGTTCGAGCGCGGCATCGACATCTGCCACGAGACGATACGGTTCTGGTGGAACCGGTTCGGCCCGATGTTTGCGGCCGCGATTAGGAAGCGACGCCTTCATCATCGATCGTATTCGCAATGGCGCTGGCACCTGGACGAGGTGTTCGTCAGGATCAATGGAGAGACACATTACCTCTGGCGTGCAGTAGATCACGAAGGCGAGGTGCTGGAGGTCTTTGCGACGAAGCGCCGAGATCGCAAGGCGGCACTGAAGTTTCTCAAGAGGATGATGAAACGCTATGGTCGGCCAGGTTCGATCGTGACCGACAGGCTTTGCTCCTACGGCGCGGCGATGAAAGTCATCGGCAATGCTGCCGATCAGGAGTGCGGCCGGTGGCTCAATAATCGAGCTGAGAATTCCCACCAGCCGTTCCGACGACGAGAACGAACGATGCAAAAGTTCAGGGCCGTAAAGACCCTACAGAAATTTGCCGCCGCCGACGCCTCGACTTGAATGGCGCGGCCAAGATAGCCAGAACGAAGCAGAGCAGTGCAAACATCGTACACTGACGTTAGGTGATTCCTTGAGCTGAACCAATGCGGATGAGGTTTTCGGTACACACAAGCTCAAGCCAATTTACTCTGAAAATGCGCAAGTTAGGAATGTCCACTCTATGCTTGTACCAGTCGATTGAGCGCGGAAGAGGCCTTTGTTATGCCACTCAACTTTGATCAGGCGATAGCGTTCGGAACACTTCTCATTGCCTTCGTATTGTTCATCTGGGGTCGCTTTCGCTATGACGTCGTAGCGATGCTGGCATTGCTCGCTGTGGTGCTCACAGGCCTAGTCCCGTTTGACCAGGCATTCTCTGGCTTCGCGCACCCAGCTGTCATAACCGTTGCAGCGGTCCTGATCCTGAGCCGCGCCCTGCAGAATGCCGGGATTGTCGATGTTGTAGTCCGCCTACTCACGCCCGTTCGTGGCTCTGAGACTTTGCAGGTTGGATCTCAAGCGGGTTTGATCGCGATCCTTTCGGCCTTCATGAATAATGTCGGTGCCCTTGCGCTCATGCTTCCCGTGGCGTTGCGCAATGCGTATCGCGATGGTTACGCACCTGCAAAATCACTGATGCCGCTCGCTTTTGCCTCGCTTCTGGGAGGGATGGTGACACTTATCGGTACACCTCCGAACCTGATCATAGCTTCATTCCGCGAACGCGAGTTAGGCAGTCCCTTCGGGATGTTCGACTTTACTCCGGTCGGCGCCACTGTAGCGGTTGCGGGTCTGGCATTCATTGTGTTTGTGGGTTCACGTCTGCTGCCAACTGATCGTCGTGGTGCAAGCGATGATGCACTCGACATCGGCGACTATCTGGCCGAGGCCCGCGTGCAGAAGGACAGCAAAGCTTGGGGCAAGAGTGTGCGCGAGATCGAGAATCTGGTCGAGAGCGAAGTCCGGATTGTGGGGCTTGTGCAAGCCCGCAAACGTCAGATGGCCCCAGCCTCCACGGAAAAGGTTCATGCTCGTCACGTGCTTGTCCTTGAGGGCGAGCCTGACGCCATCAAGGAGCTCGTCGATGCGGGAGGCCTGAAGCTGCTGAGTAGCGAAGGCTTGAGTGCCGACCGACTCCGGTCCGAAGCCGTTGGGCTTGCCGAGGCTGTCATCAAACCAGGGTCGGCGCTTCAGGGTAAGAAGCCGACGTCGTTGAACCTACGTCGTGATCACGGAATTAATTTGCTCGGCGTCGCTCGCCACGGCAAGCGGCTCCACAAACGTCTGGGCGAAATTCGCCTCCAGACCGGGGACGTGCTCCTCCTCCAAGGCCCTTCCGAGACCATGTACAGCACACTCGCTGAATTAGGCTGTCTCCCGCTAGCTCAGCGCAGCCTGCAGATAGGTCGTCCCAGGCGGCTGCTACTTGCGGGGGGAATTTTCGCACTTGCCATTCTGGCCACGATGGCGGGCCTTCTTCCTGTGCAAGTAGCTTTTGTAGCAGCGGCCGTGGTTGTTGTGCTTGTCGGTATCGTGCGTCCGGCCGAGATCTACGACAGTATCGACTGGCCTGTGATCGTCCTATTAGGCGCAATGATACCGGTGGGAGTAGCCTTAGAGACAACTGGAAGTGCCGCTTTGGTCGCCGAGGGCATGTTATCTCTTGGCGGCAATGCCACCTCTATGTGGATGGTTGTCCTGCTATTGGTTGGCACCATGTTCCTGTCGGACGCCATCAACAATAACGCTACTGCGGTCCTTATGGCGCCGATCGGGCTCCAGTTGTCGGAACGCCTCCAAGTAAGCCCAGACCCGTTCCTAATGGCGGTCGCGGTCGGCGCCTCCTGCGCCTTTTTGACCCCTATAGGACATCAATCCAACCTGCTGATAATGGCACCCGGCGGCTATCACTTTAGTGATTACTGGCGCTTGGGCTTGCCGCTTGAGCTGATCATTGTGATCGTAGCTGTACCGATGATTCTGCTTGTCTGGCCCCTATAATCGAGGTGGTTGGGATTCCTCAATGGCGCCAGCCCACCGCAGACTGGAAGCTTGCATGAGACAGTGAGCTCAGTTAACCGAATCCACCACGGCTAATCCTCCTGCTAAATTCTTAGCTCCGACGAATTCAAGTGCTGCGGAGGGCATCGATAAACTGGAGAGGCTTTGTCACGTTGTTGGCGTTCAGTCGCGGTGAATGTAGCGGGCAACAGGCGTCATGCGGCGGCGGAGGCCCCGGCCCAAGTGCGGAATGAACCGGCGCGAAGTTCCTTGAAATGCGGTCGGCGCAGCAGGTGACGTTGATGGGTGAATGCGTTGAATGTTGCGGCATGGATGGCAAGGAAACGTTGGGCTGAGCCGGGTGATTTGAACCGCTGCAGCTTTCGTTCTCGGCGTCCTATGCTGAAGCAAGGTGATACTGTCCTGGAGATCGGCTGCGGAACGGGTGTCAATTTCGAGATTCTTGAAGAGCGCATAGGAGGAACAGCGCAGCGTTCCCCCGCGCGCCGGTGATGGATCAATGTTTGCTGCCAGCAGATAACGCCAGTTAGAGGAGCAATATCATGGAAAACAAAGATCATGGGGCCGTCTCCCCGAAAAATCAGGAAACACTCGACAAGTCAGGTGACCCGAAGAATGCGGAAGAGATCAATCGCGAAGCCGCGGGGAGGCCACCCGAACCCGGCGCCACAGATCGACCAGGCTTTGATCTTGGTGGTTCCACAGGTGACACGAGCGCAGGTACGGGTCTGGACTTGGGTGATGACGCAGGAGAAAATCGCTTGGATCGTAGCCTGCCGGGCCGCCGGACAAGAGGCAAGCTGAGTATTCCCCGCTGGAGTGGACCCAACCTCGCGAAAGCCCCACCACGGCCGAAGAAATAATCGGGCATTGTCAGAGTAATTGGGCGTGAGCTGGCTGATCGAAGGTCGTCAAGATTCTCACGCGGCGAGTTGACGCCATTCCGCGAGTGCGGCAGCGCGGTTTTGCTTGAAGATATCGCGGCGGTTGAGGTGACGGTCCTTGTTGAAGTAATTGTGGATCGAGGCATGGGCAGCGGCAAACTTTTGGAGGGTTTTCATGTCCCTGAACTTCGCCATCGCTCGTTCTCGCCGTCGGAACGGCTGGTGTGAATTCTCAGCCCGATTGTTGAGCCACCAACCGCACTCCTGATCGGCTGCATTGCCGATGACTTTCATCGCCGATCGGTACGACCGAAGCCGGTCGGTTACAATTGATCGCGGTTGGCCGTAACGTTTCATGATCCTCTTGAGAAACTTCAGTGCTGCTTTGCGGTCTCGGCGCTTCGTAGCAAAAACCTCAAGCACTTCGCCTTCCTGATCTACCGCATGCCACAGATAATGCGTCTCTCCATTGATCCCAACGAACACCTCGTCCAAGTGCCAACGCCAGCGCGAATGCGATCGATGATGAAGGCGCCTCTTCCGGATCTGCGCTGCAAACATCGGACCGAAACGGTTCCACCAGTACCGAACCGTCTCGTGGCAGATGTCGATGCCGCGCTCGAACAGAATATCCTCAACCTGTCGCAGCGACAGCGGATGTACATCATCACCGTGAGGCGGATCACCTCAGGCGAGCTGTTGAGTTAACGGAAGGGCGTTGTCAGAGCAAAATTCTACATACTTGGAGCGGCCATCGAACCGCTCAGATCGACCCGGAAAAATGCAGGAAAATCAATGGCCACGAAATCCGGTTCTGACGTTTTGGCAAAGTAACCGAATTTACTCTGACAATGCCACTGTCACCTATGACCGACAATGCAAGACGCACCGGCGCGGCTCTTGAGGCGCACTAACGGCTGCTCCAGCACGGATGTGTTGCGACCAAACAACCCGTGCACTGTCTGATTTCATCGAAAGAGTCTGGTGATGGCACTTAGCGGACTCTTTGAGGGGGCTCGGCACACGTCCGCTATCGGGGGTCAAGCGGACACCCGCAATGGTTCAACTCATGCCTTTTTATGAGTACACGGCCTAGCTTTGCCATTGAAGACCCCCGAGGCAGCTACAGCGGAACTTGACCCAGCCGTCGCATGAATTACGACGGTTTTGACGCCCTTGATCGGATCTCGGCCGCGTGACTTGGAAGTCCGAAGTGCAGCTGGCTTAATGTCTGGAAACCACTCTTCATCGATCTTGGCGGTGCTCGGGCGTTTGCTTGTCGGCAGATCAAAGTAATAGCTTTTCGGGTCAGCCATCCTGATCTCCTTCCCCAAGGTGGCGCATTTGCACCGGTTGCCAAGTTGATCGGCAACCGTGCTGGGCGGGTTGCCAAAAGTGGGACACTCGTGTCAGAAAGCATAATAATCGTATGGGAAGGATGACTGTCCCACTTTTCGCTAAGTGATTGATTTAGCTGAATTGATGTAGTCCGCCCCTGGGCACCACGCCTTTTCTCGTGCTCTAATAGTGTGGAGGGGATGCGCGGGATTCGCTCCTACACCAGCCGCTGTCGTTGGTGGCCCGATCCGGGGGAAAGAACGATGTCTAAGAGGCTGGGCACTCTGCGGCCGGGGAGATTCTGCGCCTTATGACGGCGGGGTTTGGCCTTGAGAAAATCGGCTTGGTCGCTCTGCGATTTCCTCGCGCGACGTTGTTGCTGATCCTCGCGATTACGCTCCCCTTGGGCTACATCGCAACAAAGATCCAGTTTTCCAGCGATATCCGAGAGATTTTTCGCTCTGGGAGCCCCGAATACACCAGGTTCGAGTTGGTCGAGGCGCAGTACCCCGACAGCGGACAAGACGTTCTCTTGTTGGTGGACTCGGACAATCTCTTCACGGTTCAGAACCTTGAGGCCCTGCGAGACTTGCATCTTGAGTTGAGTTTCGTGGCCGGCGTTCGCGACGTGCTGTCGATGTTTTCCGCACGCCACCCCCCCGATGCCAGTGGAGGCGCTGAGCCGGTCTTTCCAGTGAAGATCAACCAGGAGACAATTCCGGAGATACGCGATGCGATCACGCAGCATCCGCTCGCGTCCGGAAAGCTGATTTCGAAAGACGCCCGGACCACGCTTTTTGTGATCGCCATTGATCCGCAGCCGGATATCGAAGACCTGAGTGAGGTCGCGGACGAGCTGCGCCGCATCATAGACGCCATGCTCAAGGGCACGGATATGAGGGTCCAGTTCTCGGGCGTTGCGTTCTTGCGCCTTGAGATCGTTTCATCGCTGATGCGGGATCAACAGACGTTTATAGGTGCGGGATTTCTCATTGTCCTGACCATCTCGTGGCTGTTTTTCCATCGTTTCTCGTATGTTTTTGTCGCCGCCTTTCCGGCCGCCATCGCCGTGACTTGGCTCGCGGGCGTGGTTGTTCTGCGCGGAACGAAGGTCGATGTCATGTCCGGCGTCGTGCCAGCGCTGGTGATTGTTCTCGTGGTCGCAAGTTCGCTTCATCTGCTGTTCAAGGTGAGGCGCGAGTTAGCCGGCGGCGCGGAGGTGCATGACGCAATTGAATCAGCAATCCATGAGATTGGTCCGGCCTGCGTTCTTGCCTCAATGACGACAGCCATCGCGCTTTTTTCCTTGACCCTCGTTCCGCACGAACTTGTGGCCAGTTTCGGCCTCACAGCCGCGATCGGTACGGCAATCGCATATCTCGTCACGATCACCGTGGTCCCATCGCTGGCGTATTTGATATTAGGGCGGGTGCGGTCTAAAGGACGGCTGGACGGCAATATAGATTTCGCCTTCGGCGCGGCAACCCGCGTCTGCAGGCGGTTGGGGCACTTCACGCTGAACAGGCCCCGCACCGTTCTTGCGTGCGGTCTGCTGCTGACCTTGGTGTCGAGTGTCCTCTACGCCTCAATCAGTCCCCGATACCAATACCGCGAATATCTGCCCGAACGCAGCCCGGCCCATCTGGCAATGAATGCTGTCGATCAGCGGCTCGCCGGTACAGAGACGATACTCGTCCATATTCAGTGGCCGCCAGATGAGCGTATCGAGAGGTCACAGAGTCTCGGCGTGGTGGAGACGGTGCACAAGAGGATGGAGGCTCTGCCCCTGATCCGAAGCGTGACTTCTTTCTTCGGCGTCCAAAGCTGGATTGCCAAAGGCCAACTCACGCAAGACAGATTCTTCCGCCTGCTCAAGGAAGCCGACACGCCTCTTATGACGCGCATCTTATCGTTCGATCACAATTCGGCGCTTGTCGTGGGCTATTTCCCGGGCACGGATGCCGCCGATCTCCTACCCGTCGTGGAGCGCCTTGAATCGCAGCTTGAGGCGCTGCGTGCCGAGCGGCCTGAACTGGTCTTCACCGTGACAAGCCTGTCGGTTCTGTCTGCGAAGGCGAGCTATGAAATGATCGCTCAGCTCAACCAGAGCCTGCTGTTGGCGATCGTGCTGAACATCATGCTTATTGGGCTTGTGTTCTGGTCGGTGCGGGCAGGGATTTACTGCATCTTGCCGAACATTCTCCCCATCGCCTTGGTGGGCGGGGTGCTCTATCTGAGCGGATTGGGATTGCAATTCACCAGCGTGGTCGCGTTCACGATCGGCTTCGGCATCGCAGTCGACAACACGATCCACATCCTCAACTATTACGGTCTGATGCGGTCCAAGGGCTACGAAGTCGTCCCGGCTTTGGAAGAAACCATTGCGACAATCGGGCCAGTTCTCGCGGTTGGCACAGTGGTGCTCATTTCCGGGTTCGGTGCGACGCTGCTTAGCGAGCTGCCAAATTTGCGCCTTTTCGGCCAAGTCGCGATCATGCTCCTTGCCACGGCCTTGCTCGCCAACCTGTTGATCCTTCCGGCAACGATTGCAATCGTGGAAGGTGGTCGGGTAAAGAAGAGCTGAGCGGGACGAGGCGAAGGGGCTTAACCTTCCATCTTGTCTTGCAGGCAGCAACTGGAGATCTCTCATGCAGGCGAAGATTGACCATTCGGGCAGCACGGCATCGGCACGGCATCGGCCAGGGCGAGGATCGGCAAAGTCCTATCGGCGGGCTCTGCTCGGACTTGCCGTCGTTGCACCCCTTTCGGCCTTCGGGCCGGCCAAGGCGCTTTCCGCAACAGCGCTTGCTGGAGACTGGAGCGGAGAGGGCTCGGTGAAGCAGTACGAAGGCCCGACCGAGAAAGTGCGTTGCCGTGTCAGCTATAAACAAGAAAGCGCCAAGGTCTATGGCGCTGTCGCCAAGTGTGTATCGACGTCAAAGCAGATGAACCAGACGGCGGAACTTCTGGAAGTCAAGTCAGGTGTCTATGTAGGCGAATTTGATATCCCCAAATTTGATGTCAGCGGACGGGTCCGAGTCGTTATTGAAGGTGAGACCCAAATTGTGAGCTTCAAGAGCCCGAGAGGCGAGGGCCAAGTCACGCTGACGAGGCGCTAGATTCAAAGGCTCTGCAACGAGCCCTCATGCGCTTTTATCACGAGTTTTGGTTTCTTTCGGGGAGTTCGCCGGCGAGGGACATCGTAAAGTACCCTGTCGTTTGGCGACGCGGGCGCCTGACGGGAGAGCGGGGAAAATAGTCATATGAGAGCATTGATCCCGCGCTGTACTGCTAGATTTTAATCCAGATCCACGTGAGGACATCCCATATCCCGGGTCCTGATCGACTAAGCCTCTTCTTTTTCATGAGCAAAGCGCTTCGATGCGCTTATTTTATGGGAAATTGCTAAGTCTCGCCACGTTCGGTTCGACATGAGATATTTCTTTTGCTCGGATCATTGTCAATCAAAGTCATTAACAAGGAAGCGTTGCGATGTCGCAATCATTGGAGGTTACGTCGCTCTTGGAGCGTTTCGACATCTCGCCGGAAGATCTTGCGTCGCTGAAAATGTGCGGTGAGGCCCTAACCTCAACCGGCAAGATAGACGACGTCATGGACCGTTTCTACGATTGGTTGGCCCGCCAGCCTGAGTTCTCAATCTTCTTCAACAGCCAAGAAACGATCGATCGTGTCAAAAGGCTCCAGACGGAGTCTTGGGTGGACTTCTTTAGCGGTGTCGTCGACCAAAAATACATCGATTACCGCGTCAAGATCGGCGATATCCACGCGCAGCGCGACCTCCCGAACTTGATCTACTTTGCTGCCATGTCGCAGCTTGAAGAGCTCTTCGCCGACGCCATCGTATCGTGCGACTTTTCTCCACACGACGCAGCAAAGGCTTTCAATGCCTTCAACAAGCTCGTGATGCTCGAGACGTTTGTGACGAGCGATCAGGTCGCCCAATTCGCGAGGCGTCGCGTGATCGAGAGCGGCAAGGCGATGCTCGAGATGTCAACGCCGGTCTCATCGATCTGGGATGGCATTCTCCTTCTGCCGCTGGTTGGTATCGTGGACTCCCAGCGCACGCAGGACATCATGGACAAGAGCTTGTCGCGGATTTCAGAGAGCCGTGCGCGCGTGTTCGTCATGGATATCAGCGGTGTCGTGACCGTCGATACTGCGGTGGCGAATAATTTCATCCGGATCACCCAGGCCACACGGTTGATGGGGTGCGATTGCATCATCTCGGGCATCTCACCAAACGTCGCCCGCACCTTAGTCGAGCTCGGCGCGAATGTGGGCGAGGTTCGAACCACGGCAACGTTGAGAGACGCTTTGCAGCTCGCGCTGGCGACAATTGAGCAGACGGGCAGGGGCACCGGCCGGGCTTAGGGTCCGGTCGTTTCGAAAGAGGTCGGCGTTCGGGCCGGAGGATTTCATGGGAGAAGGACGTCTGGCCATCACCCGGTTGGACCGGACTTTGGTTGCGACTATAGAGGGCTCCGTTGATGAGGGGGCACTCCGTGCAATGGTTGACACCTTGTCCGAGGCGCAAACGGGCCAGCAGGCGGACAGCGTTGTCTTCGAGGCGTCGGATTGCGAGGTTATGGATCTCGACGAGTTCGCGGCACTGCAGAGGGCCATCCGAGTGATCGAGTGGCTTGGCATGCGGGGTATCGTGGCTGGATTGCGGCCCGGAATCGTCGCCTACGTCGTTTCGAGCGGCGTGGAACTTGGCACAATGAGATCCGCGCTAGACTTGGAGCTCGCGTTGGAGGCGCTCAGCAAGGACCGAGATGAACGAGAACCGGAACCGGACCAAGAAGCCCGCTCAGACTCAGAGGCCGACTCAGCAATTGAGTTCGAACCGAAAGGTCCTGGGGCGGTTTGATATTCAGACGGAGGCTGATCTGCAAATTGCCGTGCTTCACGTCCGACGAAACGAACGGCTTGCGGAAGCGTTTCGGACCGCGGATGTGGCGATGCTCGCGACCGTCGCCTCGGAGTTGGGGCGCAATATTCTGAAATACGGCAATGCGAGAGGGTACCTCCTCGTGACATGGATTGAAGGCGCTCCGAACGATGACGATGGCATCGAGATCAAGGCGGTCGACTACGGACCAGGATTTATCGACAAGGAAAGGGCGCTGGACGACCATTTCTCGACATCCGGAACACTTGGCCTTGGTCTTCCCGGCGTCGCACGGATCATGGACGCGCTCGATATCCAATCCGAGCCGGGAGCGGGATCGGTCGTGACGTCAACAATGTGGGTCCAACAACGTGACAGAACGCATTGAGCTTGGTGCATATGTCCAGCCGCAGGACGGCGAGACCCTGTCCGGCGATGTCGTTCTGACCCAGCGGGAGCAGAACGGGGTCCTGGCTGCGGTTATCGACGTGCTTGGGCATGGATCGGAAGCTCATCATGTGGGTGTAAAATTGAGTGATGCGCTGTCGGGGTGGACGCGCACCACAACGTCGCCCGAACCGGAGGGTGCCATGACGGCGCTTCACGAGAGCGCCCGGGGAACCCGTGGTGCGGTTGCCGCTGTCGCATGGCTGAGTACCGCCTCGCTCGAGGGCTGGGTCGCAGGCGTCGGTAACGCGCGCTGCCGGGTCTTCGGCGAGGTGACCAGGACTTTGGAGTTTAGCGACGGCGTGCTCGGTCAAAGGGGTCGCTCACCCCGGCCGCAAGGTCTGAGCTTGAAGCCATCGGATGTTGTTTTGCTCTTCTCCGATGGTATTATGAGCCGTTTCGGACAGGAAGACTATCCAAGCCTCAGTCTCGATCCGGCATCCACAATCGCCCTCAATGTTGTGCGCCGGTTCGGCAAGGGGCTCGACGATGCATCCTGTGCGGTGATCCGATGCAAATGACGAAGATCGGTTCTCTTTCGCTCAAGGGCGAAGCTGCCATTCTGGCGCTGCGCCGGAAGCTATTCGCGGTCGCAACGACTCTGGGGATCGACCATGCCCACTGCGTACGTCTTGCCTCGGCGGTCTCCGATCATGCGAAGGCTTTGGCGAAGGCGGGTCTCGTCGAGGTCGATGTGGCGCTTGGCGGTTCGGGCGCCAACCAGGAACTCTGCGTGGCGCTTTCCGGTAGAGCACCGTGCGATAGCCGGTTCCTTGATGTGGGCTTTGCGCGTGTAGAGGCCTTGTTGAAAGACGACCGCCAAGGCTGGCGCGGGTATTGCCGCATCGGGCTGGACAGGTGGGCTAACGAGGCCGAACGGGCCAAGTGCCAGGTAATCATTGCTGAGCAGAGCGTCGATGAATTGATCGAAGCCTTGCAGGTGAGCAACGACGAGGCGCAGGCGGCTAAGGAGGTCGCCGAGGAGGCGACGCGGCTCAAGTCTGACTT
>Ga0316193_10003697_pt1 | contig 11107 bp, 11 predicted proteins | sample MerIslsedime2_MG_FD_207735 | JGI IMG/M metagenome (GOLD analysis project Ga0316193, IMG submission 207735) | Coastal sediment microbial communities from Maine, United States - Merrow Island sediment 2 | ecosystem: Environmental > Aquatic > Marine > Coastal > Sediment | place: USA: Maine... | reverse complement strand
CGCGGGCGGTTTGACACCCGAAAATGTAGCACAGGCGATTCAGACAACTCACCCTTACGCAGTCGATGTGAGCAGTGGTGTTGAGTCATCAAAAGGCATCAAGTCCGCAGACAAAATTTCTGCATTCATGAAAGGAGTAATGAACAGTGACCAACGCGGCTGATAACACCGCATCTTCCGGTACGCTTCCAGACGAGCGCGGGCACTTTGGGAAATTCGGCGGGCGCTTTGTGGCGGAGACGCTGATGGCACCGCTGGATGAACTGAATGCGGCCTACCAGAAATATATGTGTGATCCGGATTTCCAGGCCGAGCTTGACCGTGACCTGGCGCACTTTGTTGGCAGACCCTCGCCACTGTATTTTGCAAAACGCTGGAGCGATGAAGTAGGCGGGGCGCGCATCTACCTTAAGCGTGAAGACCTCAACCATACCGGTGCACACAAGATCAACAATACTGTCGGGCAGGCACTGCTTGCCAGGCGTATGGGCAAGACCCGCATTATTGCCGAGACCGGAGCCGGGCAACATGGCGTCGCCTCGGCAACCGTCGCGGCTCGTATGGGCGTAGAGTGCGTGGTGTACATGGGCGCCGAAGACATCGAGCGCCAGGCAATCAATGTGTATCGCATGCGCTTGCTGGGAGCCACCGTGGTATCGGTTGAGTCGGGCTCCAGGACATTGAAAGATGCCCTGAATGAAGCCATGCGCGACTGGGTCACCAATATTGACAACACTTTTTACATTATCGGTACCGTTGCCGGTCCGCACCCCTATCCGGCCATGGTGCGGGACTTCCAGGCCATAATAGGGAGGGAAACACGACAGCAAATTATGGCGATGGAGGGGCGTTTACCGGACGCGCTGGTTGCCTGCGTCGGTGGTGGTTCCAATGCAATCGGGCTGTTCCACCCGTTTATCGATGATAGCGAGGTCGCGATTTACGGTGTGGAAGCCGGTGGAGACGGCCTGGAAACAGGACGGCATGCGGCACCGTTGTGTGCGGGCAGTCCGGGTGTGTTGCATGGCAATCGTACTTACCTGATGGAAGACCGTGACGGCCAGATTATAGAGACACATTCAGTCTCGGCAGGGCTGGATTACCCGGGGGTTGGCCCGGAGCATGCCTGGCTGAAAGACAGTGGTCGTGCCAGCTATGTTGCTATTAACGATTCGGAAGCCATGAGCGCATTTCACTCACTGACGCGTACTGAAGGCATTATGCCGGCGCTGGAAACCAGCCATGCGCTGGCCTATGCAGAAAAACTTGCTGCCGGCATGGACAAGCAGCAGATCATTGTAGTGAACCTGTCTGGTCGGGGTGACAAGGATGTAAATACCATTGCGGCACTTGACGGTATCAAGTTATGAGCCGCATTGAAGCACGTTTTACGGAGTTGAAATCACAACATCGCAAGGCATTAATTCCGTTTGTGACTGCCGGAGATCCACAGCCGGATGTTACCGTCCCGCTGCTGCATGCCATGGTCGCAGCCGGCGCAGATTTGCTGGAGCTTGGTGTGCCATTTTCCGACCCAATGGCCGACGGACCAGTCATCCAGGCTGCTTGCGAACGTGCACTCAAGCACCATGTTACCCTGCACAGGATACTTGATATGGTGTCTGAGTTTCGTCAGCAGGACAGCAGCACCCCGATCATCCTGATGGGCTACCTGAACCCTGTCGAGGTCTGGGGATACACGGAATTTGCCACGGCCGCCGCCGCCGCCGGTGTTGATGGCATATTGACCGTTGATTTACCTCCGGAGGAAGCAACAGAATTTATTGCTGCCATGAACGCCGTCGATATTGATTGCATTTTTCTGCTGGCACCGACCAGTGATGAATCCCGCATGCGCAAGATAAGCGAAGTCGCCAGCGGCTTTATTTACTATGTGTCATTCAAGGGTGTAACCGGCGCGAACCGCCTTGATGTGTCTGCTGTTTCCAGCGAACTCAAGGAGTTGCGAAAATATACCGATTTACCGGTGGGAGTCGGATTTGGCATTCGCGATGCTGAATCAGCTGCCCAGGTTGCCGGCGTCGCCGATGCGGTGATTGTTGGCAGTGTTCTGGTCAGCCAGCTGGCAGCATTTGCAGACCAGCCAGGGCAAATTGCGCCTGCACTGGCGGCAACAGTGGCAGAGTTGCGCTCAGCCATTGATCAAGCGAACTGACGACAGGGTTTCTGTCGCAACAGTTGAACAGGTACAATCAATAATATGAGCTGGTTTAGCAAACTTGTCCCCTCCAAAATTCGCACCGTCGGCGGTAACAAGGGTACCGTGCCCGAGGGATTGTGGATCAAATGCGACAGCTGCACGGCGGTACTGTACCGCTCCGAGCTGGAGAGAAATTTTGACGTATGTCCAAAGTGCAGTCACCACATGCGCATCGGTGCACGTCTGCGCTTGCAGATGTTTCTTGATGATGGCTCGCAAAAAGAGCTAGATGCGGGTCTGGAACCTGTCGATGTCCTCAAGTTCAAAGACAGCAAGAAATACCGGGATCGCCTGAATGCTGCACAAAAAGCAACCGGAGAGAAGGATGCCCTGGTTTCCATGCAAGGCACTTTACAGGGTCTGCCGGTTGTCGCAATGGCCTTCGAATTCAGGTTTATGGGTGGCTCTATGGGCGCAGTCGTCGGCGAGCGTTTTGTCAGGGCGGCCGAACTTTGCCTGAAAAAAAGGTGGCCGTTGATCTGTTTTTCAGCCAGTGGTGGTGCGCGTATGCAGGAAGCGCTGTTCTCCCTGATGCAAATGGCCAAGACCAGTGCTGCACTGGCAAAGCTGTCAGACGCGGGTATACCCTACGTTTCTGTTCTAACCGATCCGACAATGGGTGGTGTCTCCGCCAGCTTCGCCATGCTCGGAGACCTGAATATTGCCGAGCCACGGGCGCTGATCGGATTTGCCGGCCCGCGAGTTATTGAGCAAACGGTACGTGAAACACTACCCGAAGGTTTTCAACGCAGCGAATTCCTGCTGGAACACGGCGCCATTGACATGATCGTTGACCGGCGTGAGATGAGTGAAAAAATTGGCAGCCTGCTTGCCATGCTGACGGATCAACCATCAACGGCTGCAGCAGCTGATAGTTGAGCTTTTACCGGCGCGCCGATTGTCTACCGGTTGACGTTCCAACCTGATCATTTAATGGCTGACCCGGCCGGTTCTTTTCATGCCGCGTTTTAATACACTCGCTGACTGGCTCGCATGGCAGGAGAGCCTGCACCCGCACAAAATCGACCTGGGGCTGGAGCGTGTTGCCGCTGTTGCAGAACGGCTGCAGCTGTTGCATCCGGCTTTTACTGTCGTCACTGTCGCCGGCACGAATGGTAAAGGTTCCAGTGTTGCCATGCTGGAGGCTGTGCTGCGAGCTGCCGGTTATCAAACCGGTACCTATACCTCTCCACATTTGCTGCGTTATAACGAACGCATACGTATAAATGGACTGGAAATTGATGATGCCTCCCTGTGTTCGGCATTTGACGCGGTTGATACTGCGCGTGGTACTGTCAGCTTGTCGTATTTTGAATTTGGAACGCTGGCTGCTCTGCTGCTGTTCAGGCAGCAGTCACCGGAGATTGTTATTCTGGAGGTTGGTCTGGGCGGGCGTCTTGATGCCGTGAATGTGGTGGACAGCGATGTTGCACTGATTACCTCTATCGACATTGACCACTGTGCCTGGCTGGGGAACGACCGCGAATCAATCGGACGCGAGAAGGCCGGTATATTACGCGCTGCACACCCGGCCATATGCTCGGACGCCAAGGCACCCGAGAGTATTGAAAACCGGGCGCGTGAGCTGGGTGCGAGCTGGTATTGCCTCGGTGCTGAATATCACTATCAGGTTGGCGTGGGCAAATGGAGCTGGCAGGGCGTAACCCGTGCGTTTGAGAACTTGCCGTTGCCCGCGCTGGTCGGCCAGCACCAGCTTGATAATGCAGCCGGTGTGCTGATGGTGCTGGAGATGCTCTCTGCCAGGCACCCGGTAAGCCGTGAGGCCATTGAGCTGGGGTTGCAGACAGTACGGCTGGACGGGCGTTTCCAGCTATTCAGAGGAGCCGTCGAGCTGGTTGTAGATGTTGCGCATAATGCCGCCAGCGCCAGGCGTCTGTCCGGGATTCTGCGGGAGAACGAGGTGAGTGGTTCAACCAGCCTGGTACTGGGGATGCTGGATGACAAGGATATTCAGCAGTTCACCCGGGCACTCAGGGCTATCGTCGACGCCTGGTATCTGACCACGCCTGACAGCGACCGAGGCCTGTCGTCTGCCAGCCTGCTAGCCGGAATGTGTGGCTTGCCGACTGGCAGCAAGGTGCGTTGTTTCCCGGATACGGCATCAGCCTTGCGACAGGCTAAATCTGATGCCTCTGCAGGTGACAGGATCGTCGTCACGGGTTCATTTGTGACTGTGGCAGAGGCCTTGGCAAGTCATGTATAGTCTGGTGCATCGGTGAAAAACGGTTTCGGGCTGGGATTCCGGATTTAACATGGAGCAGACATTGAAACAAAGACTGATCGGCGCGGTTGTGCTTGTCTCACTGGCGGTTATTTTTATACCCATCATTCTTGAAGGTCCTGATGATGAGTGGACACCACGCAGCCATAGCCTGCCAGACAAGCCGCAACTGGATTACCGTGCTGATATGGATCTGGTGCTACCGCCAGCCGCGCAAGAAGACCAACAACCGCCCGCAGCAGAAGCAGCCGATTCACCTGCAAGCACCGAGCAAGCAGTTGTTGAGCCGGCCAGGCCAGTTGCCGTGCCACCCGTTCCTGTCACAAAACCGGCCAGGATTGATGAAACGACGAAGCCGGCGGTAAAACCACCGGCTAGCCCTGTTTCAAAGACGCCCAGGGGCTGGTTTGTCCAGGTGGGCAGTTTCGGGCAGGAGATGAACGCAAAGGGTTTACAGGATCGTCTGGCAGCAGACGGCTACAAGGTGTTACTGCTGGAAATCGAGATTGGTAAAAAGCATGCCTACCGGGTTCTGGTGGGGCCGTCAGCTTCGCGTGCTGCGGCTGAGAAACTGGCTGCCAGTCTTAAATCCGGGCAACAGCTGAAGGGGATGGTTGTCGAATATCCCGGCTAGTTGTCTGAGACAGCGGTATAAAACTTCATGGCAGTGCCCGTCATATCTGGTAAAATGAAAACTTCTGAAAACCACGCTTTTAAAACCAACATGCTGAACTGGACATGTAAGAGGTAGCTATGGCAATTGCCTGGATTGATGTAGTGATAATTTCACTGATTGCTTTATCTGCAATTCTAAGTCTGTTTCGAGGCTTTGTGAAAGAGGCCCTGGCGCTGTTCAGCTGGCTGGTAGCCCTGTGGGTGGCAATGGCTTTTTACGAAGAACTTGCAACCGTGCTGTCTCAGTGGATTGCAGTGCCGTCTGCACAAAAGGTCACAGCGTTTGCTATCCTGTTTATCTGTGTGTTGCTACTTGGCGCCCTGGTTAACTACCTGGCTGGCAAGCTGGTAGACAAGACCGGCCTGACAGCTACAGATAAAATGCTCGGGGTGGTTTTTGGTGTGGCACGTGGTGCCGTTATTGTAGCAATCCTGGTCATGCTTGCCGGATTAACACCTTTGCCGCAGGATCCCTGGTGGCAGGACTCACAGTTCCTCGGATATTTTGAAGACCTTGCTGTCTGGATGCGGAATTTCCTGCCTGCTGAAATAGCCAACAATATCACCTACACCTGACACCCGGGAACAATATATGTGTGGCATTATTGGTATGGTTGCACACAGCGCCGTAAACCAGGCAATTTATGATGGTCTGACCGTGCTGCAACATCGCGGTCAGGATGCGGCCGGTATTATCACCTGTGAGGGTGGACGTTTGCACCTGCGCAAGAATAACGGGCTGGTGCGTGATGTCTTTCATACGCGCCATATGCTGCGACTCTACGGCAATATGGGCATCGGTCATGTGCGCTATCCGACCGCCGGTTGTGAAAGTTCTGCTGAAGCACAACCCTTCTATGTAAATTCTCCGTATGGCATTAGCCTTGCGCACAATGGCAATCTGACGAATTCAAACAAATTGAAAAAGGAACTGTTTCAGGAGGACCTGCGGCAAATCAACACCGATTCTGACTCGGAAATTCTATTGAATGTGTTTGCCCACGAATTACAGCGTCAGGGCAAACTGAAGATGGATGTTGAGGACGTCTTCAAGGCTGTTGCCAGTGTGCATAAACGTTGCCGGGGTGCTTATGCAGCCGTTGCCATGATTACCGGTTACGGTGTCGTAGCGTTCAGGGATCCTTTCGGTATTCGTCCACTTGTTTTTGGCAAGCAGGAGTCACCGCAAGGCACTAACTACATGATGGCTTCGGAAAGTGTCGCTCTCGACGGCCTGGGTTATGAGCTGATTCGTGATGTGGCACCGGGTGAGGCTGTATTCATTACAATCGACGGGCAGTTGCATACCCAGCAGTGTGCCGAAAACCCGTCTGTAAAGCCGTGTATTTTTGAATACGTTTACCTGGCACGTCCCGATTCTATAATTGACGATGTGTCGGTTTACAAGGCTCGTTTGCGTATGGGCGAGAAACTTGCTGACAAAATCAGCCGTGTTTGGCCGGACCATGATATTGATGTGGTGATCCCTATACCGGATACCAGCCGTACATCTGCACTGCAACTGGCATTCAACCTTGGACTGAAGTACCGGGAAGGATTTATCAAGAACCGTTATATTGGCCGGACGTTTATTATGCCGGGGCAACAACAGCGAAAAAAATCAGTTCGTCAAAAGCTGAATGCCATTGATCTTGAGTTCAACGGAAAAAATGTCCTGTTGGTTGATGATTCAATCGTACGTGGCACAACCTCGTCACAGATTATCGAAATGGCAAGGGAAGCGGGTGCGAAAAAGGTGTACTTTGCCTCTGCCGCACCACCCGTACGATATCCAAATGTCTATGGTATCGACATGCCCAACAGTGATGAATTAATTGCTCATGGTCGTACAGATGAAGAGATATGCAAGGAGATCGGGGCTGACTGGTTACTGTTTCAGGATCTGGAAGATTTGGTAGAAGCTGTCAGAAAGGGGCGGCCTGGTATTGATGGATTTGACGACTCGGTTTTCACGGGCAATTACATCACGGGCGATATTGATCAAAATTACCTGAATATGCTGCAGTCCTCGCGCAGCGATGCAGCCAAGGACGAACGCAGGAAGAACGATGACGAAGTTATCGATATGTATAATTCTGCCTGATACTGAACGGATCACTGCATTGACAGGCGATTACGCCTGATTTAGTCTCGTGATTAAGCGCCGATTTGACTTCAGCTTGCGGGCGCCTGATAAATACAGCTAAAGCGACGGCACCTGCCCGCGTTTTTCTGATGGCGGGTTTTTTTATGCCCGGGAAAGAGTTAGCTACAAGGTAATTGCCGGTGAGGCAGGAGAGCCAGGTCATGCCAGACTATGATGAATTCGATTTTGATACACGAGCGGTACGGGCAGGTTACCTGCGCACAGCTGAAGGGGAACATTCGGAAGCGATATTTCCAACCTCCAGTTATGTGTTTGACAGTGCCGCCTCCGCAGCTGCACGTTTTTCCGGCGATCAACCGGGAAACATCTATTCCCGTTTTACCAACCCGACGGTAAGAACGTTCGAACGACGCCTTGCCTCACTTGAAGGCGGTGAAAGCTGTGTTGCAACCTCATCCGGCATGGCCGCCATTCTTGCGACTTGCGCAGCCTTGCTGAAAAGCGGCGATCATATCGTTTCTTCGCAAAGCATATTCGGAACGACGACAGTGTTATTCAGCAACTACCTGGCTCGTTTTGGTATTGAAACCACGTTCGTTCCGCTAACTGATAACGCTGCGTGGCAAACAGCTGTGCGTCCCGAGACACGCTTGTTTTTCCTGGAAACGCCATCCAATCCACTGACAGAAATTGCCGATATACAGTTGCTGGCCGAATTGGCGAAAAGCAATAACTGCCTGCTGGTGGTGGATAACTGTTTTTGCACACCCGCATTACAACAGCCATTGTCTCTGGGTGCCGATATTGTGATTCATTCGGCGACAAAATATCTTGATGGTCAGGGTCGTTGTGTCGGTGGTGCGGTTGTTGGCAACAGTGATCTCGTCGCTAAGGAAGTATACGGGTTTTTGCGTACTGCCGGTCCAACCATGAGTCCGTTTAATGCGTGGGTTTTTCTCAAGGGTCTGGAAACACTGTCTTTGCGCATGCAGGCACACTGCAGCAGTGCCCTGGCACTGGCGCAGTGGCTGGAACGACAGCCCGCCGTATCGCGTGTCAATTTTCCGGGTCTGCAATCACATCCACAACATGAACTGGCGAGCAGACAACAAACCGGCTATGGCGGCATCGTTTCCTTTGAGCTGAAAGGCGGGCAGCCACAGGCATGGCGTTTTATCGATGCCTTGCGCGTGTTTTCCATTACCGCCAACCTGGGTGATGCAAAGAGCACAGTGACACACCCGGCGACAACGACACATGGTCGTTTGACACCGGAACAGCGTCAGGCATCCTGTATATCCGATGGTCTGATTCGATTGGCCGTGGGCCTGGAGTCCGTGCAGGACTTGCAGTCAGATCTGGCGCGGGGTCTGGCTGCCCTGCGCGTAACCAGCAGTGCACATTAAGGGTTGCATCGACATGCGAATGATCAAGTATTTCCTGATAAGCTCGGTTTTTCTTGTCTGCGCCTGTGACAGGCAATCACAACAGCCTGAAGCTGTTACACAGGAAAATGTGACACAGGTAAGCATGCTTTCCTACCAGGAGCAGGAGGCGGGCACCGACCTTTACCCGGTCAGAGTGCTTGTCAGTCCAGACTTTCTAAGACTTGATGATGGATATGCGGAAAGTGATTATGTCCTGCTGGATCGACAGGAAAAGACGATTTTCAGTGTCAGTCATGAGGATCAAAGCGTCATGGTGATTGAAAATGAACCAAATGATGCAAACCTTCCTGCGGATTTAAAGCTGACTGTTATTCGTAACATGGACAGGGAGGCGCCGGAAATTGCCGGAAATCAACCTGAGCATCTGCAATATTTTGCCAACGGTGAGATCTGCTTTCAGTCAGTTAGTGTGTCCGGCGTGATGGAATCTGCTGTTTCCGCTATGGTTGAGTACGCAGAATTACTGGCAGACAGGCAGTTGAATAACATGCAATTTGTTCCGCTGAACATGCAAACCCCCTGTTTTCTGTCGCGTTATGCGTATGCACCGGCGCGGCAATTTCAGTATGGCTTGCCTCTGCAGGAGTGGGATAGCAGCGGCTACACAAGATCACTTGTCGATTTCAGTGACGACGAGGTGATGCCGCTGACGTTGTTCAAACTGCCGGAGGGCTATCAACGCTTCAGTCCGGGAGGGTAGGCCTACCAGCCCCAGCCCCTGCCGCGCCCCCATCCCCAGCCACCGCTGCCACCATAACCACCACCGCTGTCTTCTCCTGCCTTGTTTGCATCCGGATCCATCTGCAAGTTGCGGGTGTGATTGTATGCAAAAGTTCCAACGCCGATGACTTCACTATCCTTGCCAAGCACCTCGACTGTCCAGAAACCGGTCCAGTCAGGTTCAATTTTGTTGCTTGACCATGTTGTGAAAGGATCCTCTGTAACAGGAATATCTGCATTGGAAATGACGCGGCCTGCATATTTCCAGCGGTGTGTGACAGTTTGCCCCTTGAGTCCTTCCAGTACCGTGTAAAAATATACCGTGTCGACGGTGTTCTCAAAGGCCTTCAGATCATCCGCAGGTTTGCCATCGACGATGGCCGTGGTAAAGGCCTTGTCTGTAATGCTTCCGGAAGGCGGCTGGTTCTTTTCGACGTATTCTTCCACGGCCTCTGTGCGAACGGCCTCTACAGCAAACGTGGCCGTTGCCAGTATTGAAATAATGCCTGCAGCGCACAGTGTTGTTGTTTTTCGGTACTTAGTAGTATGCATAATATAGTCCCTGTATTTCTTCTGTATACAACATACAGCAGGCTGCTGCAACTACCAGCTGCACTGATACCGGCTACAGATCAAGCGTTTCAAGCAGGCATCCGCTTGCGGAACATTCCAGTACGCTTCCCTGATCATACCAGTCTCCCAGCACAATTCTTTGTGCCGGTTTGCCTGCAAGCATCAGGTCATGAACAGCCGGTCGATGCGTGTGTCCATGTATCAGTCGGCATACTTCGTAACGGGACATCACATCCCTGACAGCCTGATCGTTAACATCCATTATCGATTCAGGCTTGCCGCCGGTCTGTTCACGGCTTTTGCTGCGCATGTCACTGGCTATCAGCTGACGTTCTTCCAGTGATTTTGAAAGCAGCTCCCGCTGCCATTGCGGGTTGCGAACCATCTTCCGAAAAGACATATAGCCGGCGTCATCGGTGCACAACATGTCGCCATGCATTAGCAGGGTTGCTGTACCGTAGAGATCAATCAATGCAGGGTCGTCGAGGAGGGTGCAATTGCTGGCTTCAGCAAATTGCCCACCCAGCAGAAAGTCCCTGTTTCCGTGCATGATAAAAACCGGCGTACCTGCACTGGCACAGTCATTCAGACCTTTGCAAACCGCCTGGTTCATCGGGCTGTGATCATCATCACCAATCCACGCTTCAAACAGGTCGCCCAGAATATAAAGAGCATCAGCGTTGCGTGCGCGGCTGCCAAGCAATTCCAGAAACAGCTCGGTAACAGCCGGGCGCTCCGGATCCAGATGAAGATCTGAAATAAACAGAGTGCCCGGCATGCCAAGGGAAACGCGGTTGCGTTATTCCTCTATGGTAACCTTTTCTATGATGACATCAGAGACCGGCACATCCTGGTGGCCACCCTTGTTGGATGTCGATACGTTTTCTATGGATTCAACTACATCCATACCACCCGTTACCTTTCCGAAAACCGCGTATCCCCAGCCCTGTGGAGTAGGTGAGGTGTGATTCAGAAAGTCGTTGTCTTTTGCATTAATAAAGAATTGCGAGGTAGCGGAGTCCGGCACATTGGTTCGAGCCATGGCAACAGTGCCCTTGTCATTCTTGAGGCCGTTTGCTGCCTCGTTCTTGATCGGGGGGTTGGTATCTTTTTGTTGCATG
>Ga0316193_10003694_pt1 | contig 11113 bp, 16 predicted proteins | sample MerIslsedime2_MG_FD_207735 | JGI IMG/M metagenome (GOLD analysis project Ga0316193, IMG submission 207735) | Coastal sediment microbial communities from Maine, United States - Merrow Island sediment 2 | ecosystem: Environmental > Aquatic > Marine > Coastal > Sediment | place: USA: Maine... | reverse complement strand
TTGACCGTGTCCAGGATGTCGAGGCCTTTCATTAGGCCGGGGCCGCGATAACTGTGGCTCGAGCTCCGGTTGGCCTTGTCATAACTGGCCTTGAATACAAAGTTGATCCCGACCTGCTGCGTGATCGCTTGCATCTCGGATGCGATCCGGTAGGTCGTTTCATAATCTTCGAGCACGCAGGGGCCGGCGATCAATGTCAGAGGTTGGTCCCAGCCGATCTTAAAATTTTTAATTTGAACTTTTTTTTGCATATTGACTCCTAAAATGGCAAGTTTTCCTGTTCGGCATCCGTCGGCGTTGATTGATGATCGCCGATGCAGTTTTTGTATTTTGCTAGGACGCGCTGGCGATCGGCGGCCGGCATGTTTACCGTGCGGCAGAAAAGGTTAAATGCGTCGGCGCCCTTGGCGATCATGATTTCAAGCGCCTGAAACATAAGATCGATCGGAAAGCGATCGTCATCGATTGGATCGTACTGCGTGGTCTTCGGGTGGCTGCGCTTATAGTCGTAATAAAAGGCTTTGATGGCTTTGGGGAGATTGCGCGGCAGGTTGTCAAGCTTCGTTAGTTGTTGAATGATATAACTTGTGGACGTATCTTCCAGGTAATTGAGCTCATTGTACCAGATTTCTTGCACCTCGCGCGACGGCAAGCTCGAGCTGCGAAAATAGCTGTAAGCGGTATAGATTATTTCCTTGAAATTATCGTCGTTCATTTATTGGCCCTCCTTTTTTTCAAATTCCTGAGCGCTTCATCCGGGCTGTTGTTTTCTTTGTTGCCGTTGTTCTGTTTTATCGGAAAAAATCTTATCCACTTTCTATCGAGACTTTGGAGAACGACCTGCTCCGGATCGTATCCAGCGATCTTAAGTCTGATAATCTCTCCGAATGCGTCTTTTTCATCTTTTTTTGTTAATGGTTTTTTTATTTCGGCGCGCCATGATTTGTATTCGTCCCATGTCGCCGGATTCAATCCGTTGGGTAACCGTTCACTAGGATTAGGATTAGGATTAGGATTAGGATTAGGATTAGAGGGGATTTCGCTACAACCGTTGGCTAACGGTTCGCCAACCGTTACTAAACCGTTGATCCGTTCTGTAACCGTTGGGTAACCGTTAGCCAACGGTTCTGATTTTTTCCCGCGATCGGTGCCGTGCCTTACCGGCTCTGCGATTGTGAGTATCGCTTCGGCATATTCAGGATACTCTTCCATGAAGATAGACCATAGATGAGTCTGGCGGCTGTGCCTAAAATCGTTCATAATACCCTTGACGACCAGCTCAGGTTTGCCGCCGGCGTTGTAGCGCTTGAATTTCGCCACAAAAACGTATTTCAACGGTTCGTCATAATGAATATTCCTTAAACAACCGTTGCCTAACCGTTGCCTAACCGTTGCAAGCTCTAGCCCCGTTTCGTTTGCTATGGTCCTTGCAGTAATTGGATAGATGCCGGAATCGGTCGTGCTTTCATTGGTGCACAGGTACAAGAATAAAAGCTTGCTTTCCGGGTCGAGCTCTTGGAAGTCCGGATCTTTCCAGATATGTGTATAAATCGGCCGATATTTTGCCATAATCCATCAAACCTCACTTGATTTGAAGATTCTTACAATTTATATGCAGCACAGTTAGCCTATGCTGCTATTTTTTTCTTTTGATTCGCCGGTATGGGCGCTTAAAATCGCCAAAACCTGACCCTTGAGGCTTCTAAAATTTTTGTCGGCCTCCCTCGAAACGGAATCCCACAAGTCGCTATGCTCGCATAGGTCAAATACCAGGCGATCCGCAACATTTTTGAATTTTTCAGGCAGTATGGTCATAGTCTGCTCTTTTTTTATGCGGTGTACTTTCAGTCGGACTGAGCTCTCTGTCCTAGATAGACGCTGTGCGATCTCGTGATCGCTCATCACAGCTCTATTCTTTTTAAGGAAATCTAGTTCCCAGGGCTCCCAGCGCTTGAACGTCCGGCGGTAAATTGATTTATTGTGGCTGTCGGTCAAAGTGGCGTCACCGATTTCTAACAGATAATTAATACGATGCTCACATTTCTTGCAGACCTCGTTGTTTTTATCTTTTTCCAATAAATCACAGGCCCGGCAGGGGTTTTCACTCATTTGGCCTCCAATTTCCTGAGGCTCAAAAAATGGGCATGCTCGTGCATGCAGACGCCGACCGGCGGGTGTAAAATGATCTCCCCGAGCCAGCTTTCAGCCTCCGTTAAATCAATGCCGTAGGCGTCGATCAGTTCCGCCAGCCGGCAGCTAATAGCCTGCTGTAACCCCTCATCTTTTATTATCATGTTCATATTTTTTCCTTCCCTGGTTAATCGTTTTTTTCTTTTCCATTATCATCAAAAAGAAGTTCGACGGGAATTTTCCACACGGAGGCGATCAGTTGCTGGGTCTGCCGGTTTTGGCGATCTCCGTTAATCGTCAAGGTGATGCTCTGCCTTGAACACCCTATCCGTTTGGCCATCTCCGGTTGACTGATCCCCGTCAACTTGTGGAGTGCCTTTCTTATAGCCGATAACGGGTAACCCAACGATTTAAGAGCCTCTACTGTTTGTGAGTGTTTTTGCATTGTAACTTAGGACACAATATGATATTAAGGTTGGCAGGCCATCAAAACTCATTGTTTTTTGTAGCTTCTGATACCTATGATACACGCCGTGTATCCTATGTCAACAAAAAAATACAGACCTCGTGGAAAAATGCGCTAACCCGGGCAGGCATCACCAGGCGCCTGCGTCCATACGATCTGCGACATAACTTTATCACTCAGGCCTTGCAAGCCGAAGCGGATATCAAATCCCTGGCCGAAATCGTCGGCAGCCGCCCGGATACCATCATGCGCCATTACCAGCATGTATCCCGCGCCCTGCACAAGAAAACAGTCGCAAAAATCCCGCCCTTGGGGATACGTATCCCCAAAAAAAAAGGCTTAGAAAAGATTTAATAATCTTCTAAGCCTTTGTTTTTATTTGGTGGGCGGTCGGAGGATTGAACTCCGGACTTCTACCGTGTGAAGGTATATATCGGCGCATAACGGCCCGATAAAATTACATTAATTATCACATTTTTTGGGGATATTTGTTTGTATCCCCAACATAGTTTCATATAGGGCGGTGGTGATGCAGCTTTCAAGGCAACATTTGCCCGATTTACCGATAAAGTTTCTGATGTCCAGGTGATCCTCGGCGCTCATTTTTTTATTGGGATCTATAATTTTTTCCGTAAACGCTCTGGCCGGGCACTTGGCGTCATAGTTTATAACGACCACGTAGGCCGCAAATTCGCTTTCATTGATCATGATGCCTTCGTAAATCATCGTTGTCGGAAATGCCGAAGGCATTGCGGATCGATGCGACGGCCGGTAGTATAAGAGCGTCGTCAACTGTGCTCTTAGTTCCTAAAACGTAATCTTCTAAAAAATCCAAGATTTTGTCCGCAAATATTTTCATTAACTCTGGTGTCATGACGGCCATTAGCATTTGTAGAGCAGCTTGAAATAATGCCTTTTTCATTTTTTTTCTCCTTAGTTGGTTTTTTCTTTGCATTCAAAGCGCACATAAAATGCCTTTTTATCGCCGGCGGCGGTCGTCACCAGACATTTGACGGTATACGTGAGGCCGCTCGTGCCGCCCTTGATATAAGGCTTAATGACGGTGTCGGTGTTGTCATGCTCAAGGGCATCGAGCACAATACCGGTAGCACTATTACCATTGTTGTCGACGGCCGAATAAGCCACGCCGGCGATCGTATCGCTGCCCAAGTAATTGCTGATATCATATGTTACTTGTAGGGCATCCGACGGGTTTAGTGCGAATGGAACAAAACCGATATCTTCACATTCGATGCTCATATTTCCCCCATTCCTTTACGCACTACGCAAAGATTGTAATAAAATAATAATTCGCTGATTTTATAATCATGATAGATACTCGATACCCAATAGCTGAGTTGCTCGGGCACGTTGGTGCCCGCATGACCGCTCTTAAATGAGCGATAACAATCCTCGATCACATAGTATCCATTGCGGCGCAGGGCCTCGCGATACATTCTGGTGAAGCAGAGCCATTGATTTTCCGGGTCGTGGCCGCAATCGTCAATGATAATGTCATAGGGGCCGGCGGCCGCGACCGCATCCAACAGCGCCGGGTCTTGCTGCCGTCCGACAAAAACGCGCAGCCGGTCGAGGTCGGCGGTCATGCGCTGCCAGCTCGTTTCGTTTTTGTCGACGCCGTAGATCTGCGCCTTCGGGAAGGCCTGATGCCATAGTCTCAAACTGGCGCCATGCAACACCCCGAACTCGAGTATTTTTATCTTTTTGTGCCTGAGCCCACGAAATAAATTGTCATAGATACTTAGATAATTATGGGTCCAATATTTGTCGGTTGCCAGGTTGCCGTATTCTGCAAACTGTTTGGCGCCCATAGCCTCGATACCGCCCCTCATCATGCTTGCAAACAGGGGCGGCCGGTTTTTGGCCAACTGCTCGATTTTGTGAATCACGCATGCGACGCTCTTAAAGGCTAAATTTCGCACGATCACCAGTCGCCGGTACCCTTTGTACAGAATTAGTTTTTTATCCTGCTGATAAAGCTCTAGAGGCGACCTCAGGCCATTTTTTTTGACGCTCTCAAATAGCTTTATGGCGCCGGTAAATTTTTTGATCAGGTGCGCCTTGCCTTTTTCGCTTAGCGGCTGCCGCCAGGCTGCCGGAAGGTGCGTTTTTAAATAGTGCCAGTAGCGCGTTTCACACATCTGTGCCGGGGTAAACGTTTTTCCATCCAGTAATTCTTTGACCAGCTCGTCGAAGGCCAGCCAAAAGATGTCCAGCCGGTAGCGTTTGGCCGGTTCGCTGATAAACGCTCTTTGATCCCACAACATGTCCGGTGTAACATTAATGTATCCCTTTAAGATTGTTCCTTGCCTGGGCGCTTTGATCGCGCCGTCTTTCGGCACCGGCCAGCCGGGCACGGGCTTGAAACGATCGATCAGATAATCGAAGCTGTATTTTTGCAGCGGCCAGCGGTTTTCGAGCCAGAGCGTTTTTGAATAAGCCACCGATTTGTCGCGCTGCCTGCGGCTGAGTGCATACGGCGCCTTTCCCCGGTTGTGGTGGGCGTACCATGTTTTACGGTTGACGCGCACGCGGCCGCCTGAAAGCCAGGTTTTACAACTGATCTCACAACCCTCCTGACCGAAGGTGCCGTGATTGGCATCCAGCTTGCCCCATGCAATAAATTGCTGCCGCTCCATCAGCCAGCATGACCCGCTGATGGTCATTGTCTCGGCCATGGATTGCCCCCTGGTGCGGTCTTTGAGCTCATGCCAGGCCAGCCCCCGCAAACCGTCGGGGGCGTCCGCCTGCGGGTGGCTGAGGTAGCGGAAGTCGCAATTTGTGCGCTCGCGGCGTTGCCATGCGGTCGTATCAAGTTCGTAGCGCACCCCCAGGACGGTGTCCCCGGATCGGTAGATGTCGATCAGCTTGGAGTCGTAACCGACGTCAAAAGCGCAATGGGCGTCCACACGCATGATGTATCGGCCTTTGGCGTGGTCCGCTAACATATTGATCAGCGGCCGCATACCCAGGCGCTTTTCGCTGCGGATGATTTTGACGGTCGGCGCCGGCTTTATAGGCGGGTCTGGGTCGTAGTCATCCAGGCCGACGATAATTTCGTACCTGCTCGTAAAATTAGTTGTGATATCGTCAATCGTCGCTTGCAAATAGGCTTCATTGCGGGCAGGGATTAGGATGCTGAGCTCTATTTCAGCGTTTCCCTTCGTGGGGGCAGGCCAGCCGGGTATGGGCTTAAATTTATCTATCAGCCAGGCGAGACTTCGCTGCTGGCCCGGCCAACGGTTTTCGAGCCATAGCTTGCGGCTGTAGGCACGCGCGGCCATCTGTTGGTCGTGGCTGATTTCATAAGGGAAGCTAAACCCATTGCGGGTGCGGAACATATGCGCAAACCAGGCCTTTTTGTTGACGACCTGGCGGCCGCCGGAAAGCCAGCTTTTGCAGGCAATCTCCGTGCCGACTTGCCCCCAACTGCCGTGGTTTTCGTCCAGTCCGTCCAAGTCAAAAAAACGCTGCCGTTCCATCATAAAGCAAGCGCCGAGGCTGCTCATGACATCGACGATGTCGCCCTTGGCCTCCGGTCGTTTTTCGTAATCAATCCAGTAGCCGAATTTCAGAGTGCCGTCAAAGCGTGCAAAATCTGTGCGGCGCTTTAGGCGCGGCCGCCAGATAAGCTGCTTATCGAAATGCGTGCCGCCGCACTTACAAGCTTTGGGCGGGGGGCCCTGGTATTGTCGCCGCCCGCAGGCCGGGCACATCCAATCGAAGGCGTGTAGATTATACATGCGCGGGATGACGGTCCAGTCCGGCTCACAGTTTTTGACCAGCTCGGCGTCGAAGCCTTCGCTGACGGCACAATGCGCGTCCAGTTTCATGATATATTTGCCGGCGGCGATCCGGGCGCCCAGGTTGACGGCGGCACGCTGGCCGATCGGCCGGGTGCGATGGATCAGGACGACGTTGGGATCGTCCTTTATGACGGGTTGCGGCCAATAACCGTCCAGGATGGCGATCACTTCGGTGTCAGCGCGCTTATTTTTCAGGATGTCATCGATAGTGAGCGCTAAAAACTCCTCATTGCGGGCGGGTATGATGACGCTAAGTTCGGTCATGGCGTATAAATAAATCCGGGTTTTTCATTGGTTGTCAAAAAATCAGGCTTGCTTATGGTCGTTATAAACTCAAATCTGGCGTAGGCCGCCGGGCTGGCCGAGGGGCTGGCGCTGGGGCTGACGCTGGGGCTGGCCGATATTGAGGCCGACGGTGTCACGGAAGGGCTGGCGCTGACGGATGCCGACGGCGAGGCCGACGGGGTCGCCGAGGGGCTGGCGCTAATCGATACCGAAGGACTTGCCGAGGGGCTGGCGCTGATCGATACTGAAGGACTTGCCGACGGGCTCGCGCTGACGGATAATGAAGGCGAAGCCGATACGCTTACCGAAGGGCTGGCCGAAGGACTCATTCCGATCGACGGGCTGGCCGAGGGGCTGGCCGAAGGGCTGGCCGAGGGGCTCGCCGAAGGGCTGGCCGAGGGGCTCGCGCTGATGGACGGCGATGCCGAAGGGCTCGCCGAGGGGCTGGCGCTGATCGATACCGAAGGACTTGCCGACGGGCTCGCGCTGACGGATAATGAAGGCGAAGCCGATACGCTTACCGACGGGCTGGCCGAAGGACTCATTCCGATCGACGGGCTGGCAGAGGGACTCGCGCTGATCGACGGCGATGCCGAGGGGCTGGCGCTGATGGACAGTGAAGGCGAGGCCGACGGGCTGGCCGAGGGGCTGGCCGAAGGGCTGGCCGAGGGGCTGGCCGAAGGGCTGGCCGAGGGGCTCGCGCTGATGGACGGCGATGCCGAAGGGCTCGCCGAGGGGCTGGCGCTGATCGATACCGAAGGGCTCGCCGAGGGGCTGGCGCTGATCGATACCGAAGGACTTGCCGACGGGCTCGCGCTGACGGATAATGAAGGCGAAGCCGATACGCTTACCGACGGGCTGGCCGAGGGGCTCGCGCTGATGGACGGCGATGCCGACGGGCTGGCCGAGATCGAGGCGCTCGGCGATGCCGAAGGGCTCGCCGAGGGGCTGGCGCTAATCGATACCGAAGGACTTGCCGAAGGGCTTGCAGAGGGGCTCGCGCTGATGGACGGCGAGGCCGACGGGCTGGCCGAGATCGACGCGCTCGGAGATGCGCTCGGGGATGCCGACGGGCTCGCACTTGGGGAGGCGCTGGGGGATGCCGAGGGGCTCGCCGAGATCGACGCGCTCGGCGAGGCGCTGGGGCTCGCCGATGGGCTTCCGGCAGGTGTATCAACGGGTGTTAATCCAGCAGCTATATAAAACTTGTTGGAGGTGGCGCCCGAGCTATTGTCGATAGGTGCCAAGCCCGCCGATATGTAAAATTGATTAGCCAAACTATTACCGAACTATGTCAATGGTATTGAAATTGCTGTGCGTCTGAGAGTGGCATCAGACCTAAGATTAAAATCCTCGCTCCCATCAGTCAAAGACGTATACCCCTCATTCGTGTCGGCCTGGTCTTCTTCGTTGGTGGTTGCTCCATCATTTAATATTTCATATGCTAGAGAAGTGTTTGCATAGTTTGTGTCATTGTCTTCAAGGTAATTCCAGCCGTGCATTACCACTTCCGTAGAAAAGTCTATTCCAAGATCACCGGCTCCCGAGTGATTGGTAACTCTATTACCGATTATTGCCGGTATCAATATAGTTCCTGATGTTTTAACAGTTATTGCGTTATCAGTATTACCATTTATAGTACTGCCTATGATTGTTGACGGATACTGAACTTCTTCCATTCCGTCATTGCCGTTGTCATAAGCAAGACAACCAACGACCATCGCCGCTGCTGCTTGACCCAACTGGAAACCAGACTCCGTATTGTCATGACTACTGCTGAAAAAAACCCGATCACTGGCACCCAGAAAAAAACCATCATTCGAATTACTATAACTAGCACACCTAATAAAGATATTTCTCAAGCCATTACCACCAATAAAAAACCCATATGAACCGTTATTATTTGCGCAGCAATTATTAAAAATCCAACTATGAGAAGAGCTCGCAAAATACATGCCTGCGCCTGTAGCGTTCTTAAACTCAAAATTTTCCATCAAATAATAATCCCGGGCTGTAATTTTCAGGCAATTTGCTACCGCACTATTACCATCCATAATAAAACGAGTTCCGTCATTAGTCCCGCCTGCATTGCACCCAATAAATCTCACAAGACCGCTGGTCGCATCACCGTCCGCAAAATCAACATCCACGATTGACCCAAGTGTCTCAGTCCCTCTACAATAAACCAAATCCCCAGCAGCTACCGCATCAAATGCTTGCTGAATAGTTTCATAAGCATCACCCCAACTTGTCCCATCATCAGCACCGCTAGCTGCCGGGTCTACATACCGAGTAGTCATAATATAGTATCCTCATAATAATAAATGGTGTCCACCAAAACTCCATCTATCGTTATCTCGTCAGTATCCACAACATGCGAGCAATTTTCAGCTTCTGCGTCAATAAAACCTTCATCCACCCATTGGGGATGAGTATTTGCACACATGTCCTTCTGAATATGCAAACAATCAATTTTTTGCGCGTCACCAGGGATAGAACAATTTATCAAATTACATTTTTCAAATATCAATCCTGTCTTGCCGATAAAAATCTCCGTGTTAGGTTCGGCCTGCGCAAAATTCACATCCGTAAAATGATGTCCATTCTCAACTGTAGGCAAAACTTGCCCAGTAGTAAATGAATAATTAGTCACTGATTATCTCTCCTATGCCTCATACTCATCTTTTGCTGCGCCAAAAAAATTATTGTCTAAGTACTTCCAAGTCTGATAAGCTACCGTCATAATTGGGTCCTTATCAGACTTAACCCATTTAACTTTCTTTCCAATCGGCAACTTTTCCCAAACAGACAAGCGTTGATCCATTAAGTTTTTAAGTTTATTGAGTTTTGGTGCCACATCTTGATATTCTAATTGTTGCCCACTTAAATTTAGTATTGTCATTTTTTACCCTTATTTCACTTGATGATAACGATTGTCGTCTTCTATCATTTTTGGGATGGTTTATAATCAATCATTTCTTTTTTATGGTCGACATCGTCGATGATTTTGAGGCAGTTGATTGTTTTCGGGGTCCCCACCATTCCAATAGAATTTTAGCCTCACTGGCAGGCCAGCCTGCAACGTTGGATGTAGTAAAAACAAGTTCGCTACTATAATCTGACTCAATCTTATTATTGCACGCCGGATCAATCGCTACGGCCGTAGCCGCGATAAAATATACGACGTCTTCCTTTAATCCATTGACAGTAACCGTCGTAAATTCTTTTGATACAAAAACTTTTTGTGTATAATCACGACTTCCGGTACCGTAATATATGTGATATCCGGTTAATTCCGGTTCAGAATTCGCATCCCACGCAAGCGTAACATCAGCCCCCAGCGCGTTACTTGTTGAAAGTAACCACAATAACACCGCCGGAAGCAGGAGCTGGTATCGGAAAAATCTCCCCGGCTTCATATTCACTGTAAGCACCTTGTGTATTGACTGATAAAATTAAGACCGGCAAGGCCGCAATAACCGTGTTGAGCACGAAAGTACAAGATGCAGTCTCGCCTTTTGCGACTGTGCATTTCGGATCACCGCCGACATTGACTACCTCATTTTTGAGGTTTGGATCTTTAGATGCCGTCCAGTTAACGGTGACCGTCCAGTCGGCAAAGCAAACAGTCGGTATCACAGACAACGTTAGAACTAAAACCAACCATTTTTTTTTCATTTTTTCTCCTTACTTGATCAACTTGATTTGTTCGATAATACGGGTTTGGGTGGCCATAACGGCCCCTTGTTTAACTGCTATTTCGCGTATCAAGTTATTGTGCTCTTTGAGTTGTACTGATAAGGCATCGATCTGGGTAAAAAGAACTGTCGAAAGCGCTGTCACGGCCGCCAGGGCAACCGTGGTAAGGCTTATTATCACCCAGCGGTTGACTTTGTTGCTGAGCTCAATATTAATGGCATCAAGGCATTTATCATACGTTTTGCATATCTGGTGGTGTATCAGACAAGTGCCGTCATCGTCGCGCCGTCCTATGGTACCACTTCTTTCTTCTATAATTTTTCCATCATCTGTTTTCACGGGAGATTATCCATATTTTTTTTTATTTAAAATTATACTCAATAAATATAACCGAAAACGTCGACCGTTGCCGTGGTGTCGGCGGTTGCTCCGGTGTTAACAGTTAGAGTCAAAACATCTGCGGCATCATATATCGTGAATTTACTGTTGTCGTTGGTCAATACCATTACATCGGTAGTTGCGGTCATACCGGATAAATCAATAGTTGTTTTCCATTGGTCCGGAGGGCTGTTGGTGTTGACTATATCGTAGTCCGTGCCCCCTGCCAGACTACCCGACGGACTCCGGATTACAACGGCAGTAGGTATAAATTTTTTACCGCTTGGCACTGTGTAAAGCGATGTAGCGCCGTCGCCGTTTTGCATAT
>Ga0316193_10003693_pt1 | contig 11113 bp, 8 predicted proteins | sample MerIslsedime2_MG_FD_207735 | JGI IMG/M metagenome (GOLD analysis project Ga0316193, IMG submission 207735) | Coastal sediment microbial communities from Maine, United States - Merrow Island sediment 2 | ecosystem: Environmental > Aquatic > Marine > Coastal > Sediment | place: USA: Maine... | reverse complement strand
ATGCTGAGCTATATCGCCCACGAACGCCGTGGCAAAAAACTGGTCCCGGGCAAGCATTAAGCCGGCGTCGGTGTTCGATAAAAAGGCCACCGGTAGGCAACCGGTGGCCTTTTTCTTTGTTTCCACCCGTCCGGCTAATTTGATTAATGATCGTTATTTGTTTGCCCAAATAAATACAACCACAGGTAACCGCTTATTTTTTGCTCGGCCCGCATTGATAATCCGCAATGCCTTGGTGTGACTAGGTGAGTAATAATAGCTTGAACGAAATCTCTTGCTCGAGTGTCTGAGATAGAATGAATATGGCAATTGCTTATTAACAGGAGGCCTTATGATCTTTCGGCAGCTTTTAGAACCGGATTCTTCAACCTATAGTTACCTGATCTCGTGTAGCGAGACGGGGGAGACCGCCATTATCGATCCGGTGCTGGACACGGTCGAGCGTGACCTGAGTGTCCTGCAGTCGATGGGCCTGAAACTGAATTATACGATCGATACCCATGTGCATGCCGATCACCTTACCGGTGCCTGGCGCCTCAAGTCCCTGGCCGGTTCCAAGATCTGTTACCCGGCAATCGATGAGCTGCCGTGTGCGGACATCGGCCTGCAGGAGGGTGAGCCTTTCAGAGTAGGGAATATTGAAATCCACCCGCTGTTTACCCCGGGCCATACCAGTCACCATCATGGCTATCTCATTAATACACCGGTCCATGACATGCTGTTCAGTGGCGATGCCATGATGATCGATGGCGTGGGACGGACTGATTTTCAGTCCGGCGATTCCGAAACACTCTATAACAGCATCCAGCAAAAGTACTTTAGTCTGCCTGACGATACCCTGGTTTATCCGTGTCATGATTATACACAACGCCGTGTTTCCACTATCGCCCAGGAAAAGGCCCGCAATGAGCACATCGGTGGTGGCAAGACCCTGGATGAGTTCAAGCAGATTATGCATGAGCTGGACCTGCCTTATCCGCGAAAGATCGATTTTGCCGTTCCCGGGAACGAACAGTGCGGGCAATGCCCGGAGAATGTCCCGGAACAATACCGGGGGCCTTGCCAGAAACATGATCAGGGTTAACACACTGTGGCAAGACAGGGTTTGTCTGTGTATTAATGTTTGTGATTATTTATTTTGACGAAACACAGTCCAATACTGCATCGATAAGCGCCTGGCGTTGTGCCGCAGGCCAGGGTTGCTCCGACTCTCCCCGCACCAGTCCCAGGATTTGCACATGCGCCAATGGCTTGTCGAGCTGGCGGGCAAGGGCCAGCACCTCGGCCACGCCGAGCTCATGACTGCTGGTCGGTGCAGCACTCGCCTCGATGCTCGCAGCCTGCAGGTGCAGGAGACGGCCCGCTTCGGCGTCGGCGGTGATGGCATCGATAATGATCACCCCGGCATCGGTATCCAGATAGTCGAGCAGTTTCATGCCGGGCCGGTCGAGGCTGATGAGTTCGATGCCTGAAAGCTGTTGCATGACGGCATGGGCCCGCAAGTCATCGATCACCTCCCATCCCAGTTGATCCGCCACCGTGGGTGAACCGGTACCGATGATGCGCCAGTGGCTTTTGGCGGCTGAGGTATTCTTCTCTGTTACGGGGGTATGCTGGTTGAGGTTCAGCTTCAGGAAATGCGTCGCACAGGAGATGCACGGGTCGTAGTTGCGGATGACCTTCTCGCCGTGCAGGCGCAGGGCATCCACTTGTTTGTCCAGGCCGAATGCGGTGAGTGAGTCATGCAGGTCCTGTTCGATGCGCGCCTGGTTCTGACTGGTGGGGGGCACGATGCGCGCGTAGCTGATATGGCCTTGCTCATCGGTGCTGTATTGGTGCCAAAGCAGGCCGCGCGGTGCCTCGGTGCAGCCGAAACCTGTCCCTGCGCAGGTGTTCACCTCAAGCAGGGGGGTGGATGGTGTGGCATAGTCCTGCAGCAGACGAATTGCCTCCACCAGTGCCGCGTGGATCTCGATGGCGCGGGCGATGATGCTGTGAAACATATTATAGGTAGGCAGCGCAAAACCGATCTCTTGCAGCAGGGCCTGCGTCGCCTGCGGCAGCTGATCCGCATTCAGGTTGAGGCGGGCCAGTGGGCCGAGCAGATAGGGCTCACCGTTTAACAGGCAATGCAGCGCCGTGGAGTGGGGCACGTGTTGCTCGGTGAAATGCTGCTCGAATTCCTCGATGCCGATATCCAGACCACGGGTGCTCAGCAGGCGACCGTGATTCATGGGGTAGTCGTGCTCATGGCGTAGGGCCACACAGGTAAAGTCGTGCTGTTCGTCAGGCAGCTCGAGCGATGCGGTCCAGCGCACCAGGGCCTCGGCCTCGGGCAGGGCCTGCTCAAGTTCCTTCACCAGGGTGCGTACCTTTTCAGGTGCCGGGGCATGGCTGAAACCGCCCACGCGCACCCCCATGGGATGTACCGAACGCGCGCCACAGAGTGCGATGAGTTTGTTGCCGAGGGCCTGCAGGTGTAGCCCGCGTTGCGCTACCTGCGGTGCCTTCTGCGCCAGTTCGACAATGCTATTGCAGCCGAGAAAATCCGGTGCGGCCAACAGATGGATGTGCAAGCTGTGGCTTTGGATCCATTCGCCGCAATACATAACGCGGCGCATGTCCTCGATCCACGGGCTGACAGGAACATTGAAGATCGACTCCAGCGCCTGGGTCGCGCTCATCTGATATGCCACCGGGCAGATGCCGCAAATGCGCGCGACGATATCCGGCACTTCGCTGTAGTCGCGGCCTTCGAGCAATTTTTCAAAGAAGCGTGGCGGTTCATAGATGCGCAGTTGCAGCTGCTGAATGGCGCCGTCCTGAATCGCGACATCCAGGGCGCCCTCACCCTCGACGCGGGCAAGGGCGGGAACATTGATGTGGATGATGGTACGCTTAGTCATGAGTCATTATCCAAGGGCTAAGTCTGCTCGTATTCTTTTGCCTGGCTATGGATCAATCTAAAACGCCTCTGCACCTCATCCTGCGGCAGGCCCAGTCTGGCCAGCGTCTCGGCAAAGGCCTTGGCCTCGGTATTTTCCGCCGGGCCGAAACAGCCGTAGCACTCGCGTCCGATGGAGGGACACAATGCGCCGCAGCCGCTGCGTGTGACCGGGCCCATACAGGGCAGACCCTTGCTCACCAGGACGCAGCTATGTTGATCACGCTTACACTCGCTGCAGACCTTGTCGGCATTTTGCAGCGGCAGCGCGCCGTTGGTCAGCGCACGAACGGTGTCGATCACCTGTCGGCCTGTTATCGGACAGCCCCATAATTCGAGATCGACCTTGACCTGTGCGGCAATGGGCGTGACCTTGTCGAGACTTGAGATGTACTGCGGACTGGCATAGATGGCCTGTGTCCACGCCTTCGCGTCGGCGTAGTTGCGCAGTGCCTGCACGCCGCCGGAGGTCGCGCAGGCACCGATGGTGATGAGCAGTTTGCTGTTGGCGCGGATTGCCGTGATACGCTCCAGGTCTTCCGGGGTGGAGATGCTGCCCTCGACGAAGGCCACATCGACTTGTGCCGTGGCATTGTCGAGTCCGGCCTCGAGAAAGTGCACCAACTCAACGATTTCGGTCAGACGCAAAAGGTCCTCGCCGAGATTGAGAAAGGCCAATTGGCAGCCATCGCAGGAGCTGAACTTGTGCACGGCGACGCGCGGTTTGCTCATGATTAGAATCCTCGCTGGCCCAATAAGGGTTTCACTTCATCATAACGGAATACCGGCCCGTCCTTGCAAACAAAACTGCTGCCGAACATGCAGTGGCCGCAGTGACCCACGGCGCACTGCATGTTGCGCTCCATGCTGAGCCAGAGATCACTGTCCTGCAGGCCGCATTCATGCATGGCCTTGATGACGGCGCGCATCATACCTTCCGGGCCACACATCATGACGATGGAGCGGGATGGATCATAGCTCAATTGATCGAACAGATCGGTGACACGGCCCACGTGCCAGGGCCAGATGGCCGCGCCTGCATCGGCCGCGACGAGCACCTGTGTATGAGGCAGTTGCCGCCATTGGTCATAGCGTTCGCGCCAGATGAAGTCGCTGCTGTGTTTCACGCCCTGCACGATGTTGAGCCGGCCGAAGCGTTCGCGGCGGTGTGCGATGTAATTAATGACCGATACCGTGGGGGCGCAACCCAGGCCGCCGGTGACGACGATGATATCCTTTTCTTCTGCAATGCGCATGGGCCAGCCACGCCCATAGGGACCGCGCAGGCCGATGACATCTCCCGGCTTCAATTCACTCATGGCCCGGGTGATGCGTCCCACCACACGGATGGTGTGATCGATGAAACCGCCCTCGTGCGGGTCGGAGACGATGGAAATGGCTATCTCGCCGAGACCATATAGATAGAGCATATTGAACTGGCCGGGCTCGAACTGGTAGTCCTCCTGGCGTTGTGCATCGGTCAAGGCAAGGCGCAAGGTGAACAGTGAGGATGACTCCTGGATGCGCTCGATGATGCGGGCCTCATAGGGCAGATAGGGATTATCCATCTCCGTCCCCTGTGCAGATCGCCGTCACCTCGGCGGTGAGGTCGATGGCCGCCGGGCACCAGCTGATGCAGCGCCCACACCCCACACAGCCGGAGCGTCCATACTGCGTATGCCAGCTGCCGAGCTTGTGCGTGAGCCACTGACGATAACGCTCGCGCGTGCCGCCGCGGATGGTGATGCCGTGAATATAGCTGTGCCCCTCGGTAAAGCAGGAATCCCACTCGCGCAGGTGTTCGCTTTGAGCGAGGTCGAGCCCGCCTGCATCGTGCTCGCTGTGACAAAAACAGCTCGGGCACACCGCGGTACAGTTGCCGCAACTCAGACAGCGTTCGGCGACATCGTCCCACTGCGGATGATCGAGCTTGCTGAAGAGTTCATGTTGCAGGTTGCGCGAGGGGAGTGTACGGGTCTGGCAGGCAATCGCATGTTCATGCTGGTCATCGGCCTGTTGCATTTGTGCCGCTGTCACCTCTTGCCTGGGCAGGGTCTGCAACAGGTCCTGTCCCCGTGTGCTGTAGGCCACCACGATAAAACCATCCTCGAGTTCCGTCAGTGCAATGTCATAACCATAACTCACGCTGGGTCCATCACCGGTGGATGCACAGAAACATGTCGCGGCCGGGTGGGAACAGTTTACTGCCACAATAAACAAATGCTCGCGTGCGGCACGATAGTACGGGTCCGGTGTGTCGGTATGGAGGAAGTGACGGTCCTGCAGGTACAGCGCCGCGATGTCGCAGGCGCGTACGCCGATGATCGCCATGCGTTCATTCACCGGCTCTGACTCGCGCAGGTCGAGGCGGTCATCGTCGGACTTGTGTGCCGTCCACAGGCTTTGCCTGGGTTTGAACAGCAGCGGTTTTAATGCCTGTGGACCGTTGGCCCAGGCAAACTGGTGCTGATTCTCATGTTTTGTTAAGCGATAATGTGCCGGCGCCTGCTCATCGCGATAGCCGGTGGGCAGGGCGGCTACATCTTCGATGGGGACATAAGTAATGGTATTTTCATGGACTGTGGGACCATAGCAGGTATAGTCTTGCGCTCGCAGCCCGCGCAGAAGCAATTGCAGCTCATGGCGAGGCAAAAATGTGGTGTTCCTCTCCATGCTCATGGCTAATAGTTTTGAAACGGCCCGGCTGATTGACTGGCACTCACTATAAGGTAGATAGAGAAGCCGGATCAAGAACCGGATCGGTTTTGTGTGGAAATTCAAAGGGCAGAACAACACACCAATGGTCTGAATTTATGTTCAATCAATTTCAAAAAAATGTAACATTTGTCTTGTTACGCTACTGGCGGCGATGAAAAAACGTTTAATAAAGAACCAGCAGGGGGGTGGAGAAGGCTTTGAAGTAGCCTGAAGGGCTGATTAAATCCGCTGTCTGATGCTGATAGCCGCAAACCTTCTGGGTTTTTGCCCGGCCATTATTCTGGCACTATCTTGCAAGATTATGGATAGTGATACTGTAAGGGAGAATACACATCATGAAATATGCTGAGTTATTTAGTCCAGATGCCGGTGCGGCCAGGGATCAGGTCCTGGATCAAATGCGCCGCGACGATCCCATCTACTGGTGTGAACACGAATCACTTCGTGCCTGGATTATTACCGCATATGAGGATGTTTATAATTTATTTATGGATGAACGGCTGCGATTCGGTTCTGCAAGAGGTGAACTGATGAAACAGTCCGAAGAGGAACAACGAGAATTTCGCCCTTTTATCGACGCCCTGGATCATTCCATGTCCTATATGCCACGGGAAAGACACAAACGTTTGCAAAAGCTGTTGCTGGAATCCCTTTCGATGAAAGAATTGAAGACACTGGAACCACACATCCGCCTGATCATCGATCAGGTCATTGGCGATATCGCCACAGACAAAGTCGTGAATCTTGTCAGCCGGTTTTCCTATCCCATCCCGGCCTACGTGATTGCAAATCTTGTCGGTATACCGGACCAGGACCGGCAACAATTTATTGAATGGACAGCGGCGCTGGAGGCCGTTTTCTGGCCCTATGATTATGACCGGTTCTACCGGGCAAGCCACAGTCTGACGGCCATGATGGATTATTTCCGTGACTTGATGCCGGCCACGGTGGACCGTGGTGCCAATACCTTTCTGGCGCGGTTTGGCCAGGCCGTCAACAATGCTGAACTCACCGAGGAGGAGGCACTGGTCAGTTGCGCCATCCTGATGTTCGCCGGCCATGAAACCACCGCATCGGTCATCAATGCCGGCATACAGTTACTTGCCGAACAAAGACCGCTTCTGGAATTACTCAAGACCGATCACACGCTGATGCCTGCAACCGCTGCTGAACTGTTACGGTATAAACCGGCTGTCGGCTGGATGCGGCGCACGGCAATCGAAGACTTCGAATATAAGGGCAGGCACATCAGCAAGGGTGATGTTTTGTTCCTGGGCACCTATGCGGCAAACCGGGACCCGGCATATTTTCCGGATCCGCATCGATTCGATATTCACCGGCAATCTGCTCATGCCAGCATGACATTTGGTGCAGGTCGGCATTTTTGCCTGGGTGCGGCCCTGGCGAAAATGGAAATCGAACTTGCCCTAAGTGGCCTGATCGAGGCGTTTCCGGATCTGGATATTGAACCCAGCCAAATAAAATGTTCGCCTACAAGATTGCTCATGCAGACCGTCACGGATTTGCCTCTTACTCCCAGGCATCCGGCTGCTGAGTCGAATACGCCCAGACCAGATGAAATGATGGTGTAGCCGGGCGTATCAACGCCTTATCTCAGGGCTGGTACGGTATCCCCAACGACAGGGTCTTCTCGTGACTGAATGGCAACACACTGCAGCCATATGATTCCCGCAATAGATCTCGAGTTTCATCTGGCTTCCGCAGACGAATTACGTTATCTTATTTGTGGGTAGTGCATTTCGCCTGCTGTCTATAAGTCTTCCGCAAATCCACTCAGCAGTGTGCTGCCTTCTTCAAGCCAAGCTTCATATATCAAATCAATAATAATAATTAGCAAATAATAATTAGCTAATAAATATAACAACTCGAGGAGGAATGCTCATGAAAAGAAAAGCAATTTCCGGTGTTGTGGTGCTTGCCGTACTGGGAGGCAGTAGTATCGTCCAGGCAGCAGGTCCCTCGGCAACAATGCTGGCTTACACCTGCGCCGGCTGTCACGGCACCGACGGTTCCAGTGTCGGTCCCGCGACTCCGAGTATCGCGGGAACCGATCCTACTTACTTTACCGACGTGATGATCGCCTATAAAAAGGCCGAGCGGCCATCGACCGTCATGACCCGCATCGCCAAAGGCTATAGCGACGAGGAGATAGAGGCCATGGCGGAATTCTTCGCTGCCCAGAAGTTCAAGCGTTATCCCCAGAAATATGATGCAGCCAAGGCCGCGCGGGGCAAGGGCCTTCATGACGAGTATTGCGAAAAGTGCCACGAGGAGGGGGGGCGCAATCCTGAGGACTCGAGTGTCCTCGCCGGTCAGTGGATCCCCTATTTGCAGATCTCCATGGAGGAGTTCCTCAACGGCGAGCGAGAGATGCCCAAGAAGATGAAGAAAAAGGTCAATACGCTCATCAAAAAGCAGGGCAAGGCGTCGATCGACGACCTGAACCATTTTTATGGCAGCCAGAAATGAGGGGATACCACCATGTCTAAAATCAACCGTAGAAATTTCATCAAGCTTGCCGGTGGAGCGACCCTGTCCGGGTTGAGCATCGGATTTCCCTTTGTCTCCTTCGGCGCCACTCACAAGGTGGTCGTGGTGGGGGGCGGCGTGGGCGGCTGCACCGTCGCCAAGTACCTTCGCAAGCTGGACCCCAACATCGAGGTTACCCTGATCGAAGCGAAACCCAAATACCAGACCTGCTTCCTCAGCAACGAGGTATTGAGTGGGGATCGTACTATGGACTCGCTCACCTTCGGTTACGATGGCCTCAAGAAGCATGGCATCACCGTGGTGCACGACCGGGTGGTCGGTATCGACCCTAATAAGAAGAGTGTGAGGACTGCGGGGGGAAAGAGTTTTGCCTATGATCGCTGTGTCGTCTCTCCCGGGGTGGATTTCAAATGGGAGGCCATCAAGGGTTACAACCCCAAGGTGGCCGAGACCATTACGCACGCCTGGTATGCCGGTCCCCAGACCATGACCCTGCGCAAGCAACTCCTGGCCATGAAGGACGGCGGCACGGCCATCATCGTTGCGCCTCCGAACCCGTTCAAGTGTCCGCCCGGGCCTTATGAGCGTGCCGCCCAGATGGCCATGTACTTCAAGCACCACAAACCCAAGTCGAAGGTCATTATCCTTGATCCCAAGGATGCGTTTTCCAAGCAGGGTCTGTTCATCCAGGGTTGGACTCGTTATTACGGCTATGGTACGGACAAGAGCATGATCGAATGGGTGTCCGGTGCGGGCGGTGGCAAGGTCGAGGCACTGCATGCCAAAAAACGCACCCTGGTCGGTCTGGTGGACGAGTTCAAGGGAGATGTGGTGAACATCATTCCACCGCAGAAGGCCGGTAAGATCGCCTTCGATGCGGATCTGGTCGACGGTGATTGGTGTCCTGTTAATAAGAAGACCTTCGAATCGAAACGCCACGCCGGTATCCATGTGCTCGGCGATGCCAGCGATGCGGCCAAGATGCCCAAGTCGGCCTATGCCGCCAACTCCCAGGCGAAGGTGGCTGCCGCCGCCATCGTCAACGCGCTGAATGGACGGGAGCCCGGCACGCCTGCCTATGTCAACACCTGTTATAGCCTCATCGCACAGGACTGGGGCATCTCGGTGGCGGCCGTGTACAAGCTGAATGAGTCCACGAATATCATCGAATCGGTGAAGGGCTCGGGTGGGGTGACACCGATGGATGCCTCGCCCAAGTTACATAGGCAGGAGGTGATCTACGCGCACAGCTGGTTCAAGAACGTCGTGCATGACATGATGGGTTGAGGCTGAAAGGCCCTCGTTCTTGTTCGTAAGCTGCCTGCCCTGGCCGGTATTGTGGTGCCGGTCGGGGCGGGCTTATATATATAGTATAAATCTATCCATACAGGGTCTGGGCCGATGGCCGGTATTTTGTCATTCGCACACCCCCTCCCCTCAGTAGGAGCGGCTTTTAGCCGCGATAACTATGTTTATACAAAGGCGTATCGCGGCTAAAAGCCGCTCCTACAACCACATGTTAATCTACAAGCCTATTAAATGATCTAGGATTTGGAACATTGATTTAGAAGTTGTAACGCAATGAAACGAAGGCCAGGGAGGTGGCCGTGTTCAGTGGCTCACTGCCCAGTGAGAGTACCGTGGACAGGGTATCGACCGCTCCGTCTTTGCTCCAGTCTTGTTCTTCGTATTCCTCGTATCGATATTCGGCCCGCACAGAGAATTCCTCGGTCAGCCTATAGGTACCGTGCAGCTTCAGCGTCCTCAAGGTCGAGCCGATCTTCGGTAGCGCGGAAGAGTTGGCAAATTCAAGCTTTCCGGTAAATTCCGCATAGGCCAGGTCTGCACCGAGATCGAGTTCCTCGGTGGCAGCCCAGCTGAGGTTGAGGCCGATGGTATCGGTGAGGTTGCTGGATGAGGCGATCCATAGGTCTTCGGGGTCACTGGTGAGCAACTTTTCGCTGCCCTTCTGGTCGGAACTCAGTTTGTCGTAGGTGTAAAATGCCGATGCCGAAAGAGTCTCGCTGAAGGCGTAGGAGAGACTGAGTGTGGAGGTCAGACCGTCGGCCTCCTGCAGGCCGAGATAGGTACTATTGTATTCATCCTTGAAGTAGTCGAGGTCGAGTCCGAGCGACAGCTTGGAGACGGGCATATAGGAAAGCTCGAAGCCGAGCTTGTCGCGCGTGCGTTCCGCCAGATGCAGCACCCGCATCAAGGGGTTGTCATAGAAATTTGCGTTCGGGTTATCGAGCAAGGGATCGATATCGGACAGGGGTACATAGGGCGAGGCATCGCGTTCTGCATAGGAATACTTGATGCTGGTCTCGAGTGTATCCAGTGGGCGTAATTTGAGTTTGGTCCACACGGTCTTGTCGCGGGTCTCCTCCACCTGTACATAGGTGCGATTTTTCTGCTCGTCATCATAGCCGACGGAAAGCTTGACGTTTTTCGGAAAACGATATGCGGCCTTCAGGCGCAGCAGGCGTTGCATGAAGCTGTAAGGGCGGTTTTTGCGTTGCCCGCCGGCACTCGAGTCGGTGATCACATAATCATAAATGTTGACACTGGATTTGTTATCACGGTCGCTATAGGTATAACTGCCATCCAGTTGCAGTTTGCTCAGAGGCCGGGAGTTAATCTTGAACGAGGCGAGTGTGGTGTTGACCTCACCGTCCAGGCTGTTTGCCGGCAGTGCCGTGGTAGTGATGGAAGGATTGATGGTGTAGGGCAGAAAGTCCTGGTTTTGGGTCATGCGTCCGCGTGCCAGGCGGGCACTCATGCGCGTGGCGTCCCCCAGTTGATAACCCAGGATGGCACTAACCTGGTGAAACTCGTTATCGGGGGCCTCGGCCATCCTTCCCTGGGCGGTGTTGCTGGCGTCATTCTCAAACGGATTGCGCCAGGTGATCGACTCGTGCTCGTTATCGAACAGCGAACCTG